>VAPR01000211.1_pt1 | contig 41521 bp, 61 predicted proteins | sample 3380701 | NCBI WGS metagenome assembly VAPR01 (sample SAMN11536904, study PRJNA540576) | hot springs metagenome | isolation source: hot spring wet sediment | place: Spain: Lobios | collected 2014-01
AGGGAGTGGAGAAACTGTTCCACCTCGGCGCGAAGTGACTCTATCTGGAGCTGGAGGGCGCGCTCCATTTCCTGCTGGGCTTGCTGTTTGCCTTCGGATTTGACCAAAAGGCTGTGGGGTTCTCCGCATGCACATTCCCAGCTACCGCATCCACGTACAACGGGGACTATGTTGAGTTTGGCGTTGCGGATGGCTTTCTCTATGGCGAGGACCACTTGGGTTGATTTTCCTGTGCCTATGCCGATGTAGCCGTCCCTGTTTCCGACCACGACAAGGGCTTTGAACCGTGTCTTTTCTCCTGCATCGGTCTGTCTCTGAACAAGCTTGACGTCTATAACCTCCTGCTCGAGGTTGGGCAGCAGCCTATCCACTATCTCCGGCTCAAGAACCCGGCCATGCATCTGGAAAATCTGGTCCAGCGAGTTTATCTTACCCTCTTGCACAAGACGGCCCAAACGTGTTCGAGGAACCCATTCACTCATCTTCTCCACCTCCTAAAATCTCGCGCTTAATTCTCTCAACCTCTTCACCCAGTTTGAGAAGATACTCCTTATCCGAAGCGATGAACTGGAATCCGACTGGGTTGTCGGCAATCATGGCCACATAGTCTGAGATGTGTTTACCATGAATTCTTTCATCACTAGGTAAAACTTCTTCACTAACAGGAATTTCGAGCCCCGCGTCCAAAGCTCCCTTAACCACGGCGTAAAGCCTAGAGCCTTTGACAGACCTGTAGACACCGATGTCAACAATCGTCTTCTCCACCCCCTTTTCCAGAGCCTTCTTACCCGCCAGCAATCCCGTCAGATAGGCCGCTGGGACAGATTTTAACGAGGCTTTCCAGCCAAATTTTCTGAGAACCTCTGAGCCGACTGTGACGAGAGTTTCGTCGCCGCCTGCCCTGGATTTCACGATTTGAACCACTATTCTCCTGCTCCCACGACGGATGACCAGTCGATGAAGCCCTGACTTCACCAGCTTGAGGCGTTTCCTGTAATCGGTGTAGCCCTGACGCCTTCGCCGTGGCTTAACCCTCTTCAAAACCTCTGTCATGGTGCCGAAACCTCTTTCAACAATCCTTTGCTTTTAATGAATTCGCGGAGAGAGGCGACGGATTTAAAGTTGCCTGCTTTCACGAAGCTGTAAAGAAGCCTGTATCCATGAGAGTCTATCATACCCTTCTCCCTGAGCTGTTTAAGGAAACGTCTCTGTGCTCTGACACGGATTATCCACATTCGTTTCCTCGGTACGAGAGAGTGTTTGGTGCCTTTCCTGCTTCCTTCACCTCTTTTACGGCCTCGTTCGACACGTGCCCTGCTGACACCTTTTTCAGGAACCTTGTATATCGCTCCGTCTTTTATCAGCCCCCTTATCTCGTCTCTTGTAATCGCTGACTCGATGTCCTCCAGCCTCTCCGGGTCAAACCTTACACGGGTCACGCCGCATTTGAGCAAATCCGCGGCCAACCTCTTCTGCATCTCAAGCGTCATCGTCAACCACCCTCTTTAGCAGGCGGGTTAAGAACCTTGAATCCACGGGACTGGGCAGCCTCAAAAATCTCCTGCTTCTTCTTCAGGCCAAGCCGCCCCGAAATCCGAACAGCATCCCTCTCCGGCGATAGCTTCTCCAGTTCAGCAACCGCTGAGACCAAAACATCTCGCAGACCAGATGGGTGAAGACCTCGATATTTTTTGGGTGAACCGTAGCCAATTTTCGCAAGAGGAGGTGAGCCGCTTTTCTGAAGCCTCATGCGGCTGTCTTTTCCACGCGGTCTTCGATAACCCGTCTCAAGCCTCACGTACCTCCAGCTCTCCTGCCGCACAAACTTGGGAGTTTTTCTCCTTTTTCTCAACACCTTTGCGGGCAACATGCTACTCACCCACCGCCTTCTCCATCACATAAATTCCGTCGAGAAACTTGCGTGGGTCTTTTCTCGGTATACGTGTGGCGTTCTCAATGTTTGCAGCTGTCTGGCCAACACTCTCTCTATCAACACCAGTTATAATTATCTCGTCACCCTTAACCTGCACCTTCACATCACCGACAATCTTAGCCCTCCGAACATATTTTTCACCGATGAAGTTGGTGATGTGAACCTCCCCACCCACAACCTTCACCGTTATCGGGAAGTGTGAAGAAACCACCTTCATTTTGTATACATATCCTTTGGTAACACCTATCGCCGCGTTTCTCGCAATCGAGACGAGAGTGCCTAGTAGTGCTTTTGCTTTTCTCGACTTCCCCGGAACCCTGAAAACAATCTTTCCATCTGCAATCTTTACCTCTGCAGGGATGTGGCTTATATCCTTTATGACTCGGCCCTTTGCACCTTCGAAGACTAGAGATTTCCCGTCAAACCTGACATTGACTTTGTCAGGTATCTGGAATATTTCTTCGAGATACTTAGTAGACATAACCCAGCAACCTCCCCCCTGTCCTAGTTTTTTTAGCTTCTTCATGGGACATGACCCCCTTGGGTGTTGTGACAACAAGGATGCCGACATTTTTAGCCGGCAGGTATCGTTGTTCAAACATCTCGAACTGGTTTGCTTTCACGCTCATCCTAGGCCGTATCGGGGCGGACCTGTTTATTCTACCTAGAAGCTGCACCCTAAACAACCCTCCACGGCCGTTGTCAATGTACTCAAACGCGCCGATGTATCCCGTCCTCTGAAGAACCTTCAGTATCTCTGCTACGAGGTTACTCGCTTTAACTATGCATTCTCTGTTTCGGACCATCTCATTGTTCTGCAAGGTTGTGAACAAAGCTGAAACAAGGTCCGTCATATCGTCGTCACCTAATCATATACAATGAAACCTAGCTTAGGGGCGATTTCGTTTATGCATCTTCTACAGATGTAGAGTCCGTATTTTCTGATGACGCCGACGCTTGTGCCGCATCTTCTGCAGACGTGGACCCCTTTGCCGAATTTCCTCTGCTTAGGCGGTTTGTGTTTCACTCTTCAACCACCTCAACACCCATCTGCCGCAGAAAATCGACGGCTTCATCTAAAGAAACCCGCTGACCCGCGCCTATCTTCGACCTCCGGTAAGCTCTCTTAGAAACCCTGTATCCGGGCTTGACCAAGTGAACCGTCACATCCATCCCGATTATTCCGAGCTCTGGGTTGTAACGTGTCCCCGGAATGTCAAGATGCTCTTTGATGCCAAAGGAGAAGCTTCCCATACTGTCTATGGAAGACTTTTTTATCTTGTTGTTGACGGCTGCAAAGGCTTTTCTAAGAAACTCCTCCGCTGCTTCTTTCCTTAAGGTTACCCTGAGAGCTATTGGTTCACCTTTGTGTATGCCGAAGCCTCGTATGGTTTTCCTCGCCTTCCGTACCTCTGGTTTCTGGTTGACGAGTGACTCGAGAATTTTCTGAGCTCTCTCGAGCCTCGCTCCCCCCTCGCCTACAGCGCAGTTGACGACTACTTTCTCTATCCTCGGCCTCTTTAACAGCTCTACAGAAGCGTTATCCATGGAGCTTCACCTCCCACCGGCATTATGTTCCTGAGAAGAGTTGTCACAATTCCTTGCCCGGTATCGATTGTGGCCGTAGGCTTGTCGGGGAAAACCACTTCCCTCCTTATCTTCGAGATTTTGCCGTGCAGGCCTGCGCGGGCGCCGCTGTGAATGTATGCATAAACTCCGTTGTCGAGAGAAATTGTTTCAATTATTTCTTGGCTGGGGACCGCGATTTTGAGCGAGTCGAGGGTTTTTATGGCTCGTCCTCTATCAAGCATCTCTCCACGGAACAGTATTGTTCTGCCGTCGTGCAGTCCTATCATCAGTGCACCGCCGCGTACATGGTTTTTCCTCAAGACTTGACAGATTTTGAACCCTGCTTCTTCGCTGGATGTTTTGGCTAGTGTTAGGCCTTTACCAGGTTTAATCAATACCCGATAGTTTTCACCCAGCTCTGGCACCGACAAAACGTCCATCAACCCAAGCGGGAACCGGGGATCTTTCACCACCCTCCCATCGACTAAGAACTTTCCCTCTTTTATGAGCCTTCGCGCCGTGTGAGCGTTGTCCGCCAAGTTCAGCAGGTCTCTCACAGCTATGAGAAGTGGGATTGATTTTTTCTTGGGATGTGGGCCTGGGCTGGGAGCTACGGTGAAGACCGTCGCCTTTTTCGGGTAATGGCGGGGTGCTGCCAAGGTTTTTAGATGCGTCATGCCTGTTTCGCCTCCAGCTTTTCTTTACGGTATTTGTCGTCGAGGTTGAGCTGGGTTATCATGAGGTTAGGTATCCTTATGGGGACGTCGACGGTGGAGCCGTCAGATTTCTTGATTGAGACGTTTTCGATGTAGGCCATCTGTCTTTTGACATCCACTCTCTTAACTTTGCCCTCTATGTTCTTGAAAGTGCCTTTAATCACCTTCACCGTGTCACCTTGTCTGAGCCTAACAGCCCGTCTGCCGTATTTATTCCTCAACTCAGGCGAGAGATGAGCAGCCAGAAACTTGGCTAAAATGTGTCTGGGAGCTTTGTAGCGGCGTAGACGCTGTTTCCTCGGAGAAGCTGAAGACATGATTTTCACCTCATACTATCATGCTGGCCGCGTTTGCAACGCGAGGCCAGCGTTCCGCCGCCTCCTTGGCTACGGGGCCCTTTATCTCTGTTCCCTTGAGGTCTCCCTCAGGTGTTACAAGAACCGCGGCTGTTTCCTCAAAAGATATCCATGTTCCGTCGCTTCTCCGATAGGGTTTACGCTGCCGAATCACTATGGCGTGCATCGGCTTCTTCCTCAAGTCTGCTGACCCCTTCTTCACAGTAACGCTCACTTTGTCTCCAACCGCCGCGGCAGGAACTCGGCGAAGCCTCGTAGATACTCCATGAACCTGAATAATCTTGAGAATCTGAGCCCCCGAGTTGTCGGCGCATGTTATCAACGAGCCTGGCACTATGGTGCGCGGTATGTTGGGCCTTCTCTCAAGAACCCCTACAGCTGCAACTGCACGTGTTCGCTTAGCCATACTCTCACCCCATCTTCTCCAGAACCACGAAACTGACAGTCTTGCTCAGAGGCCTGCACTCGCCCAGCCTCACCCGGTCACCTACATCAGCGTCTATGCAGGGTGGCAGATGAGCAGATATCCGTGACCTTCTCCGCATGTATCTCTTGTATTTCTTTACGTAGACTATGTGCTCATTCTCTACGACCACGGTTTTGTCCATCTTCTTTTTGTAGACGACGCCGCTCAGCAAAATACCTCTCACGGTTAATTCGCCGTGGAAGGGGCAGTCGGGGTCGTTGCAGGATGTTTTTGGCGGGTTGACCGGGATGCCAATGTTACGTGTCTCGCTCATCTTCCACCACCTCTCAACAGTCTCTCGAAAGGCCTTGCAACCATCCTATCTCCCTCGACAACCTTGCCGTCGATAATGAAAACAGAATTCATCTTGGGAAAACTTTTCAACCCTTTCAAGGTCTTCACCGTAACCATGTTACGTGTCTCGGATACCGCAACTCCTTCAGATTTTTCTTTGTTGTACATGACCTTGACTCTTTTGCCAAGTAGAAAGATGTTAAGTGGCTTGGTCATTTTCTCTGTCGCCTCTTCTCAGTCAGCACCGTGTAGGCTCTTGCTATTTCTTTCCGGAGTTCTCTTTTCCTCATAGGGTTTTCAACCATCCCTCCTTTCCCTATCTCCGAGACCACTTGTCTCAGCTCGGCTTTGAGCTCTTCGATTTTCTCAGCCAGCTCCTTCTCATTCATTTCTCTAAGCTCTTGGAGCTTCAATTTGCCTCACCTTTATCTCCTCTGGAAGAGGCGCGTCGGGTGGGTAGATGAGAACTCTTACGCCGAAGAGCCCGGTTTTCAGCAGCACCGAGGACTTGCCTTCTAGGACATAGTTCATCGCCAGCTCTCCCGACTTGGGCATAAACCCTTCTGTGAACTTCTCCGTCCTCGCCCTCGCCGATGTCAATTTACCGCTTATGTGAACCTCCACTCCCTTAGCCCCTGCCTCCATTATCCGCTTCACCGCCCAGAAACCAACTCTCCTGTATCGGAGGCCTCTTGCAAGGTCCTGCGCAATTCTCTCAGCCATGACGTAGGGGTTAAGCTCTGGAACCTCCACCTCAACCACTGTCACCACAGGGTTCTCAACACCGAATTGTTTCTCCAGCGCCTCTGTAATCTCTTTGATGACTTTACCCTTAGGGCCAATAACCCTGCTCGGCCTCATGGCATAGATTGTAACTCTTGTGCCGAGGGGAGTAAAGCTGATGCTAACCCCGCCGAAGAAAGCGTTCTTCAGCTTCTCCCTCAAATACTCCTCAATATCCGCCTTCTTAATCCTAGTTTCGAGAATCTGTTTAACTAGCGTCATCCTTTACTCACCGCCGCAAGCTCAATATGAACATAAGTCCGATTATATGGGCTTGAACGTCCGAAGGCTCTTTCAATGTTTTTTCGAAGAACGCGGCCCTTGTGTGATACTGCGTGGACAATTTTCGTCTTCTCTGGGTCGAGGCCCTTGAACTCAGCGTTTGCCTCCAAGCTTTCAACAAGTTTGAGAAGATGCTTAGAGACTTTGATGGGGTAGCCTCCAGGCCCCTTTGTCTCCGCATGATGCGCCCGCTTCTTTCTATATCTTTTGTAGGGTATCATTCTCCGCTTGTTTATCACGTCTTCGAGCAGTTTCTTGGCCTCGGGGATGGTCAGGCCCTTAAGAGCCTCGCAGACCTCCCTCGCCCACTTGGGTGAGACATCTATCTCTCTGAGGCTCGCCCGCACCTCATCCTCCTTTTCACCGACTGTTGTTGAATATCTCCAGGTCGGCATTTTCGCGTCTAAATTATCCAACCCATCAAGTCATGTTATAAAGGTATCTTGTGATAGGCTTAACAACAACCACGAAGGTTATCCTTATTGTGGAAGTTAGGAGAGCTGTTCAGCTTACGGGAGGTAGCTCTTTCACGGTCACTCTTCCAAAGGAATGGGTGGAGAGGATGGGGCTGTCTAAAGGTTCCCAGGTAATCATAAGTCCCGCGGAGGATGGTGGGCTGCACATCTACCCAGACAAGCCGTTTTCGCGGCGTCCTTCATTGGTTGAGATTATGTTGACGGAGGACCTTAGCCAGCTGCTCGTCGGCGCATATCTCTATGGATACGACACCATAAAAATTGTCTCAAAAACACCCATAACCGATACATGGCTCGAGATGATAAGGCGGGTTGTCCGCGGGTTGGCTGGAGCGGAGATAGTTGACGAGTCCGATGAAAGCGTGGAGGTGCAGATTGTTCTCAACGAGGAAACAGTGGCCCCCGAGAAGCTTCTAAGACGTCAATACAACCTTGTGATGGGAATGGTTGAGTATGCTGTCAACGCTGTGTTGATGGATGATTCTTCGCTTGCGAGAGTTGCGGTCACACGGGATGAGGAGGTTGACAGGCTTTACTTCACTCTGGTGCGTGTCCTCCGCTCTGCGCTGGTTGACCCCGCGCTCGCCAAACGGCTTAACACCTCACCCCTCAACCTCCTCGACCTAAGGGTCGCAGCCAAGTTCATAGAAGACGCGGGAGACCAAGCCGCTGAGATGGCTAAGGAAAAACTGAGAAACAAAAAGCCCATGAGCGATGATGTGAAACAGGAGTTCAGAAACATCGCCAAAATTGTTCTCTCAACAGGCTTCGACCCAATCGACGCCTTCTTCAGCCACGAAATCACTCTTGTAAACAAAGTCACGGGGCTTAGAAGCGAGTTCATGAAGCGAAGCGAAGAATTTCTCAGGAGAGTGTCGGGACGAGGCGACACCGCGTCACTCTACAAGCTACACTTCCATCTCGCGAGAGTATGCGAGGACCTAGCTGACGTGGCTGAGCTGAGCCTCCCCATTAAGCCGTATGTGGCGAGGCAAACTTAAATCTGCACAAATGCATTATTGAAGATGACCATGGAGCCTTTTGATGTTTACGACATCACCATCATCGGCGCTGGACCCACTGGCCTGTTCGCGGCCTTCTACGCCGCGGGTATGAGGGGTATGAAAACGAAGGTGATTGAGGCTCTGGACACCTATGGCGGACAATTAACAACCCTTTACCCCGATAAATTCATCTACGACGTCGCCGGTTTTCCGAAGATTCTGTCCAAAGACTTGGCGAAAAATTTGTATGAACAGGCGAGCGCATACAACCCGACTTTCCATTTCTCGGAGAAGGTTCTTAACCTGACGAGGCTTGACGGCGGAATAATCGAGCTGACCACTGATAAAGGTGTCCACTTCTCCAAAACCGTTCTCATAGCCGCTGGACATGGTGCGTTTACACCCCGTAAACTCGGGAACCCCTCGGTTGAACGGTTTGAGAACAAGGGCGTCTACTACACGGTCAAGGACAAGTGGATGTTTAGGAACAAGCGGGTGGTTATTGTCGGAGGCGGTGACTCTGCTGTCGACTGGGCCCTCAATCTCAAAGACATCGCGTCTGAGGTTTACCTTGTTCATAGACGCAGCGAATTCAGAGCACATGAGGGGACCGTCATAGAGCTATTCCACTCGCCTGTCAAAGTCTTGATACCTTATGAGGTCAAGGAAGCACATGGTGGCGAACACTTGGAGAAGGTAACGGTCTACAACAACAAGACCGGCGAGGAGATGACAATAGAATGCGATGCACTACTGCTCCAGCTAGGTCACATAGTCGATGTCTCGCTTTTCAAGAAATGGGGCCTCGAAATGGAGGGCAACGCCATTAAAATCAACGCCCGATGCGAGACAAACATCCCAGGGGTCTACGCCGCTGGAGACATCGCAACCCAGCCTGACTCCGTTAAGCTGGCTCTTCTCGTGATAGGGTTTGCGCAGGCAGCCATAGCGGTAAACGTTGCCAAAAACTACGTGGACCCGAAGGCAGGCTACTTCCCAGGCCATAGCTCCGAGAGAAGGATGTAGCATGAAGGCATATCTAGTGGGCGCTCTGCCCCGCACAGAGAAGCTCATAAAAGCCTATAGGGATAGAGCCAAGAACAAGATATCAGACACAGCTCTTCTCAGTGAGCTGGAGTCCACCTCCCGCGCCTATATCGAGGTTCAGCGGCGAAACGGCTTCGCCTACATCATAGACGGGATGCTTGGCTGGAACGACCTCCTCAGACCGTTTGCATCATCTCTTGAAAACGTCGTGGTCAACGGTTTGAGCCGATGGTTTGACAACAACTTTTTCTACAAAGCACCAGTTATCACAGGCAAGCTCAGCCTCCGAAACAGAATCGATACATCCCCTTTTTTCCACCAATTCATCGAGACCGAGAAGAGAAAGATTGTTGTCCCCGAGCCGCTCACCTTCGCAAAACTCTCATTCAACAAATTCTACAGTAGATTGGATGACCTCGTTTACGATATTGCCCAGGCTTTGGCCCATTATCTTAGACAATTGGGGGAATTTGCGCAGGTTCAGCTGACGGCGGCTTATCTCGTTTCTGGTAAGGTTTCTTCAGAGGATTTGGAATTGTCTCGCTCAGCCGTCGAGGTTTTGAGGAAAACAGTTGACGCGGAGCTTATGCTCCATTTACAGTTCGGTTCAGCGGAGAAGAACCTCGACAATTTTCTGGATTTCCCGGTTGATGTGATTGGCTTGGACATGTTTAAGACAAGGGTTGAATGCTTGCGTGGACTGGAGACGGATAAGTGTATTTTCCTCGGATTTGTCGACGGAAGAAACACATTGCTCGAAGACGCCGCTGCCACGGTCTCCTTAATGAAGAAAGTGGCCTCGATGGCGAGTTTCGGAGAGCTGCACATAGGGCCGAACTGTGAGCTTGAGCATCTTCCACATGAATACGCTTTAAAGAAGATTGAGGTGTTAGGCGAGGTCGTGAAGCTGTCTGGTGAGTCGCTATGAGTAAACTGTTTCCTGTTATGGAGGTTGGAAGCCTCAACAAGGCGCCGTTCAGGGTCAAGGACTTGGCTAGAGCTGTTGAGCAGGCGGAGAAATGGGGAAAGGCTCTTGATGTGGAGAACTATGAAGAATTGGTTGAACTGCTCAGAAATAGACAGGTCTCTGAGGATTTGTTGGTTGATTGGGCTTGTATCTATGGACTTAGATTTTTCGAGTCCGCTGGACTGGATGTTGTATATGATGGTGAGCAGAGAAGGGTTGAGATGTATGAGCATCCGCTGAGATACATCGAGGGCTTCGAGTACCGTGGTGTGGTAAGGGTTTGGGACAACGAATTCTACCGCAAGGCCGCTGTGGTAAAAAGGCCAAGGCTCATCCAGCCCTATCACATGGACGAGCTGAGATTCAACAAGAAACATGCGAAAAAGCCTTTGAAAGTTCCAGTCACCTCAGCCTATACACTCGCCGATTGGTCCTTTGATGAATATTACTCAAAACATGCAAGGGGGGAAGATTTGGCGGCTAGAGCAAATGCTGGGAGAAGGGACTTTGTTCTCGACCTCGTGGAAGAGGTGTTGAGGCCTGTTGTCAAGGCGCTTGACAGCGAAGGAGTTGATTATATACAGTTGGATGAACCTGCGGCTGCCACTAAACCCCATGAGTCGGAGCTCGTGGTTGAAAGCATCAACGAAACTTTCCAAGGCATAAGAGCAAAGAAAGCCGTACACATCTGTTACACCGATTACAAGGCACTATTCCCCGCATTACTCGAGCTTAAGATAGACGTTCTCTCAATCTCGTGCTCCAACGCCGACACCACAAGACTCGGCACCGACCCCGATGCGAGACCAGGGTTCGAGGTTCTCAAGGTCTTCAAAGAGTATGATGTAAGCTTTAGAGTGGCTCCAGGGCTTGTCGACGTCCACACAGATTTTGTCGAGCCTCCTGAGCTTGTTCGGGATAGGGCTCTTTACGCTGCGAAGGTTTTGGGAGACCCGGGTAAAGTCGTGGCCTGCAACGACTGCGGCCTACGCACCCGTAGCTGGGATGTGGCTTACCAAAAGCAGCTCAGCCTCGTGAGAGGTGCGGCGATGGCTCGTGAAATGTTTGGCTGAAGCTATTTCTTCTCCTCTTTCTGTTGCCCAGTCTGCTGCGCAACAGCTTTCCTAGATACGCCGACAGTCATTCCTTTTCTACCTGTTGTCCGAGTCCTCTGGCCCCTGACTTTCAGCCCCAGCGAGTGTCGTATACCTTTCCAGCTCTTAGTCCTCATCATGGTTTGGATATCCTCTTTGATAGCCAGCTCGAGGTCGGCTCCGATGAGGTGTCTGTCCTCTCCTGTGACGGGGTCAAACCGTCTGTTTAGAAGCCAAGCAGGTATACCGAAGCGGGTAGGGTTTTTCGCTATCTGCTCAATTTTCTCAATCTGCTTCTCTGTGAGGTTTCCCATCCTAGTGGAAGGGTCTATGCCAGCAGCCCTCGCAATGGCGTAGCCGAGGTTTACACCAATTCCTTTCACGCGTGCTAGAGCATAGGGCAGCCTGAGTGTTCCGTCGACGTCGGTGTTCAGCACTCTGACGATTAGGCGGAAGTCTTTCGACATCCGGTTTAGATGTCCACATGGTCTATTTAAATATGCCAACGACACGACACCGTCGTGGGAATTTTAGAGGGCAAGGTGTGTATCGTCACAGGCGCGTCGGGTGACATCGGGAGAGCTGTTGCATATTGGTTCCTTGGGCAAGGGGCGTTTGTCTCGGCGGGAGCGAGGCGTTTACAGGTTCTCCGTGACCTGGAGAAGACCTGGGCCGAGATGTTTGGCCCCGAAAGGATACACGTTGACATGCTCGACGTCGTAGACGAAAAATCTGTGGAGAGCTTTGTGGCTAAGACTCTGGAGCGGTTCGGGCGCGTAGACGCTGTTGTGAATGTCGCGGGATATGTTCTGGAGCCGAGGCTTTGGAACAAGGGCCTCGTTGAAACAACGATGCAGGAAATAATCGATGTGATGAGCGTTGACTTGCTCGGGTCTTTCAACATGGTTAAACACACCGTGGAGCAGATGGTGAAGCAGCGGGGAGGCGTCTACGTCAACTTCAGCTCAACACCCGCCATAACAGGCTACGATAGAGGGCTTGCATACACCCTCGCTAAATCAGCCATCCTCGGCCTAACCAAACACATCGCCTACGAATATGGACGCTTCGGCGTCAGAGCCTACACACTTGTCCTCGGAAGCATAGAGACAGAGCCATCCACCAAGCATCTCACAAAAGCTGAGTATGCAGCTCTCGCGGCCGAGTCGCCTCTCGGGAGATGGGGTAGGCCCGAGGAGGTGGCTGCGGTTGCGGGTTTCCTCTGCTCAGACATGGCGAGCTTCATCAACGGACAATCCATCGTCGTCGACGGAGGAGCTGTTTTAAGATAGCAACGCTTAAGAGGAGCTGTTGCGAAGCATAATCGGGCGAGACCATGGCGATACAAGGCATCGAGTGGATTGTTGTAGCGGTTGTAGTGTTGGTCCTTTTCCTATGGGGGCCAGATAAACTGCCTAAAATCGCCAAGTCAATAGGTCAGGCTAAGCGGGAGTTCGAGAAAGCTCAGAAGGGGCTGGAGGAAGAGATATCAAAAGCAGCCACAACGGCTGCATCTCCTCCTGATGACAAACTTCTCGAGGTCGCCAGAGCCCTCAACATATCCACCGAGGGCAAGACGAGGGACCAGATAGCCAAGGAGATTGTGGAAAAATCTCAGAAAACAGCCTAAAGTAGAACTAATTTATCCATTTTTTGGTTGACGACGGTTGAGCAAAGATAAGGAAATGCCTCTTATCGAGCATTTACGTGAGCTAAAGAACCGAGTGAAAGTTGTGATGATTTCTTTCGTGGTCGCGCTTATCTTTTGGATGGCTTTCCCAGCAGACCTGACAGAAATTCTCCGAAACCCTGAGTTCTACGAGCCTATGGTGACGCTTGTTCTGAAAAGAATAGTCCAAGACTTGGCGGGCGCCAGAATCGAGATAATCGGCTGCTCTATGACATCTCCTTTTGAGATATTTTTTCTCGCCGCAGCTTTCCTAGCGATAGCGACCATAATGCCTGTGATAGGGTACGAGACATATGCCTACGTTGACCCTGCTCTCTACCCACATGAGCGCAGATTGATCTATGGGTTTACTTTGGCTTTTGCGGCTCTCTTCGCATTGGGAGGGGTGTTCGGCTACTTTGTCGCTGCTCCTCTCATCATGCGGGCTATGGTCTTCTTCTTCGAGTTGGCTGGAGTGATACCGACTGTCTGCGCCATGGATTTCTACAGCCTCGTCTTCACCACCGTCCTTCTTATCGGAGTAGTTTTCACATCGCCCGCGGTTCTCGTCCTTCTCGTCAGGTTCGGGGTAATCAGCACGGATTTGATAAGTCGCAACAGGCTATACGTCTACGGCATACTCTACATCCTGGTCGCAATCATAACACCCGACGGATGGCTAGTCGGAAACGCGGTCCTTTTCCTCCCCCTCGTCGTCTTGATAGAATCTTCGCTGTTTGTCGCTAAGAGGGTTGAGAGGAACAGGTTGAAAACCACGATTGTCGGCCACTGCAAGTTCTGCGGAAACGGGCTAAGGGAGAATGAGGTTTTCTGCAGCAAATGCGGAAGAGCTCAGGAATAGTAATGTGATGTAGGCTGTGTTGTTTATGGCGTGGATTATAATGGCTGGAGTTAGTGACCTTGTTCTGTCCACGCTATGGGCGAGGAAAAGACCGAGGACAAACGTGGGCCCAATCCTCGACAAATCCGAATGAGCCGCCGCGAAAACCATCGAAGAAACTATATCCGCGAAACCTTTTCTCATGAACCGTGATAGTTTTCTGTGAACAATTCCGCGGAAAATAATCTCCTCGGCAGGGGCTACCACAAAAAGAGTGAGACCTAGGTAAAGCAGGTATTCGGCTGTGCTTGATGGGGTGAGGGCTACCGTTAGCTGACGAGCTGCGGTGGTCTGGGGGAATAGGTTGGACCAGAGTAGAGAAGCGATGATGGCTGAGAGTGTGGCGATGGGCCCCAGGATTAACCCTGTATAAACTCCTTTAATTTCTCTGAGTCCTGGGTCAAGCATCCTTGTCCTGCTGAGAAAGAGTGCAACGGCGAGAAGAGCCAGCTGAGAAGACCATATGTTGCTGAGTCCTGTGTATGCCGCGGCCAAGCCACCCGTATAGAGAGCGGCCAAGGCCAGCGCCAAGGCAAGCAAAATGTCTCGTATCTCTCTGCCTATCTCATATCCCATAGGCTTCTAACCGTTCCCGAAACTTCCACGGTCTTGAGAACCACTGGAGTATCGCCGATTTGTCTCACAAGGGTCAAAGCCAGCACAAGCCTCGGCACCCATAGATGTCCGCAGAGGAAAACAGGCTGTCCTCCGACGCTAATCCTCCTCAACCCAGACTGCACAAGCCCATCAAGCCCATAGAGCTTTGTGAAACATTCTTTCACAGCATTCTCTAAAGCCTCTCCAGACACTCTTCTACTACATGTTACGCTGACGTAACGCTTCCTCATCCTATACACTCTAACGCCCAAACATCTTATCCCTCAAAATTTTCAGCGGAGTTTCCGAGACAGGCTTGGTGTCTAGGTTTTTTCCACCGGTCAAGGCTGCGGCAACGTAGCCCAGCTGATGTGGTGGCAGTATTTCCTCCGCCTCAGCGGCTCCACTCGATACAATTATCTTTTTGCCGACAGCTGATGCACGCTGCAGAAATCTCGTAACCCTCCCCCAGCTGTTTACACTCTGAAAACACTCCACCAAATCAGAGACAGTGACCTCGACAGGGTTGAGAAGAACCTCGGCGACGTGTCTATCAAAATCAGCAACTTCGCCGTGAACAATCACCGATGCAATCCTTTCATCCCGCCCAGCGGTCATTAAAGCTTCGCGGGAAAAGGGCCTTATGCTTATGACCCGTTTACCGTAATTTTTTCGGGCAAACTCCAAAACCTCACCTCTGCTTGAAGCATTCGCCACAGCTTTTCCGTAAACCTTCACACCCTCCAAGCTCTTCAAAACCTCATCCCGCACACGCTCCTCTACGCAAACTGTTCCAAACCCATGGACGCTAAGGACTGACGCCATCCCCGCGTCAAGCCTTCTAAGGTAAAAGTCTACGTAATGCTTTGCCATTTCAACGCCTCTCGCCAGTCACCGACATAAGTGAACTCGAGCTTGATAGGATCGATGTCCTCCGCCGCAACCTCATCCAAATAGGCTTTTTGCTTGTCAAGGCGAATGTGTAGTTTTCCTCCGCCTCCTCCTTTTTCCTCAACCCCGACAACACTCATGCCAACCTTTGCAACAACCCGTTTAAAGACCTCGCCCACCACTTCAGGGTCTTCACACACATACTCCAAAACTGTTATAGTGTCTCCGAAATGACCTGTGAGGCTTGTTTTACTCGACTGTAGAATATTATCGCCTAAGATGTTTTGGACAGCTTTTTTCACCTTCTCGATGCTCTCGGTCGAGTATACGTGTGTCCTAACGGTAAGCCTCACCAGCCTAAGCATCCTGTCCTGTTTTTGTCCGAGGCGTTATTAGGTTTTCAAGGTTTAAGAACAACCTTTTCCCGTCGTTGTTAGCTTGACGTCCATGTATAAGATGATGCAGAAGCTTTGGCGCGAGAGGCCCGAGGCTCTCCGCTCCCAGTTGAGGAAGAGGATGGTTGCTTGGCGTAGGATGAAGGCGGTGGAACGCGTGGAAAAACCCCTGCGAATAGACCGTGCCCGAGAACTGGGCTACAAGGCTAAGCAGGGCTACGTCGTCGCCTTGGTCCGTGTGCGGAGAGGAGGTTTCAGCAAACCGAGGCCTAGGTCGGGCAGAAGGCAGAAAGCCCTCGGCGTTGTGAAGCACAAGGTCAACGTGTCAATGAAGGAGGAGGCTGTTCAGAGATTTATCAAACAATTCCCCAACCTCAAGCCTCTCGGAGCCTATCCCCTTGCACAGGATTCGCTGTATCGATGGTATGAGGTTGTGGCCGTGGACCCAAGTCATCCTGCGGTTCAGGCACACTAGGTATGGAGATAGCGGGTATAGTTGGTAAACCAAACGTTGGGAAAAGCACTCTTTTCTCAGCTCTAAGCATGGTCAACGTCGAGATAGCCAACTATCCCTTTACAACAAAGAAAACCAACGTCGGCGTCACATATGTCCGAGTAGAATGTGTCTGCAAAAAACTCGGCGTCAGAGACAACCCGAGAAACTCTATATGCATAGACGGCGTAAGACTCGTCCCCATACAGATAATCGACTGCCCCGGAATAATACGTGAAGCCCACAAGGGCAAAGGCCTCGGCCTCAAGTTCCTCGACGAGATAAGGCAGGCCTCGCTACTAATCATTGTTGCCGACGTCTCGGGTGCAACACTCGCCGACGGCACCCCTGCCGAGCCATTCACCCACGACCCCGTAGAGGATGTGGAAATGGTTCTCGACGAATTCGACGCTTGGCTGGCTGAGATTATTTCACGAGACTGGCCCAGGATATCAAGGGCCGCCGAGGCCAAGCAGGTTTCGCTGACCCTGGAGCTGAGCAAGAAGCTTTCGGGACTTGGTGTCGACGAGAACGTGGTTTCTGAGGCCATCGACGCGGCTGGTTTGGACAGGTCGAAGCCTGTGTCCTGGAAGGAGGAGGAGCTTCTAAAACTGGCCACCATGATACGGCGGAGGTCGAAGCCCTTCATCGTTGCAGCTAACAAGGCCGATGTTAAAGGTTCAGAGAAAAACGTGGAGAAGCTTGTTCAACGGGGCTATGACGTGGTGCCGGTCTCAGCAGAAGCCGAGAGAACTCTCCGCCTCGCAGCCTCGAAAGGCTTAGTCAAATATGTCCCGGGCGACAATAACTTTGAGATGGTTGACGAGTCTAAACTCACTCCTCAGCAGAAGAAGGCTCTCGAATACATTAGGGAGAACGTGTTCGAGAGATGGGGTGGAACAGGTGTTCAGAAGCTGGTGAACATGGCCTACCTCGAAAAACTCGGATACATACCTGTTTACCCTGTCGAGAACCCGCACACCCTCACAGACCACGAGGGCCGCGTCCTACCAGACGTATACCTGATGCCGCGCAACTCCACACCAAGGCAGCTCGCATACAAAATACATACAGAGCTTGGAGAAGGATACCTATATGCGGTCGACGCAAAAACAGGTCTGAGGCTAGCCGACGACCACTTGTTAAAACCCGGTGAAGTTGTATCAATCGTCTCAACAAAGAAAAGGGGCTAAAGCCCCTCCCGTAGATAGTGTCCAGGCTGTTTGCGGGAGCCGAAGCTCCTAATCCCTTTTTCATCCAGCTGCTTAAGAAGACTTTCAGCAACCTCTTCAGATATCTCTCCTCGGTTACGTAGATAGTTGATAACCTCACGTCCCTGCTCCTCTGTGTCGCATCGCCGCAGATAATCTATTACTGTGGGACCCGTGTGGGCCGCCTCCTCTTCCGCGAATTCCTTCATATTCCTGACACCGGAGACGCGGAGAACCATCTTCCTCTCCACAATCTCCTTATAGAGAGCGGGAAACTTTCTCCTAAAATCTTCCACGTCAATCTCCACTTAAGCTGCCGCCTCCTGCTCCATGGGTTTGGCGGCCTCTATTTTGCCGAGCTTGATTACCTTGCTCTTGTAGACGCCGACGTGACGAGGGAGCACAATTTTCTTAACCCTGTTGTAAATGTCTGACGCGGTTTTTCCGAGCACAAGCTCCTGAGCAAGCTGGTCATGAGTCAGGTTAGCGGCAGACTCCTCCAACACCTCCCGCATAATCTTCCTAATTGCCTTCTTCTTGGAGGAGGATATTCGGGAAGTTGTGAAGACTATGGGGTAGACGCGTATGACGAATCCGTCTCTGGTGGTTACGTCAAAGATGTATTCAATCTTGTTTGTCCCCCGTTTGACGAGGCTTCTAAGGTATTCTCGGCCGTATTCATGTCCGTAGAAGACTGTGTTGCAGACGCTGTCCTTGACCTCCATTACCTTAAAAAGCATCAACATGTATTGTTTGGTGAAGTCATCGGTTATCGCGTAGAGGCTTGTTCTCAACACTCTGCCCAACACCTTGGACGGGTCATCAGCCATCGTCGACCCAAGCCATCTCCCGCCGAAATATGGTGGAGCGTAGATTTCATAGACCTTTTTCGGCTTCTTCTGCTCACTTACTTTCTTCGACAACTCTGGGAATGGTTTACTTGGTCTCTATATAGCTATATTTTTGTCCTGAGGGTTTCTGCGGCTTTCTCTGATAGGGCTGCACTTCTTAGGATGTCGTCGACGGTTGCTAGAAAAGATGCCAGCCCCCTTTCACAGACGATATCAACCACCACCATGTTGTTCTCCAGCCTTGTCTCAACCAAAAGGCCTCTCGGAAGCGGTTTGTCATCGGGCTTTAGGGAATTGTATATGGCTTCGGCGTCTTGACTATTTTTTGGACTAATCGTTATGCGTGACCTCACCTTTACTGGATGCGACATTTTCACCCACCGCCTTATCAAGCTCAGCTAGGAACTTTATCATATGGTCATAGGGAATTTCAGCTCCCGCGGCTATGTTGTGTCCTCCTCCCTTTCCACCGAACTGCGCCCCCAGTCTGCTGAGGATGGAGCCGAGGTTGAGGCCTCTGTCAACAAGCTGTTTGGATGCGCGGGCCGATATTTTCACGGTCTTGCCCGCGTTGGCCAAAGCTATCAAAGGCTTATCGGACGGCAGAAGGCCCGACGACGAAAGTATCGACGCCACTGAGCTAACCTGTCTATAATCTATCACATCGCCGCCCTTGAGGACCACGATGTGAGAAAGTTCCTCAAGGACACCGGGCTGTGAGACATAATCCATGGCTCTCGCCACGCTTAGACGATATTCCTCAAGAATGCGCTGAGCCTCCTCCAACGCTTCTGAACGAGCTCCCATGGCCACCAGTATCCCCGCCCATGCTTTTCCCGATTTTCCGCAAGCGTTGAGCAATGTGGCGAACTCTCTTGCATCGCTTAGATAGGTCCAGACAGATTCTTTTACGAGGTCGTAGGTTTTTCCTATGAGCTCGTTGGCTATTGTAGTCGGCAGGTTCCTGGAGACCAGATACTCTATCAGTCCATTGTAGAGCTTTTTCTTCTCTTCTTCCGAGAGGTCGGCCAAGGTGCGCCACTGCTCACCCTCCTTAACCTCAATACCCAGAGAAGTTAGGAAGCTATATGCGGCTTGCTCGTTTCCACTTATTCCCGGTATGTAGGGGCTTGTCGTCATGGCCAGTGAGACATGGAGCGGTCTGAATGTGCGTCCGTAGAGGATGATGTCATCCTTCACCTCTAGAAGCTTGTTTTCAACGGCTTCGGCGACGATGTATTCGTTGAGGCCGTGAAGACTTCGCTGTGTGTTCTTGTCCTGAAGGTCTCCGAGGGCCCCCACAACAGCTATGGGAGAATATTCGACGTTGGCTGGGTTCATGGCCTTGGCCACGAAGTAGGCCACCCCGGAGGCGCTAATCTCCCTCGCGCCGTCAAAACCGTAGTGATGAGGGTTAACATGCACCCACTCAGGTGGCAGCGAAGCTTGCACAGGCTCGTGATGGTCGAGTATGGCTACTGACTTGTTGCCTAAAAGGGGCAGGAGCTCGGATGTGTAGCCGCTGCCCATGTCGGTGAAGATGATGCACTTCGACTCGACATATCCAGTGTTAAAGAGCTCGATGAAATCGTCTATGCGGTTAAGCGACCTCACCCTGAACCTTGCATCCTCCCTACGCAGGGCCGCGGCGATTATTCCTGCAGAGGAGAGCGCGTCCGCGTCGTTGTGAGTGAAGATGTCTATGAACTCACCCTGGGCGACCCAGTTTCGTATTCTCTCGGCCGCGTTCTCAGCCTGTTTGACAAAGCCCTCAAGGTCCCCCTCCAATTTCTTCAAGCCTTCAACGGGTCGTATTCGAGGGGCAGTATGCCGCGAGACTTGTAGTATTTGACGAGCCGCCTAACCTTTGACTCGACGAGCTGCAGCCTGTGAATGTTGTGTCCGTCTGACTTGTTTTTCTCAAGATGTATCCTCATCCGCCTGATTTTCTCCAAAAGGTTTTGAAGGTCTTCGGGAACAGGGGGCTTGAGATTGTGTTCTTCAAGTATCTGAAGTATGGTTTTGCCTGTTACTGTTTTGACGAGTGGAACGCCGTGCTGGTCGCGGAGAACCACACCTATCATGCTTGGCGGCATACCCTCTTTCGCATATTTGACTACGAGAGACTCGACCTCCTCGGGCAAAAGCTTTAGCCAAGGTGGCGGAATTTTGCTCAGCGGACGCGTTGACCCGGACTTGCCTCTTTTTGATGCATGCATTCTCGCCATGTTGCTACCTTCCTGCAGACCTGCCGCGGTCTTTATAAATCCATTTCACCAAGCCTTCGACGGCCCTCCCCCTGTGGCTGAACCGGTTTTTCTCATCAAGAGACATTTCCGCTAGGGTTTTTCGGCTTCCCCGCGGTATGAAGATGGGGTCGAACCCGAAGCCGTGCCTGCCTCTCGGCTCCTCCGCTATACGTCCCCGTGATTCTCCGCTGAAGAAAAGAGGCCTATCCTCCACACCGTATAGGCAGATTACTGATTTGAAAACCGCTTCACGTCTATCGCCAACCAGCTTCAAAACACCATCCAAACCTATTGTCTTGTAGACATATGAGGAGTATGGGCCGGGAAAACCTTGGAGAGCCTCTATGAAGAGGCCGGAGTCTTCCACGAAGAGTGGCTTCTCTAGGTTTGCGTAGGCCTGTGCAGCGCTTATGCAAGCTATTTCGGCGAGGCTGGTTGACTGGACCTCGAGAGTTTTCATGCTGTGGATTTTGAATCTTAAACCGTATTTCTTGAAGATTCGCCTTACCTCCTCGGCTTTGTGTGGATTGGATGTGACGAAGATGATGCTATCCACGGACAACGTAGCGGCCTCTGCTCCTAATCTCCTTCACTTTCTCAAGGATTTCGGAGGTTTTTTCACGGCCTACAACTCTGCTGTATCCACGTAGAAACAGGTGCATGAACTCTCGAGACTTGTCGGGGAAGGCGCTTGCCGCCGAGCGTTCAAGTAGATGGATGTCGACAGCTTTCTCCTCGAGGTCTGCGTTGAAAGCGCTGAGGCCGAAGTCAACAAGCCACAGCCCCGTATCCTCCCCCGCTAAGATGTTTGCAAGAGTCAGGTCACCATGAACGACGTCCATGCTATGCATCGAGGCCACAATTTCTCCAAGCCTTTCAGCATACCTCAGAGGGGACTGGTGACTTCGGAGCTCAACCCCCTCTAAAAACTGCATGTAAATGATGCTGTTCGCGAGGTCTATGAAGAGAACAAGTGGAACGGGCTGCCCGTTCTCGGATAGATGCCAAAGTATTTTGGCCTCGTGAAGTGTGCGGCTTCTCCTAACTCTCTCATCAATCTCAGCTGTTCTATAGCGTTTTGGAACACGATGTTTTGCGACAAGTCTCAGACCTTTCCAGCTAATCTCCTTTATGACCGCCTCGGCGCCGACTCTGATGACCCTGTTTTCAAGGAAATCTAGCTGCTCCAGCATGCTTCCACCTCGTCAATCCTCATCCGAGGCTTCACGTGGCTCTGTTCAACGGGAAGCGTTGCTCCGCATCTTAGCATAAGCAGACCCGTCCACGCAATCATCGCACCGTTGTCGCCCGCGTATTCATCGGGAACAACGTAGACACGGGCCCCACGGTCTCTGCACATGGTTTCAAGCATGTTATACAAGCGTCTGCTTCTCGCCAGCCCCCCGACGAGAAGAAGAGAACTTCTATCAAGCATAGCTAAAGCTCTCTCGGTCACCTCGGTCAGCATGCTGTAAACCGTCTCAGTCAAAGATAGGCAGACATTCGGAATAGGCTTCCCCTGCTGCAGCAGCTTCTCCGCAGCTGTCAGTATCCCAGAGAAGGAGACATCCATCCCCTTGACCCTGTAAGGCAGCTCGTAGATAGTGTCGCCTTCGCCTGCCTTAATCTCAGGTGCTGGCATAGGCCCTATTCCAGCAGTTATACCAAATGAGTCTAGACAGTTTCCCGCGGCGATGTCAAGTGTTTCACCTAAAATCCTATACCTCTTGTTTATAAGAGCCGTTATCAGAGTGTTGCCGCCGGCAACATAGAGCACAACAGGGTCTCCGCATCCTGTCACAAGCTTACCAATCTCTATGTGAGCTATTCCATGGTTGACGCCGATTAAAGGTTTTCCAAGAACTGTTGCAATCGTCCTCGCCACAGTCGCTCCTGTGCGGAGGCAAGGACCCATGCCAGGGCCTTGGGAAAAAGCCACCGCGTCAATATCGCTGGGCTTTATTCCTGCTGTTTTGAAGGCTTCTTCCAAGGCTTCAGCCGCTTTGGCTGCATGATGCTGAGCCGCTTCACGTGGATGTATTCCGCCTTTTGCAGGTCTGTAGATTTTCTGGATGTTCGCAAGTATTTTACCCTCGTCAGTGGCCACGCCAACTCCGAAGGTGTGAGCCGTGGACTCGATGCCTAAAACAATCGTCAAACCTGAGCCAATACGGTTCTGGTATAACTTTTAGTTATACTTGTTGTCATCTTTCTTGGAATGAGCTACCGAGAGCCGATAGTTGTTGTTCTGGGCCATGTAGACCATGGAAAATGCGTGGCCCCATGGACACTTATACACGAAGCCGGTGAGGGCTACGTCTCTGCGGAGAAGATCTTCAGAAAATATAGCTGGAGAGGTGAAGTCTATCCTGTTTCTGATGGGGTGGCTGTGGAGCCGGCTAAGAAACCTCGCCTCGCGACCTTGACCGGGAATAACGAGGCGGAGGCGGTGCTGCTCTGGAGGCGTCAAGCACCCAAGACCGTTACCCGCATACATTTCTCGAACGGGGAAACTGTGGAGACAACACCCGAACACCCCTACGCAAAAGCTCTCACCAACTCACTCTACATTTTCACCAGAGCAGATAGTCTTAAGCCGGGAGACAGGGTATTGAGCTTGAGAAATAACCAAGTCGCATCCGTAGCGGTGGAAAATCTTGAACAAGCTAAACCAAGCTACCCTTACGTGTATGACTTCACGGTCCCGCCGACACATTTCTACGAAGCCCAAGAAATCATACTTCACAACACCTCTCTACTGGACAAGATGCGGGGAACCCTCGTGGCCGCTAGAGAAGCGGGCGGCATAACACAGCACATCGGAGCCACGATATTCCCGATAAAAGCCATAGAGGAAACATGTCGACAGCTGCTGGGCGAGCTCAAAGTCAAGCTGGAGATTCCAGGCATCCTCTTCATCGATACACCAGGCCACGCAGCTTTCTCAAACCTCAGAAAACGCGGAGGCTCTGTCGCCGACATGGCGATACTGGTCGTCGATGTTATGAAGGGTGTTCAGGAGCAGACGAGGGAAAGCATTCAACTGCTTCGTTCCAGAAAAACGCCCTTCGTGGTAGCCGCCAACAAAATCGACATGATAACCGGATGGAAGCCGACGCCCAACGCCCCATTCATAAAAACCTACAACAACCAGCATAAAACAGTCGCCGAAGACCTTGACAACAGGATATACAACTTGATGGGGGAGCTAAGCTTCCTAGGTTTCAGGTCCGACCTCTACACACGGATAAGGTCATTCACAGACACGGTTGCCATTGTTCCCGTGAGCGCCAAGACAGGCGAAGGCATACCCGACCTTCTCCTGCTTCTCCTCGGACTCGCTCAGCAATTCATGAAACAGCGTCTCATGAAAAAAGACGACCGATGTGAAGGCGTCATTCTCGAAATAGTCGAGGAAGAGGGCTTCGGAGCCACAGCTAACATCCTAATCCACACAGGAACTTTAAGGGTCGGCGATAAGGTTGCTTTCCTCACACGCAGAGGCCCATCAACGTCGAGGGTCAAGGCGCTGCTGCTACCCAAGCCTCTCGACGAGATACGCGACCCACGGGACAGGCTGAAAAGCATCAGCCAAATCTCAGCGGCCGCGGGTGTTAAAATGGTTGCAGAAATGCTTGAGGAAGCGGTGGCCGGCTCACCCATCTTGGCCGTGAAAAACGAGGAGGAGGACCTTAGACGGGTTGCTGAGGAGGCTCAGGAGTTTATTCTCTCAACTGACAAGATTGGCGTGGTTGTAAAGGCTGATGCGCTTGGAACACTCGAGGCCGCGGTTAACTATCTCCGTGAAAAAGGGGTATTAATTCGGTTGGCCGACATAGGAGATGTCTCTAAACGTGACGTGGTGGAGGCTCACGTTGTTCGCCAGAAGGATGAACTACTCGGCGTCATCCTCGCCTATGGAGTGAGGGTCGACCCCGAGCTCGAGCACGAAGCCCAGTCAAAGGGTGTGCGCATCTTCAAAAACGACGTACTCTTCCGTCTACTCGAGGATTATGAGAAGTGGGTCGCCGACACCATCAGGGCGAGACAGGCGGCTGAGTTCGAGTCGCTGGTAAAGCCGGGAAAGATAAAGATACTCAAGGACTTTATTTTCAGGCGAAGTGAGCCGGCGATTGTGGGTGTGGAGGTTGTTGCGGGCGAGGTTCGTCCCGGTGTCCAGTTGGTCAACAAAGCTGGGAAAACCGTGGGCCTGCTTTCCCAGATACAGGACAGAGGGCAGGCGATAAGCCTCGCCAAAGAGGGGATGAAGGTGGCTGTCTCCATAAGAGACGCAGTAGTCGGCCGCACAATTCACGGCGACGAGGAGCTTTACGTGGCCGTCCCAGAGAGAGACGCCCGACAGCTTCTCACAACCTACGCAGCCATGCTGGAGCCACATGCGCTCAAAGCCTTAGAAGAATATGTCGAGATAATGCGTGTCAAAAACCCTTTGTGGGCGAGGTAGCTCATGTTTAAATTGCTGAGCATAGGCGAAGGTGTTTAGATGTCGCAGCAAGCCGCTGGCCCTCGGATGGTTTTGTCAGACCCCGTCCAGAAAAAAGCATCAACTATACAGCTCACCCCTCAGCAGTTTACGCTTTTGATAGGTAAGAGGATTGGAGAAACTGTTGACGGCGGAGTTTTCGGCTATAAGGGATACTTGATAAAAATAACTGGTGGTTCTGACAAAGACGGTTTCCCTATGCGCCCCGATGTTTCGGGCCCTAGGAAAGTTAAGGTTTTGCTCTCCGGCGGCCCCGGGTTCCATCCACGGCGTAAGCCCCCATCGAAGAGGAAGAAGAAGCGGGCGAGAAGGCTGGTGAAAGGTTTGAGGAAACGCGTCACAGTCAGAGGCGACACCATCAGCGAGGCAATAGCTCAGATAAACGCCGTCCTCATCAAGAAAGGTGAGCAAGATGTCGCTGGTTGACTCCAAGCTTGTGGAAAACAAGCTGGTGGGACGTCGTGAGGTGATTGCGAAAATTTCATTCACCAAGCCCATTACCCGAGACGAGGCCAAGCAATTGATAGCGGCTCATCTCAACGTAGACCCCGCTAGAGTGGTTGTTAGGAAAATCGTCTACCGCACAGGCTCAAGACTCGTAGATGTTTACGCAAATGTCTACAACAGAGTGGAAGACGTTAAGGTTTTTGAGCCACTTTACATACTTGTCAGAAACAAGCTCGCGGAGAGGCCGAAGAAATGACCGAACAAGGGCTGTGGAAAAGATATGTTTTGAAGGATGGAAGGCTTGAGAAGACGTTGGTCTCATGCCCCCGATGTGGTGTTGGATACTTCATGGCAGACCACGGCAACAGATATACATGCGGGAAATGTGGCTACACCAAGTTCAAACAGTAGCCATCGATATAATTTCCTCCACAAGTTTTTTCACTTTTGTCGAGGCTTTCACAACAACGTATCCCTGCCTCGGCTGGCCATAAACAACCACCCCTCCTTCGGGAAGAGCGTGAATAGCTGGCAGAGCTAACAGGTCTTCCTCCCCCTCTACAAAGACAGCGCCACGACCTCTGCTTACGGCATTTATCACGGCCTCAGCAGCCTCGGGCTCTATGACTCCAGCCATGTTTCTAACACGTGTCACCTCGTATCCCTCGAGCTTCGGTATCTCTGCCGAGTTTCTCATAACCCTCGCATCCACGACCACAACATCAGGTCTCAAGTTTGCTTCAATCATCCGTTTGTAGGTGTAGTCTCCAACAACGACAAGCGGCTTGGCATCAGCCAGTTCCGGAGAATAGTCTAGGTCTCCGTGCCTCAGCTCCCCCAAAGGTTTACGTACACGGTTCTTCATTTCCTCCGTGAAGACTATGGGGCGGCTCCAGATGCTAGTCAACTTTGACCGCGTATCTTCCCGATTTCCTTATCCCAAGCTCTTTCGCAATCTCAGAGTTCTCCACGTCGAGGATTATCACAAGCCCAGAGTAGCTGGTGCTTAGGTTCGAGGACCCGCACACATCACAGGTTTTTCCCACAACTATTCTTCTGCAGTTTCTACAGGCCCGCGGCTTAGCCGACACTTGACTGCACCGCCTTCGCTAAATCCTCTTCTATCCACTTCAGGGAGCCCATCATCGGCTGCCTCGTCACAAGAGACACTTTTCCACCTGCTCCACCGGCGAGCGAGACCGCGTTGATACGGCCTCTGACATCGTCTCCCACCAAAAGCTTTCTGCCTGATTTTCTGCCGACAAGCATGTTGTTTTTCTCGTCGTATGTGATGTAGTCATCCATTATCTGTGATATGTGTATCAAGCCGTCGAGAGGCCCTATTCTCACGAAGCAGCCGAAATCTGTTATCTCAACAACTTCTCCCAACACCACTTCGTTGAGCAGCGGCATGTAGGTGAGGAGGGTGAAGGTGCTTCTATGGTATGTGGAGCCGTCGCGGGGAAGTATTCTCCCCACCCTATCCACTTTGGCGTCGATGACCATGATGATGTATCCCAGCTCCTCATCCACAGCCCCCTCATACCGTTTTCTCAACTCGTTGAGCACAACTTTCTCAAGCGGCTTACCGAAGTCAGCCGGGGGGATTCCAACAATCTCCGAAACCTCAACCAGCATGAACAAGATAATACACCCTATCACCTGTCTTCAGTTATGTATTGAGCCTATATCAACGGAATTTAAGCCTAACTATCGGCTTTCCAGCAGCGGACACCCCCATATACTCGAGGTTTCTAGCCGCAAGCCTCCTCATAAGCCGAGCATCCACCGTCAACACCGGGTATCCTGTTTCTCGGACTAGTTGAAGCAAGACATCGTCCACTTTTTCACCAGGCTTCCCCGGCAGATGCTCTGCATTCTTCAATATCTTCAGCGCAACCCTGGCAAGCGAAGATTTCCGCCCACTTTTAGCCGCGAGCCTACGAAGCTCCTCCACAACAGATGAGGGGGCTACCAGCTCAAGCCTTTCCCCCAGCTTGTTCTCTATAACAGAAAGATAATCCACTCCCCGGTCTGCGCAGAACAGCAAAAAGCTCGAGTCAACCAGCACCTTCACCTAGCTCCCCGACACTATGCCGTATCCGATTAGACGCCAGCCCGCCCCCACTTTCCTCGAGATAGCGGCTTTGCTTCCAGGCTCTGCCACGAGAGGACGGGACAGAACCACTTCAATCCTGTTCGATGTCCTTTTGGCCACCACCCCGCTTGATACAGCGGATGACACGTTTATGACCAAAGCCTCCTTCTCAGCAATCTGCTTGACCGCCACGTTCCCCTCCACACCGAGAACTTTTTCAAACAAATGGTATTCGAGGGTTAGAGTGGTCCAGACAGGTGGAAGAGTGCCGGGTTTGCCCGCCACATTTCCAACCAATCCATCCCCCTTGCCCAGCGACGGGTCGAGAGTTGTCTCAACACCGGTCAAGCCGCCGGGATAAGCTTCTTCCACGTTTTTTCCACCTGCAACGATGTTGGCCACATCTGTGTAGAGAGGCTCGTAAACCGTTTTGCCCATGCTCTGTCTCGCCAGGCCCGGCTGTATCTCAAGCTCGTCGCCCACCCTCAAAACCCCCTGTGTGATAGAGCCTCCTATCACCGCTCCCTTGATGTTTCTTGCAGGGGTGCCCGGGACGTTGACATCGAAAGACCTGAGCACAGGCATGCGGGCAGGCTTTGACGGGTCACGCTGCGGTGTTTTGATGACATGCTGTATTGCGTAGAGTAGAGGTTCTATGCCTACGCCGTGTTGTCCAGAAACGGGTATAATTGGTGGTCTTTCGAAACCGTTTTCCTCAAGGTAGCTTACAATCTCTTCATAGTTCTCTTCCGCCCTTTTCTTGTCAACGAGGTCTATTTTGTTCTGGGCTATGACGAGGTTCTTTATTCCGAGGATTTTCGCTGCCTGTAGATGTTCGCCGTCCTGCGGCTGTGGAAATTTTTGCCTAACATCCGTTACGAATATGGCGCCGTCGAATAACGCGGCTCCAGAGAGCATGGTGACCATGAGGGAGTGGTGGCCTGGGCAGTCTATGAAGGAGACAACTCTCTGAAACTCATTTGCTGTGCCATGGATGGGGCATTTCTCGACAGAGTAGTGATTGTATGGCGGTGTGCATCGTGGGCAGAGGTATATGGCGGCGTCGGCGTACCCGATGCGTATTGTTATCCCACGCTTAAGCTCCTCGCTATGCCTCGCTGTCCAGACACCTGTTATGCTCTGGACGATGGTGCTTTTCCCATTATCTACATGTCCCAGAGTACCTATGTTGACTTCCGGCTGCTTTGGGAACGCCATTCTGCCAACACGGATGAAAAGCGCTTAATGTGTTTTCTCTAAACCCTTGAAGAAGATGGCTGACTCCCTTTGATACGCTTCCACACTGTCGGAGGCATGGACCAGGTTATCCGTGATGTCGAGTCCATAGTCTCCTCTGATTGTTCCAGGCTCGGCTTTTACTGGGTCGGTTGCGCCTATAAGTTTTCTAACCACCTCTACGGCTTGACGTCCCTCAAGAACCATCAGCACCACAGGGCCTCTTGTGATGACTGTAAGCAAATCCTCGTAAAAAGGTTTGCCGCGGTGAACCTCGTAAAGCTGAGCCGCCTCATCCCTTGTCAATTGTTTTAGCTGCAAGGCCAGAGGCTTCAATCCCTTTCTCTCAAACCTCGAAATAATTTCACCTACGAGACCACGTGAGACCGCGCTTGGCTTCAGTATCACAAACGTTCTATCCAACCCTATTCACCCAGCCTTCGTCCACTTTAGTTTACGGGGGTCTTTTCCATGCTCCACCATGTATATTCGGCATTTGCGTGAACAGAACCATAGAAGTGTGCCGTCGTTTTTGACGTAGAGCATGCCTCTGCCGTGTGTGAACTCCCTTCCGCAAAAAGAGCATCGATGCGTCCTAACCATCCTCGCCTCACTTTATCTTCTCAGCTTCCCTTTCTGTGTCGAGAAGCATCAGAATGTCTCCTACTCTCACGGGGCCCTTGACGTTACGCGAAATAACTCTACCCTCATCTTTGCCCTTCAGTATGCGGACACGCACTTGAGTAACCTCTCCAGTTACACCTGTTCTTCCCACAACCTGCTCGACGACCGCCGGCACCGGCTCCTCTATTTTCGGCGGCGCCTTACTCAAGTCTCTTCACCCTACTTTTTCAGCTCCTGTATTTTTTTCACGATTTCCTCGATGTAGCCCTTTGCTTCGCCAGGGTCCACGACCGCGACTGAGCTGGCTGGAACAGAGAGCCCCGCGACCTCTCCCAGCTGCGCCTTAGAGTTGACGAAGATGTAGCTAATCTTTCTCTCCTCGCAGAGCGTTGGTAGGAAGGCGACTATCTCAGGTGGGTCAACGTCTGTGGCTATCAGCACAAACTTGGCCTGTCCTCTCTCGATTGCCTTGATGACCTCGTTAACGCCTTTCTTCACTTTGCCGGATGTTTTCGCCAGTCTCACCGCTTCAAGGGCCGCTGTCACAAGTTCTTCAGGTGGTGTGAAGGTTTGGTAGTAGGGATTGGGCATAGGCCTTCATCTCCTTGAACCTTGGAACAGGTGTAGAACTTAAAGCTATTGTGGCAAGGTTTTTAGCGTAGCTCAATACGCATGCATAAATTTCCGGCCACAAACCGTAACTGGGATGAACACGCTCCGGGACAAGGTTATGGAGGCGGCGTTGCGTAACGCCGTTGAACACGGAGGCAAGGCCGTGGCTAAGGCTGTTTTGTCGAAGATTCTCGGCTCAGACCCCGCTCTCCGTCAACGGGTCGCCGAGGTTAAGCAGGTTGTCGAGGAGGTGGTGGAAGAGGTCAACTCCATGGAGCCGGAGGCGCAGAAACGTGTTTTGGCTGAGAAGTTCGGTGCACAAGAACCTCTGAGACACAGAGATGTTGGAGAAACGCGTCTACCTCCCCCGCTACCCGGGGCCGTCGAGGGAAAAGTTGTGACAAGGCTTCCGCCCGAGCCGAGCGGCTACATGCACCTCGGCCACGCACTCGCAGGACTCATCAACGAACACTACGCCAGAAGATACGGAGGCAAGCTTTGGCTCCGGTTCGAGGACACCAACCCACGGAAAGCACGTCTCGAGTTTTACGAAAGCTTCCGAAAAGGCTACCGTTGGCTCGGAATAGAGTGGGATTTTGAGAAAAACAACTCCGACGACATGGAAAAATATTACATGTATGCGGAGAGGATGATTCGGCAGGGGTTTCTTTATCCATGTTTTTGCAGTCCTGAGGAAATGCATCGCCAGCGGTCTCAGGGAATTGGCTGTACACATCGTAGCCTCGTGGGTGAGGCTGGTTTAGATGTGTGGGAGAAGGCTCTTAACAGGATGTATGGAGAGGGTGAGGTCTCTTTTAGGCTGGTTGGCGAAGTCTCCAGCCCTAACACGGCTCTCCGCGACCCTGTGATGTTCAGGATAGTTGACCACCCCCATCCCCTCAAGGGACGGGAGTATATCGTCTGGCCCACGTACGACTTCGCGGCCGCGGTGCAGGATGCTTTATGCGGCGTCACCCACGTCCTTCGCAGCAGCGAATTCGCCTTCAGGGATGAGCTTCAAAACATGATACGGGGAATCCTCGGCCTAAGCAACCCCGTCTACGTAGAGTTTTCACGGTTTGAGTTCCGTGGAGCCACAACATCTAAGAGAGAGATTAGAAGCTTGATTGAGGAAAAGGTTGTGTCTGGATGGGATGACCCAAGGCTATCGACGATTGAAGCCGTAAAGAGAAGAGGGATACTGCCGCAGGCCATACGTGAATTCACACTAACCTACGCAGGCGTCACACAGGCAAAGAAAACCTTTGACTGGAGCCTCCTCCACAGCATCAACAGAAAGCATCTGGACCCAGTCACACGTCGGCTGTGGTTTGTGGCCTCACCGGTCAAGCTGCGACTCATCAACCATAAGAGGGCCCAGGTGGAGGTGCCGTACCACCCTTCCACAAACATGGGCAAACGGTTGATAAAAACAGGAGATACTCTCTACATCAGCGGACTTGATGCTGAGAATATCGGGGTCGGCGAGGCTTTCCGTCTCAAGCTTCTAGCTAACGTGAAGATGGTTGAGAAAGGAGCTGACGAGGTCATCGGCGAAGTAATTGATGGGCCTCCAATTAGGGAAGGCAAAATTATTCAGTGGGTTCCGGAGGATAACCGCCGTGTAAAAGTAATCAGGTATGGGTCTCTGTTTGCTGAGGATGGCTCAGTTGATAGAGAAAGTCTCTGGGTTGAGGAGGGGCTGGCTGAGGCTGCTGTCGAGTCGGTTGCTTTTGAGGAGGTTGTGCAGTTTGAGCGTTACGGGTTTGTGAGACGCGACAGCCCACATGAGCTTAGGTTTGTCTACTGCCATGACTGAGCCTCTGGACCGCCCATTCCTTCAGAGGCCCCAACACAACCTTGGGCGCCAGCTTCAGCTCATCAACCGACCTACATCCAGTCAAAAACATCGAGGTCTTCAACTGGTTAGACAGCCTCCTCAACGTAGCCAATACGTCTTCGACAGACTTGGTGGCGGGCTCTAGAAAAGGCCTCGCCAACCCGGTCATAGATGCTCCAAGAGCTATGGCTTTCGCGGCGTCGAGCCCTGTCCTCAACCCACCCGACGCTATCACCGGCTTTGTTGTTGCGTCAACCGCTTCCATTACGGCGGCCGCTGTCGGTATGCCCCATTCTAGGAAAACCTCAGCCAAAGCCTTCTTCTCGATGTCCCTCATCTCCTCGGCTCTTATCATCTCTATCATCGTCCAATTCGTTCCGCCGGAGCCGGCCACGTCAAAAGCGTCTACTCCAACTTCATCAGCCATCGCCACCACCTCTCTTGACAACCCGCACCCAATCTCCTTGAGTATGATAGGCACGCTTAACTCATTTCGCAGCTTCTCAAGGATTTTTGAGAGGTTTCTGAACCGTGCTTTTCCGTCTGGTTGAACGATTTCCTGAAGCGGGTTAAGATGAACGGCTAATGCGTCGGCCTCTATCATCTCCACCGCCTTTACACCCATCTCCACACCGTTTTCCACAAGCTGCACAGCCCCTATGTTGCCGATGAGAAAAGCGTCGGGTCCATGTTCACGAGCCGCTCTGAATGTATACACGGTCTCTGGCTTGGCTATGCCGGCTCTCTGGCTTCCCACACCCATGGGCACCTTGAAAACTGCAGCCGCCTCTCCAAGGTTTGCGTTTATCCTCTCCGCCTCAGCTGTGCCTCCTGTCATCGACTCGATGATGAAGGGGTGGCTGAACCTCCGGCCGAGGAAAATGGTTTCGGTTTGGATGTCCTCTGGGTCTATCTCGGGCGCCGCTTGATGCACCAGCTCAACGTATTCGAGCCATGTTGATTTTCTGTATGAGACGTCTTTTTCGAGGCTTATCTTGATGTGGTCGCTCTTTCTCGCCTCTATGCTCAAACTACATCACCAGTGTTGTTCCTTTCACAGGTTTTCCCTTGACAGCCCCCTCTATCCTCCCCTCGACAAGGCCGTTGACAATCACGACCTCCACACCCGCTTTCACAGCCTCGAACCCATTCTCAACTTTGTAGAACATCCCGCCTGTTACATCCTCGCCTTCGACTCCGCCGTAGAATAGAGTGGAGTGTTTTCGGTAGTCAAGCTTCTCGAGAAGCCTTTTTTCACCTGTCTCGCGGTCCACATCATAAACCCCGTCAACATCACTGGCGAAAACTATCCTCGACGCTTTCAGAGATTTCGCGAGATGGATGGCTATCTGGTCACCAGAGAGTACCGTAAATTTTAGCTCGCGGTCGAAGACGGCGTCTCCGCAGGTTACAGGTATTATACCGAGGTCGAGAGCCGAGAAGACTAGGTCGAGATGAGCTGTCTCAATAATGCCTTTCCGTGTAATGAAAAGTGTTGACGCCGGCATGCCCACGGCCCCTATTCCCGTCTCAATCAAGGTGGTGACGACATGATGGTTGAGGGTTTTGACTGATTGGAGTGTTTTAACGAATCCTTCAAGCTGCCCCTGCTCCCTATATCCTCTCTCTATTCTGTATTGTTTGGCGATGGGATGGCCAAATGAGCCCGCCCCGTGTATGATTATGAGGGGCGTGGACCAGCATCGTGCAATCTCCTTCGCTATCCTCGCCATAACGTCTTGACGGAAAAAATTCTCTCTTTTTTTGTCGGTGATGACTGAGCCGCCTATCTTAAGAACTACGAGGTTGCTCATGCTTTTTCACCCACCCCGGCTACACCTGTTCTGCTTATCCAAGCACTTGGATAAAGCCTTGCCATTGTCTCCGCTATCTCCTCAGCCCTTCCATCCGCCACAGCGATTACACAGCCGCCGCCGCCTGCTCCCGTCAACTTCGCCCCATACACACCTTTGCTTCTCAGGTTCTTCACTATCTCCTCCAACACATTATCGGAGACACCTACACTTCTCAGAAGAAAATGGTTCAGTGTAAAGAGACGTCCAACCGTCTGAAAGTCTCCTTCAACCAAGGCCGTTTTCGCCATCTCATAGACATGTGAATACAGTTTGACAAGCTCCGAGAAGACATTCTTCTTCTCCTCAGCAAACCTCTGCACAACGTCAACCATCTTGGAGGTTTTCCTCTTTCTGCCACTGAAGACGATTATCAGGTCGAGAGGCTTCTCCACCTCTATGGCTGTGTATTTTCCGAGACCTCGGTAAGAAATTGTTCCACCCACCGTGGATATTGTTGGGTCTATTCCCGAGGGCCTGCCGTGGAACTCTTTTTCGGCTTTGAGCGCATAATGTATCAGCTGGTCACGGGACAGATCGATTTCATGTAAAATCGATACGGCCCCTGCCAGTGCGACAGAGACCGCTGCCGAGGAGCCTAGCCCACCTCCGCTAACAAGGTCTGATTCAATCTCCACCCATCCCGTGCAAGGTACTCCGTGGTCCAGGCACATCTCCCTGACCATGTTGTAGAGCGGTGCAAGAGCAGCCGGCTTAGCGGTTATTGTCTCTCCACTGATGTTCCACGTGGCTGCTGAATGTTTAGAGACTATCACGAACTTGTCATCTGCTTTCCTTGCTGTCACCGTTACACCGCGGTCTATCGCCGTAACTATCGCGGGATAGCCCGAGACGACGAAGTGTTCCCCAAAGAGGATGACTTTGCCCGGTGCAAAAACCTTGACCTGTTTCCTCATTTTTCCGGCAGCTCTATTCTGAGTGCCGCGTAGCCTACCACAGACCCATAGTCTCCGCCTGTGTCGCCGCTGGTGGCCTGCTTTAGGACAGTGGCTTCGACTGCCCCCAGTTTTTTCGCGGCGGTTAACAAGGCTGCCACCGCCCCGTATCCACACATCGTTATGTCATGTCTCTCAATAACCCTGTACAAGCCCTCGACGTCAAGCCGCTCTATACGCTCTAAGGCCAACCTATCCTTCTTCAACACTGTTTCATGCGGTTCGTAGTGTGTAAAATCGGTTGACGCGATCATCAGGATGTTTCTTCCATCAACAACTTCTCCAACAGCCTCACCTATCTCAACACATGTCTCGAGGCTCTGGTCGTTTATGCATATGGGAACAAACTGGAAGTCGCCATAGAGATATTGTAGAAACGGCAGCTGGACCTCGATGCTGTGTTCCCGGGCGTGGCTTACCTCATCCAAGTAGAAAAACTCACGTTGTCCAGCAATCTCTCCCGCAAGCTTCTCATCAATTTTGACTTCGCCCAGAGGAGTCACCCAGCTTCCACCCGGATAAATTGATACAACAGTGCCCACCCCATAGTGGTTGGGCCCGAAAACCACAACAGACTCGGGGACGGCATACTTTGTTAGCTCGTAGTATCCATGGGCCGCCACGGGGCCCGAGTACATGAAGCCTGCGTGCGGGGAAATAAGGGCTGGTGCACGACGGGTACCCCATTTCTTTGTTGGAGTTTTTCCGGGGCCATGGGGGGATAGGAAACATTGTTCAACCTGTTTCAACAGTGCTTCTCTCGAACCCTCATAAAAATATCCGGCGACCGCGGGCCTTCTTCGAGGCTTCATCCAGCATCACCTCTTTTCATGTGAAGATATTTTCCTCTTCCCCGTTTTCCGATGAATTCGCCGTTGTCGACTATCTGTTCTCCACGGGAGAAGGTGGCAACTATGCGGCAGCTAACCTCTACATCCTCGTATATTGAGTGGTCGATGTTGCTGTGCAGGTTTTCCCGAGTGAGCCGTGTTTTCTTCGATGGGTCTAGTATGTAAAAGTCTGCGTCCGCGCCTACCTTGATAACACCTTTCCGCGGATAGATGCCGTAGAGCTTGGCAGGGTTATGAGCTGTCAAGGATACAAAGCGGCTAAGCGGCATACCACGTTTCACAACCCCCTCCGAAAAAAGTATCATGTTTATGACCTCTGTCCCCGCCACGCCTCCCGGAACAGTCGTGAAACTCTTGTGCCCAAGTTTCTGAGAGAGATTGAAGCAGGCGTGGTCGCTTCCCACAACAGAAAACCCATCGGTCAACAATCCCCTCCACAACCCTTCTCTGTCATGCTCTTTCTTAAGGGGCGGCGACATGATGAATTTGGCTCCGTCAGACCTCTTGTAAACATCCTCCGTGAACATGAGGTAGTGTGGACAAGTTTCGCCATGAATCTTTACACCCTTCTGCCGCGCCTCCAAAATGGCGTTAAGCCCCATCGCCGAGGAAACGTGAACAATAAGAATCTCAGCACCAGTTAAACCAGCTAGAAAAGCAACTCTCTCCACAGCCTCTGCCTCCACAAAATCCGGCCTGCTCCATGAATGGTATATCGGCTCGGTCTTGCCCTGTGAAACAAACTCGTCTACGAGAGTGTTGATGAGATGTTCATTCTCGGCATGCACCATGACCAACACGTTTTTTTCTCTGCAAAGCTTCATCAGTCTGTAGGATTTTCCATCGTCTAGCATGAGGCCTCTGCGGCTATAGGCCGTGAACATTTTCACGCTTGCGAGTCCCTCTTTCTCGAACAGCTGGGTAAGCATCCTCGCTATGTTCTCGTCGAAGTCGGTGACGCTCATGTGAAGCCCATAATCAACAACAACCTCTCCATCAGCCTCGGCTTTTCTTCTCCGATAATCCTCGACATAGTCTCTGGTCTCGGGTGTCACGAAGTCGATTATGGTTGTGACACCGCCACACGCGGCTGCAACCGTTCCAGTGTAGAAATCGTCGGCGGTGTATACATCCTCGAAATACTTGAGCTTAAAGTGGACATGCCCGTCTATAGCGCCTGGAAAAACATAACGCCCACCAGCGTCGATTATCTTCTCGGCTCGTGCCTCCAGGTTGCGGCCGATGGCGGCTATCCTGCCGTCCACAACACCTATGTCAGCCTCATAAACACCCGTTACATCAACGATTCTGCAGTTACGGACCAATAGGTCTAACCCGTTTTTAATCAACACATTTACCACTACTAAACAGAAATATAACGATGTAAGCCACCGAGTCGCCGGAACCAGCTTTTCCTTATATTTACGCTTAACCGGTAAAATGTGGTTGAAAGCTGTTCCCAGCTTCGAAGTATACACCCCGTCGTCGCTGCGGGAGGTTCTAAGCATTTACTCAAGTCTTGATGGAGAGGTTGTCCTATATGCCGGGGGCACTGATCTTATGCCGTTTATGCGGCGTGGAAAGATTCGGCCGAGGGCTGTGGTGGATTTGTCGGGTGTCAGGGAGCTGAGGTATGTGAGAAGAGAGGGCGACCTCATCCATGTTGGTGGGCTGACGACGGTGCATGACCTCGCCACTTCCCCAGCGATTCCATTGAGCTATTTTTCCATACGATGGCTCCGCAAATATTTCGGAGCGGAAACCACCCGTCACATGGCTACGGTGGGAGGTAACCTCGCCTCAGGTGGTGAGAGAGATATTCCAGCCATAATGGCCTCTCTGGATGGGGAGGTGAAGATTGTGGGCGCGGATGGTGAAAAGGTTGTTGGCCCACTTGGGCTTACCCTAAGTCGTGGCGAGGTTATTGTCGAGGCTATCTTCAGAGACTGGGGCCCCGGCTCTGTTTCATGGTTCGGCAAGTTTGAGAAAAGAGCATCTAACGGTATTGGGGTTGTGACGGCAGCGGTCTCGATGAAGGCCGTCGACGGCGTAGTTGAAAAGATAGGTGTTGTTTTGAACAGGGTGGAGGGAAGAACCATGGGCAGACTCACAGACCTCGAGAACGCTCTGGTGGGAAAAACGATTGACCCGAGCCTTATCAAAGCTGCTGTTGAAGAAAGTGTCTCTAGGATTCGGCCTGCCTCGGATTTCAGAGCCTCCAGCAGTTTCAGGAAACATGTTTCAAAGGTTTTGGTGAGACGTGGGCTGGAGTTTTGCTGGAGCTATTTGACGAGAGGTGGTTCTGTTGAAGATTGAGTTTGTTCTCAACGGCAAACCTGTCTCCGCTGAGCTGCGGGGAAACGAACGGTTGATGGACCTTCTACGACGCCTCGGGATGAAAAGCGTGAAGGAGGCATGTGGCACAGGGGACTGCGGCTCATGCAACGTCATCGTCGACGGAAAGCTCATCAACTCCTGCATGATGCTCGCCGTCCAAGCCCGTGGAAAAACAGTCACAACAGTAGAAGGCATCACACCTGAGGAGAAACTTCACCCAATACAGTCAGCCCTCCTCGAGTACACAGCCTCCCAGTGCGGCTTCTGCATACCTGGCATCATTATGACAGCCAAGTACATCGCCGACAACCACCCCACCGCCGATGAACAAACCATCAGACAAATACTCATAGCCAACATTTGCCGCTGCGGAGGATACACAAAAATTGTCGACGCAGTATCCGCTGCTCTTAAACAAATACAGCGATAGCCTCGGATTTCTCCAAGGCGGCCACCACTTTCTCAGGCGTAATCGGTAGTGAGGTTATTCTGATTTTGAGGGCGTCGTATACCGCGTTTGCTATGGCTGCGGCGGGCGCGTCTATTCCGGGTTCGCCTGCTGTTCTTGTCCCGAGAGGGGTTAATGGGCTTGGGTTTTCTATGACGATAACTTTCACCCGAGGCATGTCGGCTGCTGTTGGGACAAGGTAGTCGGCGAGGTTGGGGTTGAGAACCTTGTGCTTTTTGCCGATTAACAGTTCTTCGAGAAGCCCATATGCCACACCCTGGGTAATGCCTCCCTCCAGCTGAGCCGTGAGGTAACCTTCGTTAACCACGCGGCCAACATCAAAAGCGGCAACTATGTCTTTAACCCTTACGACACCCAGCTCTCTGTCAACCTTGACACGCACACCCACAACACCATAAGTATATTGAAGATAGGGCGTGCCCTTACCGGTTTCAGGGTTGTAGTCGCAGACGGGTAGCTTAAACTCCGCATATTCCGAGACCTCCTCTCTGAGAACGTCACGCACAAAACCTACAACATCCAAACCTTTATGTCCCGATTCTTCAATTAGCCGCTCAATCCTTTCCCGTAGTCTTTTTGCTGCAAGATAGACAGCGTTTCCGCCCATGAGCGTGGAGCGGGATGCAAATGTTCCACCCGAGTCTGGAACTTTCTGCGTCTCAACACGGTCAACGACAACCCTATCCTCGGGAACACCGAGAACGGATGCAGCAATTTTGACGAAACCCCGTGAAGCGCCTGTACCATATTCAGTCAGCGAGGTAGCAACGTGAACCGTGCCGTCGGATGATATCCTTACCGTTGCAGATGATTTGTCTTCACCTTCTGGGCCTAGACTATTTCCATGAGCCATAAAAGCTATGCCGACACCTTCGTCGGGATGTTTCTCGCCACGCCGCCATCCCAGCTCCTCGCACACCTTCTCAGCCAAAACACCAAAATCCGGATTATCCATCAAAACTGCGTCACTCGCTGTAACCACTCCCTGTCTCCAAGCGTTTTTCAGCCTTAGCTCAACCGGGTCCATGCCAAGCTTATCTGCGAGAATATCCATCATTGACTCAACTGCGAAATGAACCTGCGGAGAGCCGAAGCCTCTCATCGACCCGGCTGTCAAATTGTTTGTGTAAACCAGGTAGGAGTCAACTCTTACATTTTCCACAACATAGGGCCCGGCAGCGTGTGTCACTGCTCTGAGCATGACGAGGGGGCCGACTGAGGCGTAGGCCCCTGTGTCAAAGTAGATGTCTGCGTCCAAGGCCTTCAGTCTGCCGTCTGTAGTTGCTCCGACCTTGTATCGCATGACGGCGGGATGTCGGTGTGAGTGGGCTATCATAGACTCGTCGCGGCCGTATATACAGGCAGCTGGTTTCCCTGTCTTCAAAGCCGCTAGCCCAGCCATGGCGCATACATCCCACGGCGCCTCGTCGGATTTTCCTCCAAACGTACCGCCTATCGCCATCACAACCAAGTTTATCTTGTCACGTGGCAGTCCAAGTATTCTCGAGACACCTGTTAAGACATAGAAGGGGTTCTGAATGCTCCCGTAAATGGTTAAGGTGCCATCTTTCTCGGGAACAGCGTAAGCCGCCTCAGGCTCGAGGGGCGCCGGGTCCTGCATCTGCGTTCTAAACTCCTCTTCCACGATTATGTCTGACTCGTTGAAGCCCCGTGTTACGTCACCTTTTCGTAGCTTGTAGTGCCGGAGAAGGTTGTTTTCATGAACCTTTGGCGCAGATTCTTCAAGTGCTTTAACAGGGTCGTAAACAGGCTCAAGCACCTCATAGTCCACAACTATTTTCTCAATAGCTTTGTCGGCAGCTTCTTCGTCAACAGCGACGACAAGCGCTATAGGGTCAGCCAAGCATCTAACCTTCTCATACGCTAGGAAAGGCCTGTCCAAAACAACTGCACCAGTTATGTTCTCACCCGGTACATCGCGTGCAGTGAGAACAGCTAAGACACCGGGAACCTCCAAAGCAGCAGAAACATCGACACGTTTTATCAAAGCATGAGAATGCTCCGACCGAAGAGCCTTAACACGGAGAGCGTTCTCCGGAACGATGTCCTCCGTGTAAATCGGAGCACCTCTCACAGCGTCATACGCGGTGTAAACTCTCTTCAAACCATGAGTTAGTAAGTGAGTATGTATTTAGTTTTTACGATTTTCGAGGTTGAAAATCCTATATTTGAGCAATCGCATGATGGAAAGGTTTGAAGACGACTCCGAACGCTTACTCATCATACCTCGCTGTTCAGATTTTGAAAACGCTGAAAACCAGCATGGATTATAAAATTCTCTCTAAGCAGACTGGTATACCTGTCTCAACCCTGACAAGATATGTGACCAACAAAACCATACCTCGTGGAAGACGTGCGGCTGTCCTGATAGAGAAGCTTATCTCAAACGTGGACATACCTGCGCTCATAAATCAACGTTTGGTGTTGAATGATGATGAGGTGGATGTTTCACAGATTGTCTCTGAAAGCAGCTTGGTCGAGCTCCTTGTCGCCTACATGTTGCGAGAATTCTCAGGATACAGGATTGACGCGGTCCTCGGATTAGACAGAGCAGGCACAGTTGTTGCGACCGGCTTCGCCCTGTCGACCATGAAGAAGGTGTACTATTCTCAAAACACTGAATCCTATACATCGGATAGATGGCTGGAAATCAGGTATAGAAACAGACAGGCACGCCTTGTCCAGAGGCTGTATTTACCTCTTGAAGCGTTGAAACAAAACATACTGGTCTCGGTGGGTGTCTTGGACTCGCATGTTCCATTGAAGGAGATAAGGACACACATCGTCTCGGGGCGCGGTGAATTGGTAGGTGTATGCGCCATAGCCGCATCTGATGAATTTCTGAAAAACATCAAGCCTTTCCAGTTCGGGAAGATTCTAAACTTCGTGACTTTTTAGGCATATTCGCGCCATGTGTGCCCGCATTTAACACATCTGAAGAACTGTGTCATAGGCTCGTCGGCTGACCGGGTTTGAACCGTCCACCACTTTGCCTCGTTGTGTCCGCATTGTGGGCAGACGACGTCGGATGTGGTCGGTAATGGAGCCTCCTCCGCCTCAACTATGGCGGCGACGTTTTTAGAGACAACGTTTTCTTTCTCGAGCTTGATAACTAATTTTTCTCCCTCGAGAGGCTTCTGATAGCCGCATTTTTTACAAACCAGCATGGTCTTGCCCCCAACCCTCGAGGGGGTCAAGGTTTTACCGCATTTTGGACAAAACTCCATACAATCACCTCAAAACCTCAAGCTCCCTGTCAAGAGACTTGAGAATTTCCTCAAGCCGCTCCAAAGCTTTTTCGACTGCTTTCCGAGGCGTTATCTTCGAAGGCTCAACCTTTATCGAGACCGTTATCTCACCAGTGAGAGGATGCTCAACCCTGTAGCCCGCGTAGCTCACTCCGTCGATACTGTTCAGGGTTTCGGTGAA
>VAPR01000236.1_pt1 | contig 41434 bp, 38 predicted proteins | sample 3380701 | NCBI WGS metagenome assembly VAPR01 (sample SAMN11536904, study PRJNA540576) | hot springs metagenome | isolation source: hot spring wet sediment | place: Spain: Lobios | collected 2014-01
CGCCCGCAGGGAGGGATCAGGATAACCGTCTGAGAAGACCACAACCTCACGCAGGAGCACTCGTGCCCCTTGGGGGATCCCTAACTTGACATTCGCGTTTGCTTCCAACACGGCTTTGGGCACCGAAGGGACTTTATTGCTTTGCCCCAGTGCGGACCAGGGGAGAAACAATAGCAGGACAGCTAACCAATACCAACGCATAGCGATCACCGGCGGGCTCAAGGGCAAACTCTATACTTGCCCACCGTCATAAATTTTGACAGCCTCCATACGGAGAAGTTTGTGGGGTTTCCTTTAACCGTCTCATCGCCAACTTAACACCCTTGGGAGGATACCGTTAAAATTGCTGTCGCTGTCTTGGCATCCTCAGGTAAGCAACTTTGCGGCACGAATTTGGAGGGATAACGATGGCGGCTTCAACACATTCGTTAGAGGAAATCCAACGAATCGTGACGGAGAAAGCCCAAAAGGCGAAAGGGGTAGCACCCCTTTTGGCTTCTTTGCCGACAGAGGTTAAAAACCGTGCTCTTCTTAACATTGCTGAGGCTTTGTGGGAACGGCAGGAATTCATTTTGGAGCGCAACATGGAGGATGTAGAGGCTGCCCGCCACGCTGGGCTCTCCCCTGCCCTCATCGACCGCTTGCTCCTCAACGAAGGACGGTTGGAAAGCATCTGTAAGAGCCTGCACGAAGTGGTGGCTTTGCCCGATCCCATCGGAGAGATCATAGAAGGCTGGAAGCGCCCCAATGGACTCGTGCTCCAAAAAGTGCGGGTGCCCATCGGCGTTGTCGGCGTGATCTATGAGAGCCGACCAAATGTAACGGTAGACAGTGCTGCCCTGTGCTTGAAATCAGGGAACTGCGTAGTGCTGCGAGGGGGGAAAGAAGCCCTCAACTCTAACATCGCCCTTACCTCCATTATCCAACAAGCCATCGCAGAGGCAGGAATCCCTGCCGATGCCGTCCAGCTGATTGACATTCCGGAGCGAGAAGCTGCTCAGGTTTTGATGCGGCTCAATGGGCTCATTGACCTGCTCATCCCGCGTGGTGGCATGGGTCTGATCAAGTATGTGGTAGAAAACGCCACTGTCCCGACCATTGAAACTGGCGCAGGCAATTGCCATGTCTATGTCCATGCTGACGCCGATATCGATATGGCCGTTAGCATCATTGTCAACGCCAAAACGCAACGCCCTTCCGTCTGCAACGCCGCAGAAACTTTGCTGGTGCACAAAGACATTGCTGAAGCATTTCTGCCAAAAGCCGCTAAAGCGCTGATGGAACGAGGTGTGGAGTTGCGGGGTTGCGAACGCACCCAACAGTTGGTGCCCGAAGCCAAACCGGCAACCGAAGAGGATTGGGCAACCGAGTTTCTGGACCTCATCTTGGCAGTCAAAATTGTGGACAGCCTTGAAGAAGCCATTGAGCACATCAACCGCTACGGCACCAAACACAGCGAGGCGATTGTGACCAAGAGTTTGGACGCTGCCCGCAAGTTTTGCGACCAAGTGGACGCAGCCGCTGTATATGTCAACGCCTCCACTCGCTGGACTGACGGCTACGAATTTGGGTTGGGAGCGGAAATTGGCATCAGCACGCAAAAGCTGCACGCACGCGGTCCTATGGGCTTGCGGGAGTTGACCACCTACAAGTGGGTCATCTGGGGCGAAGGGCAAATCCGCAAGTAAGGTGCTGCCTTTAGGCTCCACCGTTCAGGCTGCACCTTAACCAGAACGCAGGAAACTGTGCAAAAAGGGTGGTAATCATGGAGAAGCGGGTGGCAGTGCTTTTGGACACAGACATTGGTGACGACATTGACGATGCTTGGGCATTAGCCGTTTGCCTTACCCATCCCCGCATTGACCTGTTGGGTGTGTCTACCGTCTACGCTGACACGGTTGCTCGTGCTGTCTTGGCACGCTGGCTTATCCAAGCAGCAGGCAAATCCGTAGAAGTTGCTGCAGGAGAGCAACACCCACTTAACCGAACAGTCAACCTCTTTCGCCCCAAACAAATAGAAGCCGTGCCACCAGAGGATGAGCAGCGCTTAAAGTCAGGACGCACAGATGGCGTAGCGTTTTTGGCGGAAAAAGCCGCTGCGTATCACGGCGATGAATTGGTGCTTCTAACCGTTGGTCCGTTGACTAATGCTGCCAAGTTGCTAACCGAACACCCTAAAGAAGCAGCAAAAATTTCCCGGATTGTTGCTATGGTAGGCACTTTGTTGCCCGACCACCCTCATCCGGAATACAACGCTGCGATTGACCCAGCGGCCACGAAAGTGCTGTTTGAAAGTGGCAAGCCGCTAACGATGATTGGGTTGGATGTGACGCTGCGGTGCAAACTCCCAGAAGATGCCTTGGCAGCCTTTGCCAGTAGCGACAAACCGCTGCTGCAGCGACTCCTTGCGATGACGAAGATTTGGCGGGAAACGCACCGGCGCAATGACGGTTCTCTTCCACTCCCCATCCTGCACGACCCATTGGCTGCTTTGGTTGTAGTAGAACCCGAATTGGTTGCTCTAAATCCGATGCGCATCGTCGTGGACGAATCAGGACGGACGCTGAAAGCCGATGGGGAACCCAATTGCCTCGTGGCTACCGATGTTCGTCCCGACGCTGTCGTGCAGCGGTTGAAGGAACTATTGCTTTCGTGACGTAATAGAGCGCCAGAGCGGCATCCCTTCTATCAAGCGAAGGTAATGGCTCTTTAAGGGGCTACTTAGCCGAGACTTCGCTTCATTTGCCGTTTGCCTCTTTAAACAAAGTTTTGATTGGAACCTTCCGAGCAACCAGAAGACTTTCTTTGAATTCAGGGCATCTGCCTGAGCACGGAACGGCGAAGTCAAAGACAGTTGTCGGGTTTTTCCCCATCAAAAATGCTTCCCCTCGTTCTCTTGATCCCACCCAAATTCGCTGCAAAAGTGACCAAAAAAGGCACAAAAACCTTTGTGGCGATTGACGACGGAGAAGAGAGGTGAGGTGAAGGGTTCCATCATGATCTTTTCCTTCCTCCATTCGTCCAAGCTTTTGCTGTTGACTCAGAGGCAACGCAGGTTTTAAGGAGGCGAATTGCTATGCAGCACCATGAAGAACAAGCAGAAAGTTGTTCTCGGCGCTCCTTCAGTTTCCCCCAACGAGGCTTCACCCTCATCGAGTTACTCGTGGTGATCGCGATTATCGCGATCCTGGCTGCCATCCTGTTCCCAGTGTTCAGTCAGGCTCGCGAGAAAGCCCGCCAATCCTCATGCCTGAGTAACCTTCGGCAACTCTCCCTTGGTCTTGCGCAGTACACCCAAGATTACGACGAACGGTTCCCGACCTACTATTGGAGCGAAGGCAACAGTGGCTACCCTTACTCGTGCACCTGGTGGGCAGGCATTTACCCTTACGCGCGAAATCTCCAACTTTATCAATGTCCCAGCAGCGGACAGACCTGCCACAAGACCCACCAAGTTTGGATCGACGCTAACCCACCTTTTAACACCCCTGGGTTTGTGAACAACTACGGCTACAACGAACTGATTGGGAACGCTTCGGGCGGGTTGAATGTGGCTCGGTTGACGCAGCCTTCCGACACTTTGGTGTTAGCCGATTGCTTCTGCACATGGATTGGTGGTTATTGGCAATCGTCTGACCGAGCCCATTTGCGGCGAGTGGCTTTCGCAGCGGGCGGTGCTCCTTGCGGCTGTCCTCCAAACCTGAGCACGGATGAAGCATGGACACTGCACAGCGGTGGTTCTACTTGTGGCTTCGCAGATGGTCATGTCCGCTGGCATCACTGGACCAAGTGCCGCACGGTTAGTGGCGGCGGTCCCTTGCGTTATTACGACTGGGAATGGTAGCCCAATCCCAAAGCACTAAATTTGGCGAGTGGCGGTAAAGGCAGCGAGCCTCTTACAATGCCCCTGTTCGGGGTTTAGAGGCTCGCTGTCCGCTTTTCAATAGTTCAGCCGATGTGTTCTCCACAACCGTAAGCGCTGTTAGGTGTTACCTCAATACCTTCAGCCACTTCGCATTCGCTTCCTAAAACGCACTTTTGGATAACTGCTTGCGCCCCAACAACACATCGTTCCCAAAGGACTGACTCACGCACTACCGCCTGTTCGGCTACAATGGTGTCATCTCCCAGGACGGCAAAAGGACCGATCACAGCGTTGTCCTTGATGACACAACGCTTGCCAATCAGGACAGGGGGATGAAGGGATGCGGTTGGGGCAATTTGAGCCCCTTCTTGGACCCAAACACTCGGCTGGATTTCTTGACCGGGAACGGGTAAGGGGGCTTTGCCACTGAGCACATCAAAGTTGGCTTGCAGGTAGTGCTCGATTTTCCCAATGTCCAACCAGTAGTCGTTGGGGAACACCGCTGCGTAGAACGGCAAGCCAATTTCCAACAACTTAGGATAAAGCCCTCGTTCAACAGAGTAAGGTTGTCCGGCAGGAATGAATTGGAGCACCTCACGCTCATACAGGTAGATGCCCGCATTGATGTAATTGCTGGGTGCTGTTTCTTTAGGCGGTTTCTCAATGAACGCCTTCACGCGCCCGTCACTTTCAGTGACCACGACTCCGTAGCGGCTGGGATCGTCTACGGGGGTGAGGGCAATAGTCACTAATGCCCCTTTTTCTTCGTGAACCTTCAAAAGGTCTTTCAAGGGGATGGTGGTCAAGATGTCTCCGTTGAAAACGAAGAAGCGGTCGCCCAACAACCCTTCCGCATTTTTGATTGCGCCGCCAGTGTCTAAGGGATGATCTTCTACCACAAAAGCGTATTCCACCCCTGTGCATCGCTTCTTCAGGTGTTCAGCAATAGGATCAGGCAAATAGCCCATAGCAAACACGATGTGAGTCACCCCATTTTGCTGCAAGTAATCCACGAAGCGGTCGAGGAAGGGGATATTGGCGACAGGCACCATGGCTTTGGGCACACGATAGGTGAGGGGCCGTAGCCTTGTGCCAAACCCACCAATAAGCACCAACGCCTGCATTGCTCTTGACACCTCCCACGCCGAGAAGCTGTCCCTACCAACGGGATGGTTGAGTGCTTCGAGCCAACGCCAATGTTCGTGCAGAACAGTTCTTCCCATTTACTCACGAGGGGTTATCAACTCGCCCATACTTGTCCTCAAAGCGGATGATGTCGTCTTCATCAAAGTGTCCGAAGGAGATTTCCAACACGCGGTAAGCCTTGTCCTCGCCGATCAACCGGTGCTTGGCACCGAGGGAGATGAAAACGGGTTCCATCGGTTTGGGACGAATGATTTGCCCGTCAATCTCGATGCAAGCCCCTTCGTCCAATGGCACCCACAATTCGCTGCGATGCCGATGGGCTTGTAAACTCAACTGCTCGTTCGCTTTGACTTCCAGAATTTTCACCGTCACCGGTTCGTTGAGCACATATTGGATGAACCGTCCCCAAGGTTTTTCCACGATGAGGGGTTCGGGAGGTTCCTTTCGGGGTTCAGAAGAAATCATTGCCTTCTTGCTCTCCGCCATCCTTCTGTCACCTCCTTTTCCAGTGTCTTGAATGCCAAAAAGAGCAGCATCTGCGAAGAAAACACCTAACTCGTAGGCAACGCTTTTAGCCAAGGCTCCAACACGACTTCTGGGTAAGGACTTAAGGCATCCACGACCAATTGGTGCAACCGCTGTAAGCCTTCTGGCGTTTTGCCCTCTGCGCGCAGGATTAACGCAGGTTCTGTGTTAGACGCCCGCACCAACGCCCATCCATCTTCTGTGACGATGCGAGCGCCGTCTACATCAATCACTTGGTGACCGCTGCTCTTAAAATGATCCACCACCTTGGCGACAACGGCAAACTTACTCTGGTCGTTGCAATGGACTCGCACCTCGGGGGTAGCGAAATAGCGAGGCACATCCGCAAGGAGAGCCGACAAGGGTTGATCAGTGCTGGACAAGATGCGCAACAAGCGCGCTGCAGCGTAAATGGCATCGTCGTAACCGAAGTATTCGTCGGCGAAGAATAGGTGCCCACTCATCTCCCCAGCTAACAACGCATGCTCTTCTTTCATCTTCGCTTTGATAAACGAGTGCCCTGTTCGCCAAAGGATGGGCACACCGTTATGCTTGGCGATATCCTCAATGACCGCTTGGGAGCATTTGACTTCCACGATGATTTTTGAGCCCGGGTGCTTTCTCAGCACCTCACGGCTAAACAAAATCATCAACTGATCGCCCCAAAGGATGTTGCCTTGCTCGTCCACCACACCCAAGCGGTCTCCATCGCCATCAAACCCCAAACCGACATCTGCTCCGACTTCCTGCACCTTTGCGATGAGAGCGCGTAAGTTTTCAGGTTTGACTGGATCGGGAAGGTGATTAGGGAATGAAGGGTCAGAGTCGCAATAAAGTTCCACCACTTTACAGCCGAGGGCTCGGAACACTTTGGGAGCAAAATAGCTGGCAGTTCCATTTCCACAATCTACAACGACCGTTAAGCGACGCGGTCCAAGTTGAATATGTTCGGTGATCCATTGCAGGTATTCAGAGAAAGCATCCCGTTGGACAACGGAACCTTGCCCATCAACGAAATCGCCAGCTTCAATCCTGCGATAAAGGTCTTGAATCTGCTCGCCGAAGAGGGTGCCTTGTCCCCAAACCAACTTGAAGCCATTATATTCAGGTGGGTTGTGACTGGCAGTCACCATCACGCCCCCATCTATGTTCCAGTAGCGACAAGCGAAGTAGAGGATCGGCGTCACGACCTCGCCGATGTCTACCACATCGCAACCGGTTGAACAAAGTCCCTCCATGAGAGCGGCTTGAATGTCTGGAGAACTGGCGCGGTTGTCGCGCCCAACAATAACTTGAGAGATCCCATTGCGGCGGCACAAAGTGCCGTAAGCACGCCCAACCAAACGGGCAACTTCAGGTGTCAAATCTTGTCCCACAATCCCACGGATGTCGTATTGGCGGAATATGGTTTGGCTGACGGCAACCATCTGCAACCCCCTCCTTGGTCAAGACTTGTGGCTTTGCAAATAGACGGCAAACACCTCGGCGGATGCATTCATGTTCTCACAAATATGTTAGCGCTATGGTTGTTACCTGGTGGCTATTCTGCCACAAACACAAGTGCAACCAACCTGCGTAAAGAAGTGTATGCATTGCAGGAGGCAGAAACCCATGAACGACGAGGAACTGGTCCGGCGATGCTTAGCTGGTGACACGACAGCGTTTGACGAATTGGTGAGGCGCTACCGCAACAGAGTTTACAGTATTGCGTTGAATTTATCGAGGGATCGGGAGTTAGCAGAGGACCTGACCCAAGAAGCGTTTTTGCGCGCTTTTCAGCGGCTAACGCTGTTTGACACCTGCAAGGGTTCTTTTTCGACCTGGTTGATCACCTTGACCACCCGCCTCTGCTTCAATGCCTTGAGAAAGCAACAAAGCGAGAAGCAGTGGCAAATGGAAGTGGATTGGGAGATGGAAGCAGAAGAGGAAAGGTTAGAAGCAGAAACACCCAACCCAGAAGAGCAGTGGTGGGCAGAGGAACGACGATTGGTTTTGCGACGACTGTTGGCAGCCCTGCCTCCTATGCAGCGGGCTGCCCTCATCCTTCGCTATGGCGAGGAAATGAGCATTGAAGAAATCGCTCAAGTTTTACAGGTTCCTGTTGGAACGGTCAAGGCTTGGCTTTTCCGCGGTCGCGAAACTTTGCGCCGGAAATTGAAGGAGGTCGGTTTGCTGTGAGCCCTGAATGCGAACGATTCCTTCCCCTCCTCCACGACTGGTTGGAAGGAGTTGCGGACGAAGAAAGCGCTTTGTTAGCCCAGTGGCACTGGAAGCAATGCCCTCAATGTCAGCAAGTGGTAGCAGAGTGGCAAACCTTAGCCCAGGAACTCAAGGTCGCTTTGCAAGCCGTAGCACCAGCAAATTTGGAAGCACGCATTGCTCAACACCTTCAAGTTCCTCACTTGATCTCTTGGCAAGAATTGACTGCCTCTTGGCTGCTGACCAGTAGCGGAGTTGCTTTTGCGCTCTTTTGGTTTGGGTTCCCCCTTGCTGAGTGGCTTCGGTCCTTCTCCCTTTGGGCACTCGGTCTCGTCAGTTGGGTCGTAGTGCCCGTGGATTGGCTTCAGCAGGCTTGGGAACTGGTCCGCCAGTGGGTGTAACGAAAGGAGAGTGATAGACAAATGCGCATGCGATGGATGGTGACTTTATTGACACTTGCAGCCTCTACCGCTTTCGCACAAGCCTCTGGAGAAGACTCGCTAAAACAAATCGCTCAATCTGTTGGGATCATCGGGGGTGTCTGGTTCTGGATAGGGCTGTATCTGGTGGTTGCCGCATGGGTAAGCCTAATCTCATCCCTAATGCCTGAATGGGTGCAACGGAAAGCTACCGACATCCGAACCCAAAGCCCTCGCGCATTCCTCTACGGGTTGATTGTCACCTTAGTCCTGTTGATCCTGAGTGCCGTGCTGTTTAGTGTCTCTCCGACGGCGCCTCCCGCAGGTGTTTTAGGTGTGCTTTTCCTGTTAGCGCTCCTCACTGCTTTCGCCCTCGGTTGGGTGCCTGTCACCTGGGTCATCGGGCGACGAGTGGCTGAGTTGTTGGGAATGGAACGGACAGATTTGGTCGTGGCGTGGCTGGGAGCTTTAGTTCTGCATTTTGCCAGCCTTTTCGTCGTCGTTGGTTGGGCAGTTGCCCTGTATTGGGCAATCGTAGCAGTTGGCGTCTGGGTCGTTCGTTCGTAACTCCTTTACAAACGCGAAGGACTTTTGATTGGAGGTGTTGATGGATGCGATGGCAATGGGTCACCCTTGCGCTTGCGTTGTTAATCGGCTTCGCTACCGGTTTTTTGGCAGCGCGGCAAAGTGGTTCCCAACCTTCACCTACTGTAGAAGAGGTCGTCAAGAAAGTGCAAGAGGAGTTAGATGCCAGCGGGCGGCAAGTGGTGATGGAGGTTTGGCAGCTGCTCCACCTGTTGAAAGAAGCCGTGCGAGAAGCCCCTGTCCCTCCAGCCCCCATGCCGGAGTTGGAGCGCAAGTTTGCTTCTGCCGGAGAACGGTTGGGAGTTGCAGTGGAAATCACTCTCTCTCAAGCCTTCCTCGGCGCTGTGGAAAAATCGGTCGTCACCATGCCAGAGTTGCACTTCATTGTGTCCGAAAGAGTAGCGCAATTTTTCAATGTCTCTCGGGAGGACATAGAGACTTGGCGAAGACAAGGGCTTACTTGGTCGAGCATCATCACTGGACTGGGCATCGCCAAAGCTACCAACAAGCTGGCAAAGGAAGTTTTTGCTGCCTACGCTAAGGAGAAAGGATGGGCAAAAGTTGCCTTGGATCTGGGGCTGAAGCCTCAAGCCATCGGCAAAGCCCTACAAGGATTGTTCCCATAAGACACAAGCAAAAACTTTCCCACCTAATGAAAGCATCTTCGGTCACTGCTTCTTGAGCACAGGTGCGTTAACTTTTCTCTCGGTGCTCAGGAGGCGAAAGAAAGGCATGAGGTCTTCGTCAAGCCAAACCGCCGTGAGGCGCTACCTTGTGTGGTTGGGTTTTTGCATCGCGTCTGTATTCGTCGCTGGATCAGGAGTCACCCAACCCTTTCCCTCCCCTGTTGTCACAGTGCCGAAGGATGCGGAGTTGAAAATGCAGGAGGCGTATGCTGCCTTTCACCAAGGGCAGCACCAGCGGGCTTGGGAGTTGGCGAGGCAGGTGTATGAACGCTATGGGAACTTGGTCGTGGCTTGGTATCCATCGTGGCTAAGGCGTCAAGTTCGTCGTCCCCTCCCCGATCCTTATGGTCTTGAACTGGGCACAGCCTCTTTGGGAGGCACAAAAGTTCGCCTTGACCAACTGCGACTAAGGACCTTCCCTGTGCGGCTGCTCTTTGATGCCAGTTGGAAAATGGCTCGCTTTGACGAAATCGCCCGTTGGGGCAGTTTACTGGTGCAAGGGGGAGAAAAGTCGCCAGAAGTGTTGCGCCGGTTGGAATACGCACGCCTTCAGTTAGCTCAAGGTTGGGTGTATCGGGTTTTAGCTTCTCCTCCAAAAGAAAACTGGCGCCGCCTCCCTCCGTCGTTTCGCACAGAAGACTTCTTCGTGATGGTTGCGGTAGACGAAGCCGCAAAGGTTTTGGATTTTGCCTACACTGAGCAACCTTACCCTAAAGGGGTTAGCGGTAAAGTCATCCTCCTCTCGCAAAACCGTGACCAGCGTTGGGCACTCTTGATTGCTCATCCTTTCGCTTACCCTGCCCAAGGAGAGCAAAACCGTCCCGAGCTGCTGGCATACCCTCCTTTTGAAGAGAAGGGCAAAGTTTGGGTTCCCTTCTATTGGTTAGCCGCTAAAGCAGGTATCCCTCGTTGGGAAGTGCGTGGTAAACATATCTTTGCGCCGAGGTTTTGAGGGGCTTGTAACCGAGGGTTTGAGGAGGTTTCCTTTGGCAAACGAGGGAAGCGGGGCAGGGCTTTGCCTGCCCCGCCCAGTTACTACCTCAGTTTAGAACTCGTGGCGATGCCCACCCGTTTTGGCTTTCTCTTCTTCGGGCTTCTCCGCTACGAGGGCTTCGGTGGTCAGCAGCATGCCCGCAATAGAGGCTGCATTCTCCAAAGCACTGCGGACAACCTTGACAGGATCCACAATGCCCTGTGCCACCATGTCCACGAACTCTTCCCTCAAGGCATCAAAACCGATGAAGTGGACATCGCCGTTGACCGTCTTGGGTTCAAACTGGCGGACTTTCTCCACCACAACGGACCCTTCCCAACCAGCGTTTTCGGCGATCTGTCGGAGAGGCTCCTCAAGGGCACGCTTGACAATTCGCACTCCAATCTTCTCGTCGGGGTCCCCCAGTTCCTTCTCCAACTCGTCCAGAACAGGGATCAAGTGGATGTAGGTGACACCGCCACCGGAAACGATGCCTTCCTCAACAGCGGCGCGAGTGGCGTTCAAAGCGTCCTCAAAGCGGTGCTTCTTTTCCTTCATTTCCGTCTCGGTGGGAGCCCCTACCTTGATGACCGCGACACCGCCAGATAACTTCGCCAGCCGCTCTTGCAACTTCTCGCGGTCGTAGTCGCTCTCCGTTTCCTCAATTTGTCGCTTGATCTGAGCGATGCGCCCTTGGATGGCTTCCTTGCTTCCTGCCCCTTCTACAATCGTGGTATCGTCCTTAGTGACCACGACTTTGCGGGCGCGACCGAGCATGTCCAGCGTCACATTCTCCAACTTGACACCCAACTCTTCGGACAGGAAAGTGCCACCAGTCAAGATGGCAATGTCTTCCAACATCGCCTTTCGGCGCTCACCGAAACCGGGTGCTTTAACCGCACAGCATTGCAAAACCCCCCGCAGTTTGTTGATCACCAAGGTTGCTAAGGCTTCGCCCTCCACATCTTCGGCGATCACTAAGAGCGGTCGCCCTGCGCGATAAACCCGTTCGAGCAAGGGCACCAAGTCCATTGCGCTGCTGATTTTCTTCTCGTGGATGAGGATGAAGGGATCTTCTAACACACACTCCATGCGCTCGGGATCGGTAACAAAGTAAGGGCTCAAGTAGCCACGGTCAAACTGCAGCCCTTCCACAAACTCCACTGTGGTTTCCGTACCCTTGCTCTCTTCAATGGTAATGACCCCGTCCTTGCCAACCTTGTCCATAGCCTCGGCGATGATCTTCCCGATCTCCGGATCGTTACCAGCGATGGAAGCAACATGCTCAATGTCCTCACGAGTCTTGACCTCGATCGCAAGTTCCTTCAACCGCTCCACCGCTTTTTGGACCGCTTTCTCAATTCCTCGGCGGAGCGCCATAGGGTTAGAACCAGCGGCGACCATCTTTAGACCTTCACGCACCATGGCTTGAGCGAGAACAGTCGCTGTGGTCGTGCCGTCACCTGCCACATCATTGGTCTTGCTAGCAACCTCGCGCACCAGTTGGGCACCTAAATTTTCAAAGTGCTGCGCCAAGTCAATCTCCTTCGCAACGGTCACACCGTCTTTGGTGATAGAAGGAGCCCCAAACTTCTTGTCCAAGACCACATTCCGACCCTTAGGACCCAAGGTGACCCTAACCGCATTAGCGACCGCATTCACTCCGCGCTCCAAAGCGCGCCGTGCTTCCTCGCTATACAGCAACTCTTTCGGCATACGCCATCACCTCTCCAGACATTCTTGGGGTTGCAGAAGGTTAGGCTTGAACGGTGGCTTCTTCAGTAACTTTGATCGCTAAGATGCTGTCTTCGTCCACGATGAGGTATTCTTCACCGTCAATCTTGATTTCTGTTCCCGCATATTTGCTGAAGATCACGATGTCGCCCTCCTTGACTGCTACAGGGCGACGCTCCCCATTCTCCAGCAACTTGCCAGGACCAACAGCAACCACCACACCCTCTTGGGGCTTCTCTTTGGCCGTGTCAGGAAGGATGATGCCACCGGGTGTGCGCTCTTCTTCCTCACGGGGCTTCACTAACACCCGACTCCCCAATGGACGCACCTTCATCGCCAATCACCTCCATGTCTTGGAAATAGTGGTTGAGGCATGTTAGCACTCAAAGCCAATGAGTGCTAATCGGCACTATAAATTTTAAGCATCTCCCGCAGCATGTCAAGAGAGCTGCAAGGCGGTAGTCGTTAAGATCAGTGTAGGGGTTGACCGCAACGATAATCGCAGGAACCCAGAAGGTATCTCTCCCGAAGCGCCGAGATAGAGCATTACCTCCAAAAGGAAAGAGCCGCCCGTTCCAAAGGGAACAAAACTGACGGGCTCATGCTCTGAACCACCACTTTTGAACGGTTGTCCTCCTTAGTCCACTTTACATCCTAACTACTTGCGGCTATAATTGTTGCAAGCGATTTATATGAATAGGAGGGATGAGCGATGTCGGTGAAGCAGCGGTGTTTAAAGAACGAGTCGGCGAGAGGTTTCACCCTTATTGAACTGCTCGTGGTGATTGCGATTATTGCCATTCTGGCAGCCATCCTCTTTCCCGTGTTTTCCCAAGCACGGGAGGCTGCTCGTCGGAGCCACTGCCTAAGCAACATGCGGCAAATCGGGTTAGCCGTAGCCCAATACACTCAAGACTACGACGAGCAAATCGTGCGGTATCAATACGATTATCGGACAGGCGGAACCAGCACTGTCTTTCACATCCATACCCACTGGATGTTAGTGCTTGGTGCCTACCACCGCAATTGGCAATTGTTCCTTTGTCCCTCTTCGGATGTGAATGGTCCCGTCATCTGGTGTCACGATGCGGGCAGCGGATGCTCTGGGAGCGCGGCTAATCCGATGACTGGGCGTTTTCGGACCCGCTACGGTTTGAACACCCTTCACCCTGCCTACGGGGCGGGACAAAGGTGGAACGCTCCTGCTGGTCAAAGTTTGGCGGTGATCATCTACCCTGCGGACACCTACTTGATCTTGGATGCAGAATGCAACCGAGTGACTCCTTCCGATCATCCCAACTGGACCAATGTAGATCGGGGCACTCTTTATCGGCGCCACTCCGATTACCTGAACATCGTCTACTGCGATGGTCATGCCAAAGCCAGCGCGTTGGAGACGGTCTGGTCCTATCGCAATGGTAACTTGGGTCCATGGACCTATGACGATTCCCAGTTTTACTGGTAGTTTGGGTCGTTGAAACCTGTTGAGGAGGTGAAAAGGGATGAGGCAGGAGATTCCCGGATGGTTGGCAGCGTTGGTGATTGTGATCGTTTTGGCGATTGTCGTCGCCATAGGGTGGTATGTCACCCGGCCAAAGTATCCTAACCTCCCTGTTGGCGAAACCCCGACAGGACAACCTATCTATCAAGGCAGCGGCTCCCAAAGGGAAACAGTAGGGGGAAGCGGGGCTCCCATGGGAGAAACCCCAACGGGACAACCCATCTATGGTGCTAAATAACCTGTCAAGCCCTCAGGTGTTTGGGGCTCCTTCTGTTTGGAGGAGCCCCACAATTTTCTTCTTGTGTGGGATTAGTAGAGAAGGCTTTCGTTTCGCCAATCTCCCAAGGGTGTTCCGAAGGCACCATGTTGGACAAGAGTTGGCTGACTTCCCTTAACCTCCACGATGGTTACGCTGGCATTGGGCACGATAAAGCGGATGAAACTGGTAGGAGGCAAACGGAAAAGAGCGCATAGCGCTGCTTTGATCGTGCCACTGTGAGCGACAACCAACACATTCCCCTCGCTTACCAAGGAGATGATCTCTCGCACTCCTGCTCCCACTCGGGCAATAAATTCGTCAAGGGTTTCTCCGCCGAAGGGTGCAGTTTGAGACTGCTGGGAGACCCAATGACGAAAGGCTTCTTCTTGGCGCAATTGGGTTAGTTGTTTTCCTTCCCACGCCCCAAAGCAGCGTTCTTTCAGCGCTGGGAGAGGGGTGATGGGCACTTGCTGCTGAGCAGCCGCCAAAAGGATATGTGCTGTTTCCATCGCCCGTTGAAGGGGACTGGCAAAACAAGCAGTGAACGGAATGCCCTTTAACCGCTGTCCCAAAGCGATGGCTTGTTGTCGCCCTTCGTCACTCAATGGCACATCCTGTTGCCCTTGGATTCGCTCTTCTTCGTTCCAGATAGATTTGCCGTGACGCACCATCCATAGGCGCACCGTGTTTGCCCTTTCCATCAACCAATCACCGTAGCCACAAGGTTCGCCAAGCAGCGTAAAAGTTTTCGCCGACAACTTCTACAGTTCGTTCGTTCACTTGCTGCACCCCTTCGTGCAGGTAGTTGCGGACATGTTCGGGCGCAGTGAATTCCACTCGCAAAGTGGTTGGGGTTAAGGGTTTGTAAGGAGGCACTTTGGGCGGATACTGCACCACTTCAGTCACAGCCATCTCAATTTGGCGCCACCCTTCTTGTGGTGCCAAGCAGCGAGCCGAAAACCTCGTCAACCCTTCCTTGACACAAACGGTTTTTACTGCTTCGCCCAAAGTGGCTTTGGCCTCCCGACAAGTAGCGGCATCGCCTATGACCAGCAAGACAGGAACATCGAAGTGACCGCAGACCCCAGCGCAAATGGCAATTTCGCCTGCCGGTTCGCCGTTCAGGAAAAAGTTCAACCAACTTTCGCTCACCGTGTGGCTGAGCACGCCATCTGGCGTGCCCGCTTTTGCGTGGAAACCAAGGAAAATGGCACCGTCAAACCCTTGTTCCAACGGCTGCGTGTAAGTAGTCCATGCAGCCCCTATGACATATTCGGCGCCCGGTTCCAACAGGTCGGGAATTAGGTTGCGGAAAGAGGCATCGCCTCCTGCCCCGTGACAGTCTACGACAACAATTTCTCTTGCCCCTGCCAACTTTGCTCCCCGAACGGCAGCGTTAACTTCCATCGTGATAAGTCGTCGCCCTTCTTCGTAGCGGCTTCGCCCTGCCAACACTTGCTCCCAACTGGTGATGCCGCTGATGCCTTCCGCATCCACCCAAATCATCACGCGCATAGCAACCACCCTCTCGCATTCAGTTTGGTGCGAACCCGAACAAGTTACAGAGGCACTTTCAGCGGGATGGGCAACCATTGTCCATAGCGGTAGTAACTGATTCGCAATACCCAGATCAGCAAGAAGGAAACAAACAACGCCCAAGCCAGCGCAAAGCTCCATCGTTGCAACCACTTCGCCCAAGGGAAAAGGCGGTGAGTAACCAACTCATAGGCGACGAAGACAGCACCGCCCCAAAGGGCAAGAAACAGCGCCAACCCCATCGGGTGCCAAGCGAAAGCGCTGTGAAAATCACCATGTGCTGCTGCTACGATAGCACGAGTCATTCCACAGCCCATGCACGGTAGCCCCGTCATCAGCCGAAATAGGCAAACAGGCAACTTGAAAGGGGCATAGGCGAGCAAGTAAGCCATAACCGTGCCACCACCAACAACCAAAAGGTAAAGCCATCGGTTCAATCGCCAATTGGTCGTTCCCTGCGGTTGCGTTGGGTTTGTCAAGGGTTCTGGTGACACTGCCATTATCGGTTCACTCCAGTGCTATTTCGTCGCCGAGGTTTGGGACCAAAGCGTTCCACCCTCGTTCTTGCAGGGCTGCTACCAAAGCAGACGCACTCTCAAGTTCGCCGTGCACGGCAAAAGTCTGTTTTGGAGGGCGCTCAAATTGGTCCGCCCAAGCGAGCAACGCTGTCCGCCCCGCATGAGCGCTGAAGCCATCTAAAAGGTAAACCCTCGCTTTGACTTCGTGCATTTCACCGAAAATTCGCACAGGGGAAACGCCTTCTATCAGTTGCCGCCCCAAAGTTCCTTTGGCTTGGAAGCCGACGAAAACGATAGCGTTGCGTGGATCACCGATGCTGTGTCGCAGGTGATGCTTGATGCGACCACCTGTGCACATACCGCTACCTGCGATGATAACGCATGGCTCACGAAATTCGTTCAAGGTCTTGCTCTCTTCCACAGTAGTTACAAGGTGCAAGCCGGGAAAAGTAAACGGTTCATCACCTGCTTGCAACCGCTGGGTTGCTTCTTCGTCGTAAAGGTCCCGATAACGCTGATACACGCGCAGCACTTCTCGCGCCATCGGACTGTCCACGAAGACGGGCAGCGGTGGGAGTTGTCCACTTTCCACCAAATCGTTGAGGACATAGAGCACTTCTTGGGTGCGACCGATTGCGAAGCTGGGGATGAGCACTCGCCCGCCTTGAGTTGCCGCGTCGGCAACGATGGTTCGCAGTTGCTCTATGCTTTGCTCGAGGGGAGCATGCTCCCGATTGCCGTAAGTGCTTTCCATCAGCAACACATCCGCATAGGTGACAACGGTTGGGTCACGGAGGACTGGCATCTTCGGTTGCCCCAAATCACCAGTGAAGACCAACACTTGCTCCCCGCGATTGGGTCGCCACCGCAACTCTATCATCGCTGAACCGAGCAAGTGCCCTGCGTCTCGAAAACGAAATTGAGCAAAAGTGTCAAGGGGCACCCATTCGTCGTAGGGGACTGGTTCAAAGAAGTGCCAAACCCGTTCCACATCGGCTGTCGTGAACAGGGGTGAAACCCATGACCAATCATCTCCCTGCTTTTTCAGCCGCTTGATTTTCCACGCCGCGTCCTCTTCCTGCAACTTGGCAGCGTCCATCAAAACAGTCTTTACCAAGTCACAAGTGGCAGGAGTTGCAAAAATGGGGCCACGGAAACCCGCTTTTACCAATAAAGGAAGCCGACCGCAATGGTCCAAATGGGCGTGGCTAATCAAAGCCCAACGCACCTCTTGCGGGGCAAAGGGAAAGGGTTCCCGGTTCCGCAAGTGCCGTTCTTCGCCGCCTTGGAAAATCCCACAGTCCATTACCAAAGCGCCTTTGTCAGCATGCACAAAATAGCAGGAACCTGTCACTTCGCCTGCAGCGCCGCAAAACTTTAGCCGCATGGTTTTCCCCTCACATGCCACTGACACCCACTTGGAGTTGGTCAAACACAACCGTGCCCGCACATCGTTGTTCGTCTCGGATCACGGCTAAGTAGATGGCTTCCAAGACCACAGGCTCTGTCAAGCCCGATGGCAGAGAAGCAACCAGCTCGCGCCATTGTTGGCGCCAATTGATGGTGCTGGCGAGATCTATGAACACCAGTTTGCCTGCAGCATCGCGCAGCCTTGCCCTTAGCCAACAACCGCTTCCATCGCCGTAAACGAGCACTTTTATCCGACATGCCCCGCTGGGCAGTGGTTTGTTTAAAACGACCGAAGCGGTGCGGGTTTTGCCCCCTTGAGAAAAATCGTAGCGAAGAAGCAATGCACCTGTGCCGCTTTGTCGCTGGGTTGTGATTTGACCGTCCACTTTGGTTGTTTCGGGGTAACCGACCAACTGCAGTCCATCCATGTTGTCAAACTCGTGTAACAGCAGCCAACGCATTTCTCCAACGCAGACGGGCACCGAAGTTGTCACGCCGTTGAGGGTTGCATAGAGAGTGCCTCGCTTTGGTTCGGTCGTTGAAGCAGCAACAAATTGCCCATCGTAAACTTTACCCAACGCCTCATCCACTTGCCATTGGACAGCTTGGGGATTGAAACGCAATGGCACCAGTTGTCCATCTCTTTCTCGCCCGAGCACCTCTAACTTCAAGAGGGCTTGTGCATTCGGCGCTATCGCAAGCGGGTTGGGTTGAAGGTTCAACTCGGTAGGTCGTGGGTGCACGCAAAAGGTCACTATAGCTGGTGCCGCTGTTCCGTTTCTCGCTGAAATAGTGAGCCGCACTGAAACAGGTTCTTCTCCTTCCAACGGAGGCAACCACAATTGCTGACCATCCCACTGCCAACCATTCAGAGGAGGGGAAAAGTCAAGGCTCACTTCTTCAGGAGAGACAGGCACGAAGCGGTAGGCAGCGTCCTCGCCGACGATTTGCAGCGGAAGGGGTGTGCCCATTAGCCAGTGCCCTTCTAAATTGCTTGTCACGAGCAGCCGAAGTAGGGGTTGTGGGGGAAACAGGTTGAGCAGCATTAAAGCGTTGGCAATAGGACGTTCCCGACCATCTGAAGGGCGATTGAGCACTTGCCCCCGCACAAACAAGGTGGATGAACCGCCACCATCTAAGTTCAATGCTTCTTTGCAACCCATGTTGCGCAGCAACTCTGCTAACTCCTCCAGCGACATGCCTTCGGCGTAACCGGGCTGTCGTCCATCTACAACGACCCAAAACAAGGCGTCTTCCTTGAGCCCCACAGCGGTGCGTGGGTGTTTGGTTTGCACGAAGGACAGCGACATCCCTTCTTGTTGCCACTCAATAGACACTTGCCCACCTCGCAACAGGCGCGGACCACCTGAAATCGCCCATTGGATCTGCTGCGGATCAAAAACAGCGTCCAAGGGAGTGAGGGTTATCACGACTTGAAGTGTCTCTCCGGGCTGCCGTTGGCGGAGCAACTCAGCGCTTTGCCCCATCCCAACCAGAACGACACCATCAGCAGGTATGGAAGCGTCTCCTGTTTCCGTGACCTGCTGAACTGTCAAGGTCAAAGGGTTGTTGGGACGAAGAGGCAAATCCGCGGAAGCGATCACCTCCACAGTGCCTTCTGGCGTGCGAGTTTTGGCGCCAAAGGCCGGAGTGAACAAGCACAGTCCCTCTTTCGGCGGCTGTTGGTTGAGCCCGTCTAACTTGACTAAATTGCCATCAGGGAAGCGCACAAAGGCTTCGAATTGGAAACGAGCGATGAGGACTTGACCGTCCTTCAGTCCCACCAAAGCAGAACGGTTGACCCAAGGCAAACTTACCAATTCGCCGTCCTGAATGTGTAGCCCCAGTGGGTCTCCTGAGTAGGGGGAAAGGGTCATAGCAAAGTAATCGCCGTTGATCGCTGCCGTCACATAGCCTTTGCGTTGTTGGACAAAAGTGGCAATTCGCGAAAGGGGTTGGCGATCAAAACCTTGGTTGCCCCCCAAAGCCGTCGTCAGCATCATTTGAGGCGGCAAAGGCAAAGGGAGCCGCACTACCCCAACCCAAGTTGGTGGCTGGCTTCGTTGCAAGGCTTGATAGAACACGCCTGGCGCTATCGTTTGGGTGTCTGCAATGCGCCAATCTTGGGCAAACCCGAGGCACAAGAGCAAAAAGAGCGTTCCCACCAAAACGCTCAGCCGTTGCCACCAACGCATGAGTGTTGCTCACCCCTTTTGGCTCTTGCACTTGCGTGCTTTAGCCTTGACAAGTGCCGAAGGGCTGTCTTACCACCAAAGGGCGATGCGGCGCCAACGATAATCCAACCGCCACAAGCCCACCTCACGAGCATAAGCCAACGCTTGCTCGTATTCTTCCGAGGTGATGTGGCGGTTGATCTCTGAATAGCGCCCCCGTGAAACCAACCCTGCTGGGTAGTATTGTTCCATCAGGTTGACATAAGTGTCCATGCCTAACTCAGTGGCAATCCAGTGCAAGATCGCTTTGGTATCGTCCAAGGCGTTGGGCATGATCAAATGGCGTAGGAGCACCCCACGCAAGGCGATCCCGTTTTCGTCAAAAGTCAAGTAGCCTACTTGACGGTGCATCTCTTTGATAGCTTGCTTAGCGACTTCTGGGTAATCGCTGACTCGCAAGTAGCGCTGGGATTTTGCTTCGTCCCAAAACTTGAAATCGGGCATGTAAATGTCCACCAAGCCATCCATCAGTGCAAGGGCATCGAGGGTATCGTAGGCGCTGGTGTTGTAAACAATAGGAATGCGTAAGCCTCGTTCCACAGCGATAGCGATGGCTTCTACCAGTTGAGGCACCACATGGGAGGGGGTCACGAAGTTGATGTTGTGGCAACCGATGTTTTGCAAGTAAAGCATGATGCGCGCCAATTCTTCGGCAGAAACCTTTCGCCGTTCCTCCGCCATGTGGCTAATGCTGAAGTTTTGGCAGAAGACGCACAAGAGGTTGCAGCGAGCGAAAAAGATGGTGCCGCTCCCACGCCACCCGCGCAAGCAATCCTCTTCGCCTAAGTGGGGACCGTAACTGCTGATTTCGGCATAACGCCCCACGGCGCAAGTGCCCAACTCGCCCTCCCACCGGTTAGCGTGACAACTTCGGGGGCAAACACAGCAGTCCTTTAACATCTCTCGTGCTTGCTCTACTTTCTCCTTCAGCCGACCGCTTCGGTAAGTATCCATGTAAACGGGCTCAAAGTCCTTGCTTGGTATGATGAAGCCCTCACAAAACTTGGGCAATGCCGTCCGCATGGGAGCATCACCTCGCTGCCTGTCAATTTGCCACGCCTCCTAATACTCTGTTAAGTGTTGCGCTATCCTCGCAAAGCGGCAGAATTGTCGCTGGGGATCAAGCATGAAGCGAGGGTTCACCCTCATAGAGATGTTAGTCGTCATTGCCATCATTGCCATTTTGGCGGGTTTGCTCTTTTCTGTGCTGGCAAGTGCTTGGGAAAAGGGACGGCAATCCAACTGCTTGAGTAACTTGCATCAGATGGCAGCTGCTACCCTGCAATACGCACAGGATTGGGACGATACCCTGCCGATGAGCAGTTACCAAGCCGTAGATGCTTTGGGGCGACCGTGCTTAGTGAGTGCTGGTTCTGCTGTGCAACCCTACTTGGGCGACCGCCGATTGTTGGCGTGCCCGACTAACCCAGACGCTTACCAACTGGACCAGTTTGTCCAGTCCGCCGGGCTAACGGGGGGCGAGTGTGGGGGGCTGCGAGGAGGTGGAAGTTACGCCCTCAATGATACCCTCTTTGTCCCCGGCAATGCCCCCCTGTTAGGGACAGTTGCCCAAACACCGCTGCGGATGAGCGAGGTGCGTTACCCCGCGGAAACTGCGATCGGCTACGACGGAAATGTGGCTAAGGGAGGCGAGTGTGGGTTTTCTTCTTTCGATGCTGCTTTGGAAGGACGCCACTTGAGCAATAGCAATGTTGGCTTCTTGGACGGTCACGCTAAAGCCTTGCCCACTTTCCTTTCAGGATGCACAGGACAAAACATCAACGGAAAACCTTTAGAGGAACACTGTTTGGGAGGCATCACGCCCTACCACCGTTGGTGCGGTCAACCCAATCCGATCGCCTGCGTGGACCGCTTAACAGGCGTGGTTCGCCGGGATGGACAAGGGCTTTGTGTCGCCTTTCCCCGTTGAATCCGACGCCAATGTCGGCGTTAGCAGCTCCTTCAACTCCTCCACCACTTCTTCCAAAGCGTCTACCACGACCGGGGAGAACTGTTTTTCTCGTTCGGCTCGGATGCATTCTATTGCTTCCTCAAACGAGAGAGCGGGCTTGTAAGGGCGCGGGGAGAGAAGGGTGTCCAACGTCTCCGCCAATGCAATCACTTGGGCTTCAATAGGGATTTCGTCGGCACGGCGCCGATCAGGATACCCTTTGCCATCATATCGTTCATGGTGCCACCGCACCCACAACGCAATGTTTTCGGGCAAGCCCAATTGCCGAAGGAACTGCTCACTGTAAATAGGGTGCTGTTGGACAAGTCGGCGTTCCTCCTCTGTCAGTTTCCCGGGCTTGGCGATGATGTCCGACGAGATGAACAGTTTGCCCAAATCGTGCAGGGTTGCGGCTAATTCCAACAGCACGATCCGGCGTGGGGAAAAGCCCAACGCTTTGCCCAAACGGTTGACAATCAACCGCAACCGCTGCGGGTGTTGGTGCTCCAAAGGGTCTATTTGGCTATGCAGCAAGCCTGTCAACGATTCCAGCAGCATCGTTAGGTTCGTCAACACTTCCACAGGGTAAAGGGCAGAAAGCAACAAAGGTGCTAACCAATCCCCAAAGCGTTCCACATACTCCAAGTCAGACTGGCTGTAGGGCACGGACGAGAGGCGATAACGACAAACCCCTAATGCCCCGATCGTTTCCCCTTGCCAACGGATAGGCACAATCAAACACGGGCTGGACAGTTTCTCATCCATCAACGCTCGCAGTTTCATCAGCCATTCGCTGGTAACCGTGTAGGGAATCAATGGCAGCGACAACCCTTGTTCTCCTAACACCACATAAGGCTCCACAACCCATGCCTTGTGGTCCACCAACCACAACACCGCTACATTGGACACTGTGGTTGCCATGAGCATTTGCAGGCACAAGCGCAAAAGGGTGGTCCGATCTGTTCCCGAAGGGGGAGGAGGAAGTTGGGCAGGAACTATCCGCCCTTCCGAACCCAATGCCCGCCGGACAGCTTCCACCAAATCTGACACCGTCACCGGCTTCTCCAACCAGCCATCCACGCCTATGCGCAACGCCTCAATCAAGTTTTGACGGTTGCCGTAGCCCGTGATGATGATGCCTTTGAGGGAAGGGAAAAGGGCTTTCAACACCCGGAAAGTGGTCAACCCGTCTAACTTGCCGGGCAAGCAGAGGTCAATCACAGCGGCATCTATTGGGTGGTCCAAAACGGAAACAAGCGCCTCTTCTCCCGTCGTCGCGGAGATAACGGAAAAGCCATTTTGGGCCAAAGCATGACTGTAAAGACGGTTGACCATCCCTTCATCCTCTACCACCAACACACGGGGCGCCCGGTTGTCCGACATTCAAAACACCTCCCGAAAAAGCAACCAAAATGCCGACGGAACGCCCCGAACAGCCCTACAGCCTTTCGGCGTAAATAAATTTAATTCAATCGATAGCGGTTGTCAAGGCTTGGCGTCACAGTGTAGGCTTGGAGAACCATCAAGTCGGCTCGGATTGCTCTCTTGACAGTGCGTTGAAGTTGCCTCACTTTACTGTTGCATGGGCGAATCATTGGGCAGTAGCGCTGTGCTGGGGCACCCTAAGTTTTTGGGGAAGGTGGTGTCCCGTGTGACCGGTTCGGCACCTGAATGGCTGCTTGCGATATGGACATGGGTAAAGCAAGGGACCCTTTGGTTGCTGCATGAATTCGGTCTCACCAACCCTGTGTCACACTATTTGCCCTACGCCTTAGGCTTTCTTGTATTTCGGGTGAGCATGGCAGTTTACAACTTTGTTCGGTTCCCCTATTTGCCTCCTGCTACCCCATTGCACCACCCAACGGTTTCCTTGCTGGTGCCTGCCCGCAACGAGGCGCAAAACCTGCAGGAAACCCTTCCCAAACTGTTAGCCCAACCTGCGACGGAAATTTTGGTGTTGGACGATGGTTCTGAAGACGGCACCGCACAAACTACCCAAGCCATCGCAGGAAGGGATCCTCGATTTCGGCTGCTTCAGGGTCAACCGTTGCCTGAGGGTTGGGTGGGCAAAAGTTGGGCTTGTTACCAATTGGCGAAGGCAGCGAAGGGCGAGGTATTGGTGTTTCTGGACGCAGATGTGCACTTGGAAAAAGGAGCCCTTGAAGCGATCCTTGCCGCGTTAGCCGATGCTGATTTGGTTTCCGTATGCCCTCGTCAACGGAATGTGGGGTTAATGGAACGGGTGTTAGTGCCGCTAATTGATGTTGCCCTTCTTGCCAACATCCCCTACCCTATCGTCCCCACCAATGGTCAAGTGATGGCGTTTCGGCGCGAGGCTTACTGGTCCATCGGTGGGCATACAGCGGTGCGCGACCGGATCGTGGAGGATTTGTTACTGGGGCGTCAAATGCGCAAAAACCGAAAGCGGGTCCGTGTGTTCCTCGGTGGGGACTTGGTTGGTGTTCGGATGTATCGCAATTACCGGCAAATTGTGGAGGGTTTAGGCAAGGTGTTGCCTTACTTTCATGCTCACTCCCGGTTGGTGCTGGTGCTGTCTTTTCTGTGGCATTTGGGCGTCTATCACCTATGTTGGTTCTTCGGTTTCCTTCATCCTCTCTGGTGGCTGGTAGGCGCATTAGGTTTGATAGAACGGTTGTTGGTCAACTTGAAGACGGGACGAGAATGGTGGGAACTTTTCTTAGTGCCGCTGGCACCTCTTTTCAGCCTACCCATTTACTGGCATGCTTTGCGTCGCCACTGCCGTTGGAAAGGGCGCGCTTACCAATGGCGATGAGCCTTTGAGTTGCCTCCTTGACAAAACATCTATCGCTGAAGGCACACCTTTCCAGGTTGTGTGGCAACATTCAGAGTGTTGAAAGCAATGCGCTTCCAAGCGAGGTGACCAAACCATGAAGGTTGCCGTGCGATACGGACGCGGGCAGGTAACTGTGGAAATTCCTGATGAGCACTTGTTGGCTATTTGCCATCTTCGTCCTGTCCCCCCGTTAGAAGACCCCCAAGGCGTCATAGAAGAAGCGCTTGATAACCCTATAGGCACACCGCCGCTGAAGGAGTTAGCGAAGGGCAAGAGCTCAGCCTGCATAGTGGTTTGCGACAAAACTCGTCCTGTGCCCAACTCGTTGATTCTGCCGCCGTTGCTTTCTCGGTTAGAAGCGGCGGGGATTCCTCAGCAGAACATCCTCATCCTTGTCGCCACCGGCACCCACCGTCCCAATCTGGGCGAAGAACTGGTGGAGATGCTTGGTCCGTTTGTTGTAGAGCACTATCGGATTGAAAACCATGTTGCCACCGACGAAGCCAGCCATGCCGATTTGGGGCGCACCACAACGGGCATGCCCATTCTGCTGGATGAGCGATATGTTCGGGCGGACTTGAAAATCGTTGTTGGGCTTATTGAGCCTCACCTGATGGCGGGCTACTCGGGTGGGCGAAAAATTCTCTGCCCGGGTATCCTTGATATGCGGTGCATGCGTGTCTTCCACGGAGCAGAGTTCATGGGGCATCCGAATGCTGTCACCGGGGTTCTGGAAAACAATCCCGTCCACCTGACCGCAATGGAGGTTGCAAAGAAGGCAGGCTGCGACTTTGCCGTCCATGTGACTTTGGACGAGCAGCGACGCATCACAGGCGTGTTTGCTGGTGACATCAACGAAACCTTTTTCGCTGGTGTGAGGGTTGTAGATCAGGTAGCGAAAGTTCCTGTTTCCGAACCTGCCGATATTGTCATCACCTCCAGTGCCGGCTACCCGTTGGACACCACTTTTTACCAAGCCATCAAAGGGTTGGTGGGTGTCCTACCCATCCTCAAACCGGGCAGCACTGTGTTGCTGGCTGCTTCCCTTTCGGAGGGATTAGGGTTGCCTCGCTTCCGCGAGATTTACACCGAGTTCCGCACTTGGGACGAATTCAAACGGCTCCTCTACTCCCCCGACTACTTCCGTGAGGATCAATGGATGGTGCAGGAGCAGATGAAAGTAGCGGAAATGGCAGACATTTGGGTTTACAGTGATGGGGTGCCTCCTGAAGAGTTAGCGTTGGCGAAGGTCAAACCAATCCCTTCCTTGCAAGAAGGGTTAGAACAAGCCCTTTGCAAGCATGGACCTAACGCCAAAGTAGCTGTCATACCCGATGGTCCGTATGTGATGCCGGTAGTCAAAGAGCCAGCAGCTTAGAGGTAACGCAAGGAACCATCAGGTAAGACAGAGGGAGCATCTTACACTCCATTGCCAAACATCCGCATAATTTGAGCAGTTGTCATCTCAAACCGCTTAGGAGGGACTAAGGCTATGCGCCGTTGGCTTTTGTGCTGGTTGCTTGTCGGCGTGTTAAGCGTTCACGGGTTCGCCTTGAGCCCGAAGGACATCCTCCCACCCAGCCAAATCCGACCAGGGATGAAAGGCTATGGGTTGAGCGTATTCAAGGGCACCACGATAGAACGATTCCCTATCACCGTTCTGGGAGTGTTGGAGCGCTTTGATTTTGACATGGATGCCATCCTCATTCGCATAGACGGAGGAACTGTGGTCAAGCGGCAGTCAGGCGTAATTGCAGGGATGAGCGGGAGTCCGATTTTCATCAACGGGAAGTTGGTCGGTGCCATTGCTTTTGGTTGGGGATTTCCCAAGGAACCTATTTGTGGCGTCACGCCAATCACTTCCATGCTTGCATGCACGGATCCCAAGCGGTTCCCTTCCCCTCGTTGGACCACTGGAGTGCTGCGACCAAAAGGGAGTCCCATCGTCGTTAGCGGACGGAGCATCCACCGGGTTTGGGTCGCGACGAATTTAAAGGAGGCTGCCCAACTCCGCCAACGACTTCGCCCAGATGAAGGGTTGTTGGTGCCGGTGGCAACGCCTCTTTTCGTCTCGGGTTTACCTCGTTCCCTCCTCCCCTTGCTGCAGCGCCTGTTGGAACCCTACAATGTGCTGGTATTGGAAGGAGCAGGTGGGAAAGCCTCTTCACTACCGGTCAAAGATGCTCCTATCCGTCCGGGAAGCGCAGTTGGGGTTCAAATTGTTGGTGGCGATGTGGACTTAACAGGTGTGGGCACAGTAACTTGGGTGGACGGTGACAAAGTATTGGCATTTGGGCACCCCATGATGGGCCTGGGGAGTGTGGACTTGCCCCTCACCAGTGCCTATGTCTTGGACATCTTCCCCTCCTACGCGTTCTCCTCCAAACTTGCGGTGTCTTTGAAGGAACGGGGTCGGTTTACGCAGGACCGTGCCTTCGCTGTTGCTGGGGAGTTAGGCAAGCGCGCAAGGACAGTGCCCATGGAAGTTACGATCCGCAACTTTGCCCAACGCTTGCAGCGTCATCACCTTTTCTCCTTAGCGAACCACCGGGAGTTGGTGACCCTTGGTTCTTACATTAGTCTACTGGGCTCTTTTGCCGCAACGGTGAGCGAAGCCGAAGAGGGCAGCACCTACATGCGGTTGTTAGTGGAAGCCAAAGGGTTACCTCCCATCCAGCGAGAAAACTGGTTCCCTAACGAAGGCGGTGGGATGGGCGGAGTTATCACCATCCTGTTGGGGGGCGCCCGCACCTCCCCTTTGGGAGAACTGGCGGATGTTATGGAAGCCGCTGTTGGGAACCGATTTGGCGAAGTGCAGTTCACCCGAATCAAAACCGAACTGGAGTTTTATCCCCAACGACGCACAGCTTGGATTGACCGAGTAACCGCTCGCAAAACTCGCGTTAAGCCCGGTGAAAAAGTCCCCGTAACCTTGACGCTCAAAGGGTGGAACGGGTTTGAACGAACCCTTACGGTGGAACTGGAAGTGCCTGCTAATGCCCGTCCGGGACGGCTTCGTTTCCTGATTGGTGGGGGGATGAACGGAGAGTTGGTGCGCCAACAATCCGGCTACCGCCGCCCCCGTCCCCGTTCCTTAAGCGAACTGTGGAACCAGTTGCAAGATGTCTATGCTAACAACGAGGTGTTGATCGCAACCAGTCCCATGACCTCAGGCGTGGAGATCGCAGGAAAGCGGTGGGAGAGTCTTCCCTCTGCCACCATAGAAGCGCTGCTGAGCATGGGTTCTTCTGACATTCAACCCATTCGGGATTACCGCGAAAAGCGGTTTAGTTTTGACCGCATTCTGACGGGTGTGGCGTCCATCACGCTGGATGTGGAAGCGGAAGAGCGGGAGAAGGAGGCGCCGCCTCGCTTGCCTACTTTGCAGCCTCCTTCTCCTCCACCCAGCCCAGCGGGGACGGCAAGTCCTTCCTCGCCAGAGGGTGGCGACGAGGAAATGATGCGGTGGTTCTGGCAACGCTTGTTAACACTTCCCATAGAACAACAAGGGCGCAATCGCATAGAGCGGTTTTGGTTGGAAATTCAACTGATCCGGCAAAAATGGCGGGAGCAGGAAGGTCAATTCCCTCGGTGGCTTTCCGTGTTTCCCTTGAGTGCCCAACGAGAAGAGAAGACGGACAAGGACCAACCTCCACAACCACCAGAGTGGGAGCAGGTGCGTCAGTTGTCCCCTGAGCAACCCGAGCGAAAGGAAGCGCCAGCTCCTCAGGCACAACCTACCACCAGCCCAACACCGCTTAGCGCCCGAACGCAACCTTTGGCGCGGCTACCAAGGCGGTGGGTCTTGGAAAAGGGCGAAGACTGGCTGCGAGGCAAGTTGGACGGCACGATGGTTGCTACCGATGGCACAGTGACCCTTGGCTATCGTGCCCATCGTCTCTACGAACCTGCTGAGACTATTGGCGCTTTCTGCCTCCTACCCAGCGACGATGGCTCTCTTTTTGTTGGCACCCTCGGTCCAGCTCGTCTGCTGCGGTTGCAACCTAATGGAGAACGGGCAGTGCTTGCCGAAATTGCGGGCGACGCAGTGGTGACTACCATTGCTCAAGCTCCTGACGGCAGCCTTTGGTTCGCTACTGCTCCCAGCGGTTCCGTATACCGATGGACTGCTAATGGTGGCAAACCAGAAGGCCTTTGTCGGCTTGATGCTACTGTCTGGGCAATTGCTTTCCTTGACAATGGCACAGCCCTTTTTGCCACAGGACCAGAGGGCAAAGTTTTTGCCCTTGTCCCCGGAGAGAGGGAGCCTCGCTTGTTGGTTCAGTTGCCCGAACGCCATGCCCTTGCATTGGCAAAGAGCCCTGATGGGAGCGTTTTCATCGGCACCAATCCGCGAGGAAAAGTTTACCGGCTAACCCCTGATGGCAAAGTCACACCGTTCTTCGAAGCTCCCCAAAACCCCGTGCAAGCCTTAGCCTTGGACAAGCAGGGTAACTTGTATGTGGGCACCAGTGGGACCGCTATCGTTTATCTGGTCCAACCCGACGGACGGTGGCGGGAGTTGCGCCGCTTCACTCCAGAGCGCCACATTATGGCGTTAGCTGGTTTGGAAAAGGGTGTGTTGGTAGCCACTGGTTCGCCCGGTAAAGTCTACCTCCTCACTGCTGAGGGCATTGCAGTCTGGTTGCACGATAGCGAACAATCCTATCTCTTGACAGTTGCTCACGACGGCAACTCACCGTGTTTTGTCCCTGCTGGTTCAGGTGAGGTCCTTCGGTTGCTGCGCAACAAGGAAGGCACTTACCGCTCCCCTATCTTGGATGCCGGTCAAATCGCCCGATGGGGTGTATTGCGGTTTGTTGCGGATGTGCCTGAAGGAGCCCAAATGCATCTTCGGGTGCGCACGGGCAACACCGCATATCCCGATAGCACTTGGAGCGATTGGTCCCCTGCTCTCACAGTCTCAGGAATTCCTATCCCCAGCCCCCCTGCTCGCTACCTGCAATTAGAAGTGCAGCTGCAGGCTAACGAGTCAGGACAAGCCCCGGTCTTAAAGCGTTTGGAGGTCGTCTACCTACCCAAGAACCAACCGCCACGCATCACCGTTCAAGAACCTACTTCCGGAGCTATTGTCTCGGGGCGCGTGACTGTTCGCTGGCGGGGCGAGGATCCGGATCGCGACCGACTTAGTTACGAAGTCTTTGTGTCCCAAGATGGCAAAGAGTGGCAACAATTGCGCGATGGTGGTAATCCTGCTCCGCCTACTCGACAAGAAGAGAAGTCCGAATCTGAAGAAGAGCAACAAGAGAAGCAAGAGGAACGACCTCAACCCACTGCGGCAACGACGGCTACCAGCCTGAATTGGGACACCACCAAGTTTCCCGAAGGCTCTTATTGGCTCAAAGTGGTTGTCAGTGACCGCATTGCTAATCCAGATGACCCGCAGACTGCTGAACAGATCGTTGGACCGGTCATCGTGGACAACACACCGCCCACTATAGGAAGCCACCTTGTCCAGAATAAGGATGGGAAGTTGCTGGTGCCCGTTTACGACAACATTGCCCTCGCCAGTGCCGAATATCGCCCCGAAGGCGGCGATTGGGTAGCAGCCGGTTGCCAAGACGGAGTCTTTGACCAACCCTACGAGGTGCTGGTAATAGACTTGGAACGGTTGGCAAAGGAAACCAAGGTCATAGAAGTGCGGGTGCGCGATGCAGCAGGGAATGAACGAGTGGACAAAATCGCTATCCCACAAGGTTGACGGTGGGAGATGCCCACGGGAACCTGAACGCTTCTCCTGAGGCACCTAACAGTTCGTTTTCGATGGGTTGGGAGACGAATCGCACAAAAGCGCGATTGGAGCGGTGCTAAAGCATCGCCTAACCAAAGGGAAGAACCATCCATGCCCATAGGGGCAAGGCTTTTTGAGCGTCCAACCTGAGCCACCAGCTTTTGGGCAATGAGAGAACTATCGGCGCCGCCATTGATCAAACAATACCGCCAACACTACCAAAGTGCCCAAGATGACTTGCTGCCACTCGTAAGGGATGTTGAGCAAATCGCTACCGTTGCGAATCACTGCCATCAACAATGCCCCCAACACTGTGCCCAGCACACTCCCTCGCCCTCCTGCCAAACTGGCACCGCCGATCACCGCCGCTGCAATAGCGTGCAACTCGTAAAGTTGCCCTCCCGTTGGTTGACCGACGGAAAGGCGGGCAGTTTCTACAACGCCACCAATAGCCGTTGTCAAGCCGCAAAGGAGAAAAACCAGCAGCAAAACCCGATGGACAGGCACTCCTGACAAGCGGGCTGCCTCTCGGTTGCCTCCCACAGCATAGATGTGCCGTCCGAAGCGGGTGAATGAAAGCAGGATTTCTGTCAAGGCAGCAACAATGGCAGCGATCAGGAAAGGGATGGGAATGCCCAACCACCGTCCCGTGCCCAACTCCAAAAAGGGCTCAAAGCGTGGCTCTTGGGGAATGAACACCAGTTGGGCTTTGCTGAGCACTAACGCCAACCCTCGGGCAACCCCCATCATTCCCAAGGTGGCGATGAAGGGTGGGATGCGCCCTTTGGTCACAAGGAAACCGTTGATAAAACCACACCCTACCCCTACCAACAAACCTGCTCCAATAGCCAGTAGGATAGGCTTTTCCGCTGCTAATACCAGCGCCGTCACCACGCCCACCAATGCCAGCACCGAACCAATAGACAGATCAATACCGCCTGCGATAATGACTAAGGTTTGACCTGCTGCTAAGGTTAAAATCACTGCCGTTTGAAAGCCGATGTTGCTCCAATTTTCTGCTTTCCGAAAGTTGGGATCGTAAAGGGACAAAGCAGTGCTGAGCACCAACAGCGCAATGAGCGGTGCTATCCATTCAGCTTGCCAAATCTGTCGCCACCGCATAACCTTGCCTCCTTCGTCGTTGCCATTGTAGCACTGAGTAAAAAGGGAGTGGCAAAATCCCCAAGCGCTCACCCAATCAGCAAAGTCACTCTTGCGGAGGGCAAGAAGATGAACGGGTTGGAAGCGATCATTCGCCAAGCCCTTTCGGAAGACGCTCCGATGGGAGATGTCACTACAGAAGGGATTGTCCCTGAGCATGCTTCAGGCAAGGCTGTTTTCATCGCAAAGCAAGAGGGGGTCATCTGTGGGTTGGCTGTTGCTGCCAAGGTATTCTCCCTTTTGGACAATCAAATCCGCTGGGAAGAAAAGGTTTCTGATGGAACCCAAGTTAGCGAAGGCACAGAAATTGCCATCGTTCAAGGACGCCTTCGGGCGCTCTTGCAAGGAGAGCGAGTCGCTTTGAATTTCTTGCAACGCCTTTCCGGCATTGCTACCCTCACCCGAAGGTTTGTGACGAAAGTTGCCCCTTACGGGGTTCGGATTGCCGATACTCGCAAAACTACACCCCTTCTCCGCATGTTGGAGAAATATGCGGTGCGCTGTGGTGGCGGAGTTAATCACCGCTTTTCGCTCTCCGATGGGGTGCTCATCAAGGACAACCACATTCGGATCGCCGGAAGTGTTCGGGAAGCTGTCCAGCGAGTATTGAGGCACACCCACCACCTCTTGCGCATAGAAGTAGAGGTGCAAACTTTAGAGCAACTGAAAGAAGCCCTGGAGTGCAAAGTGGACGCCATCTTGCTGGACAACTTTTCGTTAGACGAAATCCAAACAGCAGTCCACTTCGTCCAAGAATGGGCACAAAAAACAGGGCAACCACGCCCCCTTTTAGAAGTCTCTGGAGGAGTCACTTTGGAGAATGTAGAAGCGATCGCCCGAACGGGGGTTGACCTAATCTCCGTTGGGACTCTCACCCATTCTGCGCCAGCACTGGACATCAGCATGGAAGTCCTCGTGTGACAGAAGACCTTGCCTTCTTAAAGGTCTTTGTGGCATCCTGAATGGCAGTGGACAGGGGGGTAAAAGGTAGGTGATTGGCGTGCTGACTGCGTTGGTGCGGGTTGGGCTGTTGACACTACTCTTCATTGGCTGTGCCTTTGAAAGTTGGGCACAACCACCTAACAACTCAACAGGCGAACGACTGGACGGAACTGTTCGGGGGATCATCAGCGGTTTGCACCGAGCGACCGTAATGGTCTACTCGCCCCGACAGGTTGCCGTCTATTTTCACATCGCACCCGACAAACTTCCTGCCTGGGTTCGTCCGGGTGTGGAAGTCACAGTGCACTATCGAGTGGCGGAAGATGGCAGTTTTTGGGCAGAACAGATTGTGCCCTACAAGCCACCTGAACCACCAACTCCGACAATCACTCCCGTTCAACCCTACTTCCCAGTCGGGCAGCCAATAACCTCAATAGGGCAGCCAGCCACCAACGCTACACCTCGACCTAATCCCTCACCAGAGCCTTCTCAAGCGCCTCGCCAAGGGTCCTTGGAAGAATTGCGCCAACGCCAGTTAGGCTCTCGCGGTCTCTCCTCCGCCTTGCAAAGCCGCATCGGTCAACTGAACCCAGTGGAAATGGAAGTTCAACGGCTGTTGCCTCACTACAAGGCAGCAGCAAAATTTTTCAACCCTAATCTCACCGATCAGCAAGCAGAAACCATTGCCGCAGCAATTCTGCGCTCCAGCATCCAATACGGCGTGGATCCTCGCTTAGTTGTCGCAGTGATCGCTTGTGAGTCCTCCTTCCGACCCGATGCAGTAGGCAAGAAGGGGGAGATTGGGTTAGGGCAACTGAAACCGGAAACAGCAGCCGCTTTAGGCGTAGACCCTTATGATCCCGTGCAGAACATCGAGGGATGTGTGCGCTACTTGCGCCAACAATGGGATCGGTTTGGCAACTGGGAGTTAGCCCTTGCCGCCTACAACGCAGGTCCCACTGCTGTCAGTAAAGCCGGAGGCATCCCTCAAAATAACATCACCCCTCGCTATGTCCAGAAGGTGTTGGATTTGTATCAGCGCCTTCGGGGGCAGTAACGCTGGCTAAGTTTGTTTCCATTGGCTCTTTTGAGGTGGCCCAAATGGCGCAACCTTTCTTCTCCAGAAGCCTCATCGCTACGACGAGTCCCCTTATTGCCATTGCTGCCTATTTTTCCCCCTTCAACCAACACTCCGAGTGGCATCTGTGGTGCTTCTGGGGTTTCCTTTGCACATTCGTCCTGCCTGTGGGTATCACGGTTGCATTGGGGCAATCGCCGTTACAGTGGGGATTATCCTTCGGTGACTGGCGATTTGGACTCCTTTGCGTGGGCATAGGTCTGGCTGTGATGACAGGGTTAGGATTGTGGGCGGTCAATCAACCTGATTTTTTGGCTTACTACTTACCCATTGCCATCCAGCACCAGCAAGCGCCCTTGCGCTTTTGGTTGAGCCTCTTTGCCTACATGTTGGGCTGGGAGTTTTTCTTTCGTGGGTTTTTGCTCTTCGGACTTGCAGGGCAACCAGACCACCCAACCTTTTTGCCCGTCCAACCAAAAGTTTGGTTAGCAATCGGCTTTTCTACCCTGCTGTTTGGGCTGAGTCACTGGGGTAAGCCAGTTTTGGAAATCGTTGGCTCCTTTTTGGCTGGCGTGTTCCTTTGCTTGATAGCGTGGCGAACCCGCTCTTGCTGGGCACCTATTATGTTGCACACCCTTGTCTTTGGGCTTTTCACCCTGTTGGTGCAATGGCGAACCCTTAGGTTCTGAAGTCCTTGACAGTGACAGAATTTTTATGAACTCTGAGTTAGGAGGTTAACGGCAAATGGCTCAAGAGAGCAAGACAACAAGGCGTCAATTGTTGCGGGTGGCTGGTAGTGCTTTGGGAATTGTTGCTTTCGGACAGCAGCGTAGCCGTGCTTACACCTTGGCAGGGGGCAGCCGAGTAATTGGTGCCAACGAACGCATTGGGGTTGGCATTATCGGTTGCGGTGGACAAGGAATGCTTCATCTCCGGAACATCCAGCGGTTACAGCAGGAGGGAGAGCAAGTTGCCGTCGTTGCTGTTTGCGATGTCTACCAAAAGCGGTTAGACCGTGCCGCTCAAGCCGCCAACGCCAAGCCTTACCGTGACTACCGTCAACTCCTTGAGGACCCTGATGTGGACGCTGTGTTCATTGTCACACCCGAACATTGGCACGCAAAGATGACTTTGGATGCCTTGGCTGTCGGCAAACACATCTATTTGGAAAAGCCTATCACCCGCTACTTAGACGAAACCATAGCTGTCTATCGGGCGGCTGTCCAAAGTAAGTGCGTCATCCAAGTGGGTTCCCAATGGACTTCCGAAGAACGATGGCGGATTGCGGCTGAGTTGGTGCGAGAAGGGCGGATCGGCAAGTTAGTGTGGTCTCAAACCAGTTATTGCCGCAACTCCAAAGGGGGGGAGTGGAACTACCCCATTGATCCCGATGCGAAGCCCGGCGTTAATTTGGATTGGGATGCGTTTCTGGGACCTGCTCCGAAACGCCCTTGGGATCCAGAACGGTTCTTCCGATGGAAAAAGTTTTTGGACTACACGGGTGGCATCGTGACAAACCTCTTTCCCCATGTGTTGCACCAAATCTTCTTGATCATCGGTGCGGAGTTCCCAACGCGCGTTGCAGCGACTGGCGGCATCTTTGTGCACAAAGACCGAGAAGTGCCTGACACTTTCCACATGATGGCAGAGTTTCCTTCTGGGCACACACTCCTCGTTGTTGGATCAACTGCAAACGAACGGGGCTTGGAGGTTTTAGTGCGTGGGCACAAAGCCAATTTGTTGCTTAGCGGGACGAACATTATCCTCCAACCAGAACGAGTGTATGCTGACGAAGTGGAACCTGCCACTATTCCTGCCCCACCGCTAACAAACCCTCTCATCGTTCACCAACGCAATTTCTTTGAATGCATCCGCGACCAGACAAAACAACCGAACTGTCCGATAGATGTCGCCCACAAGGTGATGGTCACGCTGGCGTTGGCAGAACTATCCTATCGCGAAGGGAAAATGAAGGTCTTTGACCCCGAGAACCAACGGGTGATTGCCTGACCAGGCAATGGGGAGAACAGTGAGCAGAAAGCAGCGCACTCAAACCGCTGGCAATATTAAGGGTTCCCGAAGGGGCATCACACCCATTCGTCCCAGAAGGACACGGACGATCGTTCTATCACTTCCACGAATTCGCTGCGGCGGTTACTGGCGACGCTTCCCTTCGGGATTTGCAGGACACGCACCTTCCATCGTTCCCAACCCACTTCGCCCTCCACAATGTCACCGACTTGAACCTCTGCTGCTGCTTTCGCAGTTTTTCCGTTCAAGCGGATGCGTCCTGCATCGCACAGTTCTTTCGCCAGCGATCGGCGCTTGACCAAACCTGTCAACTGCAAGAACTTATCCAGCCGCATCCAAAGCGGTCACCGTTAGCGTTGGGGCTTAGGGCGGGGAGTTGCGTCGCCGGGCAAAACCCCCATTGCCCACAAGATGCCACCGAGAAGGTGCTGCAGAAACTTTTCATCGCGCCAAAGATAGTGCTCGTGTCCTAAAGCCGTGTAGAACACTCGCCCTTTACCGTAGTAGCGGCACCAAGCCAAAGCGTAGTCTTGGTCGGGACGATTGCCCTTGCTGATATCCACTGAGGTGGGATCAAGGCTCAGCAGCACCCGAACCCTTTCCCGAGACCAATTGCGGAAGGTGTAAATTTCATCAGTCAACTCCCACACATCGCCCAAGTGCTTCGTGGCTGGATGCTCCTTATCCTCCACAACAGCGCGAATCTTTTGGTGCCAAGGGTGACCCGCAAAGTAGCCACCAATTAACTCACCAAACTCTGCCCACTTGTAGAAGGTGTCAGTTGTGCTGTGGATGCCGATAAACCCTTTCCCGTTGCGGATGAAGTCTAAAAAGGCTTGCTTCTGCGCATCACTCATGGGCAACTCGCCTGTGGTGTAAAACATGATGGCATCGTAGCGCTGCAGGATTTCGGGAACAAGGAGGTCTGTGTCTTCGGTCACGGTGGTCAAGAAGCGTGGTTGGGAACGCCAACCCAAACGGACAACGGCTTCCGCTGCTGTCGCTGTTGTGTCGTGACGGAAGCCCATAGACAAGTTGACAAACATCAGTCGCTTCACAGCAGGTTGCCCCTCTGCGCCGACTTCCTCCGACGGCAGCGTGCCCAGCATCAAACCACCTAACGCCACCATAAGCATCCCTCCTGCAATTAACCACCAATACCGACCCATGCGTCATCACCTCGCTGAAACATTGTGGCACAGTGCAATGCTCATTGGAGGAAAGCAATCCTTGTCAAGGCCAATAGCGATAACTGGGACTGGGCACGGACGAAGGCAACAACGCCTTAATGTGTCCATCACAAAAGGCAAAGTTGGAACGACCATGATGGCGATCCGATGGGTAATTCCCCTCAGGCAAGTGGTGTCCGTCGTCTGTGCTTCCGTGACCAGTAGCTTCCTCAGTGAACATGATCGTGTTGGCGGGTTCGGGAATGGCTGCAAGTGGCAGCCCCAAATGAAAGCCCATGCCAACCTTAGCAACAGGGTTGGGCGAGAGGGCACCGTTGTAAGCGTAACTGTTCCCTTGCCGGCATCGGTCGGAAGGGCAAGTGTAAATCTGAGCGTTGCGAACATAGGGGTAGATGCTGCCTTTCGTTGGATCAAAGTTGTTGGGCACACACTCACCGAAGGTCGTGTAAAAAATCCAACCACCCCATTGACGCTCTCCATTGTAATAGTCCCAAAAGCAGGGGAGCACTTCATCGTAGTCTTGGGCATACAACAAGGTTGCATTGGCTAATTGCTTGAGTTGGCTCAGGCAAGTGGTCTGACGAGCTTTCTCGCGGGCGTGGAACAACACAGGCAACAGAACAGCTGCTAATACCGCAATCACAGCAATGACCGTCAACAACTCAATCAAAGTAAACCCCCGACGAACCACTGGGTAACACCTCGCTTTCACCGACAGTAATTTTGACCGTAGTGGAAACGAAGGGGTCAGGGTGTCAAAATCTGTTAGCGATGACGAAAAACGAACAATGGAGGTGGCAACGATGCGCGTTGGTGTAGTGACCTTCACCGATGGGCGCAAGCGGGTAGCGGAATTTTTGTGGGAAGACTGCCTGCGGTTTCAAAGACGGTTGGTGGAATGGTTGAAAAGCGAAGGACACGAGGTTGTCGCTGATGATGTCGTGGTGTGGAACTGGGAAACGGCGAAGAAGCAAGGGGGACGGATGAAGGAAACTCAATGCGATGCTGTCATCTTTAACTTCTGCGTTTGGTCCTACCCCGATTTCACCGTCCAATGTGCTCAGCAGTTTGATGCTCCCATCATGTTCTTGGGCAATATCAACCCCGGCTACCCCGGATGGGTCGCTTTCTTCGCTTCAGCAGGAGCTTTGGACGAAGTGGGACGACCGTTTGGAAGAGCCTTGGGAGATATTGACGACCCGAAAGTGCAAGCCACTATTCGTGAATTCCTGCGCCGCCACAGCCCTGATAAGCGGCAAAGGGGCTACGAAGCCGCCAAGAAACTGTGCGGGTTGCGCTATGGGGAATTTGACGGTCCATCCATGGGCATGTATACAGGGCACATTGACCAGAGCCAATGGATGTGGCAGTTCGGCGTCCATGTCCACCATGTCAGCCAACTCACCCTCGCCTACCGCATGGAAAAGGTCAGCGAGGAACGGGTAGAAGCAGGCTTGAAGTGGTTGGAGGAGCACGCAGGCGCTATTGAGTGGGATCCACCTTACCTGTCACCCGGCTTGTATGGAACACTGGCACGGCAAATCCGGCTCTATCTGGCAATCAAAGACCTGTGCAAGGAAGAGGGCTTGGATTTCTGCGGCATCACAGGGCAGTTGGACTTCACCGAATGGGAACGAGGCATCACGATGGATTTGCCAGAAGCGCTTCTCAACGATATCGCCGATTGGGAAGAAAACCCTAAGCGCGTGATCATCACAGCGACCGAGTGCGACAGCAACGGCGCTTTGACGATGCAGTTGATGCATCACCTCTCGGGCACGCCAGTTCTTTTTGCCGACCTGAGGCACTACCATGCCGACTTGGATGTGTATGACTTGGTGAACTCGGGTCAACACTCCCCTTGGTTAGCGAAATACAGCAACGACTTTCGGGTGAACTGGAAGGAAGTGCACCTGAGGGCAGCGCCGAAACTCTATTTCCCCTGCGGTGGCGCTTCCGTCGCTTTCTTCTCCGACCCTGTGGACAAAGTGACCTTTGGACGCATCACCCGCTACAAAGGGCGCTACCGAATGCACATCTTCACGGGCAGCTTTGTTCGCTTTGGCAAGGAGAAGGACGAAGAGTTGGCGAGGATGACCACTTGGGAATGGCCGCACGCCTTTGCCCGCTTTGACTGTCCAATGGAAGCGATTGCCAAAAACTTCTCTTGCAACCACATCCACGCTATCTTGGGCGATTGGGTGGGTGAGTTGGTCGCTGCTTGCGAATACTTGGACATCGAGCCTATCGTGCTATCTTAGCGGGAGACACCTTAGAGCAAGCCAGCTCTTATCAAGGGGATAACCGTCTAAACCAAAAGCCAACTTCGTTAGGAACTGACCCACTGGCATCACAAATGTCCCAAAGACCAACCGTGAGGCTAATAGCAACCAAACATGCTGGTGTAGCTTGCGAAGCATCCCTCATCCATCCCTACGGCTCCGTTATGATACTGATTTTTTTATGGACGCCTTCCGCCAGGCGGGCGTGGCGGGCGAACACGTTGGACAGCCCTTCCTCCAGGAGCATCCGCAGTGCCTCCCGGAGACCGTACAGCAGCAGGGTGGCCGGGGTGTAGGGGAAGTAGCCGCGCCGGTTCTCCGCCACCATCGGCCGCCAGTCGAAGAAGTAACGCGGGGAGTGGACCCGCTCGCTGCGCTCCAGCGCCCGCGGGCTCACGCACAGGATGGCCATCCCGGGCGGCAGCATGAGACCCTTCTGGGTCCCGCACAGGGCCACGTCCACCTTCCACTCGTCGAACCGAAAGTCGATGCTGCCCAAGGAGCTGACCACGTCCACCAGCAGGAGGGCCGGGTGGCCTGCCTCGTCCATGGCCGCGCGGACCGCGGCCACGTCCGAGGTGACGCCCGTGGAGGTCTCGTTGTGCACCACCAGCACCGCACGGTACGCGTGTTGCCGGTCCGCCCGGAGCCGGTCGTACACCACCTCCGCGGGCACCCCCGTCCCCCACCGGCAGGGCACCAGGTCCACCTCCACCCCGAACCGCCGAGCGCACTCCGCGTACAGCCGGCTGAACTGGCCCACGTCAAACGCCAGGACCCGGTCCTGCGGCTCCAGGGTGTTGACGATGGAGGCTTCCCACGCGCCCGTGCCCGACCCGGGGAACAGGACCACCTCCCCCGTACGGGTCTGGAACACCGCCCGCAGGCCCTCCCGGACCTCTGCCACCAGCGCGGGCATCTCCGGTCCCCGGTGGTCGGGGATGGGGCGGTCCATGGCCCGGAGCACGCGGTCCGGAAGGTTGGTGGGGCCGGGGATCTGGAGGAAGTGACGTCCGGGCCTGTCCATGGTGACCCTCCTTTGGCAGGTTCCACGTCGAGGGTACCGCAGGCAGGCAAGGCTCCCAGGCGGCGTCGTGGGGAAGTTTCCGCCCGGAGAGGAGCCGGCAAGGGCACGGCTGGTCTAGGAGCCTGTCCATGAAGGGTGCAGCTGGCCAGATGAGACCGGGGTCCCCAAAAATCGCGGCAGCGATTCTTGGGGTGGTCTAGAATAGGCGCGTGGGAGCGGGTCGCCCCACACCCAAGACTTTCGCGGGAGCGCAGAGATGGACGGGCGGGACGAGATCGTGACGCGGGACCGTGAACACCTCATCCACCCCCAGCACTTCACCCAGGACCACGCCGACCCTCTGGTGTTCGTGGAGGGCCGCGGGGCGGTGCTGCGGGACGCGGACGGCCGGGAGTTCCTGGACGGGCTGGCGTGCCTGTGGAACGTGAACGTGGGCCACGGGCGCGCGGAGCTCGCGGAGGCCGCCGCGGAGCAGATGCGGCAGCTGGCCTACGCCACCGCGTACGTGGGCTTCACCAACCCACCCGCGGCGCGGCTGGCCCACCGCCTGGTGCAGCTCTGCTACCCCAACATGTCCGCGGTGTACTTCACCACCTCGGGGGCGGAGTCCAACGAGAGTGCCTTCAAGATCGCCCGCTACTACTGGAAGCGGCGCGGCAAGCCCGGCAAGGTGAAGATCATCAGTCGGATCCACGCCTACCACGGGGTGACCCTCGCGGCCTTGAGCGCCACGGGGATCCCCGCGTTCCAGCGGATGTTCGCGCCGCTGGTCCCGGAGTTCGTGCACGTGCCGCCCTCGTACCCGTACCGCCAGACGGAGGACCCCGTGGAGGCGCTGGAGCGGGCCATCCTGCGGGAGGGGCCGGACACCGTGGCTGCGTTCATCGCGGAGCCGGTGATCGGCTCCGGCGGCCTGATCCCCCCCGCGCCGGACTACTTCCCGAGGGTGCGGGAGGTGTGCGATCGGTACGAGGTGCTGTTCATCGCGGACGAGATCATCACCGGGTTCGGCCGCACGGGGAGGTGGTTCGCCCTCGACCACTGGGGGGTTCGGCCGGACATGGTGGCGTTCGCCAAGGGGGTGACCAGCGCTTACCTGCCCCTGGGAGGGGTGATGGTGTCCCGCGAAATCCACCAGGCGATCCTGGAGGCACCGGCTGCGGAGCGGTTCATGCACGCGGCCACCTACTCCGCCCACCCCACCTGCTGCGCGGTGGCCCTGCGGAACCTGGACATCCTGGAGCGGGAGGGGCTGGTGGAGCGCGCGGCGCGCATGGGCGAGCGGCTGCTGCAGGGCCTGCAGGGGCTTCGGGACCTTCCCGTGGTGGGCGACGTCCGGGGCCTGGGGCTGATGTGCGGGGTCGAGCTGGTGGAGGACCGCGCCACCAAGGCGCCGGCGTTGGGGCTGGGAGCCCGGGTGCTGGCGGAGGCCAAGAAGCGAGGGCTGGTGACCCGCATGCGGGTCGGGCAGGGAGGGGATCACCCGATCGGGGACACCATCCTCCTGGCCCCGCCCCTCGTGGTGACCGAGGAGCAGGTGGACCGCATCGTCAGCATCCTGCGGGACAGCATCACGGCCTGCCTGTAGGGCCGCGCCTGCTCGAGCTCCCCGCGG
>VAPR01000216.1_pt1 | contig 41111 bp, 38 predicted proteins | sample 3380701 | NCBI WGS metagenome assembly VAPR01 (sample SAMN11536904, study PRJNA540576) | hot springs metagenome | isolation source: hot spring wet sediment | place: Spain: Lobios | collected 2014-01
ATCACCATCTTTTTGAGAGTCTCTGCCGCCGTGATGGCTTTGGTGGAGACTCGTTGGAACTGGCGTTCTGTCTCCTGCTGCAACCGTTCCGCTTGTTGTAGCAACTTTTCCGCTTTCATTAGTGCTTCCTTTTTGCTGAGGCGCCCTTGTTGGGCTCTTCGATACAATTCGCGCCATTGTTGGGCAATGGCTTTCTCCAGTTTCTTTGCTTCAGGGCGCTTTGCGTGTTCCAAGATAGGTTTGAGCACCCGCTGCACTTCCTTGGTAACCTCTCGGGCTTCCTTCCGATCTTGACGGAGTGAGGCAAAAAATGGAAGGGGTAGGTCGGGGAAAAAGCGGCTGACCAAAAGGGCAATAAGGAGGAAACCCATAGCAGTATGCCAGTGAGTCCAACGCAATCGGAAAATCTGAGCAGGACTCACGGCACGAAGGTGCGCAATCGCATCTTCCTGAAGGGGCAAGGCAAATAGGTTATCGCTGCAGAGAAGAGCTGTCGTGACCCGATCCTTTAATTGCGCCCTCTCATCTATTGATTGCGCAATGACCGTCGGAGGCAGTTGCCGAGCAAGGGCATAGATGACCCCAACTAACAGACCCACGACCACGAAACCCACGAGAGCGGTCCACTCTATCATCCACCAGCCGAGCCAGTCGCCCAAGTCGGCTAACAAGGCAAAAGTGCTACCTATTACACCACCGACAGCGGCATAACGAGTAGCTAAAATGACCCTCGCCCGCCGGCGGAAAGATCGGAGGTGTTGGAGTAACTCTTTCTGGTGGTCCACTGTTGACACCTCCCGAGAACGGGCACGCACCACTCAATTTTAAGAAACAATGGTTTGGAAGGCAAGGGCAACGAGATACCCATCCCTATTTGCAACCTGCTACGCTTCGTCTTTGGACTACATTGTTCGGAGGCTGTAGAGTGCTTCTTCCATCACTTGACAAGCCCAAGCCAGTTCGTGGTCGCTAATGACCAACGGTGGGGCAATGCGCACAACTTTTTCGGTGTGCAAGGTGCCGCCAACAATTAGCCCGCGTTCTAAGCAACTGCGAACAAAGGCTTGGGTGGCTTGCTTTTCTTTGAACTCCAGACCCAACATGAGCCCTTTGCCTCGCACTTCAGTAAGGACGGGAAAGCGTTCCACAAACTGTTGGAGTGTTGTCCTGAGTTTTTGACCCATCACCGCTGCTCGTTGGGGCAGCTTTTCCCGCTCCATCACATGCAACCCTGCCAACGCTGCGGCGCAGCAAACGGGATGACCGCCAAAGGTGGTGACATGGCACAGGGGTGGGTTTTCGGCGAACGCTCGCATGACTTCCCGTCGTGCTAAAAATCCACTGAGTGGCATCCCGCCACCTAAGGCTTTGCCAACAGTCAAGATATCTGGCACGACGCCCCAATGCTCAAAAGCGAACCATTTGCCCGTCCGCCCGAATCCTGTCTGCACTTCGTCCAAAATCAGCAACGCACCCGATTCGTTGCATCGCTGACGCAAAGCAGGCAAGAATTCGTCAGGGGGCACGATAATGCCTGCTTCGCCTTGAATGGGTTCGGCAATGACCGCAGCAACCGATCGGTCAATTCGTTCCAAGGCAGTCACATCACCGTAGGGCAGAAACTCTACTTCAGTCAAAAGGGGTTCAAATGGACGGCGGTAAATGACACGCCCTGTCACGGACAGCGAACCTGTGGTATCGCCGTGGAAGCTGTTGTGAAAGGCGACGAACTTTCTTCGCCCCGTAAACTTGCGGGCTAACTTGAGTGCTCCCTCGTTGGCTTCGGTGCCGCTGTTGGTGGGGTAGTATTGCAATTCCCCTTGCCATTGTCCGTTAGTGGCGCGCTTGTAAGCGGCTTCCACAAGGGTGACCAGCTTCTCCGCTAAAGCTACTTGCACATCCTGAATGAACTCGCCGTAAACCATTGTGTGCAGGTAGCGGGATGCCTGACGCTGGATGGCACGCACCACTTCAGGATGGACATGTCCAAGGCTGCTGACGGCGATGCCCGAGATGAAATCCAAATAGCGCTTGCCATCTTTTGCAATAATCCAACAGCCGCTCGCTTTTTGAACGACGATTCCAATCGGCTCATCCGAAGTTTGCGCCAAGTAACGCTGAAACTTTTGCTTCCAAGCCATCATTGGTGTTTTGCGCCCCCTTCACGAAGGCATCGATTTGGTCAAGCTTGTGCCGGTGTTTTGTCTATTCTGTCTCTTCCTCAGAGCGAGCAAACACGATTTCCCACTCAGAGACACCTCTCAGGAAAAATCGGGCAACCTGGCCTGCCACTTTGTCAGTTTCACCTTTTTGCAACCCTATCACCTGCGGATACCACTGACCGCCGCCCACAATCTTCTGTGGTTCGCTCCAAGCAGTCGGGTCGGCAAGGTCAGCGGCAAAACTGACATAGATGCCTTCTTGCACCCAACCTTGACCTTTGGCTCGGTTGAGCAGCATGACATACATGCCAAGGTGCGTGTTGAAGTGTACCGATGGTCCCCAGAAAGCATCACAATCGGCACGCTGCCATGCTATCTTGGCAGGGAAAATGGGGGTCGCTTTCCCGTTCAAACCCGGTTCATTCCACTTGCCTTCGTGCCACTTCCAAACTTTGCCAACGGGATTGTCTCGGTCGTGCCAATGCATTCGGGCTACGCAAACCCCTTGTTCGGACACATCACCGCCATAATTGCCAAAGAAGAAGTAAAGCCACTCACCCTCCTCGTCCAACATGACACAGAAGTCGCCATGCCCACCAGCAAAATAGCCGTTTTGGGCAGAGCAGTCAATGGTGGCGTCGTCGGCTTTGAGAATGATGCCCAAATCTTTCCAAGTTGCTCCATTATCAGTGGAACGCACAGCGCCGATTTGGGGAGCAGTGAGGGAATTGCCCGGGCAAACGCCGAGAGGCTCAAAGTGATACCAACCGTAAAGCACACCGTCTTCTACCTTCCAAGTTGCTTCTAACCAACGCCCTCCGTTGACTTTGTTGTCGAAGCGCACAGGTTTTGGTTCGCCCAGCGAAAACAAATTGGGACCGAAACTGCGGTAAGGGTGCCCTGTGGAAGTGAACACAAACAGAGTGTCTCCATCCCAGTGAGCAGGGCTGTTAGAGTCAACAGCATGGGGCAGCTGAAAGTGCGAAGCTGAACGCAAATGAACTTTGGGCGATAGTCGTTGCCCCGTCATCTTTACCGCCTCCTTCCTGAGCAGCAGGCTTGTTACCACAACGGTTAAGCCAATGAAAGACGAAATGATGACTTCCCGCACTATCAAACGCTCACCACCATGTGCGACTGGTGCTCTTCAGCGCAAAGTTTGTCGGGGCTCTGATGACCGTGCCACGGGCTTCCATTGGGGTCATAATGCTGGCATAAGCGTCTGCTTCAACAGGTAGCTTCCCTCTTATGGAAGAGACCATAGTCTGCTGATTGCTGCGATTGTTGAAGGCATTGCTAACGGCGGGTCTTGTCCCACAACATGGGTTCGGCAGGTGAACCCGTTCTGAGGAACATGGAAGTTGATCAAGGTGATCGGTTAGAGTTGAGAAGCGCACTGGCGATGGCGGATTGTCCGTAGCAGATGCCGCCGTCGTTTGGTGGGAGTTTTGAAGGGACGAAAACGCGAAAACCCTCTTGCTCAAGGAGTTGCCAGAGCCATTGAAGTAGGAGCCGATTTTGCATCACGCCACCACTAAGCACCACTTCGTTGACACTTGTGCGAGCGCGAAGTTTGCGACAGGCTGCTACAGTCGCCTCCGCTACAGCAGCGTGAAAGTGAGCAGCAATTTGCTCCGTTGGCAATCTTTGTTTCAGCGCTTCCACGATGCCGCAAATGATGGGGGATGCTTTAAGCCCAACAGGATAGGTATCGGTGACTTCAAAAGTGAACGGTGAGGGCTCGAAAGCATCGTTGCGTTGTGCTGTCCAAGCAGCAGCTGCCATTTCCAGCCAAACAGCGGGATGCCCTTCGTAAGCGCCCATATCGCAAATACCCAACAAACTGGAGACTGCATCAAACAAGCGACCAAGGCTGCTGGTTTGCGGCTGAGGCAAATTGCTGCGGAGCAATCGCCACAGTTGGCGCCAGCGGTCGCTGCCAATGCGGTCAGGTAATCCGAAACCGAATTGCTCCCCTTCGTCGCCAAAGGTGTGGTATAACCAAGCGGCTGCCATGCGCCAAGCATCCCGAACGGCTTTTTCGCCGCCGGGCATTGGCACATACTCCAAGTGCGCTGCCCGTTCAAACTGCTCGTAAGTTGCCAGAAGGATTTCCCCACCCCAGATTGTCCCATCTGTTCCATAACCTGTGCCATCATAAGCGATACCAATCACAGGACCTGTCAACCCATACTCTGCCATGACCGCAGCGACATGAGCGTGGTGGTGTTGGACGCCAATGGACGGGAGGTTGTGAGAGGCAGCGTATTCCAGTGCGTAGCGAGTGGACGGGTAATCAGGGTGAAGGTCGTAAACGATGACTTCAGGTTCAATGGCAAATAAGCGGCGAAAATGTTCAATGCCTTCTACAAAGGCACGGTATGCAGCGAAGTTGTCCAAATCGCCGATGTGGTGGCTGACAAAAGCGTATCGGTTGCGGCAGAGCGCAAAAGTGTTCTTCAGCATCGCACCGACGGCTAACAGAGGTCGCGGCGTTTCAAAAGGCAGGAAAATAGGTTGGGGTGCGTAGCCTCGAGAACGGCGGATGAGGATTTCTTGCCCGTTGACCACGCGAGTCACGGAGTCGTCGCAACGGATGTGGATTTCGCGGTTGTGGACCAAAAAAGCGTCTACCATGTTGCCTAATCGCTGCAACGCATCGTCGTCTTTGTAGGCAATAGGTTCATCGGTCAAGTTGCCGCTGGTCATCACTAATGGTCGGCGAACTTCAGCCAAAAGCAAGTGGTGCAAGGGAGAGTAGGGAAGCATTAACCCCAAATCGCGGTGACGAGGGGCAACACTTTGGGCAACAGGTGCATCGGGATGGCGACGCGTGAGCACGATAGGGCGACGCCAAGAAGTCAACAACGCTTCCTCTTCAGGTGAAAGGAAAACCAACTGTTTTGCTGTTTCTACATCGGGCACCATCAAAGCGAAGGGTTTAAACTCGCGGTGCTTGCTCTCCCTCAGGCGTCGGACAGCGGTTTCGTTGGCTGCGTCGCAAGCGAGGTGGTAGCCACCGATGCCTTTGATTGCGATAATTTGCCCTGTTAGTAGCCGCTGGACGGCTTCCCGCAGTGCTTTATCGCCCGAGCAAATTGTTTGCCATTCGCCATTTTCATCACGCACCAAAAGTTGCAATTGTGGTCCACATTTGGGGCAAGCAGTCGGTTGAGCATGGAAGCGGCGGTCAGCGGGGTCATGATACTCGCGCTCACAATCGGGGCACATCGGGAACACGCGCATGGTTGTCCTCTCTCGGTCATAGGGCACATCCATGATGATGGTAAAGCGAGGTCCACAGTTGGTGCAGTTGAGAAAAGGATAGCGATAGCGGCGATCTACAGGGTCAAATAACTCGCGCAGACAATCGGGGCAAGTTGCCACATCGGGCGAGATGAGAGCAATGCGTTCAGCATCAAAGTGGCTCTCCACGATGCGGAACTCTGAATCGCCGTTAACGGGGATTTCTTCCCAAACAATGTTGTCAATCACGGCCAAAGGCGGGGCATCTGTCCGCAAGGATCGGACGAAAGCAGCAAGGGCATCTTCTTTCCCCTCAGCTTCAATCACGACCCCCTTGGGGTTGTTGAACACGAAGCCTGTCAAGCCCCATTGGTGGGCGAGGCGCCAGACGAACGGACGGAAGCCCACTCCCTGCACGATGCCCGTGACATTGATGCGCCAGCGCTTGGTCATAGCTGTCGGTGCACCCATCTTTCCCACTTTACGACTACGAACGGGATAGCTACGGCAGGGTTAAATTGTGCCAGATTCAGAGAGGGTTGTCGCTACAATTAGGCTCCGTTACCCTTCGGTTCATCCACATCAGCGATGACTTCCAACAGGGCTAACTCGTGGGCTTCGTCAATCTCTTGGGTGCGTCCGCATTGGGGGCAAATAAACATGTGGCCGACAAGGTCATCGTGGGTGAGCACTCTTTGAAAGCCACAAACACATTGGAACGGGGTCTCGACGGTTTCCACAATGAGTTCTGCCCCTTCCAAGATGGTGCCTTGGCTTAGGGAGGCAAAGGCAAAGTGCAGGGCGTCTTCAGAGAAAGTGCTGCCGCGTTGGAAACGCAGGGCGACGACCTTTTTCACGCCTCGCTGTTGGAGCCAAGGCAACAGTTCGTCAAGGAGCGACTTGACAATATCAAACTCGTGCATGCCTTTTCACCCCGATGCGGAAGAAGTGTTGTGGCAAAGTTCGCTTGTTCCCGTCACCCCTTCAGAATGGAGCAACTGCGTGATCAAGGCAACGGCTTGGGGAACAGCGGTAGCCACTTTGGGCGAGAGCCCTTCTCGGTATCCGAAATCGGTGCCATTGATGGAAACGAGGAAGGCTTTAGGGACTTTGCCGAAGAAGTGTTGGGCAAGAGCAAGAAGGGCAGCAGGAGAGAAGTGGTGTGAAAAAGTCAAGGGAGGTGAGGGGAGGGGAGAGACAGGTTCACACGAAACGGAACCTGCTGGCTCAGCTGCGCGTGCGTCCACGAAAACTACGAGGTCGGCTTGGCAAACTTCTGCTGCCAGTTCGGGCACTAACTGATGGCAGGTTTGCACCCTCACTTTGTTGCCTACGGATTGATAAATTTGGTGCGCAACTTGCCAGCCGACCCCATCGTCGCCCCGCAAGGGATTACCAATGCCAATCACCAGAGCAACCAGCATCAATCTCGCCTCAGTTCGTCCAGAACGGTGCCGTCGGGACCAATCAGTTGAATGTGCAAGGGCATACGACCGACAGCGTGAGTGGAGCAACTCAGGCAGGGGTCAAAGGCTCGGATAACGGCTTCCACTCGGTTAAGCATCCCCTCGTTGAGTTGTTTGCCACGGACGAAATGTTTGGCGGCTTGTAGGATACCCTTGCTCATGGCGAGGTTGTTATGCCCTGTTGCGATGATGAGGTTTGCCCACTCCATTAGTCCCTCTTCATTGACTCGGTAGTGATGGATCAAGATGCCGCGAGGGGCTTCAGCAACGCCGATCCCTTCCAGGTTGTTGAGCCCTGCCTGGGCGCGAACGTGCTTGCTCAGGATGTCGGGGTCGTTGAGTAACTCTTCCATGCGTTCCACAGCATGCAAGATTTCTATCAAACGGGCGTAATGGTAGTAGAATGAACTGAGCGCAGCCCCTCGTTCCAGTTCGCGAAACTCCGCCCATTCCTGATCGGCGAGGGGAGTGCCAAAACCATCCACGATGTTTAAGCGTGCCAATGGTCCCACGCGATAGATCCCGTCAGGGTAGCCCATCGGCTTGTAGTAAGGGAACTTGAGGTAAGTCCACGGTTCGGTGGCTTCACCGATATAGTCTTGATACTCTGTTGGGTCTAACTGATCGGCGATAATGTGACCGTCCGCGTCCACCACTCGGACTCGTCCATGATAGCACTCCCACTTGCCTTCAGGAGTTACTAAGCCAAGGAAGAGGGTAGGGAAGTTAGCAAAGGTGCGGATTTCTTCGCGGAAGTTTTCGAGCGACTGCTTGAACCAGAGGAGATTGCGCAGCACGATTTCTTTGGCTTCGGGGAGCATGGAAAGGATTTGGTCGCGTTTTTCCCTCGTCAGAGGTTCGCTGACGCCACCTGGCACTACCCACGCAGGATGGATGCGTTTACCTGCCAGCAGTTCAATGATGGTTTGTCCTATTTGTCGCAGGCGGATACCGTCTCGAGCAACCTGCGGGTTCGCTTGGGCTAAGCCGAAAAGGTTGCGTTGCTTGGGGTTTGCATCCATGCCTAAAAGGAAGTCGGGAGCAGACAGGTGAAAGAAACTAAGGGCATGAGATTGGGTGAATTGGGCTAAGTTGAGCAAGCGGCGCAACTTGATTGCTGGTTCAGGAATGCGCACTGCCAACAGTTGGTCACAGGCTTTGGCGGATGCCAACAGGTGAGCAACTGGACAGATTCCGCAGATGCGAGCCATGAGGGAGGGCATTTCACTAAAGGGGCGTCCTTCGCACAGTTTTTCGAAACCCCGCAACTGGGTGACATGGAACCAAGCATCTGTTACCCTGCCTTCTTCATCTAATTGCAGGGTGATTTTGGCGTGCCCTTCTATGCGAGTGACTGGTTCTATCACAATCCGCTGCATAATCACGGTCCCTCCTTTAAGCCCCAAATCGGCTGACCTTGCTGGTGGCGACTTCTTGCCCTTCCAACAACCCTTTTAGGACAGTGTAGATAGCGTCGGCGGATGGAGGACAACCGGGCAGGAAGACATCGACCTTGACCACTTCGTGGACGGGACGGACGCGAGGGAGTAGAGGTGGCACTCCGTCCATAGGGTTTTCGTGGTTGTTAGTCGTGGCGTTCTGGTGGTAAACGCGCTCCATCACTTCCCAAATGGGGAAGCGGTTGCGCAGGGATGGGACATTCCCCGTCACGGCGCAATCACCAAAAGCTACCAAAATCTTGGTGCGTTGGCGGATGAGTCGGATTTTGTCCAGGTCTTCTTGACTGCTCACTGCCCCTTCCACCAGCGTGATGTCCACTTCTTCGGGGAACTCCTTGATGTCCACGAGGGGGCTATAGACCACTTCCACCTTTTCGGCTAACTCGAGCAGCCGTTCGTCCATGTCCAAGAAGGACATATGGCAACCGGAGCAACCGTCCAACCAGACGGTTGCCAAGCGGATCTTGCGCTCGCTCATGAGCGACCACCTCGCATTGTAGTGAGGTAAGGCAAGAACTGGCGGCGCTTCTCCATTTCGGCGACTGCTTTACCCTTTTCGAAAAGGGCACCTGTGGGGCAAACATGGACGCATTTGCCGCAGTTAGTGCACACTTCCGAGGTGCCCCACGGTTGATTGAGGTCGGCGATGATGCGAGAGTTGATCCCTCGCCCCATCACATCCCAAACATGGGCACCTTCTATTTCCTCACACACCCGCACGCAGCGAGTGCACAAAACACAGCGATTGTGATCAACCGCAAAGCGTTCGTGGGAAGCGTCCACAGGAAGGTTGGGGTAGCGATAGGGGAAGCGAACATGCGTGACTTCCAGCCGTTGAGCCAACCGCTGGAGTTCGCAGTGTCCGTTGACCACACAGACGGAGCAGGTGTGGTTGCGCTCTGAGAAAAGCAACTCCATGATCATCTGGCGATACTTGACTAAGCGTTCGGAATTGGTGATCACTTCCATGCCTTCTTCGGCTTGGGTGACACAAGCGGGGAGCAAGCGGTTAACCCCTTTGACCTCAATCAAGCATAGGCGACAGGCGCCAACGGAAGAGAGACCTTCCAAGTAGCAAAGGGTGGGGATATCAATTCCGTTTTCCCGCGCCACTTGGAGTATGGTCTCGCCTTCTCGGGCGCTGACTTCTTTGCCGTCAATGGTTAGGGTTTTGATGCGCACGGAAGGTCTCATGGCGCCACCTCCTCTAATTGGCGGATAGCGCAAACGCCGGCGGGACAGATTTTGTCCCGAATGTGGGCTTCGTATTCGTGGCGGAAGTAGCGAAGGGTGCTTAGGACAGGGTTAGGAGCCGTTTGCCCTAAGCCACACAGGCTGGTGTGCTTAACCAAATCGCACAACTCTTCCAGCAGTGTTAGATCCGTCTCAGTCCCTTCGCCACTCGTGATGCGTCGCAGCAACTCATACATATGGGCAGTGCCTACCCGACAAGGGACACACTTGCCGCACGACTCCGTCATGCAGAAATCCACGAAGAACTTTGCCACATCCACCATGCAGGAGGTTTCGTCCATCACGATCATGCCACCGGAACCCATGATGGAACCTGCTTGGGTCAGGGATTCATAGTCAACGGGCAGGTCCAAGAACTGCTCAGGGATGCAGCCCCCTGAGGGACCACCTGTTTGAACGGCTTTGAAGCGTTTGCCTTCGGGAATGCCGCCGCCAATCTCGAAAACAACCTCTCGGAGAGTGATCCCCATGGGAACTTCAATGAGTCCTGTGTTGTTGACGCGACCAGCGAGGGCGAAGACTTTGGTTCCCTTGCTTCGTTCTGTGCCGATTTTGGCGAACCATTCGCCCCCGTTGCGGATGATGGGTGGGATGTTAGCGAAAGTTTCCACATTGTTGATGAGGGTGGGATTTCCCCAAAGTCCAGATTCGGCAGGGTAAGGGGGACGGGGTCTTGGTGTGCCTCGCTTTCCCTCAATAGACGCCATAAGCGCTGTCTCTTCCCCGCAGACAAATGCGCCTGCGCCGATGCGCAACTCAACATGGAAGCTAAAGGTGGTGCCTAAGATGTTGTTGCCCAACAAGTTCAACCGTTCGGCTTGTCGGATAGCGGTGCGTAGGCGCTTGATGGCGAGGGGATATTCGGCGCGGACATAGATGTAGCCATGGTGGGCGCCAACGGCGTAAGCCGCAATGGCCATGCCTTCCAGAACACGATGGGGGTCGCTTTCCAAGACGGTGCGATCCATGTAAGCACCAGGGTCACCTTCATCCGCATTGCAAACCACGAACTTTCGGGTGTCGTTAGCTTTTGCAACGGTGCTCCATTTCAACCCAGTGGGATAACCAGCGCCACCCCGACCACGCAAACCGCTTTTGGATACTTCCGCGATGACTTCGGAAGGGGTCATTTCGGTCAAGGCTTTCACGAGGGCTTGATAACCGCCGAAGGCGATATAGTCCTCTATCCGTTCAGGGTCAATGATACCTGAGTTCTCCATCACGATCTTGACTTGCCGTTTGAAGAAAGGCAGATTGGGGTCGCAGAGCAGTCGTTCCACAGGGGAACTGACCAACCCTTGCACAAGGGAAGGGGCATCTTCGGGGGTAACGCGTTGGTAGATGATTCCGTCAGGCTCTACTAAGATCATTGGACCAGCGGAGCAAAGTCCCAAACAGCCGACGCCTTTGACTTCCACCTCTTTGTCCAATCCCCGAGCCTTGACGGCTTCTTCTAAGGCTTCCTTGACTCGTTCACTCCCACACATCACGCAACCGGTGGCAACGCACACATTGAACCGACACCGAAAACGCTGACGCGATTCTTGTTCGGTAGCGGCTAATTGTTGCAGTTCATCTATTGTCATCTTCGTTCCACCTCCGGATTTGTTGGAGGGCTTCGTCAGGGGTGAGTTTGCCCACTACCTGACCGTCAAGGACAGCGACAGGGGCTAAGCCACATGCCCCCAAGCAACGAGCAGTCAGCAAGGACAACTGCCCGTCTTTTGTGGTTTCGCCGGGTTGCACATGGTATGCCTTTTGGATCGCCTCCAAGATCTGGGGGGCTCCCTTGATGTAGCAAGCGGTGCCCATGCAGACAACACAAAGGTGTTTGCCTTGAGGTTTGAGGTTGAAGAAGTGGTAGAAGGTGACGACGCCGTAGACTTGGCTGTATGGCACCCGAAGGGATTGAGCGACAAAGCGCATAGCGTCTTCGTCAATGTAGCCGAAAGTCTCCTGAACCGTGTGCAAGGTTTCAATGAGGGCATGGGGTTGATAGCCGTGCCGACGCATCGTTCCTTCCACGATGCGCCAGCGCTTGTCTTCGGATGGCGGTGCAACCCGTGCTCGTTCTGCCACGATTGGTGGCATGACCTTCTCCCTCCTTTTCGGTTGCTGCCATAGATTTTGTGCCCATCTTTAGGTCAGTGTTTTCTTGCAGCGTTGACCTATAGGGATTTGCACTTCCGTTGATTGTCCTTCAAAAAACTCAGGGTTTCCGGCATTCGCTTGTCAGGGAACTCATTGAGAACTTGGCTCCCTTTGGGAGCCTTTGCAAAGCAATGGGCGATCGTTCAAACTTTGGTGGTTGGCTGTGAGAGAATGCTTGCGGGAACTGGAGGGTACCTCTCCTGAGGCACCGATGTTTTCTTTTGGTGCCTCAGGGGACGCGGTTAACAAAGCGGAGTGGCGGGTATCCCTGTTGTGCTCGTTAGTGCTGCTGACACTCCCAAACTTGGCCGTTGCTGCGGTAGGGAAGGCATGCGGGAACGATTCAAGTTCTTCTGCGCTCACTGTGACACAATCTTTCATGCTGGTATCAATGCGGCGTGGGACATTCTGCACCGTGCCGAAGGGACACTGTCTTCGCCTTATACGGGGGTAGTGGGGCGCCTGTTAGTCGTCCCCGAAGCCCAGCTGTTCCTTTCACGGCATGGGCAAGGGTCGCAATGACAGACAATGCTCATTTGGACTTACTGATACTCTTTAGGTGATTAGGAGGCGTTAGGGCATGGAGGAAGTCCGTTTTTGGGCACGGCAAGTGTTTTTGCAGGTGGGACGGCAGTGGGTGCCAGCGGTAGATGTTTGCGAGGATGAAGGCGCTTATCACATCTTGTTGGATGTTGCAGGTGTAGAACAGCAGGACTTGGAAGTAGAGTATCATCCCAACGGACTACTGGTAGTGCGGGGGGTGCGCCGCCCACCCTTCAAAGGCTCAGTGCAATGCCTTGTGCTGGAAATTCCCTACGGTGCTTTCGAGCGCCAGATTCCTTTGCCTTCGCCTATTGACCCAGAAGGTATTAGTGCGACTTACCAGTCGGGATTGCTTTACATCTGCGTGCCCAAGCGGTCTTCTAAAGAACAAACTCGAACGGTGCCCATCAACCCTTGAGCCAAAGGAGGCAGGATGCAATGCGATGGGTGTTGTTACTTCTCTGCCTTGGAAGCATTGCTTACTGGGTTTGGGCAAGTAGGGAGGAAGTGCCTTCAACACCTTCCAGGCGATGGTGCGTCAACATGGCGAACTATTGCGAAGACCTCGCTGATGCCTTTGAACGATTGGAAAGTTACCATAAAGACTTGGCAAAGCAGTGTCGAAGAGCAGGACAGAAGCGGTTGGCGGAACAGTATGAGCGATTAGCCGACGAATGCGATCAGTTGGGAGACCAGGCAGATCGGTTAAGCAACGAATACGAAAAGCTCGCTAAGGAACTAAGGCGTTGACCTGTCAAGGAGGGAAGCCCATGCTGGTGCCCGAAGAGATTCAAAGGCAGTTACCACCTGAACTTCCCGTGGTGCCGCTGCGGGATTATGTCGTCTTCCCTCTGATGGTGACGCCCCTCAGTGTGGGGCGACCGAAAAGCGTGCGAGCGGTGGATGCTGTTGCCGCCGACTTGCGCATGTTTCTGACAGTTATGCAAAAGGATCGGGAGATTCAAGACCCCAAGCCCCCTGACGACCTTTACACCATCGGCACCTTAGTCACCATCTTGCGCATGATGCGCGCTCCTGATGGGAGCATCCAATTGTTGCTGCGAGGATTAGCGCGAGTGCGCATAGAGGAGTGGACACAGACAGAACCCTACCTGAAAGCTCGTTTCTCCCTCGTGGATGAGACAGTAGAGCAGACCATAGAGGTTCAAGCGTTGGTCAACAGCGTGGTAGACCTCTTTCAGCGGTTTGTGCAATTGTCTCCCCACCTCCCTGAAGAAGCCAGGGAAGGAGCCATCAACATCGTGCGAACAGCAGAAGCGCCTGCCCATGTGGCAGACCTTGTGGTCTCCGCCCTTAATATTTCGCCGCAAGAACGACAGCGCTTTTTGGAGATGATAGACCCTGTCCAGCGCCTGCGCGAGTTGTTGCCCATTCTTTCCCGAGAAGTGCAGGTTATGGAGCTAACCCAACGGATTCAAGAGCAGGCGAGGCAAGAGTTGGATAAAGCCCAACGGGAGTTCATTTTGCGCCAGCAGTTGCGGGAAATCCAAAAAGAATTGGGCGAAACCCCTGAAGCGGAGATAGAAGAGTTGCGGGAGAAGATAGAGGCAGCGGGAATGCCCGAAGGAGTCAAAGAAGTTGCTCTGCGGGAGTTGGACCGATTGTCTAAGATGCACCCAGCTGCTGCTGAATATACCGTCAGCCGCACCTATCTTGATTGGCTCATCAATCTGCCTTGGAACAAAGTCACGGAAGACAATTTGGACATAGCCAACGCTCAGCGGGTTTTGGATGAAGACCACTACGATTTGGAAGATGTCAAGGAGCGCCTATTGGAATTCCTTGCGGTGCGCAAACTCAAGCAAGACACGAAGGGACCGATCTTGTGCTTTGTTGGTCCGCCGGGCGTGGGCAAGACCAGTTTAGGTCAAAGCATTGCTCGCGCCTTGGGGCGCAAATTTGTGCGGATGAGTTTGGGAGGGATGCGCGACGAAGCGGAAATTCGGGGACACCGAAGAACCTATGTGGGAGCCTTGCCCGGACGCATTATCCAAGGGCTGCGACAAGCGGGAACAAAAAACCCTGTTTTTATGCTGGACGAAGTAGACAAGTTGGGCTTTGATTTCCGTGGCGACCCCGCTGCGGCGCTGCTGGAGGTTTTAGACCCCGAACAAAACCACAGTTTCGTAGACCACTACTTGGATGTGCCCTTTGACCTTTCGCAAGTGCTGTTCATTTGCACTGCTAACATGACTGACACCATCCCGCCACCTCTCTTAGACCGCATGGAGGTCATTCGTTTGCCCGGCTATAGCCACGAAGAGAAATTGCAAATCGCTAAGCGCTACCTCGTCCCTCGCAACTTGCAGGAACATGGCTTAACAGAAGAACACTTGGTCATTACAGACGAGGCGCTGTCCGTTATCGTGAAGCAATACACGAGGGAGGCAGGAGTTCGCAACCTGAACCGAGAAATCGCCAATGTTTGTCGCAAAGTGGCACGGCGGGTTGCTGAAGGGAACACAGAAAAGGTAACCGTCACGCCTGACAACATCACGGAGCTCCTCGGACCACCGAAATTTTTGGAAGAAGTGTTGGAACGACAACCGAGGGTTGGAGTGGCAACGGGTTTGGCTTGGACACCTTTCGGTGGCTCCGTTCTTTTTGTGGAAACGACAAAAATGCCGGGTAAGGGGGCATTGATCATCACGGGATACTTGGGCGAAGTGATGAAGGAATCAGCGCAAGCTGCGCTCAGTTATGTCCGTTCCCGCTCCGAACAGCTGGGCATCCCTGAAGATTTCTTCAGCCGCTATGACATCCACATCCATGTCCCCGCAGGTGCTATTCCAAAAGACGGACCGTCGGCGGGAATCACTATGGCGACAGCGTTAGCCAGTTTGGCAACGGGACGCCCTGTTCGCCATGACCTTGCGATGACGGGTGAGATCACTTTGACAGGTCGCGTGCTTCCTGTCGGTGGGATCAAGGAGAAAGTCTTGGCAGCGAAGGAAGCAGGCATCACTGACATCCTCTTGCCCACTCAAAACCAAAAGGACCTGGTAGAAGTGCCTGAACACATCCGAAACGCCCTTCGGTTCCACTTCGTGGAAAACATGGACGAAGTGTTGGAAATCGCTCTCTTGCCTGTGCCCGAATTGGTAGATACTGCGAAGCCATCGTCTTAAGTGGAGGTTGTCTCATGCGGTCAACCGATGCCTTTTGGCGACTCTTGGCTTTCTTTCGCCCTTACTGGAAACGAGTGTTCCTCTGCGCTTTACTCATCGGTGTCGCAGAGGGTCTTCGGTTTTACTTCATCTGGTTAACCCAGCACCTGCTGCGCCCGCTGATAGAGACAGGTGTTCGTTTTGGCGAAGGGGATGCGGTCATTGCTAAGGTGCAGCAAATACTGGCGGTGTTTTCGGGTTCTGAACCTAATCGCTTGAACTTGTTGGCAGCAGTTTGCCTTGTTGGGTTGATGATTGCGGTCGCTCGCGCTCTTCTCTCTTTTGCCCATACCTTCCTTGCCAACAACATCGCCCAAAAGGTTGTGTTGGACTTGCGGCGTCGTCTGTATACCCACCTGCAGTTGATGTCACCTTCCTTCTTTGATCAGGAGCGAACGGGACAACTGTTAGCCCGCATTGTCAACGATGTGGCGGCGCTGCAGTCGTTGGTCACTATCGGGATTGAGGACTTAGTATCCACCCCCGTGTTGATTTTCGGTTCTCTGGTTTTGATGTTTGTGCTCAGCCCGTCGCTGACGGTGATTGCTCTTTTGCTTCTTCCGTTCGTCGGTTGGCTCTTGTGGAAAGTGGGGCGACGGCTTCGCAAAGCATCTTACGAAACGCAAGTGGCGTTGGGGCAGTTGACAGCGCTGCTGCGGGAAAGTTTTAGCGCCATCAAATTGGTGCAAGCCTTCGTGGCAGAAGAACAAGCCCTTGCCCAATTTGACCGGCGCAACCGACAGGTGTATCAGCAAACGCTGCGCGCCATCCGTTGGCGAACCCTTCTGGCACCTACCGTAGAGTTGATTGCCACGACCGGCGTGATTGTCGGCGTGTTTGTTGGCGGCGTGTTGGTGGTGCGAGGGGCATTGCGTCCGGAGAGTTTGTTGGCGTTCATGGTTTACTTTTACACCCTCGCTTCCAGCCTTCGTCGGCTCAGCCACATCCAAGCCGTGCGGGAGCAAGTAGCAGGAGCTGCTGAACGAGTGTTCCAAGTTTTGGACACCCCTCCCGATGTGACTGATTCGCCAGACGCCGTTGATTTGGATTCTGTCAAGGGGGAGATCGTGTTTGACAATGTTTGGTTCCGTTACCCAAACGGGGAGGAAGTGCTGCGTGGAGTCAGTTTCGTCATCCGTCCGGGGGAAACCGTCGCCCTCGTTGGTCCCAGCGGGGTAGGCAAAACAACGATCGCGATGTTATTGATGCGCTTTTACGATCCGACAGAAGGGCGCATCCTTTTGGACGGAGTAGATTTGCGGCAAATCCGCTTGCGCTCCCTTCGCCAACACATCGGTTTGGTGCTCCAAGACACTTTCGTCATAGACGGCACAGTCAAGGAAAACATTGCGTTAGGCAACCCTGATGCAATGGATGACGAGATTATTGCTGCTGCCAAGTTAGCCAACGCCCATGAGTTCATTGAGCGGTTGCCCAACGGCTACGAGACTTGGGTTGGGGAAGGGGGAGCCTTTTTGTCGGTGGGGCAACGGCAGCGCATTGCCCTTGCCCGTGCCTTGTTGAAAAAGCCCACCATCTTAGTGTTGGATGAAGTGACCTCCCATCTGGATGCAGAAAGCGAAGCCGCTGTGCAACAAGCTATTGAGCGCGCGATGAAAGGGCGCACCGTCATCCTCATTGCCCACCGCTTGAGCACCGTCAGGAACGCAGACCGCATCCTCGTGCTCCAAGACGGACGAATCGTGGAAGAAGGGCACCACGACGAACTGGTGGCTGCCGACACCTATTACCGCCGGCTTTACGAGTTGCAGCGGTAACACAGCGAAGGCAAACCTGTGCAGGAAGGTGAGAGAGAATGGCGAAGGTTTTGGTGATTGGGGGAACGGGGCTGATCAGCACCGCTATCGTTCGTCAGCTGGTGGAACGGGGCGATGAGGTGACTGTTTACAACCGAGGCAAAACAGAGCCGCGCATCCCATCCGAGGTGAGGCGGGTGATCGGCGATCGCAAGGATTTCCCTAACTTTGAAAAGCAAATGCAGGAACTGGGGCACTTTGACGCTGTCATTGACATGGTTTGTTATGTGCCCGACGAAGCCGAAAGCGTCATCCGAGCCTTTCGGGGACGCATTGAGCAACTGATCTTTTGCAGCACAGTGGATGTTTACAACAAGCCTGCTGTCTTTTACCCTTACCGTGAGGATCATCCTCGGCAAGCAGCCAGCGAGTATGGTCGCAACAAAGCCCGCTGCGAAGATATCCTCTTGAGGGCTCACGAACAGGGGGATTTCAAAGTCACGATCATCCGACCCGCTCACACCTACGGGGAAGGGGGCACCCTCATCCACACCTTTGGTTGGCGCACTACTTACTTAGACCGCCTCCGCAAAGGCAAACCTATCATCCAACACGGTGACGGCAACTCTCTTTGGGTAGCATGCCACATAGACGATGTCGCCCGAGCCTTTGTGAACGCTATCGGCAACGAACGCGCCTACGGGAAAGCTTACCATACGACAGGGGAGGAATGGCTCACTTGGAACCGCTACCACGAACTCATTGCGGAAGCGATGGGAGCCCCCAAACCTCAGATTGTCCACATCCCCACCGATTTGCTGGTGAAACTGGTGCCTGACCGGGTCTATTGGACTGCAGTCAACTTTCAGTTCAGCAATGTCTTTGACAACACCGCAGCGAAAAACGATTTGGGCTTTCGCTACACCATCCCGTTTAAAGAAGGTGCCCGCCGCACAGTCCGATGGTTAGAAGAACGGGGACGCATAGAAGATTGCGCCAATGACCCTGTCTACGATTGGATCATAGACCTCTGGGAGCGGTTAGGGGAGAGCATGCAGACCGAACTTAGCCGCCGAATAGCCCAACAGCGAGAATCGTGACCAAAGCCCTTGCGGAATTATCCGTTCTGTGTTAGATTTAATTTCGCTTAATTCTGGGAGGGTGTTGCTATGTCTGGGTTGCTTAGTCTGCTTTTTGGTAGACGGCAGCCGTCCCGAGGGGAAGGGATCCTTGGCGAACATGGGGACTGGGTGAACGACTTAGCTTTTTCTCCCGGGGGGCAGTTTTTGGTTTCTGGTGGCAAAGATCGGTCCCTCATCCTTTGGCGCTTGACGGACGGCCAGCCTGTTTGGAAAGTGACCGCTCACAGTGACTGGGTGAAGACCGTCGCTTTTTCGCCAGATGGGATTTGGATTGTCTCCGGTAGTGGGGACAAGACGATCAAGGTTTGGTCTGTGAAGGAGAGAAGGTTGGTTGCCACTTTGAGGGACCACACTGATTGGGTGAATGCCCTCGCTTTTTCCCCTTTGACAGGCGCATGGTTGCTTTCGGGGAGTGCTGACAAGGATGTGCGGTTGTGGAGCACGGAGGGTTGGACAGTGGTGCGGGCGTTTACCCACATGAGCCCCGTTTACACCGTTGCCTTTTCGCCAGATGAGCAGTTGATAGCAACGGGGACCTACGATGGCACTGTGAGGATTCGGCGGGCATCGGATGGGGAGTTAGTGACTGAACTCCCCGAGCAAACTGACTGGGTGCGACGAGTGATCTTCTCTGTGGACAATCAGTTTTTGGCAACTTGCAGTTGGGAACGATCGGTTCGACTCTGGCATGTGGTGGATGGGCAATTAGTTGGAGAGTTTTCTGCTCCACCTTTGACCATAACCGCTATTGCCTTCTCGCCGGATGGAAAGTGGCTGGTTGGGGGTACTCACGAAGGGATGATCTGCCTGTGGGAGACGGAGACGAGGCGGCTTGTTTCTCGCTGGCAAGGGCACTCCGATCACATCTCTGCAGTTGCTTTCTCTCCAGATGGGCGCTGGATAGCCTCAGGGGGACGGGATAGGTTGGTGCGGCTGTGGGCTCTGGCCAAGTTTCTCCCTGCCCCTTAGCCTCCTCCTGCTTAAGCCGACAAACTTATGGTTGGGGATTAGCAATGGAGCGGATGAAGGGTCTTTACTGGTTGGGTTGGTATCTGTGCCGGTTTCTCGTTCGTCATCTTTGCTGCTTCAAAGTAGAGGGAGCTGAGCATTTGCCCACCGAAGGTGGGGTGATCATTGCTTCTACCCATACGGCTACTTTAGACCCTGTGATTTTGGGGTGTGCTTTTCGCCGTCCACTGACCTTTATGGCGAAGGAAGAGCTGTTTCGCTTCTTACCCTTTGCGGCTCTGATCCGTGCGTTGGGAGCCTTTCCTGTGCGGCGGGGGGAACCTGATCGGCGGGCGCTACGCCTTGCCCTTCGCTTGTTGGAGCAAGGGCGGTGCGTAGTGATTTTCCCTGAAGGAACTCGCAATCCTGGTCCCTTCCTTCGTCCTCCAGAGTTAGGGGTTGCTCTTTTGGCGGCAAAAGCGAGGGTGCCTGTGGTGCCTGTTGCGATTTTGGGTAGTGAACAGCTCATGCCCAAGGGAGCTTTTTTCCCTCGTCCTGCTCCTCTGTCGGTGCGGGTGGGACCACCTTTATGGTTTCAAGGAGATGGACGGCGGGAGTCCTTGGAAGCCTTTGCTTGGCAGTTAATGGCAGCTCTCTCAGCATTGTCCCATCGTCCCCTCCCACTCAACCCAGAACTTTTGTTCAGAAAAGCAGCAGTCCTAAGGGAGGGCTGAGTTCAGATCCCTGGGGGACAGAGAAAGGGTGGTCAATATGGCGCAGGCAATTAGCTTCCTGAGCACGGTGATGGTTCTGCTCTCCTTTGCCACTTTTGCGGTTGCCCAAGAGCGGTGGGTTTTGGATGATTTTGAGCAAGGGATCAAACAATGGTTTATCCAGACCAAGCAACGGGAAGGTAGGGACCTGCCCTTAGCCCTTCTGGTTCTCACTCCTTGGACTCCGTCTGGAGGAGGCAAGCAAGCAGCCCTTTTTGCCGCACGCCAAGCGGAAAGAGACGAGTGGGTTCGGTTCTCCTTCCCTTTGGATGGGACGCAACTTTCTGCGCGCAAGGCAAAAGGGATTGCCTTTTGGTGGGTGGGTGACGGTTCCAAACAGCCTATCACCCTCTGCCTTGTGGCGGAACGACAGGGAGAGGAACGGCTGTTTCGCACGGAGTTAGTCCCTCCAGATGAGTGGCAACAGGAACAGTTATCTTGGGATGCGTTTCAAGATGAGACGGGCACGACAGCGACCGTTTTCGTTCGCTACCTGCGTGAGTTGCGTTTTGAGCGGGTTGGTCCCTTCCCACCTTTCTTTTTCCTTCTGGATAATTTGTCAGCAGAAATCGTTCCACCAGTGGTGCCCCAGATTAGTGCCCGGGCGGTTGTGGATTTTGAGCAGGAGCAGGCGGTTAACCTCCTTCGGTGGGGAGCTTGCTGGGACGAAAAGGCTATTGCATTGCTTCAAGACCCGGTGGTGCGCAAGCGGATCATCGACCTTCGGTTGGGATGGGCTCGGCTGTTCGTCAATGACCTTGTTGCCCAGAGGGATTTTGAAACTTCCGTTCGCTTAGTCCAAAGTTGGGCGATCCAGATGGAACGGTTGAACATGGTGCCAGTGGTCACCATGTCGCCTTTGAAGGTAGAGGACCTACCCAGTGGCGCGTTTCAGCAGCAAGCCTCCTTTTGGGTGCAGCGCCTTTTTCCAACGGTGAAGCTATATGAACTTTTTCACCGCCCCTTTGAGCCTCCCCTGCAGTTGCGTCCTGAAACCTTTGCTGTTTACTTTTCCTCACTTCAATCTGCCCTCAAAGGCCTTTCGCCGATGGTGCAAGTTGGGGGATGGGGGGAACGAGGAGCATGGAGGGAGCGGCTCCAAGTGTTGTTTCCTCGGTTACCTCGCCCTGACTTTTTCTCCCTGCACTTTTACGGGACGCATAACGCCAGCACCAGTGATGAGGAGTTGATGAGGGCTGCTCGGGAGACAGTGAGTGCGGACTTGCCCAACCAAGTGCCGCTCAATCGGTTGGATGAGTGGCTGCGCCAAGTCTACCCGCCTTCAGGGGTGCCCCTGCAAGTAACCGAATGCGCGCCCAATGCAGTGCGGGGGCGAGATGGGCGTCCGGTGGACGAACGGGTCGCCAATTCTTTTGGAGCAGCTTGGTTGGCAGCATTGTTCGTCCAAATGGCAGGGAAAGGAGAAACGCTTGTTCACTACAAGTTGGCTGGTGACGGTTGGGGGTTGTTGGATGAAGCAGGGCAACCCCAACCCACTTACTGGTCTGTATGGTCATGCAACACTTATTTCCCCGCAGGCACTTCTTTGGTGACAGCAGCGACCAATTATGCCCCTTTGCTAATCCTTAGCGGCAAAACCAAAACCGCTTTCAATACTCTGCTGGTCAACACCAGCCCCAACGGGGTAGACCTCCAACTGGAATTGGTTGGTTTGGGGCAAGGGCGAGGGATCCGCCTAAGGAGGCTGCAAGGGCGAGAACCTCCCAGTTATCAGGAGCAACCGTTCGCTTCTGTAGTCCGCGTCCTTTTGCCTGCTTATGGTGTGGGCATAGTGCAAGTTCTTCGTTGATATGGCCTTAATCAACAAGTCGCAGCGATGCTTGCTACGATCCTTTACGCTTCCCTTTGTCAGCGTCAAAATTCCAAGATGGTAGCAGGGTTTTTGACCCTGAGGGCATTCTTCCATCTGGGGAGAAACGGCTTTTCGCCGAAAATGGCGCTAAATAGCGCAGAATACTGTCTTCGCTCCATGCAGGGGCAGTGGGGCGCTCATCAGTCGTCTTGGAAGCCCAGCCGTTCCTTCTATAACATGGCAAGGGGTCGCAATGACAGATAGAGTCATTGCGACCTACCGATAATGTGCGCGGACGCTGAGCACCCCTGCTGAGGGAGGTGCGAGGGATGCAGCAACCGGCAGGGACATCAACAGCGCCGTCTCGCTCTAATGTGTTGTGGCGATGTCCACAGTGTGGGCTGATCTTCGCACCGGAGCCCACCACAATTCGCTGCCCTCGTTGCGGCGAGAACCTTCGGCGGTGCCGATACTGCCGCTTCGCCGATACCGTCACTTGGGAATGCCTCAACAACCGCATCCGCTTCACCTACGGAGACGAGACAGGACGATGGCACATTCCTGAACCCGACCATGTTTGGGCTTGCCCTGAAAACTCACCCCAGTTGCAACCCAATCCTTGGCAGGTCATGATGTTCAACCCCTTGACTCGTGCTCTAACTTGGGGGGCTATTGTAGCGGTTGCTTTGCTTATCTTTTTCCGCTTCTTCCTTATCCCTGCCATCGCAGAACCCGAAATGCCTGAGACGGCATTGGTTACGGGCAACATGATCCTCAGCCGCAACCAATTTACCCTCGGGGAATCCATTCCCTTGCTTTTTGTCGTGACCAATGCAGAACGGGTGCCGTTAGATCCTTGCGTGATCGTGTTGCGTGGTCAGTTGGTAAGGGAAGCGGATATTCGCACGCAACCCGGTCCTTTAGTTCCCCCTCAGCGAACGCCGGAGAGTGTGCGGTTAACTTTTCCCGGTATCCCTGCCCAACAAACCTTAACTGTTTGGGTCTACGTGACCCCTGTGGGGATTCAACGGGGGAACTATGAGTTGCGGGCAGAGGTGTTGTGTGGCGGTTATCGGGGTGTCCTTACCCCGCCCTCGGTGACCGTCCAAATCCGTTGAGGCGTTCTCCTCGCCTCATCCGCCAGGACAAGTAAAGCCCCAGCGCATAAGTGGGATCTGTGTCCGTTGTCAAGCGCAGGTAGGGGACACCAGACTGCCCACACGCTTGTTGACACTCTTTCAAGAAGGCATGGAGCCGCTGCTGATAAGCCTCCCTCAACGCTTCAGGATCCGCTGGCAACTTCTGTGGAAGTTCCATATCCACAAACCAAGAGGGCAGGGAAAAAGGCAAAGTCAACTCCTCAGGGGCTAAGAGGTGAAGCACCAGGATATCGTGCCCTCGCCGATGCAAAAAGTGAAGGGCGCGAGGAAGTGCCCCATCCTCATCCACCAAGTCCGAGAGCATGACCAACAAGGATCGTCGCTTGAGGCGGGCAGCGAGTTCTTCTACTACTCGGCGTAGGTGAGTCTGCCCTTGAGGAGAGGTTTGCTCTAAGGCATCTAAGAGAACTTGCAGGTGGGATGAAGACCGACGGGCAGGCACAAACCGCCTCACTCGGTCACTAAACAGCACCAACCCTACCGAATCCCCTTGACGCAACACCAGATAAGCCAATAGGGCGGCGATCTTTGCTCCATACCAATACTTGCTGCCTTCCTCGCCTTCATAACCCATAGAACCGCTGGCATCTAATAGGAGGTAGCACCGCATGTTCGTCTCCTGCTCAAACTGCCGCACAAACAACCGATCCAACTTTGCCAAAGCCTTCCAGTCTACATACCGCAAATCATCGCCGGGGAAGTAGGGGCGGTGTTCCGCAAACTCTACTGAGAAGCCCCGAAAAGGGCTCTTGTGCCGACCGGTCAAAGTGCCCTCTACAGCTCGCCGAGCCGTCAACTCCACCCGTCCCAACTTCTCTAACGCTCTTTTGAGGAACTCCCAGAGGGAACTTGTCATGTCCTCTCTGAACCCCTCTTCGGCGAGTTTTCGCTTCTTTCCCTTGCCAGTCGTTGGCGACAAGCTTGCCGAGCGACTTCTCGGTCATCAAACCAACGCTTTTTAGTGCCGATGATTTGGTAGGTTTCGTGCCCTTTCCCAGCAATTAACACAAAGTCGCCGGGTTGAGCAATAGCGATGGCATGGGCAATAGCAGCAGCCCGATCCGGTTCTACATGGTAGTTAGCACTGGGCACGACGCCAGCAACGATTTGCTCAATAATAGCCAACGGATCTTCCGTCCGGGGATTGTCAGAGGTGATCACCGTGTAGTCTGCCAATTGGGTTGCAATGCGTCCCATCTCCGGTCGCTTGGTCGGGTCCCGATCGCCGCCACAGCCGAAAACAACTACCAACCGTCCCTTAGTTAGTTCCCGCACCGTTGTCAAAACTTTTTCCAGTGCGTCGGGTGTGTGGGCGTAATCTACGGCTACGGTAAAGGGTTGCCCTTCGTCTACCAATTCCAGCCGTCCCGGTGGGGGGGTGAATTGAGGCAAAGCCGTTTCTATCTCTTGCCATCCTACCCCAAAGTGCCGAGCAACCGCAATGGCTGCCAATGCGTTTTCCACATTGAACCGACCAACCAACCGAAGGCGCAAAAGGCGAGGAAGTGTCTCTGGGGCTAACAGCACGAACTGGGTGCCGGAAGGAGAAAGGTGGATGTCTGTCGCCCGATAGGTCAACCCATCCCGATACCCGTAGGTCGTCACAGGTGCAGGGCAAAGAGACATCAATCGCTGCCCGTAAGGGTCTTCGCCGTTGACAAAAGCGCAGAACGACTTGCCTCCTCGTTGGGCAGCTGTTGCGTAGTCTGTGAACAATCGGGCTTTAGCCGAAAAGTAACTCTCAAAATCGCCGTGAAAGTCCAAATGGTCACGGGAAAGGTTGGTGAACACGGCAGCATCAAACAAGCATCCATCGCTGCGCCTTTGAGCAAGGGCATGGGAGGACACTTCCATAACCACAACCCTTGCTCCCTCGCCTTTCAAGCGTGCTAACCACGATACCAACACAGGGGCATCCGGAGTTGTCTGGTCCAGTTCGTGGTATTGCCCTTTCCAGTGAACGCCAACAGTGCCCAAAACTGCTACTGATTGAGGGTGCTTGGTGCTCAGCAAGTAGGCAATTAGATGAGTGGTCGTCGTTTTCCCATTTGTCCCTGTTACCCCTATCAGCACCAAGCCTTTCGTAGGGTCACCGTAAAAGCGATGGCAAAGCCACGCTAAGGCTTCCTTTGTGTCAGGCACCAAGACTAAGGGGCGACCGTTCGTTGGCACTTCCCGTTCAGCGACAATCGCAGCAGCTCCCTTCGCCAATGCTTCCGAGACAAATTCGTGCCCATCCACCCGTAACCCTCTCAGGCAAACGAACAAGGCACCTTTTGTGACTTTGCGAGAATCATGCACAATAGCGGTCACCGACACATCGTCACCTTTCCAAGTGGCTGACGGTAAGGCAGCAAGCAACTCACTCAATCGCAACTCTCTTCACCCTGGTGCCAATTGTAGCATGCACCTTTTGAAGGTGCGTGCTAAAGTTGTGTAAGCGATCGCTACATGGACGGAGGGACAAGGGATGCCTTTGAGCCGAGAGGAAGTGTTGCATGTTGCCCTTTTAGCCCGGTTGGAACTGGATGAAGCCGAAATAGAACGCTACACTTGGGAACTCAACCGAGTGCTTGAGCACATTGAGAAGTTGAAGGAACTGGACACAGAAGGGGTAGAACCGACTTCCCATGCGGTGCCGATGTTCAATGTCTTTCGTCCCGATGAACCAAGGGATCCGTTGCCTCGCGAAGAGGTGCTGGCGAATGCCCCTGATTCGGTGGACGGTTATTTTCGGGTGCCGCGCGTCGTGGAAGAGTCATGACGGGAGAGCGTTCTTTGGCTCACTTGTCCCCTTGCAAGGGGAAGCGGGCTAAGGGGGTATAGGTCGGACCTTCCCGCGACAAGTCGCTGCGAAACAATGTCAAGTCTGTTACCGTCACTGCGCCAAAGACTGCTTCCGCATACTCCTTCAGCACTGCTTGCACCCTGTGGATGCCTGCTAAGGCTTTCACCCGACCGAGGGTGATGTGGGGGTGGTAGGCACGCCCTTCGGGCGGAAACCCTAAGGTTGCCATGGCTTGTTCCACTTGCTGTTGAAGCCGCAGCAAGGGGGACACAGGCTCCACTCCAACCCAAAGCACACGAGGGCGCTTCAAGTCCGGAAACCCACCAGTGCGTTGGACAACGAAGGTGAAGGGAGCTGTTGCCATTGAGATGGTTTGTAACGCCCCAGAGATCTTGGGGAATTGCTCTTCTGGCACTTCGCCCAAAAACTTCAAAGTCAGGTGCAAATTGTGAGGTTCTACCCACTTGACGGCGGCGTTGAGTTGTTGCAATTGCTGCAACAATTCGGTCAACGCTTGGCGCACTTCGTCGTTCAACTCCAAGGCAACGAAACTGCGCACTGCCATGCTCCTCTCCTCCATAGGGTTGGGCTTGCAGTTAAGTTTGGCGCCGCAATTCCACCCAAAGGACAATTGCGATAGCGGAGAAGGTTGCTAAGATCAAAAAGGCGCGCCAAAGGGGATGCAAAAGCGCCAACAACGCTATCCAAAGGCTCGCTATGGGGAAGGCAATCGCAAAGGTCAGCAGCACCTTCCTCACGGCTGCCCGATCGCTGGCTGCTGCCAGAAAGTAAGCCCAAACGGGAACGGGTAAATCAAACCCACAGTTGGGGCACTGCACCGTTAGGGAAGGGACAGCAACGCGGCATTGGGGGCAAAATTTCCCTTTCGCTTCCGCCTCTTGTTTGAGCCGCTGCGCTCGTTGCAATTTTCGCTTCTCTGTCGGATCTGTCGGCATTAGCTGGACTGCTCGTTCGTAGCAAGCGATGGCTTCGTCAAATCGGCGTTGGTCAAGGTAAAGGTCGCCCAAAGCACTCCATGCTGCGGCGTTGCAGGGGTCGCGCTCAAGGGTGGCTTTGTAGCGTTGCTCTTCTTCCAGTTCCAGAAGCATCTGGCGCACCAACTGTCGCTCCCCAGCTACTCGGAGCATTCCCCACAAAGCCGCTAAACCCGCTGCAATCAAGAAGACGGCGAATACGAGAGGGCTATGCCAGAAGAACACGACCCCGAAAAGCAACCCAGCAAGGAAGAAAAGGGCGATAACTGCGTGCCAGCCAGAGAGTTCACCTTCCATGATGCGTCCTAAGATGGCGACCCCAACCAGTGCAACCACAAAGATCAACGCCGCCAACCGAATGCCGAGGGCAAAAGCGATCCCAAAAGCGCCAACAAACTGTGAAAACTCCAATCCTTCATCCTCCCTCACACAATTGCGTTGACAGCGCTCCCTTAGCTTGCACCCTTGTGCGGATGCTGGCAAGCATCACCTTCGCTGGAAAACAGTTCGGGGCAAGGGTTTCCATGCTCGTCATACCAACCGTATTGGTCACGCACCTCTAACATGAGCAAGTAACGCTCCAAAGGTAACCCTTTGAACGCCACATTGGTTGTGGCGTAAATGAACCCTCCACCTACCATCCCATGCCGAAGCACATATTTGCAATGTGCCACGATTTGCTCTTCGGTGCCCGTTTGCAACAGGCTGCACTGCACACCACCCAAGAGGCAAACCTTGCCAGCAGTCAATTTTTTGACAACAGCGATGTCCATGTCGCTGGCTTGACAATCCAAGGCATGAAGTCCGTGCGGGTTGCTTTCCAAGAGTTGGTCTAAGATGGGCATGATGTTGCCGTCGGTGTGCTTGATGACATAAGCTCCCATTGCTCGGTATCCGGCAGTCAATTCTGTCAAGTAAGGGGTGATGAACTCACGAAACATAGGAGGTGACCAGAAGGGACCGGTGTTGAAGCAGTAATCGGAACAAAGGGCGAAGCCATCTATGCCGCATGCTTCCCGCAGCCGTTTGCCTCGTTCTAACGCCCATCCAACCCGTTCCTTCGCGATTTGGTGCATCTCCTCGGGGCGCTCAAAGAAGGCAGCAGCGAACTCTACCATGTCACTCCCTGTTGGGATGGAGAAGGTAGCGTCTCCGTGACAAAGAAGCAGATAGCGGTCACCAACTAACCGTTGGATATGCTGGGCCATAGCGATTAAACCGTTGTCATCAGGGACACCGTAGGAGAGCATGAGGATGCAGTAATCCAAGCGTTCTGCAACCTCCAAGTAGAGTTCTGCGTTTTCCTTAAGCATGCGTTCTCGTTCCTTTGAAGTCGCTTTTTGCCAGACATCTCCCACCCACATGGGTTTGCCCAACAGTTCTTCAGTCAACTGGAACTCGAGCTCAAAAGTAGGCACTTTGCCCGGGAAAGGTGAACGAAGCTCCAAAGCATTGATGGCTTTCTCGCGCGGTGTTGGTTGATTCGGCATCGGTCTGTGCTCCTTTCTTTGCAACGGTTATCTCACTGCCCGAACTCGCACAGCGTTCCACTCCCGCACATTGTCAAAGTTGCGGGAGAGGGTCTCAGTGGTTCGGGTTAGGCGCTCAAGGTAGGTCTCCGTTCGTTCCACCCGCCGTTCTATGCTTTGCAAGTGCATGTCAATGGACCGGAGCAAGGAAACGACCCGCTCGTCCCCAGAGGGAAACTGGGAGTAGAGGCGCGAAGAAAACACCGAAGGCAGGAGCGAACCCAACCCCAGACCCAGCAAGAAAAGCAACAAACCCAATCGCCAACGCATGATTGCCTCACCTCTTGGAAGGGTGGTGCTAAACTGAATTTTGGGGCGCTCCTTTTAGGGCGTTAACAATGTCTTAACTTTTAGCACTGACTGGTGCCCTTCAGGCTGTGCTAAAACTGTCATGGTTTTTCCATCACAGCAAACTCGAAAGGGCAAACGGAGGCTCTGACCGATGGATTGGCAGGAAGAACTGCGTTTTCGGCAAGCAATTACGAGAGCAGGATGGCGCCTTTGGCAAGATGGGTTAGTCGCCCATACTGACGGAAACCTCTCGGTTCGCCTGGATGAAGAATGGGTGTTGATCACCCCCTCGGGGGTGAACAAAGGGGCAATCCAACCACACCAGATCTTGAAAGTGAACCTTTACAACGGCGAAGTGGAAGGAAACGGCAAGCCGTCCATCGAAACCCCAATCCACTTAGCCATTTACCGCGTGCGATCCGATGTGCGGGCTGTCGTCCATGCCCATCCTCCGTATGCGACTGCTTTCGCTGCAGCAGGGATTGCCCTCACCGAACCTGTGTTCCCAGAGATGATTGTTCGGTTTGGTGAAATCCCTTTGGTGCCTTATGCAACCCCGGGCACAGAACGCTTAGCCGAACTCGTTGCCGAAGCCTTGAAAGACCACGACGCCGCTTTGTTGCAAAATCACGGTGCCGTCACCGTTGGGCGAACCTTAGAAGAAGCCTGTGGGTTGATGGAAGCTTTGGAGTGGACGGCAAAGGGGCTGTGGTTGGCGAAAGCCTTGGGTAACGCTATCCCCTTGATGCCTTCGGAGATTGCCCGTTTGTTCGCTCTGCGTTCTCCAACCCCGTCCTTATTGCCGACCAAGTAAGTGGGGTGCTTTGAGCGATGCGGAGTGAGAAAAGCACTCATTGGGTGCACTGGCAGGAGCGGTTGGTAATTGCCATTCTCATCTTGTGTGCTTCTATCTCTGTCGTCACCACCCTTGCCATCGCTATCTCTTTGGGCGTGGAAGCCATCGGTTTCTTCCGAGAGGTCTCCCTTTGGCATTTCTTGACAGAGCGGGAATGGACACCGCTCTTTGCCAACAAGAAGTATGGGATTTTGCCCCTCGTCTGCGGAACCTTCCTCATTGCAGGCATCGCTATGCTAATCGCCGTCCCTTTTGGCATTACTATCGCAACTTACTTGTCCGAATATGCGTCGGAACGAACCCGTCGTTTCTTGAAACCTGTTATTGAGGTTCTGGCAGGTATCCCTTCTGTCCTCTATGGCTACTTTGCTTTGCTTTTCGTCACCCCGCTGCTTCAGCGGTTTATCCCCAGCCTTTCAGGTTTCAACGCTTTGTCGCCGGGAATTGTGTTGGGTTTCATGGTGTTGCCAACGATCGCGTCGTTAAGCGAAGACATCATTTACTCAGTGCCTCAGAGCATTCGGGAAGCTTCGTTAGCCTTGGGAGCGACGAAGCTGCAAACGACCTTCCGGGCAGTCCTCCCTGCTGCTTCCTCAGGCATCATTGCAGCGTGCTTGCTCGGTTTTTCCCGAGCCATAGGCGAAACGATGTTAGTCACCATCGCTGCGGGACAGCAACCCAACCTCACCCTCAACCCTTTGGAGCCGGTCATGACCATGACCGCTTTCATCGTTCAGGTGTCTTTAGGCGATGTGGCTCATGGCACCATAGAGTATCGCACCATTTTCGCTGTCGGTCTGTCCCTGTTCCTCATCACGCTGGTGTTCAATCTGCTGGGATTGTTCTTGCGAGAACGGTTCATCCGAACCTTCCAACGCTTAGCCTAACCATGCTAATCGTAAAGGCAAAGGCATGAGGTGACAGTTCATGAAAATGGAGGTCGCTCTTGAGACGAAGGTGGATCTTAAAGCGATTCGGAGGCGCCAACGAGAGATCTGGATGGAACGGCTCTTTTTGGCAGTGGCATGGATTGTTTTGCTTATCACGATTTCTGTGCTTTTGACCATTTTGGGTAAGCTGTTTGCAGATGGACTTACTCGTCTCAACTGGCAGTTTATGGTCAGTTTCCCTTCTCGGCGCCCTGAACTGGCAGGCATCTTCTCCGCTTGGGTCGGAACGCTGTATGTGATGGTGCTGACAGCAGCCATCGCCTTGCCCTTAGGAGTAGGTGCCGCTATTTACTTGGAGGAATTTTCCTCACGCAACTGGTTTGCTCGGTTGGTAGAGTTGAACATTAGCAACTTGGCGGGAGTGCCTGCCATCGTTTACGGCTTGCTGGGATTGCAGGTGTTTGTGCGGTGGTGCAAGATGGGCGAAAGTGTCTTGGCAGGTGCTTGCACCTTAGCCATCATGAGTCTGCCCGTCATCATTGTTGCTTCGCGAGAAGCCCTGCGAGCAGTGCCTAACTCCATTCGGGAAGCCGCTTTAGCGGTTGGTGCTACGAAGTGGCAAACGGTGCGTGACCATGTGTTGCCCTTGGCCCTTCCGGGGATTATGACAGGGACGATTTTAGCCCTTTCCCGGGCGATTGGGGAGGCTGCTCCATTGGTTACGATTGGCGCTCTCGTCTTTGTTGCCTTCTTGCCCAAGTCACCCCTTGACACCTTTACCGTTTTGCCCATTCAAGCCTACAACTGGGTTTCTCGCCCCCAAACCGAGTTTCACCGCAATGCAGCGGCTGCCCTTATCGTGCTCTTAGCCCTTCTCTTGCTGCTGAACAGCGTTGCTATCTACTTGCGGAACCGATACCAACAGCGGTGGCGAATTTAGGCGCCGTTTTCATTCCAAACGATGTGGATTAATGGGTGCGTCCTAAAGCATCCCCAATTTTCGGCAAGTATCCCTTGCGGTCAACTACAGGGCCTTTTGTCCTTGACAACTGGACAAAGCATGACAAAATGAGACACACCCTTGAGTTCAGGGGAACGGTCAGTGCGAAGAGAGGGATTGACTGCCCCGCCTATCGTTGCGGACCAGGGCACTACGGTGCGATCGCTGCCCGGGCAAAAAGGTAATCCTTTGTTTGGGAAAGAGGGCGATGTTGTTGAAGAATGCCCTGGTTGCGCTGATCAACCGATGGCGCCGTTGGTGGGAAGACCAATGGCTCCCTGCCCTTTTGTTAGCGGCTATCATCGCTACAGTGGCAGGGTTGCCATGGTGGCTCGTTGCGCCTCAGGTGGAGTTGCTCAGCATAGACTGGCGGTTCCGTATGCGTGAGTTATTAGGGCATGCCCCGTTTTGGTCCCCTGATCTTGTGATCGTAGCAATTGATGAGGAGTCGTTGCGATCCCTTCCCGTAAAGGTGCCCACCCCTCGGGATTACTTGGCGAGGTTGGTGGATCGCCTTAGTGCCTACCGTCCCCGTGTGATCGCTATTGATATCCTGTTAGATCGCCCCACGCAGGTAGAAGCCGATCGCAAATTGGCTGATGCTATCCGTCGGGCGGGGAATGTGGTGTTACCCTATCAGTTCCGCAACGGAAAAGCTCAGAACCTACTCCCCATCTTCCAACGGGTAGCCCGTGCTGTGGGTTTTGCAGAGGTCCCAACTGATCCCGATGCTGTCGCTCGGCGAATGCTCATCTATCATCCAAGGAAAGGGAAGAAGGTGCTTTCGTTCCCCGCTGCTATCTATGAGGTAGCGACGGGACAGTCTGTCCAAGAACTGGGAGTAAGCCCGGTCTTTTTAGTGAACTACTACGATACGGAGTTTCTGAACCCTCAAGCCTGTTTCCCTGCTCGCAACCTTTTTGTTGACCCTCCTCCCCCTCGGGAGATCTTTGAGGGGAAGGTTGTGCTCATTGGCGTCACACATCCAGATACCCGTGACAGTTACTTCATCACCCCTTTTTACCAAAGTTGGGTTCGTCCGGGCCGCCACTTTGCCACGGGGGTGCATATCGTTGCTCAGGGGCTCAACACCTTGCTGACGCGCCAATTCCTTTGGGAACCTCCTTACTGGGTTGCTCGGTTGGTCGCTGTCCTGTTGGCGCTGCTTACTTTTGGGTCCCTTTGCCGATTCTCCCTCAGTTGGGGCTTGCTCATTGCTCTTGGGGAAGGCTTGGGGGTTGTCTCTTTGGTGTTTGCAGCCTTTGTATGGGGCAATCTGGTGTTGCCCTTCACCCTTTCCTTAGCTGCAGTCTCCTTGGGAACCATCGGGGCTTTCCTATACCACCTCCTTTGGGCACGCCAGACCTTGCGGGCAACTCAGGAACGAATGGCTCAGATGGAGCGCATGCAGGCACTGGCGGAATTAGCCAGTGGGATCGCCCACGATGTGCGCAACGCTCTCTCATCCGCCACTATGGCAGCAGACCTTCTGCTGGAAGAGATCACGGACGAGGATTGGCGCCGCCATCTGATCATAATCCAACAAGGGATTCAAGACGCCCTTCAAATCCTCAACCGCTTGCGGCTTTTCGGGCGTCAATCCCGCGAACAAGAAGTGCTGTTGCCAGTGCACCTCAATGAGTTGGTTACCAGCACGATTACTTTCACCCGTGCCAAGTGGTTTTATGAGCCAATGCGACGAGGCATTGAAATCAAGGTGCAGACGGAGCTAGCTCCCAACCTCCCCCCTATCATGGGCAACCCCACTGAGTTGCGACAAGTGTTGATCAACCTGATCTTCAATGCTGTGGAAGCGATGCCCAAAGGTGGCACTATTACCCTCCGCACTTGGCGAGAAGGCGCTTTCGTCTGCCTCTCTGTCCAAGACACTGGCGTGGGGATGAGTCCCGAAGTAAAGCGGCGCATCTTTGACCCCTTCTTCACCACCAAAGGGGAAAAAGGCACAGGGTTGGGCTTGAGCATCTGCTACGGAATTATCACCCGCCACAAAGGAACCATCCATGTAGAAAGCGAAGAAGGCAAAGGCACAACTTTCACTATCCAACTGCCTATCGCCAAAGGGATGGCAGAACCTGTCACCGAACTGGCGAAGTTGCCACCTCTGCGCGTGCTGATCATTGACGACGACGAGACGGTTGCGGCTGCTTTGGCAGAAGTGTTGAGGCAAGCAGGTCACAAAGCCGATGTTGCTAATTCCGGTCCTTATGGCTTACAATTATTTAAGCCGGGCGCTTATGAAGTGGTGATCGTAGATTGGCTGATGCCGGGAATGGATGGGTTGATGGTCGCCCACGCTATTCGGGAGATGGCGCCCTCTCAGCCCATCGTCCTTACGACAGCGTGGGAGAACCAGTTAGACTCAGGCGTCATCTCTGTTGTGGACGCCATTGTTCCAAAGCCGTGGACGCCTCGGAGTTTGTGGGAGGCGTTACAGCAGGCGTTTCAAGGGCAACAAGTTGCCGAAGAAAAGCAATCATTGGGAGGTGACCGGTAATGGTGCGCTTTTTCCTTAGCGCATTGGTGATTGCTCCCTTCCTAACCGTTACTTTGTGGGCGAAGAACCCAGCAGGCGTTGTGACGGAAGTGAAGGGGCAGGTTGAAGTCCAGCGTGCAGGTAAAGGTGCATGGCAACCAGTGCGGGTGAATATGCCTCTTTACGCTGGCGATATTTTGCGGACAGGGGCAAACGGCAAAGTGGTTGTTTGGCTGCCTATTGGAAGAGCAGAAACCTTGGGTCCACGCAAAATGGTTGTGGTAACGCCCCTTAAAAACAATCGGGATTCTCTGTGGCGGGATGTTTGGTTGTCTTTTGTCAGCCAGATGCGAACCAACTTTTCAGAGGAGAGTCTTGCTACGGTGGCTGCCGCCCGCCAACCTTCTCCCGGGGAATGGGAAAGTTTCCTCCTCCTTGCTCCCCGCAACACCCGTGTATTGGACCCTCAATTAACTTTCCTCTGGCAGGAAGTAGAGGGTGCTCAGGGCTATCGATTAACGGTGGGGATATTTGACGAAGGGAACCGAGTCTGGGAAACAACTGTCAAGGGGACCTCGTTCCGCTACCCGTCCAGTGCGCCCGCTCTCAAGCCGGGCAAGATCTATGTTTGGCAGGTAGAAGTCATTGGGAGACCTCATGTGAAAGAGAGCGCTTGGTTTGCTGTGGCTCATCCTGGTGAAGCGCAAGATATCCGGTTCACCCTGCAACAACTGCACAGAGTGGCACCAGACCCCCTCGCTGCCAACCTAATGGCTGCCAGTTTGTTGGAAGGCAAAGGCTACTACTGGGATGCGATCTCTCTTTTGCGCAAGGCAATTCAGCAGTTTCCCAACCAACCCGAACCCTTGCTCTTCCTTGCTCACCTTTATGACGCTGTTGGGCTTTCGCCTTACGCTGCTGAAATGCGAGTTAAGGCGAAAAGAGGGATTAACTCCATCCGTTCCTTGGGCTGGCAACTGGCGGCTACTCGGTGAAGAAGGTTAGCAAACCTTAGTCGTCACTTTCTCCAAAAATCCCGGCAGGCTCTGGAAGCAAGCGAGGGATTTGGGCGATTTGGTAGCCAAATCCCGGTCCTTGAACAGAACTCCAATCCACGCAGCCGTCCCGGCGCTGATACAAGCCGGGATGAATGGCAGCTTCCGGCTGCGAGGCATCAGGGTAGAATTGCATGGCGTTGACCTCTACTCCCATGAGGGTGCCACTGTGCGCTGCTAAAAGCACATGGGGGATCATCGCCAACATTGGATTTGTCAAGTCCTGCACCATCAGCAGCATTTGATGGGCTTTTGCCCACGCCTGCATCAACAGCGCTCCCGTTTTGGGTCTTGCAAGTCTTGAGTGCTACCCCTGTCCAACCTAACTTCCGCCCCATGCGCACAAAATGCCAATCGTGAGCGCTTTCGTCCATGAACAGCGGCTTGCGGGCTGCGATGGCCCGAACATCTATGGGATAGGCTTCCAAGTCGTAGGGGAAGGGCTGCTCTATGTAAAGCAGCATCTGCCATAATCGGGGATGTTCATAAAGCAGTCGGTCCAAAATCTCCACCACATATCTTGGGTCTGTAACGGTGCAGTTGAAATCCGCCGTCAGCCACCAAACACCGTATGCTTGAGCAATAGTTCCCACTCGCACCAATCGCTGGTAATCCCAGTCAAAATCTGTGCCTGTCAACTTCACCTTTAAGCACTTCAACCCATCCCGCTTGATCCAATCAGCCAAGAGGACTGGATAACCGTCTTCAGGTTCGTCACCTGTCAAGTCCTCTTCTGTCAAGGGGTCCTTGCCGCCAACCAGATGCCACGCCAAAAGTTTGCGAGGTGGGTTAGAAACGAGGAAGTCGGCGGGGTGCTTGTCCCGAAAGTCCACTTCTGGGCTTTCGGGTTCCAAGTAAGTGCTCAAGTCAAAGCGCAAAAAGGGCGGTTGGTAAGTAGCGTAGGTAGGCAACCCAACCAAGTTTCCGTAAGCGTCGTAAAGCGCAATGTCAAAAGAGGCGTTACAAATCAGTGCTGCCAAATAGGGCATAGGTTCGCTGCCTCGGCGCTCCGCATTTTGCGTTCGCAAGAGTTCGGGAAGGGCATCCTTCAGGAATGCGTGCCCAACTTCAAGTGGGTGTCCCACTTCGGGGAAATTTGCCCACTCTCTCGCCAGTCGCAGGCAAAATTTCTGCATCGTTTCCAACCGCTCAGCGTAAGGCAGGTTACTTGGCCAGCCCCATTGGACAATCAGAGGCGTTTCGCCCCACCCTTCAGCTTTGCGACCTTGTTGGTCAGTGACTTGTAGCTTTACTCGGCAGCACACCACCTCAGTGACCACTTCGCGCCCAAACTTGAGGGGCAGTCGCAAACGAATGGGCAGGAAGTAGACGGTGACCCCAGTGATGCTCACCCAAAGTCCCATAACACTTCCCTCCAATTGAGGGGCAACCGCTCGTTTGTCAAGTTGCTCTTTTCGCCTTCAGCCTGCCAAATCACGGTCGACCCATGCGTTGAAGCATGTCCCGCACATACTCTGCGTGCTGACGCACGGTGTCTGGGAGGTCAGAGCGGGTAAGGAACTTCTCTATCACAGGGATAGCTGACCGCTCATTGATGCTTTGGATAGCGGTCAAAGCGTTGATAACTACTTGCGTTTGGGCAGGGTATTTTGCCTGCTCCAACACTTTGTAGAGGGCTGGGAGCGATTGGGGGTCTGCGATTTGCCCTATGGCAGTGGCAGCGGCAGCAGCAACCCCAGTGTCTTTAGACTCCGTCAAAAGAGGAATGAGCAAAGGCAGCGACTTTTGATCCCTTAGCATTCCTATAGCCAAGGCGGCTGCCTCTTGCACTCTTGGGTCAGCTGACTGCAACCATTGGCGTAGGAAGGGGAGCGCTTCTGTCAATTGAGCAGCCCCTACAGCGTGGAGTAAAGCGGTCGGCGGCTTCTTCCTCCCTTTTGCGAAATGCTCCACTTGCTCCGCAAGGAAGCGCTTTGCGCTTTCTGTGCGCAGGTTGCCAATCGCTTGCCATGCGGCAGTTTCCAGCAAGGGGTTTTTGAGGGCTTCCTTGAGGACTGGGAGAGCCTTGTCGCTGCGGGTGTTCCCCAAAGTGTAGACAGCCATCTGCCTTACCTCTTGGTCTAAAAGGGTTTTGGGTTCTTCTTTGCTTTCTATGATGAAGCGGCGCAAAACATCAATGGCTTGCTCACCACCTCCACTGAGGACGCTCAAAGCAGCAAGCCGCACCTCTCGTCGCTGATGGTTCAGATAAGGAAGCACTGTCTTGAAAGCGATCGGACCCACTTGGTGCAAGGCTCGCTGAGCGAGCGCTACTTCATTCGGGTCACGGCTCTCCAACAATTTCGCAACTACCTTTGCTCCTTCACTGGATCGAGCGATATGGGTTAGGACAAACTCTGCTGCTTCTTGAGGCTGGCGGAAGAACTGGCCGGGGAGGAAGTGGAACGGTTGTCGTGGGTTCTTTGCTGCTTGCTCAGTTGCCTCTCTGACCACCCGCAGCATTGGGACAATAGCGGGTTCCCCAATGCGTGCTAAGGCTACTGCCGCAGCCAACCGAACATGGTCTTCCCGATCTAACAACAACTTGGCTAACTCTTCTGCCATCTCTGGTTTTGGATGGGCTGCTATCGCCCACGCTGATTCGGTCCGTTGAATGGGGTCAGCGCTTTTCAATTGTGCCAGCAAAGTCTCAAAGGACGGAGTGGAGTGACTAACCGTTCCTCGTGCCCACCAACCCAAACCGAACCCAAGAACCGCCGCTGCCGCTACGATGAGCCAAGTGCGCCACTGTTGCATTGCCATCTCTCCTTCCTACTGAGTGACCTATTCCGCAATTGAAGCACTAATTCTTTGCCATTCAAGCCAAGCGCATATTAAAGGTTCTGCCTGCCTCTGTTTTACCCATGCAAGTGCTATCGCTCATGCCAAAATTTTGGCGAAGAACGAAGGGTAGCAGATTCCCAGCGAAAGAGCGAGGGAATGTTGGATGGCAAAGGGGAGAAAAGAAGCGACGCCCCCTGCGTCTCCAATGAGGTTTTGGCGAGTGAAGGAAGTGCTCTTGTTGTTAGGAGCAGTTGGCACAGCGCTATTTTTGCGCCTTTGGGGATTAAAGTGGGGGTTGCCTTCCCCTCAGCGAGTGCACTCTTATCATCCTGACGAAATCACGGTTCTCGCTCCCACCCTTGCGATGAACATCTTTGCGGGCGAGATGAACCCGCACTTCTTCAACTATGGCAGCTTATTTCTTTACGCCGTTTACTTCGCCCGTCTGTTTGTGGAAGGGTATGGTTGGCTTGATTTGACGCCTTTACTTAAAGCCTTTGCGGCTGGTGGTTGGTTGAAGGTTGCCGAGACGGAACTTGCACTTTTGGAGTTTGCAAAACTCCACCTGTTAGCTCGTGGACTCTCGATGGCTTGTGGGGTAGCGACAGTGGCCTTGGTGTTTCTTTGGGTGCGGCGGTGGGGAAACCTTGGGGGGGCTGCTATAGCCGCTTTTCTGTTAGCCTGCTTCCCCTTGCATGTCCAACACAGCCAATTCGCCACAGTGGATGTGCCTTTAACCCTACTAACAACCTGGGCGTTATTTTTGGCCGCCACGGCTACCAACATGCGCCGCATGCTGTGGGCTGCGTTTGTCGCTGGGTTAGCAACAGCGGTGAAGTATTCTGTTGCCCCTGCCCTTTGGTTAACCCTTGCTTTCCTTTGGACATGGCGCACTGGTTGGAAAGTGGTTCTGGGGCGTCTTGTTGCCCTCACTTTGGTGATGGGAGCGGGCTTTTTGCTGGGGTGCCCTTATGCGATCCTCTCCTTCCCCGAATTCTGGCGAGACTTTTATTGGGAGACTTTTGTCCACAGCCGGATAGGGCACGGCTATGTGTTTGTGGGGACAGGGAACGGACACTGGTTTCACTTGACGACGAACCTCCCAGCTGCTGTTGGTATTCCTGCTATGCTGATTGCCATAGCTGGACTTCTCTCTCCACCGAGCAATCCGACAGAAGAGAACGAAGGGTCAACTGCCATCCGCCAAAGGACTTTGGGAGCGACTTTGATCTTTGCCCTTGCTTACTTTTTGCCTCTGGGGTTTGCTCAAGTGCGGTTCGCTCGCTACTTGATGCCTTTGCTGCCTCTGTTAGCCATCTGGGCGGCTTTGGTTTGGGAGAAACGGCGTTGGCGATTTTTGTGGCGGGCAGGAGCGTTAGCCACTGTCGGTTACACCTTCCTTTGCGGTCTCGCTATTGCTTGGTTGTTCCTCCCCCCGGACCCGCGCGACGAAGCTGCTGCCTTCGTCGCTGAGCGGGGACAACGAGAAAAACCCTTGACCATTGCCCTCCATGACCTCCCTTGGTTCTACACCCCTCCCTTTTGTCCGCTGAACGGCGGAATGAAAACGAAGAGGGACTTTGAAGTGTGGCGGATCACGGCGCCAATGAAACTGGTGCTGGTGCAATTTGATGTAAAGGAACTTGCAGTGAGTGGGGCACACCTGTTTGTTGCCAGCGATTTTGAGTATGGTGATCCGCTGCGGTTAGGATTAGACGATGCAATAGGCTTTTACGAATGGTTGGCAAATAGGAGCCGTGAGGAGCGGGTCTTCCAAAAAGAGCCCCAGTTGCCTTGGCGCAACGAGCCTTTCCGTTGGTCTCTTCGCCCCCTTCCCCATGACATGCGGTATGTCAACCCTACCATCAAAGTCTTCGTGCTTCGTTAGGGGAGGGCGGAAACTTTAGCCGACGAACTCCACAACCGTGTGGGGCACAATGCCTTCCCTCGCTGCCCGTTCCAAGAGGGTCACAATTGCTTCTTTGCCTCGTTCGCCCATGTCCACAGTCAAGTCGTTGACATACATGCCGACAAACTGTGCCCCTCGTTGGTTGTCCAACCCGCGCCCGAACTGGAGGGCGTAAGCCAAGGCTTCTTCCCGATGGGTCAACGCATAATGGACACTTTCTCGGAAATGTCGGACGACCAAACGCTGCACTTCTACTGGCAAGTCCTTGCTCAGCACATTCACACCCAGCGGTAAGGGCAACTCAGTTTCTTGTGCCCACCATTCCCCTAAATCCAGAACTTTGACCAAGTTGGCATCGGCGTAGGTGAGTTGTCCTTCATGGATAAGCAGTCCGAAAGGCACTTCACCTTTCACCACTGCGTCCATAATGCGGTCAAAGGGCAACACGATAAAGGGAAAGAGACCAAGGCGCAACCGCAGCACCAGAAAGGCTGTAGTTAAAGTGCCAGGCACTGCAATGGGACCTTTTCGCAGGTCGTCCAAAGAGGCTTTCTGTCGGGACACCACGATAGGACCATAACCGTCACCCATGCTGGCACCGCTGGTCATGATCCTGTAGCGGCGCGCCAAATACGCACAAGCGTGCACCGACGCCGCGCTGATGTCCAACAAGCCCTTTAGCAGCATCTCGTTAAGCGTTTGAATGTCTCGCAAGATGTGCTCATAATGCAGGGGCTGGGTCGTTATTTTGCCGGTTGTCAAGGCGTAGAACATGAAGGCATCGTCTGCGTCAGGGCTATGCCCTAAAGTTAGGTGTTGCTTCACGCTCGCCTTCTCCTTTCCTCGGAATTCTCCTCGGAGCAGTTCCATAATTCTACTGCAGAGAAGCAACAGTCTGTCGGATATGGCACATGGTGTTCTCAAAAAGGAGGTTTGGAGATGACGACGCCGGTGGAAGCGTGGGTGGAAGAGCAGGCAAGGCTGACCAAGCCTGCTTGCATCTTTTGGTGCGATGGATCCGATGAAGAAGCGCAAAAGTTGGTGGAGATTGGACTCTCCGAAAAGACCTTCTATTCCGACAGCACAGTTTTCCACGCTTTGAACCATCGCTCGTGGCCGAATGCCTACCTGCATCGCAGCCACCCTACCGATGTGGCCCGAACGGAACACTTGACTTTCGTTTGTCATCCCGATCGGGAAACGGCGGGACCAACCAACAACTGGATGGCGCCACAGGAAGCAAAGGCGCTTTTGACAAAGTTGACAGAAGGGTGCATGAAGGGTCGGACGATGTATGTGTTGCCCTACATGATGGGGCATCCCGATTCGCCTTACGCTCGCCCTTGCGTGCAGATAACGGATTCTGTGTATGTGGCAGTCAGCATGCGAATCATGACCCGCATGGGCAAGGTGGCACTGGAGCGCATTGGCACCAGTGAAGACTTTGTGCGAGGGCT
>VAPR01000217.1_pt1 | contig 41092 bp, 39 predicted proteins | sample 3380701 | NCBI WGS metagenome assembly VAPR01 (sample SAMN11536904, study PRJNA540576) | hot springs metagenome | isolation source: hot spring wet sediment | place: Spain: Lobios | collected 2014-01
GGGACCCGCCGCGCCGCCGCCACCTCCACTACCTTCCGAAGCTCCCGCTTCGCTTCTTCCACAGAGTCAATCCGGCCCGGAAGGAAGAAGTTGTGAACCCCTACCTCGCCGACGCCCACGAACTCCGAGTAGCCCAACCATGTCTCCACCTGGGCGGCGGCTTCATCGCCCGTCAACCCACGGTCGAAGGCGCAGAACGCCACGAAACGATCCGGGTACGTCCGGACCGCTCGCTGTGCCACCGCATTGCACCCGGGGACGTAGCTCCCCTGCAAAACCGCGCGCTCCACACCATTCCGGTCCATCTCCCGCAGGAGGGCCTCTGTGCGATCCACGGGGGTCATCTTCTGGTACGAAATCCCCATCTCACCGGGAGCTGCCTGCCCGACTGCCACGTGCGCGTGCGCGTCCCAGATCCGCCCCATCTCCGCCGCCTCCTCCTCGACGTGACCTACCGCCGTCCGAACACCGACTCCAGCTCCCGCCGGAATTCGCGGATCCGCTCCTCCCCTAGCACGGGGATGACCCGAATCTGCAGCCTCTCCACCCCCTCCAGGGGAGGCCGTACCCCCGGCAGCGTAACGAACTCGCCCGCCTGGGCAATAGCCAGCAACGCTGCGCGCGAGAGCAGCGTCTCGATGAACAGCCGGCCCGCGTTGGGGTGCGCCGCGTGTGCCCCAAGGGCAACGTGCGTCCCCTGCGCCAGCATGGGAGACACCGGGACGTAGCCAACGGGTGCGCCCTGACTACGGTATAAGGGCACATAGTGCAGAAAGCCGATGCCCATCGGGAACTCGCCGCTGATAACCCGAAACGGCACCGGTGCGAAGGATTCCACGAATGCCGGATTCTGCTGCGCCAGGCCTTCCAGGAACCTACGGTAGTCCCGGCCGAGCACCTCCCGCATCTGGTACAGCCAAAGCACGACGCCGACGTTGCGCCGCGGATCGGGCATCACCAAACGGCCCCGCCACTTCGGATCCAGCAACTCTAGGTACGAGCGAGGTAGCTCCGCAGCGGGGACCAGCCGCGTGTTGTACAGGAGTGCCGTGATCAGGATCCGATAGGGGGGAGACATGAATGGATCCCGCCACCCACGGCCCGTAAAGAGTGCCTCAGCCCCTTCCGGTCGGAAGCGCTGGAACGCTCCCGCCGCCTTCATCAACTCCATCGTGTCTGTGGTCGCCTCCACCACATCGAAAAGCGGCCTTCCCACCCTCGTCTCCGAGACTACCCGGTCTGCCACCGCCGACGCAGACGCACGCCAGTAATCCACGCGGATCCCGTAGCGCCCCTGAAAAATCTTCGCGATCACCTCCATGACGTCCGGTTGAATGCCTCCGTAGACTGTCACACGGCCCTCCCCCTTCGCCGCCTCCACCCACTGCTGCTGCCCCACCGCTGGGTGAGTGAGTGCTAACACGGCCAAAGCGAGGAACGGTCCCGCTAGCTTCAGCCCCCGCCGCCGAAGCCACCGCCTGCACGCCACGTGTACCACCCCCCCTTTCTTTTCTCCCCTAAGCCGTCGCTTTGCCCACCCCGGAGCCGTCTCAACAACTCCGTCAGCTCCTGGAGGCTATCGCTCTCAAAATCCGCCGCCGGCTCCGGGCCCAGCCGGCCTTCCCGGGTATGGTCGGCCTCGGGGCGTCGCAACCAGACAGCCAGCATCCCGACGCTCATGGCCCCTGCTACGTCGAAGCCAGGCGACGCGCAGTACAACACCTCCCTTGGCTCAAGCCCCACCCGGCCCAGCACCCACCGGTAAGCGCGTGGGTTCGGTTTGTGCACCCCGGCCTCCTCGCTGCTGGCCAGCAAATCGGGTTGGAACCGACCGAAATGCGAAACGTAACGCTCAAGGTACCGGCGCTCCACATTCGAGAAAATCAGCACTTTCAGACCCATCGCCTGCTGCCGTTGCAGCTCCTGCTCCACCTCGGGAAAGGGCCGCACCTGTTCCTGGAGCTCGAAGAACACTCGCGCGTCCTCCCTCTTGCCCGGCAGGCCGTGCACCTGACACGCAAGCTCGAGGGCCTCTGCCACAAGCTCCGACAGCGGCCGGTACGACGCAAAGGCTGACTTGCGCTGTTCTCCGCTGAACAGCCGTTGCCAGGTTCCGAGGAACGCCTCAGCGTTTGTCGCCACCCCGTAGCGCTCCAGCAATCGCGTTACTGCTGTGCGCCAACACCAACCCCAGTCGAAGAGAGTTGTGTGCGAGTCATAGAACACGGCTTTCGGCCATCGTCCCACCATTTCCATCTCACCAACCCCTCCGCAAGGGCCTACCAGCGCCCTGACCCACCTTACCCAGCCGCATCGGCCAGGGCTCCTTCTTCAACCCATCTCTACAGCTCCGTCGTTCTGCCAACTATCCCCACCCACCTGAGCTTCCTCTACCGGTAGACACGCTGCGCCTCAGTAAGCAGCTCCTCCGCCCGTTCGGGGTTAGAAGTACCCCAGAGCGGAGCTTGAAGAAGCCGCGCTACTGCCGTATCCACGGTCCGGGTCACACCGGACCTTGCCGGGAGAAAGAAGTTTTGCGCTGCTGCCCGCTGCACTTCGGGAGCGAGCATCGTCTCCGCGAACACCCTGGCCGCGTTCACGTTCCTGACGTTCCTGGGAAAAGCGATCCCCTGGAACACATACGGAGCTCCCTCCCGTGGTACCACCAGCTTGACGGGCAGACCCTGACCGTGAAGCCGCGCATACCAGCTGAAGCCGAAGGGGAGCATTGCGGCAAACTCTCCCCTCGCGACGCGCGCGCCAGCTTCCGCGACTGCCCGGGTGAGCACCGGACGCAAAGCTGCCAGCCTCTCGTGGTACTCGCGTCCGAAATTCCGATACGTGACGGAGAACAGGATGAACCCCCCACCCACGCCACGCGGATCGTCGAGGATCAGCCTCCCTCGCCAGCGGTCCGAGGCTATGTCCAGCCAGCTCCGCGGCTCTTCCTCCGGGCGAACGGCGTTGGTGTTCACGAGAACCCCGTAGAGCTGAACCTGCGTCGGCAACATCACCCCGGTTAACCCAATCTCCTGCAGACGCACACGCACCTGCGGGCTGGTCGCCCCGCTGCTCGGGAGAGCCGGCACCGGCTGCAGCAGCCCTTCCTGCTGGAGCAGCCAGGCAGACGTGAAGCCAACCGTAACCAGGTCCGCCACTGCTCTTCCCAGCCTCTGTTCGATCCGAACGCGTTCCACGGCCTCGCTGGGCCGCATGGAAGACAGCTCCAAACGGATCCCGTAACGCTCCGCCATCAGCCGGCCTGCCGCCTCCAGCACCGGTGCCATCCCCGCGGATCCGTCGTACACCCGAACCACGCCTTCTTTCCGAGCAGCGGCAACGACGCCAGCCCATCCGGCGTCCACGGCTCCGCCGGGCGTAGCCCCGGCTAGGACGCTTGCCACACCGGCTGCGAACCACATCCAGTAACCCCGGAAGCCCATCCCTGTCCTCCTCCAGACTGTTCCATCACCGACTGGCACTGCCTGCCCCGTCCCACAGGATCGGACGCGTCACCGCCCGGGGGACGAATGTGGGGCATACGGTGGAAATGCCGGCATTGGAGCTGCCGGCCACCACCACCGTCACCGCCTCTGGGGAATCCGCGAAAGCAACCCACGCATCCTCCCCTGCCTGCTCGAAGCCGTGTGGCTTCCCGAATCGCATCAGGTCACGCTTGCACCTCCCGAAATGCTCCCAGAGGAACCGTCTCACCTCCCGCTTCGAGTACCCAGCCTCCGCGAGCGCCGCCGCGTGCTCGGGCCCCAGCACCACAACACTCCCGTGGCCGCCTCGCTCCGGCAGATGCGCCCCTGCCAGGGACAGCTGGAAGTATGCCCCCGCGTACGCCATCGAGTCCGCAAGGTTGTGCAGCACGTGAAGTGGGTCCCGCGATGTCCGGTGCTCCACAGGCATCGTACCCCGGATCAGCAACGCGGTAACGCAACTGTCCTCCGCCGTGAACCCCCGCTCCACGTGGAAGGGCTCCCACGGGCTCTCTTCCTCGTTCTCTCCAATGCACAGGCCCATCTTAGCGGGCGTGCCCTGCGTACTCCGGTCAAACAGGCCCGGACGTAACCCCAATCCGTTCAGCAGACACAGACGCACCGCGCGCCCGATGGTAGCGTTGGCCCGGACTCCCCCACCCAAGACGTTGTCGGTACAGTTCAGGCCGATCTGATCTCGGATCGGCCCGTTGACCACCAGAAGAACGGCCTGCCCGGTCGTGCTCTGCAGGAGGCCCCGCTCCCGGGCCAGCTCGTCCACGGCCTCCAGGCCTGCCAGGACTACCGGAAAGTACTCCGGGAGGCAACCAGCCATGACCGCATTGGCGGCCGCTATCTCCACCGTGCAAAACGTGCTCAGGCCTGCGTTCCGCAGTACGACTTCGTCTGGCCGCCGCCCCGACACACGGACGAACTCGTCCACCAACGCCGCCTCCGGTGGAACCACGGGAAGCCCGTCAGTCCAGCCTTGCTGCATGCAGTATTCGAGGGCCTGCAGCGCAGCCACCAGCTGCCGCCGGCTGAAGGGCGCGGCCCGGCGCCGATGCCGTTCCGCCCTAGCTCCCCGCGGCCGGGAGGCTGCGGGTCGGCCTCGCGTCAACGACCGCGCGACCGCCTCCACCACCCGGCCTGCTCGCTCGACCAGCTCCGCGGCCTGCAGGGACCGGACGGGATGTTCCGCCGCAACCAACGCGCCGGGCTCCCAGTTGCGGGCGTGGATCAGGGCCTCGGCAGTACTCAGGAAGGGCCTGGTGATCACCACGGTTGAAGGCACGCCCAGCTGCTCAAACAGAATTCCGTCCGTCACGCTGGCCGCGCTGCACGAGCCACAGTCGCCAGGCCCCGCCACCACCGCATCCGCCCACTCCGCCAGCTCTCTCGCCACGTCCTCCGGGACACTCACGGAAGGATTTGGCTTCGTGAACACGCGGACTTCCGCCACTCCGTATGCACGCCGCAGGCCCTCACCCAGTTCCGCCAGGAACCGGTCCGCGTTGACCTTCCCGGTGCTAACCAGCGCGACCCGTCGTCCCAGCAACGAGTCCAAACGCTTTACCGGCCGCTGCGTACGCCGGGCCTCGGTCTGTCCAAGTGGCGAGACGAGGCGCCCGGCGCGCCCGCCGCTCCTGAACACCGCGGAAGCCACCCCAAGCCGGGCGCCGGTACTCTCGGCCCCCTTTTCCGGTAGCTCCGGGTACTGCTTAGCCAGCACGATCCGATCCACGTCCGGTAGAACCCTGGCCACCGCGCCGCGCACCATCTCGACCAGGAGCTCGTCCGGCACCAGGCAGTCCCAGCAGGCCTGCTCGGTCGCCTCCAGCGCCACTTCGACTTCCCTCCCCCGTACCGCCACGAGGCGCAGTCGGAATCCGTCCTCCTTCAACCCCGATTCGAGCTCCTGCAAAGCAGCGCGCACCTCGTTTTCCACGGCCGACCACCTCCTTCCCGTACCGGACACACTACGTCCTATCGCAAGACCACACCCGCCCCGCGGCTCAAGACACCCAGGAAGTAGCGCAGGAGCAACACCGGGAACATCATCACGATCCCCAGTGCAGCCACTTCCTCCATCCGTCCCTGGCTCCACAGGTACACGAGGGCGACCGACAGCACCTGAGCTCCTGGTGCGGCCAGCATGAGCGACGCGCTCGCCTCTCGGGCACTCAGCAGGAAGCAGAGCACCCACGCCGCTGCCAGAGACCTCCAGAGCAGCGGCAGCGTTACCCTAAGCAGGGTGAGCAGCGGCGGAGCCCCGCACACGCGCGCGGCTTCTTCAAGCTCCACCGCCACCTGAGCCAGGGCGCCCTGCACGGTGCGCACTGCTACCGGCAGGGTTAGCGTGACATAAGCTACCACGAGCCCCCACACCGAGCCGTATAGCTCGAGCCACCTGGGAGCGAAGGCGTACGCCCACAGCAGCGCCAGCCCCAGGACAATCCCCGGGGCCAGCAAGGGCAGCCAGCTCAGCAGGTTGATGGCCCAGATCAGGCGGCGCTGGCCCCGCACACGGGTGAGCGCGTAACCGACCCCGAGTGCCAGGGCGAGGGTCCCGACCGCTGCCGCGCTGCTCGCCAGGAGTGTGTTCCGGATCGCCCCCATCACATACCCGTCGGAGAGGACTTTGGCGTAGTGACGCCAGCTGAATCGCTGGAACTCGTAGAACCCGAAGAACGGTGACAAGGAACCGAGGACCAGTTGCCCCACCGGTAGACCCACAACCACTACCGCGTACGCGGTCAGCCCGAGGACCGCGGCCCAGCGCCATCGGCCCAGCTTTACGGGCCGGGCCAGGTAGCCCTTCCCCGTGACCGTCCAAAAGGCCCTGCCCGAGAGCCGACGCCACTGCAGCACCACCAGTGGGAACATGAGCAGCACGCCCACCACCGAGAGGGCAGTAGCCTCCTGGTATTCGGGGCGCATTCGATGATGGATCAGCTCGTAGACCTGTGGCCCGAACATGCGAATCCCTGCAGGCACCCCGAGGATCAACGGACCCTCGAAGGTCTCGAACCCACGGACCAGCCAGTACAGGAACGCGCCGGACACGGCAGGGAACAACAGCGGGAGGACGACGCGGCGGGCAGCCGTCCACCGCGACGCCCCAGAGACGCGCGCGGCTTCCTCCAGGGATGCGTCCAGGTTGGCCATGGCGCCAAGGAGCATGCTCAGCTGCAGGGCCACCCCGTACTGGAAGAGGTACCACACCAGACCTCCGTAGGAGTACGTGCTGAGGGCATCGGGGGGAAGCCCCAACCACCGGCTGGCCGCTAGGTTGAGCAATCCAACCCGCGGCGCGCCCAACATGCCCCAGGAGATAGCCAGCAGGACCGGAGGGAGGAACAGCGGCAGGGTAACTACCGCCTCCCACAGTCCCGCCGCGGGGACGTCGGTGCGGCCCAGCAGCCAGGCGAAGGTGATGGCAACTCCAGAGCTCAGCGCCGCACCGAGCCCGGCCAGCAGCAGGGTGCGCGCGAGCAGCTCTATGTTTGCGAGGGTCAAGGCCCGCCAGAGACCAGCCAGGTTCAGCCCGCCCGGGTCGCCCGGCGGCGCTTCTCGCAGGCTGCCGTACAGGAGCATGCCGAACGGGTACAGAATCAGCAGCCCCAGCACCACCAGCAGGAATGCCAGTCCCAGCCCCCGGGTAAGCCGCGCCGCACGCGGTACCTCCACAGCTCGGGGGCTCCCCATCCTGACGTCCCCGGCAGTTAAGGATGCCGTCAACCTGTTGCCAGGGTCCGACACCCCCCGCACCAAGCGCGGCCGACCCATCACCCGCACGGCCTGATCAGCCGCGTCGCCAGGGGAACCCACGTGGGGCAAACACACGACACGCCGGCGTTGCGGGCCCCTGCCACCACTACGGAGATGGCCTCCGCGCGACTGGCGAACCGCGCGAACGCGGAGTCCGGCTCCGTCTCGAACCCCGCCTCCTTGCCCAGCCGCCTCAGCTCCTCCACCCGGCGCCCGAAGTTATCGAACAGGAACTGCCGCACCCTCTCCTTGCTCCACCCGCCGCGCGCGATCAGGTCCGCGTGTTCCGGCCCGAGAACCACCACCGCACCGTGACCACCCCGCGCCGGCAGGAAGGCCTGCATTTGCGACAGCTGAAAGTACGCACCGCCGTACGACATGGAGTCTGCGACGTTGCGAAGGATGATCTGCGGATCCTGGCTCTCCCGCTGTTCCACCGGCAGGGTTCCCCGGATCAGGCCCACGGACACCGCGCTGTCCTCCGCGCCGAATCCGGCCTCCACGTGGAGAGGTTCCCACGGGCTCTCTTCTTCGTTCTCCGCGATGCAGCACGTGTACTTGGCCGGCGTGCCCTGGGTGCTCTGGTCCAGCTCGCCCGGGCGGATGCCGAGCGCGTTGAGGATTACCAGCCGGATCGCCCTGCCAATCGTGGCGTTGGCGCGGTGACCGGGCCCGAACACGTTCACGCCTCCGTTGAGACCGAGGGCCCGGCGGATAGGGCCGTTGACCACCACCAGCACCGCCTGGCCGGTGGTGCTCTGCAGCAGGCCCCGGCTGCCCGTCAGCGCGTGCAGCCCTTCCAGAGCAGCCAGGACTATCGGAAAGTACTCCTTTTTGCAGCCCGCCATGACCGCGTTGGCGGCAGCGAGCCGTACCGTGCACGCAGTACCAAGGTGCTCCTGCGACAGCACTACCTCCTCCGGATCCCGGCCCACGTATTCAATGAAGCGCTCGACGAGCGACTCCGCGGGCGGGACGACCGGCAGGCCATCCGTCCAGCCTTGCTGGTAGCAGTACTCCAGGACATGCCAGGCCAGGTCGAGGTCTGCAGCGCTCGGCTCCCAGCTCATCTCTCCTCCTCTTTCGCCCCCGTAGGATCGGCAGTACCTGATCGCTCCTCGCTGCCCTCGAGCAACCGCCGCACCCTGGGAGCCAGTTCCCGCGCCAGCCTCCTGACCGCGTCGGGACTCAAACTGCTGACTGGGTGCGGCGCCACGACCCACGCGGGCTGGTCAACCCCCATGCGGCGGGCCATCGCCTGGGCCGTCGCCTGGAACGGCTCCGTGATGATGGCGACCGCCCGGACCCCCTTGCGGGCAAGCAGGATCCCGTCGGCCACACTGGCCGCGCTGCAGGACCCTCAATCGCCCACGCCTGCCAGCACCACGCGGCAGCGCGCCGCCAGCTCTTCGAGGATCTCCTCCGACGCTGGCAGCGACGAGCTGGGCTTGGTCCGAAGCACGACCTCGTCGCTGGCCGCCACTCCCCCCATCTCCCGCGCCAGGGCCTCCAGAAGCTGTCGGGCGTTCCTCTTGCCGTTGTCGAGTAGCCCCAGCGCCTGGCCCGGCGCTAGCCGTCCTCGAACCTCCGCGGCGCGCTTCCGCACGTCGACTCGCCCGGTAGGATCCACTAAACCGCCCACAATCCCACCTCCTCGCTTACGGATCCCCGCTTGGTTGGCCTCTAGCGGTAAATCTCCGCCGCCAGCCTCAGCCATTCCGCGCTGCGTTCCGGCTCCGTGGTGTCCCACAACCTCGCCCCCACGACCGCCCGGACCCTCTCCGGCGTGCGCCTCACCACACCCGGGATCACCGGGACCAGGTAGTCCTGCGCGAACCGGAGCTGGACCTCCTCCGAGAGCATCAACTCCGTCAGCAGTACCGCCGCATTGGAGTGCGGCGCCCCTTTCGGGATCGAAATGCCGTGGACTACGTAGGGCGCTCCTTCACGAGCGAGGATCAGTTTCAAGGGCAGCCCCTGATCCGCAAGCCTCGCGTACAGCCCCACGGCGAACGGGGCCATCATCGGGACTTCTCCGCGGGCCACGCGGTTGGCCGCGTCCGCGATGGAACGGGTCAGGATGGGACGCTGCGCTGCCAGAGCCTCGTGATAGCGACGGCCCAGCTGCTTCAGCGTCGCGGAGAAGAAGACAAAGCCTCCTCCCAGGGCCCGTGGGTCGTCCATGATGAACCTGCCGCGCCACTTCGGGTCGAGCAGGTCCATCCAGCTCCGCGGCTCCTCCGCCGGCGGCACCAGGTTGGTGTTCACGAGGATTCCCCAGATCTGCAGGACCGTCGGGGCGATCTCGCCGGAAACCCGCATCCGCTCCATCAGTAGCCGCACCTGGGGCGACACCCGCCGGTAGCTGGGAACCCGATCCGAAAAGGATTCCAGGCTCGCGTCCTCGAACTTCATCCCCCAGGTGGTCGTGTGCCCCGTCCCGAGTGCGTCACCTAGTACCCGCCCGGTGCGAACCTCCACCCGGACCCGCTCCCGCTGCTCGCTGGCGCGCATGACCACGTACTCCGCGCGGATCCCGTAACGTTCCTGCAGCAGTTTCGTCGCGTACTCGAAAGTGGGGACGGCTCCACCGGTGCCGTCGTACATGACGACGCGGCCCTCCCGCCTGGCCGCCTCCACCAGCGCCTGCAAAGGGCTCCCAGGCCCTGCCCAGGCCCCCAGCACGGTCGACGCCCCGAGAACCGTTGCCAGGCCGAGCGTGAGCCACATCCGCACCTGTCGCATTGCCATCACCCCTCCCGCTGTCAGAATGCGTAGATCCGATCTGACGAGCCCACCACCCACACCTCGTCGCCCTCGCTCACTCCCGCGGGGAACGGGACATCTACCCGGAACACACCGCAGTCCGCCCGTACCACAACGGAAACTTCCCCGCCCCGGAACTGGAGCTGCTCTACGCGGCCCCACCACCGGCCGCCCTCCCCGGCCGGGGGAGTTTCGCCGTCCCGCAGCAAGCGCAACCCGTCGGCGCGCACGTACACCCTGGCCCGACGTCCCGGCATCAGACCCTCTGTAGCGCGACACCAAGCCGCCCACCCTGGACCGACGACCTCTACCTCCGGCCCGTCCGCGCCTCTGCGCTGGGCGCGCACCTCCCCCTCGAGCACAGTCGTGGCTCCCAGGAAGGCAGCCACCTCCGGACTAGCGGGGCGGCGGTACACCTCTTCGGGCGAGCCAACTTGGAGGATCCGCCCGCCCGACATAATGGCCAGCCGGTCGGACAGGACCATCGCCTCTTCCTGGTCGTGCGTGACGTACAGCGTGGTGATCCCCAGCCGTCTCTGAAGGCTCTTCAGTTCCACCCGCATGCCTTCCCGTAGCTTCGCGTCCAGGTTCGAGAGCGGCTCGTCCAGCAACAGGACTCGGGGCTCGTACACGATGGCGCGGGCGATGGCCAGCCGCTGTTGCTGGCCTCCGCTCAGGGCAGTAGCGGGCCGCCTCTCCAAACCTTCCAACCCCACCAGGTTCAAGGCCCACACCACCCGCTGGCGGACCTCGGACTCAGGCATATGGCGCACGCGCAGCGGAAAGGCCACATTCTCGAACACCGTCATGTGCGGCCAGACCGCGTAGGACTGGAACACCATCCCCACCTGCCTGCGCTCAGGCGGGAGGAACCACCGTCGCGCTGCGTCCGAGACCAACCGGCCGCCGATATACACCCGTCCGTCCTCGTGCTCCTCCAGCCCCGCAACGATCCGGAGGGTAGTCGTCTTACCACAGCCGCTCGGCCCGAGCAGGGTGAGGAACTCGCCCTCGCGGATCTCCAGGGAGACGTCGGCCACCGCCTGCACGATCCCGAACCGCCGCCCGACCTGTTCCAGAATCACCTGGCTCACAAGATCCCTCCACACCTAGCCCTTGAACGCCCCACCGAAGAGGCCCCTGCGCAGGTGGCGATCTGCCAGCACCACAAACAGGGCCGCAGGCACGGTTAGCACTGTGGCCGCGGCCGCGAGGGGTCCCCACTGCACTCCCTGGTCCGTGATGAAGTTGAGGACGTAGACGGGGGCCGTGGCCGCCCTGCGGGCCGTCAGGAGGAGGGCGAGGGAGAACTCGTTCCACGACACCAGGAAGCTGTAACCCGCGCAGGCGGCGATCCCCGGGGCAGTAAGAGGCAGCAGCACCCGGGTGAGGTAGAGCCATCGCGGACACCCGTCGATCCACGCCGCTTCATCCAGCTCCCGCGGGACCTCGTCCAGGAAGCCCTTCAGCAGCCAGACCAGGAATGGCAGGTTCACCGCTGCGTACACCGCCCCGAGCCCCACGTGCGTGTCCACCGCCCCTACCGCCCGTAGCAGCACGAAGAGGGGCACGGCTGTGGCGACAGGAGGCAGCATACGAAGCAACAACAGCCCCCACGCTAGGGCGCCGCGGCCAGGGAAGCGCAGCCGGGACAGGGCGAACCCGCAGGTCAACCCCGCGGCGGTCGCCCAACCGCTGCTCGCGAGAGCGATCACGAGGCTGTTGGCTAGGTAGCCGCGCAGATCGCCTAGAAACGCCTGCGGGTTCCACAGCGCCGCGTACCACTCCAGGGTCGGCCGGAACCAGATCCTGGGAGGTACCGCGAGGATATCCCCGGCGGGCTTCAACGAGGTCAGGGCCACCCACGCCAGCGGCCCCGCAAACCACAGCGCCGCGGCCGCAAGGGGAACGTGCTTCCAGGCCTGCCGGCCCACGGTCATGCAACCGCCTCCCCACGCCACGCTCGGGCGGCTAGCCAGGATGACGCCAGCAAGGTAAGGGCCAGCAGCGCGACCGCCACCGCGGAGGCCCGCCCTAGATCCCAGTCCACCCGCAGCGTCTCGAACAGGTAAACCCCGAGGGTCCGCGCCGACTGGCCCGGACCGCCCGACCGGAAAAGGGCGTACACCACGTCGAAAGCCCTCAGGGCCAAGACGGATCGAAGGAACGCGACCAGAAGAAGCACAGGGGTAAGCAAGGGGAGCAAGACCCGTAGCGCTAGCTGCGTTTCTGTCGCCCCGTCTACCCGGGCGGCGGCCACTAAGTCCTCCGGAACCGCCGACAGGGCCGCCCCGACCAGCAACATCACGAACGGCGTGTGCTGCCACACGTCCACGACAACCACGACCGGCAGGGCCCACCGGGGATCCGACAGCCATCCGACGGGCTCCGCGCCCAACGCGGATAGGGCCCAGTTCACCAGTCCGAGCTCGTTCTGCAGCAGAACGCGCCACACCAGGCCGGCGACGGGAGGGCTGAGGAAGGCGGGGATGAGGAAAAGAACCCGGTATATTCGGGCCGCCGACTCTGAAACCCCGTAGAGCTGGAATGCCAACCACGTCCCCAGGACCAGCTGCAAGGTTACCGATCCTGCCGCAAAGCCAAAGGTCACGAGAAGACTGTGGAGGAAGGCGGGATCTCGCGCGAGCGCCACGTAGTTCCCAAACCCAACGAAGCTCACGGCTTCGGACTCCAGCGCTTTCCAGTCGTACAGACTCAAGCCAACCGCGTACGCCCACGGACCAACGAGGAAGAAGACCGCGGTCAGGATGGCAGGAGCCGCCCACAGGTAGGCTTCGAGCGCCGCGACGCCCGGGCGAAGCCCTCTGCGCCGGACAGCCCGCATGCGTTCCACCCAGCGCCCGAGGACGTGACCCCGCGGGACCGTGGCCGTCCGTTCCAGCCCAGAGCCCGACGACTGCACCCCTCCCCTCCTCGATCCTGTGGGTAGCCTCCAGACCCGGCCGTTACGGCCCGAGCTCCGACGCCCTCAGAGGTCCTCGACCCCGACCACCGCCCCGTTCCTGCGCAGGGTAGCGCGCACCTCCCCAGCACGAACGTCGTGAGGGAACACGCCGGCCCGCGCGGCAAGCGCCGCGAGTGTGCCGGCGGCCTGCCCGATGGCCATGGCGGTACCCATGTGACGCGCCGCACCGTTGGCCACCCGGCTGGCGGAGATTGCCCGCCCCGCCGCCACCAGCGCCACACGGTCCCGTGGCAGGAGGCAGCGGAGCGGGATGCCGAACGGCCCCGGCGGCATGCGCATCTCCACAAAACCCGTCCCGTTGGGATCGTGCACGTCCACCGGACCCGCTCCCAGGACGACGGTGTCATCCGGGATCGCGCCGGACAGTACGTCGGACTCCCCGAGCTCGTAGACACCCACCACGCGCCTGGTCTCCCGCACGCCTATGCGCGGCGCGATACTGACCAGTTCGCAACGCTCAAACCCGGGTACAGACCGGATGAACTCCATCACCTTCCGGATCTGCTGACGGCCCACCAGTTCCGCCCGTGTCAGGGAGAATGCGTCCAGGGCGTCACATCCGCGGATCCGGGTCAGCAGGCACACCGCGTCATCTGTACCCCTGGGGCTGTTGAACGCGAAGCTTTCCCAAAACAGCTTGCCCTGCGCGATCCCTTCCCGCACGATCCGCCGCTTCTCTTCCCGGGGTAGCGACCGGTAACGGGGCACGTCCACGCCCCGGAGGCGGAACACGAGTGTGAGGGGCTGCCGCGCGGGTCCGAGCTCCGCCCCCACCGTAGGGAGTCCTGCACGGTGCGCCACCACCGCGTCTCCCGTAGCGTCGACCACGACCCTGGCCCGGATGGCTAGGGGACCCTCCACCGTGTGCGCGACAACTCCCACCAGGCGGCCGTTCTCCCGGACTACGTCCGTTACTACGGCGTGCAGCAAGAGTTCGCAGCCCGCCTCGCTCACCAGCTCGTCCGCGGCCAGCTTCAGGATCTCCGGGTCGAACGGGAAACAGCGGGTGGGCACCGGCCGGTCGCTGGCTTCGGCCATCACGTACTCTACGAACCCAGCCGACCCTCCCAGAGCCTGAACCCGCTCCAAGAGCTCCGCAGGGATTCCGCGTACCACCTGCGTTCTCTCGTGGAAGAAGCCGAAGAACTGCGCCACCATGGCCGCGGTAGCCGTACCCCCCAGGAAGCCATCCCGCTCCACGAGCAGAGTCCTGGCACCGAGCCGAGCCGCCGCAGTAGCCGCGATCAGGCCGGAGGGCCCTCCCCCCGCGACCACCACATCGTAGTCGACCACGGTGCGCACCGACTCGGTAGCCCCCAACTTCTCTCACCCTCCTTCCGCTGTCGCTGCTCGATGTCCGGACCTTACTGGCTTAAGATTTCTTCCACGCGACGGTACAGGTCTGCGGCGGCAGCCTCGGGGCTCTTGCGACCCAGCACCACCGCATGCACCTCCTCGTGCACCACCCGTTCCACCTGAGAAGCCCGGGGGATCGGGAGGGGGTCCAGGTAGCCTGCCCGAAGTTGCAGCCTGACCGCATCCGCGTACGGCACCCGACGCCGCACCTCCGGGTCGTCATACACCGCAGCCAGCGGGGCCGGGTTGCCTGTGGCGAGGAGTGCACGCCGGAGCTGAGGGACACTCGTGACGAACTTGATGAACTGCCACGCCGCTTCCTTCTTTGAGCTGTTCCGGTCAATCCCCAGCTTCCACACGGTGGCCCGGAATACCGGGCGCTCGGGACCTACCCGGCGGCTCGGCAGAGGAGCGTACCCGACCCGCCCGACGACACGGGACACACTGGGGTCCTCCACCAGGAAAACCCGACCCACGTGCTCCGGACTCATGGCTACACGACCCTGCTGCCAGAGCGCGACGTTTTCCTGGTAGCTGTAGGAAAGTGGATTCGGCACCAGCCCTTCCTCCGCCAACTGGCGGAACAGCCTGAGGATTCGCACCGCGAGATCTCCCCTCAGGCTCTCGTGGGGACCGCGACCGTCCGCCCGAATCAGCCGCCCTCCGTGTGGGAGGAGAAAGTCACCAAAGGAGATCGTCGACCACTGGGGTTCGCTCAGCTCGAGGCCAGCCCCATACACCTCTACCCTCCCGGCCGAGCGGCGAGTCAGGCGCCGGGCCACCTCCCAATAGTCCTCGAGCGCCGCAGGTGGCCGCAAGCCGGCAGACTCAAACAGGTCACGGCGGTAGTACAGCACGTTCATGTTGAGGCGGAACGGCAGCGCGACCACGTGGCCTCGGTATGCGAGCTCACCCAGCACGGAGGCCCCGTAAATCCTAGCCGGCGCCAACCCCTCGCGCTGGAGGAACGATGTCAGGGGTTCGAGGTAAGGTCCCACCTGGGCGACGCGTAATATGCCAAGGACGTCATACACGGCGCTGCCGGACAGGAACTGGGCCAGGGCGCGCTGGAGCGCCTCCGCCGGTTGCCCGACAGTCTCCACCTCAGCGCGTATCCGGCCGGCATACTGCTCGTTAAACGCCTCCACGGCCGGCCGCAACGCGGCCGTGCTCGCCCGTTCGCCAAAGATTCGCAGGACCACCACACCCTGGGCGGAAGCATGCCCCACCAGGCTGACAATCAGCAGCGACACGAGCCACGACCACCGTCGCACGATCACCCCTCCCTTCGCCGCGCCTGCAGCTCACCAGCGGTCCGTCCAGTCAGGCTCCGGTCCGGGGGGTGGCCCGTAGCCCAGGAACACCCCATTCCGTTCCAGCTCCCGCTGAAGGTCGGAGACCGCGACATCTCGGGGGCGTACTCCGCTGCGTAGGGCCAAGGCCGCGGCCGTCCCTGCCGCTTCCCCCATCACGAAGCACGGCCCCGACACCCGCGCCGCCGACTGGCCCCCGTGCGTCATGGACGCACACCGGCCCGCCACCAGCAGGTTGTCCACCCCCTTCGGAAGCAGCATCCGGTACGGGAGCTGGTTGAACCCCCGGGACCCCTCCGGCGGCCACCGGATCTGCACCGTCCCCAGCACGTGGTCCTCCACCGGCCACCCGTTCACCCCCACCGCATCCGGAAACTCCGCACAGCTCAGAATGTCCTCCTCCCTCAACTGGTACTCCCCCACCACCCTCCGCGTCTCCCGGATCCCCACCTGGGGCGGGATGTCCACGATGTACGACCGCTCAAACCCCGGAACCCAGTCGCGCAGGAACTCAAACACCTCCCATACCTGCCGCCGACCCTGGACCTCCGCGTAACTCAGCTGCCGCACGTCCGTCCCGTCTACCGGGCTACCATCCGGGTTCCGGATCTGCGTGAAATTCACCCGCCACTCGATGGGATTGCGCTGCGGCCGCACGATGGGAGCCTTCCGCGGAAACCTCCTCCCCTCCCGCTCCGCCTCCTCCATCAACCGCGGAATCACCTCCCACGCCCGCCCCGCCCGCTCCGGGTCCACCCCGTTGATCCGGAACATCGTCGTCGGGTACAAAAGCTCGCCCGGCCCCTTCCCCTTCTCGTAGGGCACCCCCGCCCACGCCGCTAGATCCCCGTCCCCAGAGCAGTCCACGAACACCCGCCCCCGCACCGCCAACCGCCCGCTCTTCGTCTCCACCAGCAGCGCCTCCACCCTTGCCGAATCCCCCATCACCACCCCCGCACCCAGCGCGTGGAACAGAATCTCCACCCCAGAAGACAGCAGCAGGTCGTCCGCCGCGATCTTGTACACCGAGGTGTCGTACGCCTGCGCCAGGATCCGACGCCCCAGCGACAGGTGAGGACGGTTCAGCCCACCCAGGCGCCCCATCCGGTCCAGCAGCTCCTGCGCAACCCCGAACACCACCTGCCGGTGTTCCCCATGCACGTTCGCGTAAAAACCGCAGAAGCCCGTCACCCCCGCCGCTGTCCCCATCCCTCCCAGGAACCCGTACCGCTCCACGAGCACGGTGGAGCACCCCATCCGCGCCGCCGCAGCCGCCGCAGCTATACCCGCCGGCCCGCCCCCCAACACCACCACATCACACTCCGCGTACACCGGGATCCGGCGCGCCGGCTCCATCACTCCCCCTACCTCGATCAAACCGGACACCTCCGTCTCCAGTGGTCAGGTCACCCGCAGCCCCCGCTTCCAGGTGCCACTGCGGCAGGAGCCCGGCCCCGGAGCCTCGACCAGCCCCGTAACCTGCGCGCCTCTCCACGTCGCCAGGGACGTCGCATGAGCTCTCCGTAGCCCTCCACCACGTCGCCCACCCCGGCCATACGGAACGCCAGCCAGTAGCTCGCCTGGTTCGAGGTCACCACCGGCCTTCCGAGATCCCGCTCCAACGGCTGGATCACGTCCAGCACATCCAACCCGGTGCAGCTGATGAACACCGCTTCCGCCTCGGGAGGGGTGACCTCCTTCGCCAGCCGGTACAGGACCGACGGAGAGAGGTGAGCCAGGATGTTGTTGTCCGTGAGGTTGAGCCCGTCTGCAGCAACCACTTGGAACCCGTTCGCCTCGAGGAATTCGCGCTCAATCTCGTTGACCTCGTCCGGGTACGGAGTGACGAGAGCTACCCTCGTTACCGAGAGCTCCCGGAAGGCCTCCATCACCGCGGTGGACGTGGTCGTGCACGGAATTCCCGTAGCCTCCTCCATCTCCCGGATGATTCGCTCGTCGTGCCCTTTCCCTTTCAGGAAGCTGCCCGCGGTGCACATCCACACGATCACGTCCGGCTCATGCGCGGCCAGCAGACGCGCAGCGTCGACCACGTGCCGGTCCAACTCCAGCATTGCCTCCGCGCTCTCGTTCCTGTGTCGCGGAACTCCGGTGCCGCCGACCGCCACGCCCTGGGGGCGCAGCTTGAAGAAGTCGCCCAGGTGGTGGAACCCCGCGCCGGGGTAAATAACCCCGATTCGCGCCCTCCAACCCTGCCAGGAGTGCCACAGGGGGTAGCGGCTCAGTTCGTCGCGTCGGATGTGCTTCATGCCAGACCTCCCTTCCGATATTGCGGGGCCCTGCCGGGCTCCGCAGTAGTCCAGGCCTTGGGATAGGTCCGCAAGGTGCGGCCAAGTTCCTCAGCCGCGTGCCGGACCAGGCCGCACAATCTGGGAAGTGCCCGCTTCAGCCGGGCCGTCGGACCCGCGACACAGATCGCGCAGACAGGCCTCCCCTCCCGAAGAACGGGGGTGGCGACCCCACTCACCCCACGACGCATCTCCCCGTGGCTGACGGACACCCCGGTGGCGCGGATCCGTAAGAGGCGCTGGCGCAGCCGCTGCGCCTCCTCCGAGCTCGCCCTGATCTCCCGCAGCACCTTCTCCAGCACGTGCTCCTCCGCAAATGCCAGGAGCGCGGTCCCAGCTGCGCCGATATGTAGCGGGTGAAGAGTTCCTCTCGGCAAGACTCTCCGCTTCCACCGAGTTGGCTCAACCCGATCCAACACCAGCGCCCACGTCCCCACCCGGACCGCGAGATAGACTGCCTCTCCGGTGCTTTGAGCCAGTCTCAGCAGTACCGCCTCGGCCAGGCGCTGTAAGTGATCTGCCGCGTCCCGGTTTTGCGCCGCGCGACCGAACAGCTGCCCAGAAGCGTACAGGCCGGCTGCGCAGCGCTCTACGAAGGCCTGAGACTGCAACACGCGCAGGTACCGGTACGTCGTACTCAGCGGCAGCTGCAGGACTGCCGCGATAGCATCCGCACGCATCGGCCCCCGTTCCGCCAGCAACCGCAGGATCGCAAGCCCGCGGTGGAGACTGTCCAGGGTGAGGTCTCCAGGCGGCCGGGTTCCGACACGTGGCGCCCGGCTTCCGACACTCACGCACCCCAAGGCTGAAGCTCTCCAGGACACACCCGCCTCCCCTTGAACCGAGCTTCTACTGACTCTTGTACGTGGGTCAACCCGTTCTCTCACTCTGTGAGAAAGACGACGGTTCCCGCCCAGAACTCGCGCGTTTCTGCTGCCCCTCGAATCCCAGGACTTCCCGTTCCCTTGTCTCCCGCACCCCCAACCGCGATCAGCGCCGCTATGTTCACCCCTCGCCCCTCCTGCCGTACCTTCACCGCCTTCGCATGCAGCCACGCGTAGGAATGCTCCCCCTCCCGCGGCCGCCTCCGAAACTCCCCCATCGGCTCGTCCAAGCTCCCCACCCGGTGCTGGCACAGCAGCTCCAGCAGTGCCATCCTGAAATCAACTGTTACGGGCGGTCCAACCTCCTTTCGTTTGGGGTCTTATGAACCGATCGTCTGGGGTCTTATGAACCGAAGGAGCCGCCGCCGACTGGAGGGTCACCCCAGGCGTGTCTGAGCGCCTTATCTGGCCTTGTAGCGCACCGCCACGTTTGCGGGCCCGAGCTACAATGCGGAGGTTCGCGGCAGGTACCTTTACTTCCAGTCCGACCCCTGGGCAGTCCCTCGGCCCTCTCGGCGACCCACTGCCGACGCCCTCTCAGCTCCAAATAGCGTCTGCAGTCTGCGGGAGACGAACAGTCTATCGACAACCCTTGCCTGCCACCCCTCGGGCAGGTACGCGATCATCTGCAGCTCTTGGCACATGCCGTCGAAAGCCCCTCTCGCCCACGGCAATCCCTCTGCACCTTCTTGCGCGTCGTGAACCTCCGCGCGCATAACCACCCGCGCCCAACCGCGCCCGCCCCCTGCCCGGGACAAACCCTACACACCCTGAGGCTACACGGGAAGCACTAATCGCCGCGACGCCAACGAGCCCTTGCAGCCGCGGCCCGATCACAGCATCTTTTCGCAACAAACTCGACTGACGTCACGTACTCCCGCGGCGCACCAGCACCAGACGCCCGCTGGAATCGCGGTACACACGCCCCGCCTGGGCCAGACGCGCCATCTCCCGAGTCACTGTGACGCGCGTGGAGCCGATCATGCGAGCCAGTTCCTCGTGCGTGACCTTCAAGTGCAGCCGCACTCCACCCAGCTCCGCCGCCGGTTCCCCGTAACGGGCTGCCAGCGCTTCCAGCAGCAGGAGCAGCCGTTCAGAAGCGCTGCGAAATGCCGCTCGTTCCAGTTGCACTGCGAACAGGTGCATCTTCCGCGCTAGGCTGCGCATAAGATCTACCGCGAGATCCGGGCGCTTCCAGATCCGCTCCAGAACCGCCTCCCTCGGGAACACACGGATCCGTGACGCCACCGTGGCCACCGCGCTGGTAGAGTACGGCATCCACCCAAAGCAGGCGGCTTCTCCGAAGAGACCCCCGGGTGCTACGAGGGTTACCACCTGCTCTCGTCCGTCGGCATCTGCCACGTAGATCTGCACCGCCCCTTCCACCAGTTGGTAGAACTCTCGCGCCACATCCCCCTGCCGGTAAATCCACGTCCCCCGGGGCACTTCCCGCAGGACACATAGGTCCCCGCACACCTCGGCGATCCGGGTTTCCTCCACCACCACCGGACACATCAGGTCCTCTGAAATTGCCCACCCGCTTACGTCGCCCGCAACCCGCCGCGCCATATTATCATTCTAACCTACTTCTTTAGACCTGCCCTCCAATCCCCTCCTACCGCCTGGATCAGCGAATCCGCAGCTGTAACAGCCGAGCCGGCTGGAGGTCGGAAAACCACTCCGGATGCTCGCGTACCACCTCATTCAGCAGCGTTGTATCGACATACCCTTGCATGGGGACCGGGCCCTTGAGGCGACCGTAGCGGCTCAGGAATCGATACGAGGTATCCCACGCGATGCGCGTGTACTCGGTGATCCGCGGGTCGAAGGGTACGTTTCCCAGGGAGTCCACCAGCACTTCCAGTCCCACACCCGGCATCCAAGTAGCGGCAGCCTGCGCCGCCTGCCGACGGTCCCGTCGGACCATCCACATCGCCTCCGAGGCCGCCTCGATGTACTTCTTCACTAGGTCCCGTCGGCTCTGAAAGGTGCTGCGCCGCGCGAGGGCGAAGCTGATGTAGTTAAAGTACCCTCCGCCGCGCACCACCAGCACGCTTCCCGGAACCTCGCGCAGGATTTGAGTCGGGAAGGGTTCCCATCCAGAGATCGCGTCCACCTGCCGGCTACGGAGGGCCTGCACCGCGTTGGTGGGCAACACTTGGACCATGCGGACGTCGCGGTCCGCCGACAGTCCCACGCGCTCCAGGACCGCTCGCAGATACAGTTCCGCGGAGCCACCCAGGGACAACCCTACCGTCTTACCCCGCAGGTCCTCCGGCTTTCGAACCCCGCTCTCACCGCTCGCCACGATCGCGAGCGGGCGGTCGTTGTTGCGCGAACCACCTTCACCCATCGGCAGGACCATGAACGCGACCACGTCCAGCCCTGCCTGGATCGCAGCCTGGAAGTTGTTCACGGCCGAGTCGCCGAATGTCAGATCCCCGGCGGCCAACGCTTTGGCGACTTCCTGACCGCTATTAAACAGGCGCAACTCAGCGTCCAGCCCGCGCTTCGTCAGCAGGCCAGCGTTGGCCATCACGTAGTAAGGCGTGGACATCACGCTGATCGCCGTGCCGAACGCCACGCGCTCGCGCGGGGCGCTGTGTGCTCCCACCGCACTCATCCCGGCGATCACGAGCGCGGCTAGGACGAACCCTCGCGTGCGAACTCCACCCATGGCCCACCTCCGACGGGTCCTTCCCCGCAATGATCGCTTGGCTCCGCCTCTTTGTCGGTAACCGCGGATACAGGCGACCCCCGAGCACGCTACCCGCCTCCCGCCCTGGCCCGGGCCAGATCCTGAGCCCGTCGGTAAGTGTCCTCGAAAGCCTCCCGTCCCTGCCGCAGCAGTTCCTCGTGCGGCATTCGCCAGAGCGAGTCCGGCAGGGCATGCCCGAACGTCCCGTCGTCTGAGAATACCTCGAGCTCGTACCAGCCTTCGAATCCCGCCTCTAAGAGAGCAGCAACCACCTCCACCGCCAAGCCCCGACCCTGGCCTGGCAACACACGGTCGAACCACACACGTTCGGCAAACGGGACGTCGTTGACGTGTACCCCGCAGATCCGCCGCACGTGGCGGCGAACCTGATCTCGCAGCTCCGCCTGAGGTCCGCTGTGGAACACGTCGAGCACCACGTCCACGTTTTGGACGGGTAGCGCGTCGAGAAAGGAGACCAGATGGTCCAAATCCCGAAACGGGCAGCCGCGGCGCACAGAAGTGAGCTCAAACCCGACCCGCAGTCCCAGGGCCTCCGCCGCCGCGCACACCTGACACACACAACGCTGCAGGACGTCGAGTGCGTGCTCTGCCGCCATTCCGGAGGCGTCCCCCGTAGCTACCAGCACGCATCTCGGCTCAAACCTGGCTAGGCGCCCTAGGCTCTGTACCATAGCCTCCGCCCGAGCAAGGGGGTCCCGCTCTGTCGTGGACAGGTCCAGGTAAACCACCCGGCTCCGCCATGCCACGGGGAACACCGTCCAGATGCGTGGGGCCGCCGACGTCACCACGAGTCCCAGCTCCCGCAGCCGCCGCGCCACCGCTTCGTCTGCTCCGTCCGGTAGCTTACCCTCCCACAACCCCACGCCGCGACCACCCGTCCGTTGCACCTGTTCCAAGTCATCCCACAGACTGTTGTGAGGTGTGCTCCACACGGACACGCCGTACAGTGGCTCCAGCGTGGGGGTCACGGCCCGCCCTCCCGAGCTGTCACCCTTCGGACCCAATACAACCGCGCCAGTCGCTCCAGGGCACCGGGCCGCAGGTCCTGCAGCCAGACCCGGTCGCCGACGACGCCCCCCAGCACCCCGAAGCGCTGAAGGGTGCGCACGTGAAACTCCTCCGCGGTCACAGCAAGCCTCACTTCCACCGGCGCAGACGGGTCCCGCGACAGGGCCGCCGCTGCCGCCGGATCCACCTTCCCCGGCGCCGTGGATAGGGAAACAGCCTCGAACGTCCCCACCCCAAAGAGCAGGACCAGTACCCCCAACACCGTCCGGTGTCGCCACCAAGAGCCCCGGCGGTGCTGCTCCGTCTTTGGGCCCCCCGCTTCCGCCACCCCGCTGTTCTCTTCCACCTCCTCCCGGATGCTCGCAAAGACCGCCCGCCGCAGCTCCTCCGTTCCCGGTCCATGGACCATTCCGTGATAGGTGCGTTCGGACCGGGGCACGGGTACCGGGAACTCCCGCTTCACACGGCCCGGTCGCCGGCTCATCACCACCACCCGGTCTCCTAGGAACACCGCCTCCTCCACGCTGTGCGTGACAAACAGCACCGTGCTCCGAGTCTGTGCAGTAATCCGCAAAAGCTCCTCCGCCAGGGTAATGCGCGTTTGCGCATCCAGAGCCGCGAATGGCTCGTCCATCAGCACCACCTTCGGGTTTACCGCCAGCGTGCGAGCTACCGCTACCCGCTGGCGCATGCCACCCGATAACTCGTGCGGGTACTTGTCCTCGAAGCCCCGCAGCCCGCACAGTTCCACGAACCGTGCCACCACCGCCTCTCGCTGCGCGCGGGGCACGCGCTGGATCTCCAAGCCATGCCCGATATTCTGCCGGACGGTGCGCCAAGGCAGGATGGCCACGTCCTGGAAAACCATGCCCCGGTCGGCGCCTGGCCCTCGGACAGGCCGGCCGTCCACCAGGATTTCCCCTGAGGTGGGACGCAGCAGTCCCGCTACGAGGTACAGGAGCGTCGACTTACCACACCCGCTCGGCCCTACCACTGTGACGAACTCGCCGTCCCGAACCGTCAGATCCACGCCCGAGAGAGCCCGCACTACCGCCCGCGTGTGCGGGTTCGTGTACTCGTGTGCCAGCCCGCGGATTTGAATCTCGCCCATGCCCCTTCTTCTCCCTCCCCTGCCCCTGGCTCAGCCCTGCACGAGGCCCCAGCGCTCCACCGTCCGTCGCTGCAAGGGCGCCAGCACCAAGTGGTCAAGTGCCAAGCTGATCGCGCCCAGCAGCAGAATGCTCGCCCACATGACGTCGTACCGAAAGTCGTAGCTGCCTCGGTATACCAGGTAGCCCATCCCGGAGGATGCCGCAAGCATTTCGGATGCTACCAGGGCCCGCCAGCCGAAGCCCATGGCCAAGCGCAGTCCCGTCACGATTGCGGGAAACGCCGCAGGCAGCGTCACCTGGTGGAGGATGGTCGCACGCCGCGCCCCTAAAACTGCCAGCCCGTACTCGTAAAGCCGCGGCACAGCTTGTACCCCCGCCAGCGTGTTCACTGCCACCACGAAGAAGATGCCGTTCAGGGTAACAAACGCGACTGTGGGCTCGCCGGTCCCGAACCACATCATGGCGAGAGGTAGCCACGCAATTCCGGCAATCGCGTTGAAAAACTCCACGAGTGGCCGGAGGAAGCGGCCGAGCGGCGGCACCAGCCCCATAAGCACCCCCGCCACTACGCCCGCTCCGCTTCCCAACGCGTAGCACGCCGCGAACCGAAGGACACTGTCTTTTACGTGGCGGATCAGCAGCCCGTTTCCTAATACCTCCACAAAGCCCCGGGCTACCTCCACCGGGCTCGGGACGAAGGCCCGGGGTAGCAAGCGGCTCTCCGCCACCCACGCCCAAGCCCCCACGGCCACCGCGGCTAGGGCCCAGCGCCGTAGCACAGGCCAGGCCACCTTCATCCCCGCACCGTTCCCCACCGCCGCACCGTCGCCTCCTCCAGCGGTTCCAGCAGCAGGGCATCCACGAGGGCTGCCAGGACCCCGATGGCGACCATACCCACCACCATCCGCGGTACCAGCCCCACGCTCTGCGCCTTCAACAACAGGTAGCCCAGCCCGCCCTGAGCAACCAACATCTCCGCCCCCACCAAGGCCCTCCAGCCGTACCCGAAACCCAGCCGCACGCCCGCGGCGATACTCGGCAACGCTCCAGGGAGCAGCACATCCCGTACCACCCGGTATCCGGAACCGCCCAGGGTCCGGATCGCGTGCCGCAGGACCCGCGGCACCGTCTGTACACCCACCAGGGTATTGAACAGCACAGGGAAGAAAAAACTGTACGCCGCGGTAGCCACGACGCTAGTCTCGTTGAACCCGAAAGCTACCAGGAAAACCGGAAGCCAAGCGATAGCGGGGATGGCGGTAAGGTACCGGAGCACGGGCATAAGCAGCTCGCTCGCTGCAGGCACCGTCCCCACCGCCAGCGCTACACCAACGCCCAGTGGAATGGCCGCAATAGCCGTAAACAGCAACCGCGCGATCGACCTCAAGGTCGCTTCTAGCAGGACTCCGCCCCGCAGGGCGCGGATCGCCTCAACAGCCACGTCTGCAGGCGACGGTAGAATCTCAGGCCCCGGCCGCCACACCCACACGGCGAGCCACCACATGACCAGGAACGCGACGAACGGCCCGATCCCGTATCCTGCAGCAATCCACAAGGCGCTCACCCGACGCGGCCGAACTGCGCCGGCACCCGGTACCGTGGTCTCCCTCCCGTTGTGCCTACCCACCGATTCCCGCGTCTGCCCTCAGGGCGCCATAAACGAGCCACCGTTCACGTCCAAGCACACCCCGGTCACGTAACTACTCTCGTCGCTGCACAGAAATAGCACCGCGGAAGCCACCTCCCGTGGCTCTGGCAGCCGCCGCAGCGCGATCTGGCGCAGGTAACGCTCCTGGTCATCCGTCGGCATGCGGCCCCAGTACCCTTGCAGCACGGGGCCGCTCAAAGTAAGGCTCGGTGCAACCGCGTTGACAGTGATCCCATACGGACCCAGCTCGCGGGCCGCGAACCGGGTGAGGCCAAGCACCGCCGCCTTCGCAGCCGCATAGGCGGGCGACTGTCGCACGTTCGGGTCCGCGATCCGCGCGGCGCGCGAAGCTACGTTAACGATTTTGCCGTAGCGCTGGCGTTTCATCGGCTCCGCGGCCGCCCGGATACACAAGAACGCGCTCGTCAGGTTGCTGTCTACGAGGGCGCGCCAGGATTCGAGCGTTTCCTCTGCCACGCTGCTCGCGGCTTCAGGCCCGCTGGAGCCCCCGCCCGCGTTGTTCAAGAGGATGTCCAGCCGTCCGAACGCCTCGAGCGCTGTCGCGACCGCCTTCTCTGCACCCGCCGGATCCGCAAGGTCGGCTACTACGCCGCGCCAGACTCCGCCTTCCGCTTCCACGGCTGCCCCGCTTACCGACAGTCCCTCCTCGACCCGGTCCACCCCCACAACGCTGGCGCCCTCCCGCGCAAGCATTACTGCATACAGCCGGCCCAGGCCTCCTCCCGCTCCGGTCACCACCGCAACCTTACCCTCGAACCGTCTGCACATCACTCTCCCCTCCCGCCTGCGAGCCCAGTGCGACCCGTACCCACCCCCCTGTACGATCCGACTCCAGAGCCGCATCCAGGACCGCCTGCACACGCCAGCCATCATGAAAGTCCGGCGAGGCGCGCTCACCCGTGACCACCGCCCGCACGAAGTCGCACACCTGAAAGGCCACAGTGTCCACAAAGCCTACCGGGATACCCGCCAACGGCAGTGGAAAGCGGTTCGAGTGCTGGGGCCCGAGCAACACGCGACGTAGCCCATCCACCTCTGGCTCGTCGGGCAGCCACACCCTGAGCTCATTCGGCCGCTCAGCGTCGAAGCACACCGCCCCGCACTCGCCGTACACCTCGAAAGTCAGGTAGTTCTTCCGGCCCGGGGAGCAGCGGCTTACCTCCAGCACCCCCACCGCATCCCCGTCGAAGCACGCAAGAAGACACGCGGTGTCCTCCACATCTACAGCCTGCCGCGCCCACGGCGTCTCTCCGATAGGTCGATCCCCGATCCACAGTCGCGTCGTCGCTACTACCTCCGTAACCTCTCCCACCAGGTAGCGAGCCAGATCCACCAGGTGACTCCCAATTCCAGCCAGGACCCCAGCCCCACTATGCTGGGCCTGAAACTTCCACGAGTGCGGCATTTCAGGATCGTTGCCCCAGTCCTGCAGGTAGCTGCCCCGGAAGTGTCGCACTCGGCCGAGCTTCCCGGTTTGCACGAGCCTCCGCGCAAAACCCACCGCCGGCAGCTGCCGGTAGTTGAAGTTCACTACATGGACCACGCCAGCTGCTTCGGCAGCACGCCACATAGCCTCTGCTTCGCGTGCGTCCCTCGCCAGCGGCTTTTCGCAAAGTACGTGCTTCCCCTCTCGCACCGCAGCGATTGCCACGGGCGCGTGCAGATCGTTCGGAGTGGCAATACTTACCACCGAGACCTCGGGGTCAGAAACCACAAGCTGCCAGTCAGACGTCCAGCGCTCGAACCCCAGGCGATCCGCCGCCATCTGGGCCGCCGAAGACGAAGCTTCGGCCACGACCCTCAGCCTGACTTCCGGCAGGCTCGGGTCGTACGCACGCACGGCCGAGTACGCCATCGCGTGAACCCGCCCCATAGCGCCCGCACCCACCAGCCCCACGCCCAACACCCTTCTCGTCTTCATCCTCACCCTCCCTGCGCACCCTTAGCGTCAGTCTAAGGCGAGGCCTGCGACCTGACGGTAGCGAACGATACGAGGGTGCCAACCACCGCTCAACAGGCAGGATCTTCCGCCTGACGAAAGTGCCTTCACCAAAACCCTCATTGCAGGGGGGGGGTACTACATGCTCTCGGTGTCATATTCCTCCGCTCAACTCACGAGCCAAGCCCCTCCACATGCACACTCGCAACAGCTGTACACCCTGCCGGAGTACCCCCAGGAGTGCGGGGATGCCAGGCGATCTGGACTTACTCCGCTTTCCTGGAGCGTAAAGCGCTGAGAGACTCGTGTTCGGTCCACCACGTCCTCTCGAACTCCTCAGCAGAGGAGATAGGTGTACTCGCAGCCCCGGTCCGAGTAGTGCACTAGGCCGACTGCGGGCTTCCGCCGCCACAGCGCCGTGTCCAGGGCGTCCACCACCACCGCCCGCACATCGGGGCGCATCGCCCAGCCCACTACGCCCCGACGCGACACCTCCAGCACCACACCCAGATACGCCCCGCCCTCCCGGGTCGGAATCTGCTTGAGGTCGGCCACTCACAGCCGGTCCGGCCCTGCTGCCCGATCCGGCGCTGGCACCGCCCGCGGGTCCCGCACCGCCAACGTGCCGCCGACGGCAGGCCCCTAGTAGCCCCCCAACCCGCATCAGCCGCGCCACCCGCCTGCACCCGGAGCGTACTCCACTACCCCGCAGCTCCGCCCGCGCCCGGCGTGCCCCAGCTGCCCTCCCCAACTGCCCCGCGTCCTCACCGGCAGCTCCGCGTCTTCCTGCCTCCGCCGACTCGGCCCACGGCCTCGTCACACGTAGTAGCTGCTGGGGAGACCCTCAATCCCTCGCCGTGCTACCCCGTGGTTTGCCCCTCCTCGTGCTCCTACCTGGCCAAACGCCTCTACGGCTTGGACGGTCCTTTGAGCGAAGACGGCGGCCGCTCCTTCCCCTGCGGTCCCCGTGAAGTCGCGGACTTCACGGGTCCCTTCAGGACTTCCCGTCCCTCCCGCAGGATCCGCACTTCCCGCCGCAATTTCCTCCCGCTCCGCCGTTAACTGGCCCGTCACTGCGCAGGCCTGCGAGCTCCGCCCCCCCAGGTCACCTCCAGCTCCCGAGCAATCTCCGCGACCGGACAGCCCGAGGTCCGGGCCAGGCGCACCGCTTCCTCCCGGAATTCCCGAGGATGTAGGGGTCTGCTCTTCGGCATCGTCGACTCCTTTCTTGAGCCTCTTGTGCCTCTTACTCTTAGGGCGTCTACGAAACCGGCGCATGATCACGCCCCTCGGAGCGGCTCTCATCAGGTGCGGGTCCCCAAAACCCTTCGCCCACCACCAACAGGACTCGCAGTCCCCACACCAATTTTGACGCGTCGCAGGAATACTCCTTTCAAGCGTGAGCTAAAATGTTCTTACGATTCTTGCTTACCATCGACATCCGTGCCCGATGGCGCGAGACGCCCGGCTAACCCCTACTCAGCGTGACCACGCCGTACCGACCAAACCTGCGCCGGTTCGTCGTCATGTCACACCGGCACTAGCCCCTCCCTGGACTGGCCTCCAAGTCCCAGTCCGCCCGCGAAGCGGCACCGCGTCCACATGTCCAGATTTATCCGCCCGCTCGCGGGCGCCAAGCGAAGCTTCTTTCGGAACCGCTGGCGCTAGACCAACACCGCCCGGTATTCGAGAGCCGGCGCGAGAGTTTCTCCACCATCCAGCGCCCCTGCCTGACGTGCGCGGCCAACAGCGCGCTGGCCACCAGCCATCCGCGCATCCCCGAAGCCCTCTTCGGCAACCCGGTGATCCAGGCGAGCCCGCAGCCAGTCTGAACGTAGGCCCAGCAGGACCCACCTTCGACCAGCAGCCCGCGCCGTCCCACGCTCCCGCGGTACTATTCGACCTGGACGGAACCCTCGTCGATTCCTTCGCCCTCATCGCCGCCTCCTTCGCCTATGCCGTCCGTGAGGTCCTCGGTCGCGAACCCACCGAGGAGGAACTGTACCGGCGGTGGGGTGCGCCCCTACGCGTCCGGGCTCACGAAGTCGCTCCGGACCGCACGGAGGAGCTGGTAACTGCCTACGAGCGGTACTACGACGCCCGACATCACGAACTTCTCCGACCATTTCCCGGCGTACCCGAGATGCTGCGGGCCCTCCGGGCGAAAGGTGCGTGCCTAGCCGTCGTTACGTCCAAGCGCCGGCGGCGCGCTCTGCAGACGCTCAGCGCGCTAGCGCTCTCCGACCTCTTCGGCTGCGTGGTGGCGGAGGACGACGTCCGGAACCCCAAGCCTGCCCCGGATCCGCTATACCGAGCCCTTCAACAGCTCGGGGTGCCACGGGAACGCGCTTGGCTGGTTGGCGATGCCCCTCTCGACATCCTGGCTGCACGCGCCGCAGGTGTGCGCGCCATCGCCGCCCTCTGGGGTACGCGGGAGCGCGATGCCCTCCTGGCCCTCCGACCCGACTACGTGGCCACCATTCCTTCTGACGTGCTGGCTGCGGTCTTCGGATAGACCACTGCGCGCAACAGCCGAAGCGACAGTTCTTCCCCTACGGCGGGCGACCTCCCCACTTCCGTCCTCCACAATACCCGGCCACCCGGCACCTCCAGCACGCAGTCCGCCCGTTCGCCCATATACACCCGACGCACCACTCGACCTCGCAGCGAACCCCCTGGATCTGCGACCATCCACTCCGGCCTGACGCAAACCAGCGCCGGTCCCGCAACGGGCCGTGCGTGCGGCACAGGCAGACGGACGCCGCCCGGCAGCGTTACCTCCAGCCACCCCTCTCCCCTTGGCCTCGCCTCGCCCTCCAGGAAACTCGCCGCACCTACGAAACGCGCGACGAACGCCGTTGCAGGGTTGTCGTACACGTCCTGAGGCGTGCCGACCTGTTCCACGCAGCCGTCCCGCATCACCACCACCCGATCCGCCAGAGCCATCGCTTCCTGCTGGTCATGCGTCACGTACAAGACGGTAAAGCCGAGCCTGTTGTGGAGCTCGGCCAGCTCCTCCCGCATCTCCTCCCGCAACCGAGCATCCAGATTGCTCAGCGGCTCGTCCAGCAGCAATACCGAGGGTTCCGCCACCAAGGCCCGAGCCAGCGCCACTCGCTGCTGCTGCCCCCCGGACAGCTCGTGTGGGCGCCTGTCCTCTAGCCCTCTGAGCCGTACCAGGTCCAGGGCTCGACGCGTCCGAGCTTCCAGCTCAGCGGCAGGTACACGCATGCAGCGCAGTGGGTACGCGACGTTCTGGAACACCGTCATGTGGGGCCAGACCGCATACGTCTGGAACACCATGGCCATACCCCGCTTCTCGGGCGGCACCTGGGCCTCCGGAGTCGACAGCACCCTGTCCCCCACCACCACCCGACCGAGGGTCGGCCGTGTGAACCCTGCCACGACCCGCAGGATCGTCGTCTTACCGCACCCCGATGGGCCCAGCACACTTACAAACTCGCCATCCGCCACCTCCAACTCCACGTCACGCACAGCCCACACCGTGCCGTAGCGCTTTGCCAGACCCTCCAGCCGTACGCGTGCCACGTTACGTCACCCACTCCCGCCTCGGCGTCCGGTAGGTCAGCAGGTGACCCGTGAGCAGCAGCGCGGTCACCACGAAGGCCAGCGCGGCACTCAGAGCCACCTTACCCTCCTCGTGCAGTCCGTAGATCACGACCCCCACCGTCTCGTTCCCGACGGAGTACAGCAGTGCCGAGAGAGTGAGCTCTGCGACTGCGGGGATGAACACCAGCAGCCACGCAGACCGCAGGCTCGGCCAGATGATAGGCACCACCACGTCTCGAAAGGCACGGCCTGCTCCCGCTCCGCCGATTCGCGCCGCTTCCTCGAGGGACGCGTGTACCTGCGCTAGGCCCGAGGACACCGTCCGCAACCCGATGGCCAAAAAACGCGCGAGATACGCGATCAGGAGGATCCACGCCGTATCGTACAGCCGGATGTTCACCACCGGTAGTGGTCGCGCGTACGCCAGGATCATGGCGACCGCTACCACGGTACCGGGCACCGCGTAGGGTACCGCCAGCAGGCCTTCCAACACGCGACCTGCACGCCAGTGGAGCCGCTCCGACAGGTACGTTACCGCCGCTGCCAGCACGACCACCAGCGTCGCAGCGGACGCCGCCAGGAGCACGCTGTTACGGAGCGCGCGCGCCACCTTGGGAATTCCAAATAACACGGTGCGGTAGTGGTCCAGGGTCAAGTTCTCCAGCCCCAGTGGCACTCCGTATGCGCGCGTGAGCGACGTGACAAGGATCGCGGCGAGCGGCAGGACCGTGGCCAGCAAAACCACCGAAGCCAGGACCGCGCATGCCGGGCCCCGCCACTTTCCCAGCTCCGTGCGGCTGCCCGCTCCGCCCTGTCCCGTCACCACGGCGAACCGTTCAGCACGCGCGCCGGCCAGCCTCCGCTGCCCCAGCAGGGCCAGCCCCGCGGGCACCGCGAGGAGCACCGACAAACTCGCGGCCACCCGGAGGTTGTCCGGCATGTCGAAGTTCAGCACGGTTCCATAGATCCGAGTGGGCAGCACAAAGTACCGCGCCGGGAAGCCGAGGACCGCGGGGATACCGAAGTTCGCCAGGGACGACACCCAAAGCAGCAGGGCGCCCGAGGCCACCGCCGGCACGACGATGGGGGCCACAACCTCTCGCAGCACACGCAGGGGGCCTGCCCCAGACATCCGCGCCGCCTCCTCAAGGGCGGGATCTAAGCGCTCCAGAGCGGCCCGCACAACCAGGTAAGGTATGGGGTAGCCGTACAGGGCCAGAGCAAAGACGATCCCCCCGGGGCCGTAGATCACGAGCAAAGGGTCGGTCGACCCAGACAGCCACGTCCACAGCCGATTGAGGTAGCCCACCGGACTCAGGAGGTAGACCCACGCCATTGCGCCGATAAAAGGGGGAATCATGTACGGAAGCAGAAGCGCAGCATGCCACGTGCCTGCAGCCGGCAGGTCCGTGCGCGTGGTGAGCCATGCCAGCAGCACCCCAAGAGTCGTCCCCAATAGGGCAGCCGCAGTCGACACCAGGAGGCTATTGCCGAAGGCTCGGTGCACCACAGGGTCGGACAGCGCACGCAAGTAGTGATCCAGTCCGATTCGGCCGCCGACCACTACCGAGCTTCCGAGCAGGACTACGGAGGGGTATACGGCTAGCCACGCCCCCACACCTATGAGCAGCCACCCAGCCCACCCCGCCACACGGGCAGCTACCCCCGCCGCCACGAATGCGCGAGCCGCACGGCGCGGCGCGATGAGCTCGCCCATCCCGCCTACTGAACCCCGAACAGGTCGCTAAAGGTTTTCTTGATTTCTTCGCGCCGCTGCTCGATGTAGTCCAGGTTCGGCGCGATGACCTTGAGCTCCTGCACCTCCGGGGTACCCGCCGGGTACGATACCCCTGGGAGCACAGGGATGTAACTGCGCTGCACGAACAGCTGCTGCGCCTCCTGCGTGTACAGAAAGTCCACAAATGCTTCAGCCGCCGCCCTGTTCTGGGTCGTCCTCACGATCCCCACCGGCGTCGGTACGAGCAGCGAGCCCTCCTGCGGCCACACGTGGTCTACAGGTGACCCCTGCGCTTTTGCCGCACGGACGAAGAAGTCCACCACCTGCGCGACGCTCACCTCGCCCGAAGCCAGCTTCTGCAGCACGTCCCCATTGCTCCTCAAGACCTGTGCCTCGTTCTCCCGCAGCTTTCGGTAATACGCCCACCCGAACTCCCGCATGCTGGCGAAGGTACCTACGTGAGCAAACGCAGCACCGGACACGAAAGGATTCGGAATCCCTACCCGTCCTCGGTACCTCGGCAGTGTTAGATCCCACCAGCTAGTCGGCCTGAAGCGCACGTGGTTCGTGTTCAGGGCCACCACGTTGAAGATCAAACGCACCTCATGGTAGCGGTGTCCGTCGTAGTGGTAGCGGCCCGGCACCCGCCGGCCGGACGGCGGGGCGTACGCCGCAAGCAGGTCTCGCCGCGCCAGCTCGCGGAAGAAGGCTATGTCCGCGAACCACAGGACGTCCGCCTGGATCCGGCCCGCCTGCATCTCCGCCTGGACCCTCGCCACCACCGGTCCCGAGCCCGCCCGGAACACCCGCACCCTCACATCCGGGTACCGCCGGTTGAACGCCTGCACCACCAGGTTCACATCATCCTCGGACTCAGAAGTGTACAGTGTAAGGGTCCCGCCGGGTGCCGGCGCCGCAGGAGCGGCCCGCCAAGCCCCCATCGCCAGTATCACCATCACCGCTACTAGGCCGACCCAACGCGTCGCACGTCCCATAGCTCACTCACCTCCCCGTCGAGTGTGCGCTGCCGGGCTCTGCCCCGGCGTACTTGCAATCTCCTGCCACAGTTCTTCGAACCGTCCCTTGTTCCACCGCGCCAGCTCGTCGCCCACACTCATGGAAAACCCTTCCAGCACCACGCATCCGGTGAATTCACTCAAGCACCTGAGACACGCCTGGAGATCACGCTTCCCTTGGCCAAGTGGCAAGTGCAGACGTGTCTCGTCCGCATCGCTGAAATGCACGTGCACTAACGGCTCCAACCGCTGTACGAAGGCGGCCTCGTCTTCCCCCCAGGGAATGTGAGCAACGTCCAGAGTGATCCCAAGGTTCGGCCGGTCAACCGCCCGCACCAGAGCAGTTACCTGCCCTGCGTCCACCATGTACTCACCCTGACGCGCCTCCATGTGCTCCAGGCCAAGGCGCAGTCCATGTTCCGACGCGTGGTCCGCGAGCTCCCTCAGCACCCCGATCAGGGTATCCCGGTAAGCAACCCCGTCGTCGTAGGGCACAGTCACCCGCCCAGGGTGCAGAGCCACCAGCTCCGCCCCCACCTCAGCAGCCAGATCCACAGATCGGTGCAGCTCAGCCACCGATGCGTTCCGGATGGCCTCCAGCCGCGAGGTAGGGTTCAGATCCCAACTCAAAGCGTGGAGCGTCACGGCCAGCCCCAGTTCCTGCGCCCTCCGTCGCACCGTCTGCAGGTCTGTCCCTTCCTGGACCAGGGAGAAAGCCCACAACTCAACCCCGTCATAACCCAGCTCTTTCGACCGCTGAAGGATGTCCAGGGTGTCATGCGCCCACAGAAGCGGGGCACTCAGGAGCAGACGGAACGCCCGTCGTGTGGGCGAGAACGGCCGGGCCTCCCGCGACCGTTCCGCGCGCCTTCCACGTGAGCCTCCACCTCGCACAATATCAAGCGTAGTTCGCAGCTCGGCCGCCACCCGGAAGGGCTTCGTTACCACGCGGCCCGGGAGGGTGGCAAGGAACCGGCGCGGGTCATGCATCGCCTCCTCTCCCAGCTGGAACGGCTTCACCACCAACCGCCGGACGAAGCTACCCATGTAGTGCTCCATGAACTGGAGGGTGTCTTCCACGCTCCCACGGCCGCACACCACGCATGTCACCTGCGACCGACCCGCCGCCCGCGGGCCCACCAAGTGCGGGGTCTGGCGTCCGCAACGGGGGCAGTAAAGCTCCAACTCGTACCGCTCCCCAGTCTCCATCACGCACCCCCCTCGACGCGCTCCAGCCAGCGCGTCAGGTCCTCAAGAAACCGAGCCCCGTCCGCACCATCCGCGGCCCGGTGGTCCAACCCCAGCGTCAGCTCGCACACCGGCCGCAGAGCCAGGGCGTCACCGACGACCCAAGGTCGCAGCCGCACCGCCCCGACTGACAGAATGGCGGTTTGCCCAGGCACCACGAGGGAGGTGAACCGATCCACGCCCAGCATTCCAAGGTTCGACACCGTGAAGAGCGCGCCGCGTACGTCCTCCAGGTCCAGACGGTTTTCTCGCGCCCGCTGTGCCAGTTCCCGCACCTCCGCGTCTACATCCGCCAGGGCCTTGCGGTCCGCATGGTGAACCACAGGCACCACTAACCCCTCGGACGTCTCAACGGCCACACCGACGTGTACTTCCTCCGCCACCGTGCCGTCCGGTGCCGTGCGCAACCTTGGGTGGTCTCGGAGCGCCCTGGCCGCGGCCCATACCATCACCGCCGTATAGGAAGCCCTGCCGCGCGCCCGCGCAACTGCAGAGAGATCCACCGCCCGGGTCAGGTACACCTGCGGGATCTCGCGGGCGCTCTGGGTCATCCTCTCCGCCACCAGGCGCCGACGCTGCGCCACTACCGTGGAACCCGCTTGCCGCAGTTCCAGGGCAGCACGCACGTCAGCCTCCGTGATCCGCCCTCCCGGGCCTGTGCCACGCACTGACGCCAAGTCGATCCCTGCTTCCCGCGCGATCCGTCGGGCCACAGGCGTAGCGGCGATGGCGAGCGACACCCCCGGTCCGGCGGAGGAGGCCGTCCGGGCGGGTTCCTCGGCTGTAGGCCCGACGGGCTCCTCCACGGGTAGGGACTCTCCAGGCTTGATGACGTACGCCAGCACCCCGGTCACCGGCACGACGTCTCCCGGACGGGCACGCACTCCCGCGAGAATACCACTGGCGGGCGCCTCCACCTCCATGTTGACCTTGTCCGTCATCACCTCCACGACGGGCTCACCGGCCTGAACTTCCTCCCCCTCCTGTCGCAGCCACCGCACCACGGTAGCCTGCTCCATGATCATGTCGAACTTCGGCAGGATCACAGGTTGCGCCACCGCTCCCCCTCAGGCAGCCAGCACCTCGCGCACGGCGCGCACCACGTCCTCCTCTTGCGGCACCGCCGCTCGCTCTAGACCGCGGTTGTACGGGATCGGGCACTCCGCACCCCCCACGCGGACTACCGGCGCCTGCAGGTGGTAAAGCGCATCGCTCTCCGCGATGCGGGCGGCAATCTCGGCGCCGATCCCGAGCGTCTTCACCGCCTCGTAAACGATCACGACCCGGCCTGTCTTGCGCACCGACCGAAGGATGGTCTCTGTGTCTAGCGGTCGCAGCGTCCGCGGGTCCACCACTTCCACGGAGACCCCTTCCCCTGCCAGCCGTTCCGCGGCCGCCATCGCCCGAGGCACCATACCGGACGTGGCCACCACCGTCACGTCCGTCCCTGCCCGTTTCACATCCGCCTGTCCCAGCGGGATCTCATAGGGCTCCTCTGGCACGTCGCCACGCGTTCGGTACAAGAGCTTGTGCTCCACAAAGATCACGGGGTTCGGGTCCCGGATGCTAGCCAGCAGCAGACCCTTCGCGTCTGCCGGTGTGCTCGGAGCTACCACCTTCAAGCCGGGAACGTGCACGAACCACCCCTCCAGGCTTCCCGAGTGCTGCGCCGCGGCTCCGGTCCCGGCACCTGCTGGGGTCCGCACCACCATAGGGAGCTGCGCCTTACCGCCGAACATGTACCGGATTTTCGCCGCCTGCAGCACTAGCTGCTCCATGCAGAGAGTGATGAAGTCCATAAACTGGACTTCCAGGACCGGTCGTAACCCGGTGAGAGCTGCGCCGATAGCGCAACCGGTAATCGCGGCCTCGGAGATCGGCGTGTCGCGAACCCGCTCCGGCCCGAAGAGCTCCAGCAGCCCGTCTGTGACCCCGAAGGCCCCCCCGTAGACCCCGATGTCCTCGCCCAGCAGCACCACTGCAGGATCCGCCTCCATGGCCTGCCGCAGCGCCTCCCGGATGGCCTCCGCGTAGCTCAGTTCCCGGCTCATGCGTACACGTCCTCCAGCAGCGTTGCTGGATCGGGCTCAGGGCTGGCCTCCGCGAACCGAACTGCGTCCTCCACTCGTTCCCGCGCAGCCGCGGCAAGCGCCTCGTACGCCTCCGGGTCGAGCAGCCCCTGCGCCTCCAGCCGCCCGCGCAGGCGTTCAATGGGATCCCGGGCTCGCCAGCGTTCCACCTCCTCCCGCGTCCGGTACCGCTGGCGGTCGCTCTTACTGTGCCCGCGGTACCGGTACGTCACACACTCCAGCAGGGAAGGCCCGCCGCCCGCCCGGGCGCGCTCTACCGCCTCCTGCGCCGCCTCGAACACCGCAAACACGTCCATCCCGTCCACAGTACGGCCCGGGATACCGTACGCGCACGCTCGATCGGCCACACGCTCCACTCGCATCGCCCTGTGCACAGGCATCGACATGGCGTACTGGTTGTTCTCGCACACAAAGACCACAGGCAGGTCCCAGATGCTGGCCAAGTTCAGCGATTCGTGAAACGCCCCCTCGTTCGCGGCTCCGTCTCCGAAAAAGGCCACACACACCTGCTGCGTCCCACGTATCTGGATGGACAGGCCCACGCCTGTTGCGATGGGTAGCCCGCCTCCCACAATCCCGTTCGCCCCCAGGTTGCCCCCTTCCACGTCGGCGATGTGCATACTGCCACCGCGACCCCGACAGTACCCGGTCTCCTTTCCCAGAAACTCTGCCATCACACGGCGCACGTCCGCCCCCTTCGCCAGGCAGTGGCCGTGCCCGCGGTGAGTACTCAGGATGTAGTCGTCGGGCCGCAGAGCCTCGCACACTCCCACGGCCACCGCTTCCTGCCCGATGCTCAGATGCATCGTCCCATGCACACGCCCGAGCCCGTACAGCTCCTCCGCCTTCTCTTCGAAGGCCCGGATGAGGAGCATGGTGCTGAGCATGGCCCGCAAGCGCTCCGCCGAAAGGCTCAACGCCTTCACTGTTTCACCCCCTCCTCCGCGCGCACCGAACGCAGGATCGCGCGGGCCGCCACATGGTCCGTCACCAGCACGTCAACGAGCTCGCCCCGCAGCAGGCCAAGGATGGCCTCGGCCTTCTCAAGGCCGCCTGCCACGGCGATCACTGTCGGGATGCGGCGTAGGTCATCGAACTGTACCGCCACGATGCGGCGCTGCAACACGTCGTCCACAGGGAGTCCCTCGCGCGTGTACGGGCGGGTGCATACGTCGCCCACAGCACCGCGCTCTCGCAGCGCTGCAAGTTCTCGAATGGAGAAGTAGCCGCTCTGAACGAGCGTGGAAGAAGGCACCAGCGCTCCCACGCCCACGAGGGCGACGTGCGCGCGGCGCGCCAACTCCAGGGCCCTCCGGATGCTGGGATCAGAACACAACGCCTCCTGAACTTCCGGGCTCGCCACGACCGCAGGCGCGTGCAACAGGTGCACCTCTCCCTGGTACAGCTGCGCAAGGCGCCTCGCGAGGTCGTTGGCGTGCACGCCCGGTGTCACCTGGCCAGCGCCGCCCACGAGCGGCACCACGGTCACCCGCAGGGGCCGCGCTCGCACTTTATGCACGACCTCGCTCAACGTCGTCCCCCACGAAACCCCGACGATTTCCCGACCCTTCAGGCAGCGATCCAGGTAACGCGCCGCCGCCTGCCCCAGGGCGCGCCGGGTGAGCGTCGGCGACTCCGCCCGTCCCGCCACCACGATGGCTTCTCGCAGCCCAAACCGCTCCTCCAGCTCGCGCGCCAGATCGTGGTGGGACTCCTCCGGCGGGTTCACCTCGATGCGTACCACGCCCTCCACGCGCGCCCGCTGTAGAAGTCGCGAGACGGCCGGGCGCGACATTCCCAGACGGTCTGCGATCTCCTGCTGGGTCAGGTTTCGCAAGTAATACAGGTCCGCCACCTTGGCCATCAGGTGGCGCTCCTCGTCTCTGAATCTCACGAGAGCACCCCTGCGCCCACCAGCGCGTCCTGTAGCCGTCGGAGTTGCACCACTACACTGCGCTCGTCCAGCTGCACGTCCTGCTCCGTCAGCACTTGCCCTCTCGCGATTTCCCTCCGCGTACGGCCTCCCGCCACCACACCTACAGGCATTGCGGACCTCGCTCGCGCCTCGTCCGCGTCGACCGCCAGCCCGTAGACCGTCTCCCCGCCAATTCCGTCCAGCTCTTCTCCCGCGGCCAGGTCGCGCTTCGCCACCGCCACGCACTCTACCAGGGGCGCCCCCGCCGCCCGCATGGTCACCTCCCCATCTAGGGCCGCGCGTACCACCGATATGGGCACCTCCAGGCTCGCTAGGTGGAACGGCCGATGCATGACATAGTACGGGCCGGAACCCATGCGAAGGTATTCCAGGTCTCGGCGCGACCGCTCGTCTGACGCACGCACCACCACGAACACGCCCGGCGCCACATCCCCGATGGCGTACTCCACAACCCCGCTCCGGGTGAGGATACCGCCATCCGCCTCCGGGACGAACACGCGGAGTAGGTCGTCCCGGTTAGCCAGGGGGCCATGCATTCCGGTGCGATCCACCGTAAGCCCCGCAGCGTTCGCCAGAGCCGTCATCTCCGCCATGGTCTTTGTGCCGTCCACAAAAGCTGCCAGCATGCGTGGGTTCATCCCCCACCGAGCGGCTTCCTCGGCGACGCTTGCTGGCGTCGCATCGCGGTCCAGACGGTTGTTCTTACCCTTGCCCGCGCATATGACCTCGAATCCCAGCAGGCGAGCGAAGTCTACCATCTCGCACAGCACCGCCGGCTCATCCCCCAAAGCGACCGTGTACAGGGAGCGCGCGGCCCGGGACAGGTACGCAAGCACCGCTCCTACTGTGGCATCCAACTCCACGTTCATGCTGACCAGAATCTTGTGCTCCCGCAGGGCTGCCAGCGCCACCCGGGCGCCAGTCTCGGGGTCACCGGTGGCGTCCACCAACACGTCCGCCTGTCCGAGAAGAAGACTGAAGTTCTGTGCGAGGGCCACCCGCCCCTCACCCGTCACCCGCCTCGCTTCATCCGCGGTTTCCACCGCGTCCGCAGAGAGTCCCGAGGCCGCAACGGCCTCCCACGCCCGCTCCACCACACGGTCACACACTCCCGTCAACCGAATTCCAGGCAGCTGCGCCAGCTGGCGGATAACCCCGCTGCCCATCTGGCCGGCACCCACCACAGCCACAGGAACCCGCCGACCCTCCCGTTCCAGTACCTGAAGGCGATCCAGGATCATCCTCAGCAGCTCTCCTCCGAGAAAATCTCCGACGCCAGTAGGGCGAGATCCCAGGGTACTAACGTGCCCCAAGCCATGGGACGCTTGCGAACCACGTCGGTCCGGAGCTCCTCATGGAGGGAGTCGGCGTCACGACCAGTGCTCCGATCCACTAGCACACTGCTGGGCACGCCACCCCTGGAGAGCCGTTTTTGAACAATTGTTCATTTTTGAACGAATGCTTGCTTTTGCTGCTCCATACCACATATCCGGTCTAAGCGCAAGGGGGGCTGGCTGAGAACCGTCGCTGTGAGGAGTAGGTGGCAGACGAGCCAAGGGATGGCCCCGCGGGGGTCATTCGAGCGGACAGCTCCCGCCGCCCGCGCGGGCCGGCTGCAGCCGCACACGGAGCAGGCGCGCGTTCGCCGGCAGGGGCGAGATGCGCGCCGGCCTAGGCGTCGAGTACGTGACGCCAGAACTCCGGCTCATTCAGGGCGTCCCAGAAGCCGTCCGCCCACCTGCGCTCGACGCGGGTCTCGCAGAGGTCGGACGGGCGAAACAGGTGGTTGGCACCCGGGACCACGGCGACGAACCACGCGGGGCTCCGGGACTGCTCCAGGTACCGGCGCAGGAGCCGCACGTTCTTCTCGGCGTATACGAGGCGGTCGTTTCCGGCGAACAGGGCGAGGAAGGGCTGGGCGATCCGTCGCAGATCCTCGCGGGGGGCATGGTGGAGGATGCGGGCGAGGTAGTCCACCGGCCACACCCGTCCTAAGCCTGCGTAGGCCCGCAGCGGCACGGCGAGCGCCCGGCGCTTCCACCGAGCGATGCCGGCGGAAGCGCCGCGGCAGCGCCACAGGGTCTCCAGGTCGTCCAGCACCTGCTCGACCACCGGGATGGCAGGGCCCGCCAGCGTGACCACGAACGCCACTCTGCCGGGATGGCGGGCCGCCACCATCT
>VAPR01000218.1_pt1 | contig 40941 bp, 31 predicted proteins | sample 3380701 | NCBI WGS metagenome assembly VAPR01 (sample SAMN11536904, study PRJNA540576) | hot springs metagenome | isolation source: hot spring wet sediment | place: Spain: Lobios | collected 2014-01
CGTCCCGAAGGCACCCCAGAGCACACCATCGAGGGCTAAATCCAGCGGCGCATCGGGCATGATGATAAGCGGATTCTTCCCGCCCATTTCCAGAGAGCACTTCTTGTTGAGCTCCCCGCAGATGCTGGCAATGCGGCGCCCTACGGTCGTCGAGCCTGTAAAGGCAATGAGCCGCACGTCAGGATGGCGAACGAGAGCCTCTCCTGCCTCAGCGTCACCGTGGACGACGTTGAAGACCCCCTCGGGGATGCCAGCTTCGTGGAGGATTGCTGCCAGAAGGTTCGCACACAAGGGAGCGTCTTCTGAAGGCTTCCACACAACGGTGTTACCGCAAACCAGAGCTGGGAAGATTTTCCACGAAGGCACAGCGATTGGGAAATTCCATGCCGTGATGATGCCACATACACCCACGGGCATGCGGAAGGAGAGGTTGACTTTGTTAGGAAGCTCGCTTGGGGTATTGTAGCCGAAGAGGCGGCGTCCTTCGGAAGCAGCGTAGTACGCCGTGTCAATTGCCTCTTGGACATCGCCACGGGCTTCCACAAGAGGCTTGCCCATCTCGCGGGTCATTGCTCGGGCAAGTTCTTCTTTGCGCTGCACCAGCAAGTCGCCTACACGGCGAACGAGTTCACCCCGCCGAGGTGCGGGCACAAGACGCCAGGAGGCATACGCTGCCTTTGCCGCAGCTACAGCCTCCGCAACGTCATCGGCGGACGAGAGTGGGAAGTGACCGATCACGTCGCGGACATCAGCAGGATTACGCTTCTCAAACTGCCGTCCACTCCGGCTTCCGCACCATTGCCCGTTGATGTAGTTGCCTGTCTGCATGGCCACTGTTCCCATTGTCACACCAGCACAAACTTAGCGAAAGCCCTTTCCAGCAGAGGTTGGCAATGATGAACAGGCGTTCACCATCCTCTGAGCTGTTCGCAAGCATTTTCTCCGCCTGCTGATAGCAACCGTTTCTTGTCCGCACAGCGTTTGCGCGGCAATTTTGCACTGCCGTTGGGTTGCATGTTGAACAATCGTGGTCAGACCCATGAAGCGCCTCCTGGCAGCGGTGCTTGCTCTGGCAGTGAGCGGCACCATGATGGCGGCAGTGCAGCAGAGCACGCCAGCAACGCAGCAGAAGCAGGCTCCAGCAGCGACGCCGGCGAAGCCAGCGACACCAGCGACGCCGGCGCCACAAGCAACGAAGCCTGCACCAGCAGCCCCAACAACGACCACAGCCCCCGCCGCTTCAGAGAAGACGGAGGCTAAGGCAGAACACAAGGCTGCTGCGAAGAAGAAGCACGCAAAGAAAGCCAAGAAGCACACCAAGGCAGAATCCAGCGAGCAGAAGTAAGCTGCTCTCAGGAGCCGTCGCAAAGGCGCCGGGGTCCTCTGACTCCGGCGCCTTTTTGTTGAGCTCCGCCTGGAAGGGGAGCGGTCGTTATATTCGTACGCACTGTCAGGCGCGCTGCTATGCGGTACTACGACAACGTCCTGCAACTCATCGGGAAAACGCCGCTGGTAAAGCTCCAGCGCGTTACCCAGGGGATTGCGGCAACAGTGTTGGTCAAACTGGAAAACCGCAATCCGGGTGGCTCCGTCAAGGACCGCATCGGCATTGCGATGATTGAGGCAGCCGAGCGCGAGGGCAAACTGCGCCCTGGTATGCTGATTGTCGAGCCCACCAGCGGCAACACTGGCATTGGGCTTGCGCTGGCGGCGCGGCTGAAGGGATACCAGTGCCTCTTCGTCATGACTGATAAAGCCTCGCAGGAGCGCATCCGATACCTCCAAGCCTTGGGAGCCGATGTCTTGATTGTCCCTTCAGCAGTTGGCCCCAGCTCGCCGGACTACTACTTCAACGTCGCCCGGCGTCTCGCTGAAGAGCTTCCCAACGCTATCATGCTCAACCAGTACGATAACCCCGCCAATCCAGCAATCCACGAGCAGACAACCGGACCCGAAATCTGGGAAGACACCGAGGGCAAGGTGACGCACTTCGTTGCTGGCATCGGTACAGGAGGAACGATCACGGGTGTTGCTCGTTTCCTGAAGCGCATGAATCCGAGCATCCGCATCATCGCTGCCGATCCGGTCGGGTCAGTCATCAAGGGGTACAAGGAGACAGGGCGTGTCGGCGAAGCCCTGCCGTACTTGGTCGAGGGCATCGGTCAGGAACGCATCCCTGGCAATCTGGACATCAACCTCATCGACGAGGTCATCAGCATCAGCGACCGGGAGTCATTTCTCATGGCGCGGCGTTTGGCGCGCGAGGAGGGCATCTTCTGTGGTGGCTCTTCTGGGACAAATGTTGCCGCTGCACTCCATGTGGCGCGTCTACTCCCGGCAGACGCCGTTGTAGTCACCCTCATCTGCGACACCGGCGAGCGGTACTTGAGCAAACATCACTCCGAGGAGTGGCTCCGCCAGCACCATCTGCTGGATGTGGGGGATTTCACGCTCAAGTCCGTGCTGCAGAGCAAACTCTCGCGAGGGCGTGTTCCGGCGCTGGTTTCCGTCGCACCAACTGCTCCGGTCCACGAAGCGCTGCACCAGATGAACGCCTATGAGCTCTCGCAGCTGCCTGTGATTGACGGGCGGCGCGTTGTCGGAACAGTGCGCGAAAACCGACTCCTCAAAGCCCTGCTGGACGACCATTCGGCTCTGCATCGGCAAGTGCAAGACTTCATGGAAGACCCCCTCCCCACAGTCGATGCTCATGCCTCCATTCAGGAAGGCATCGACATGCTGCGTGAGCATCCAGCCATCATACTGGTAGAGTTCGGGCACATCGTTGGCGTTCTTACCCGGCACGACGTGCTGGACTACCTCTGAGCTTCCCGCACCGCTCCGGAGGCATCCCCTATTTTTGCGCCTCCACGTGCGCAAGGAGTGTTGATGAAAGCGCTGGTAACAGGTGCGACGGGCTTCATTGGGAGCCACCTCGTCGATGCTTTGCTGGAGCGCGGAGTAGAGGTTCGCTGCATTGTCCGCCGCCAAAGTAACCGGCGGTGGTTGCAGGGCAAACCTGTGGAGATTGTTGAGGCATCGTTGGAGCAACCCGATTCTCTTCCGAAGGCAGTTGCAGGCGTTGACGTCGTCTACCACATTGCCGGTGTCATCGCTGCCCGGAGCTACGAGGAATTCTACCGGGGCAACCGGGATGCTACGGCAAACCTCCTCAATGCCGTCGTCCAGCATGCGCCCAATGTCCGTCGGTTCCTCTTCTTGAGCAGCCTCGCCGCGGTCGGACCGGCTCCGTCGTTAGCAGAGCCGGTCACGGAAGAGACTCCGTACCATCCTATCACGGCGTACGGTCGGAGCAAGAGAGCAGCCGAGGAGGTTGTCTTGGCAGCAGCGGACAAGCTTCCCATTACCATCGTGCGTCCTCCGGCGGTATACGGACCCCGCGATGCTGCAACGTTGCCGTTCTTCCGGAGTGTCCGGCTTGGGATTGCCCCGCTGATTGGCTTTCGGGAGAAGTACCTGAGCCTTATCCACGTCCACGACCTTGTGCAGGGCATTCTTGCTGCAGCTACGGCAGAATGCGCTGTCGGGCGCATCTACTTCATCAGCTCGGAAGAGGTCTACACGTGGTGGCAACTGACAGAGGCTGCTCGTGTTGCGTTGGGGCGTCGGCGCGTCTGGCGCGTGCGCGTACCCCATGCTATCGTGATGGGAATCGCCAGCGTTGCTGAAGTCGCAGGCTGGCTCATGCGCCGTCCACCGGTTTTCGATTTTGAGAAGGGGCGCGACATCATCCAGCCGTACTGGATCTGCTCGCCAGCACGGGCTGTTGCTGAGATAGGCTACCGGCAGACAGTTGGTCTCATAGAGGGGATGCACCAGACGGTGGCGTGGTATCGGGAGCATGGATGGCTGTAGCTGATGCTCTGGCGCCGCTTGGGAGCCGCCTTCTTCGGGGCTGTGGTTGCTGCAGGATGTATCAGTGTAGGCACGTGGCTGCTGCTCCAGCGCTCTCTACCGCCGTCATTCCAGAGCATCGCTGCGCCGGTGCGCGATAGCGTTCGTATCTGGCGCGATTCGTTCGCCATTCCTACTATCGTTGCCTCCCGCTCAACCGACGCTTTTTTTGCCTTAGGCTACCTCCATGCTGAAGACCGGCTCTGGCAAATGGATCTCCTGCGCCGCATCGCCAGCGGACGCCTTGCTGAAATCGTTGGCGAGGAGGCCTTCCCGCTGGATTACCTCATGCGCACCCTCGGCCTTGCGCTGATGGCGCAGCGCCTCTGGGATAGCCTGCACCCACTCTCGCGGCAGATTCTCCAGCGCTACAGTGAAGGTGTCAACGCGTGGCTGCGCCACAATGCTTCCCGCCTTCCGCCGGAATTCCTCCTGCTGGGCTATACCCCGGAGCCGTGGACCCCGCTGCACTCGCTGGCAATTGCCCGCCTCATGGCGTTTGACCTGGCTTTCTGCTTCTGGAGCGACATCGCCATGGGGACGCTCGCTGAGGAACTCGGCAGCGAACGGGCCTGGGACCTACTGCCGTCATATCCGGCAGCGGCACCTACGATCGCGGATGAAGCTCCATTGAGCCCACCTCTTCCGACAGAGGGTACTGCGCGGCGCTTTCCTTTGCCTCCCCCACCACCGCATGGTTTCTCTGAGCTTGCCTCGTTGCGGCAGATGCTTGCACCATGGCTTGTCCCAACTCCTGCTGCTGGGAGCAACGCATGGGCAGTGCGAACCCGAGAGGGAGCGGTGCTGGCCAACGACCCTCACCTCGTGCTGGGGCTCCCCGCGCGATGGTACCCGGTGTGCATCCTTTCACCTGACTACGAAGTCGCTGGGGTAACGTTGCCCGGCTTGCCATTGGTTGTCATCGGGCGGAACCGCTCCATCGCCTGGGGGGTGACAAACCTGATGGCGGATGAGTCCGACTTTTTCATAGAGCTTGCGGACACAGCCAATCCCTACCGCTATTGGGACGGGAACAGATGGCAGTCCTTCCAGCGCCAGCGCGATACGATTCGCATTCGCGGTCGTGCCCCTGTCGTTGTGGAGCTCCTCCGCTCACGGAATGGTCCTATCATCTCTGCCGCGCACCTCTTCTCCGCACCGAAGCTCCTCTTCCGTGGCCGCAGTGATACGACAACCAATCCATTCCTACAGCGTTACCGTTTGAGCTACCGCTGGGCGGCTGAGAACATCAGCGATGAAGTCATCGCCGCCTACCGCATCGGACGAGCCCGTTCATGGGAGAACTTTCGGGCAGCGCTGCGAACGTGGGGAGCGCCAGTCCTGTGCTTCGTCTACGCTGACGTTGCCGGCGTCATTGCTGCCCAGCCTGCTGGATTTATCCCCGTGCGCGATAGCACACTCCCAGAACAGACGTGGGCGTTTCCGCTCCCCGGCTGGGAAGCGCGCTACGCCTGGCGTGGAGTAACCTCAGCGCTCTCTTTGCCAAACATGGTCACACCACGACAGGGCTTCGTCGTTTCTGCCAACAATAAGCTGGCACACCGCCTACCACTGCCCCTCAGCTACATTTGGGAGCCCCCTTCGCGAGCGCAACGACTGACGGAATTGCTCCAACAGCGAGGCGCAGCTTATGCGCTCACTGACGCTGCCCGCATGCAGGTAGACGTCCTCTCACCATATGCACGGGAGATGCTCCGCTACCTGCTGCCGTTCCTTGCAACAGCTCAGCTCTCATTACCCGCAGCACAGCGTGCCCGTCATGCTCTCCAGGCATGGGACTACCAGTTTGCTCCTACCTCCATCGGAGCCACTGTCTTCGCAGTCTTTCTCGAGCGTATGCTGACCAACACGTTCGGAGCCCATCTGCCCGAGGCTCGTTTGCGGGAGTACTTCTTCTTGAGCAACCTAGCGCTGCGCCGTCTCATGGAGCTTGTCCAGGATCCGTCGTCGCCATGGTTTGATAATCCGCGGACGCCACAGCGAGAAACCCTCGCCGAAGTCGTGCAGCAGAGCTTTGCCGAAACTGTGGATACGCTCTCTCGGCGCTTTGGTCCCGATGTATCGCGGTGGACCTACGGGCGCCTCCACACGCTCTGGTTAGAACATCCTCTGGGGCTCAATCCTCTACTGCGTCCGCTGTTTTCCCGTGGTCCATATCCTTCCGCCGGAGCCCCAACAACAGTCAACACGGGCGAATGGCACCTCTGGGCACCATTCAGACACGCTCTGGGAGCCTCGGTGCGCTTCCTGGCTGAGCTCCGTAGGGATACAACACTGTGGGCCGTTGTGCTTCCCGGAGGTGTCTCCGGGCACTTCTTGAGCTCTCACTACACAGACCAGCTTCTCCTATGGCTGCACGGCGGAATCATTCGGCGTGAACTCCGCGTGCCTGCCGGAGCGCGCGTATCCGTGGTACTCTACCCAGCCTCTGAGGTGACGTCCCCCAGCCGTTCTGAGAGGAGTCTGTAGTTTTGCGCCCAGTTGCAGCAGGCACGAGCAGCGCCGTGGACGCGGAGATTCGAGCTCAATGTGCTGTTGTCGGTGTCTTCAACCACCCTCAGGCTGCTGTCATTGCTTACTACTGCCTCCATGCCCTACAACACCGCGGACAAGAAGCCACAGGCATTGTAGCTGCCTACTGGGACGAGCGGCAGCGGCGTCGCTTCGTTGCCCATAAGGGTGAAGGATTGGTCCTGGACGTCTTCACACCTGAGATCCTCCAGACCGTTCTGCGGGGTGATGCCGCCATCGGGCACAATCGCTACTCCACGACGGGAAGCTCTACCCGCTCTAACATCCAGCCCTTCCACATCACCTACCGCATGGGGAACATTGCCTTAGCGCACAATGGGAACCTGACCAATACGCGTACGCTCCGCCGCCAGCTCCAGGAGGAAGGCGCCATCTTCCAGAGTACGACCGATAGCGAACTCTTCCTCCACCTGATTGCCCGTAGCCGTCAGCCAACGCAATTGGAGCAAATCCGAGAAGCGCTCCAGATTGCCCAGGGTGCCTATTCGCTGGTACTGCTCACTGATACAGCCCTCATTGCTGCCCGGGATCCTCATGGCTTTCGTCCGCTCGTCATCGGGCGGCTTCCGGGGAGCAACGGGCAGTATGCCTACGTCGTCGCTTCGGAAACGTGCGCCTTTGACCTCGTCGGGGCAGAGTACCTTCGCGACGTCCGGCACAACGAGATCGTTGTCATTGACTCCGAGGTCGTGCGTACAGGGGAGCTGAAAAGCTATCCCATCGTGGACACTACCCCCGAAGCACGGCACTGCATTTTCGAGTTCATCTACTTCTCCCGCCCCGATAGCTTCATTTTCGGACACAGCGTGGATAAGGTCCGCCGTAAACTCGGTAAGAGCTTAGCCGAAGAGAGCCCCGTGCCAGCTGACTCGCCGGACGATCCTGTCGTCGTCATCTCTGTTCCCGACAGCGGGAACACAGCCGCTGTGGGCTATGCCCAAGTCAACGCTGCCCATGGTATCCCAACCCGCTTTGATATCGGGCTGATCCGCAGCCACTACGTCGGGCGCACCTTCATTGCCCCCGAGCAAAACCAGCGAGAGCTCAAGGTGAAAACGAAGTTCAACATCGTCCGCGGGGTCTTGCGCGGGAAAAAGGTCGTAGTTGTGGATGACTCTATCGTCCGCGGCACAACCTCGAAAGCCCTGGTGCAGCTCATTCGCCAAGCTGAGCCCCGCGAGATCCATCTCCGCATCACCTCGCCCCCCATCCGCTATCCCTGCAAGTACGGCATGGATTTCCCACGGTACGACGAGCTTATCGCCAACCACTATGCTACGGAGGAGGAAATCGGTCGCGCGCTGGGCGTGGACTCTCTGCACTACCTCTCGCTGGATAAGCTCTTGCTGTCCGTTCCCCACGAGCCTGGGATCGGCTACTGCACAGCGTGCTTCACAGGCGATTACCCTGTGCCCGTAGAGCCTGAGCTTGGCAAGCAGGTCGCCGAGGAGTAAGCCCCAGGGGCCGTGTCACTCCTGCTGTGACCTGTGGTGCGGTTGCAACACTTTCACCTACGTAGCAGAGGCTCCGTTCTGCGTTTTTTGCGGGTGGGAAAACACCACAAACAAAGGCAGTATCATGGTCACGCTATCACAGCATGCACGGATTCGCCTGCAGCAGCGAGGTATCCCGCCGGAGGCCGTTGCCCTCATTTTCTACTTCGGAACAGTGACGCACTGCAACCAAGGTCTCAGCTTCTTCCTGAGGCGGGAAACGTACCGGCGCCTGGAGTACCTGTTTGCCGGTTCAGCAGAAGCGGTGCCCGAGGACATTGCCCGAGCCCTTTGCTACCTCATGGGGTACACGGCAGAGGCTTACCCCACACTGCACATCCGCTTCCGCAAACTCCTGCGCCACAAAGGAGCAAAATTGCTGGACCTGTACTTCGTGATGGGTAGCGACGGTATTATCCTCACGGCTGCATACCGGCGGGGCAACGTTCATCGTAGGGGCTGACGAGGCAGAAACAGCCGCACAGACGAGGGTGTCTCTGGGTTCAAGCCCCCTACCTGCTCCCATTCTTCGGCATCGTACTGGTGGAGCAGAGTAACCGTTTGGTCGGTGACGCCCAAGAGGAACACTCGTTCGCCGATTCGGACAGCATACAGCATGGCTTTTGGGGGGAGCGGAAGCCGGGCGAGAATGCGGAAGCGTGCGGAAACACCTGCAGCGCTCCCCATCGCCCACCGTCGCACCGCGTACGCTACGGCTATGAGGACGGCAAAGAATGCCAGCAGGATGAGCACACTGCGGAGAATTGCGCCGCCTTCCATTCTTACTTCCGCAGGCCGTGCAACCGTTCGGCGGGTTCGACCAGGGTCGTGATTCTGATGCCGAAGTGCTTATCAATCACCACGACCTCGCCTTCAGCGATCTTCTTGCCGTTGACCAACACATCAACCGGGTCTGTGATGAGGCGTTCGAACTCAATCACAGAGCCGCGCCCCAGTCGTAAGATGTCTCGGATAAACATCGTCGTGCGCCCCAGCTCAACAGAAACGGGGAGCTGAATGCTGAAGAGCAGCTCCAACTTAGGGTCATGGAGGAGGTCGGGGGCTTCCTGCTCCGAGCTACTTGTTGGTTCAGCGGATGCCTCCGCAGGAGTGGCGCTGCCTTCAGCCTCTGGTGCCTGCTGGAATTCCGGTTGAAACTGCTCAGATTCAGGCTCTGCCATTGTCGCTGCGCTCTGCTGTTCTACCCAATTTCTTCAGGTCGGATGGGGCGGACAACCTGCACAGCACGTCGCCCTGCAACGCTTCCCGGACGCACCCACAGTTTGGGCTGTCCTTCAATGGACAGCGGTAGGAGCGCTGTTGTCTGAGTGTCCAAGCGGAGGACGTCGCCGACGCGCAACTGGAGGAGCTCGGCAACGGTAATGGTAGCCCGTCCCAGCTCCACAGAGACCTGCAACGGAATGGTCTGCAAGTGCTGTTGAATGATAAAAGCATTCTGACGCTGCTGCTCCGGAGTGGTGACATGGGTAACTTGCTGCCGCTCTAAGCGGCTGAGTACGTCTTCCAGTGCAAAGGTGGGATAGCACAGGCTCATCATGTACGAATGAATGCCGAGGGAAACCTGCAAACTGACCACGACGACAATTTCAGAAGCAGAAGCGATTTGCACGAAATCTGGCTCTGTTTCCATCCGCACCAGCCGGAAATGCATCGGAGCCGTAGGACTCCAGCTCTCCTCCAAGGCTCGGAACATGTGCTCAACAACACCCTTCAAGACAGCCTGCTCTATCGGCGTAACGGAGCGTGCCTTCGGTGGGGGGGTAACTCCCTCGCCTCCCAACAAGCGCTCCACGATGACAAGAGCCAGCTGCGGACTCAGCTCCAGGATGATGTGGCGCTGTGACTCCCCTACCTCAGCAATGTAGAGGCAGCCCGGACGCGGCAGCGACAGTAAGTACTCCGAGTAGAAGAGCTGGTCTACCGACGTCACGCTCAACGACGCTAATGCCTGGAGCCGCGAGAGGAGGTAGTAAGCAACTGTTTCCGCGAACGACTCGTGGATAGACTGCAGCGAGCGCAGTTGCACCTTAGAAATCCGGTTGGGACGCCGGAAATCGTACGGCAGAATCTGTTTCGGCGCTTCGTGGAGAAGCTCCTCAACCTCTACAGTCCCGCTGGAGATTCCCGCCAACAGGGCGTCTATTTCTTGTTGGCTCAGCACCTGCGGCATCGTCGGCGCGGTCGCTACTGGATGACGAACTTTGAAAAGTACACGTTCCGCAACTGAATGCCTGGGAGCACCTGCCCGAGCTCCTGCCGAATGCGCACGCGCAGGCTGTCCCGGATACCGGTCGCCTGGAGCTCTTCAATGGAGTACGAAGCCACGACGGACATGATACGGTCGCGCACCGGAATCATTAGCTCCTGACGGAGGCGCTCACCCTGTTTGGCATCTGCAACTTCCAGACCAAGAGCCACCAGCACGTAGCGCGAAGAGGAGCCCCGCGGGTTGACGACCAAATCCTCCACCGGCACAATGACCCCTGAAGGGACAGCAGCGGTGGATTCTGCAGGCTGCTCAACGGCTTCGGACGTCTCCGGTTTCCCATGCGGTTGCGGTGCCAGCACGAAGCGTGCCAGGATAACTAAAAGCCCTGCCTGTAAGAGGACAGCTCCCAGGACCAGCCCAATAACAACAGGCAGACTCAGACCCTTTTTCGGCTTCTCTGCTGCTTTTGCCTCAAGGTCTGCCATTGCTGGTTTCTCGCCGTGGCTACCACTCCGCATGTATTATCGGACGTTCTGCTCCCCTCTCAAGTCGGGGTACACCGAGGGGCGTCCGACACTGTGGTACTCAAACCCGCGGCGCTGCATCTCTTCCGGTGCATAGAGGTTACGTCCATCGAAGACGATGGGGTACCTCAGCAGACGCCGGAGGAGCTCGAAGTCGGGATTGCGAAATTCCGCCCACTCGGTTGCGATGATGAGCGCATCGGCATCTTCCGCACAGCTATAGGGTGAGGAGGCGTAGAGGAGCCGGCCACCGTAGAGACGACGGAGGTTGTCCAGAGCCTGAGGATCGTAGGCGTGTATGGTTGCCCCATCACGCAAGAGCTCCTCTATGAGGCGGAGCGCTGGAGCCTCTCGGAGGTCGTCAGTGTTCGGTTTGAACGCTACACCCCAGAGAGCGAAGCGCCGATGAGCAAGGGAGCCAAAGCGCTGGCGGATCTTGTCAACGAATCGGCGTAACTGGCGAGCATTGACCTGTTCAGCTGCCGGGATAATCTGCAGCGACACCCCAGCTTGGGCAGCAGCCTGCGTCAGAGCTCGGACATCTTTCGGTAAACAGCTCCCTCCATAGCCTAAGCCGGCGAAGAGGTATCGCTTCCCGATCCTGCTGTCCGAGCCAATCCCCAGGCGGATGAGCTCAATGTCTGCGCCAATTGCTTCGCAGTAAGCAGAGAGCTCGTTCATGAATGAGACCCGCAGCGCCAGGAAAGCGTTGGCAGCGTACTTTGTCAGTTCAGCACTGGTTGTGTCCATTACGTAGACCGGGCTCCCTCCCCGCACGAAGGGCTCGTAGAGCTCCCGCAGAACCTTCACTGCCCAAGGGTCGCTCGTGCCAATGATGACGCGCTCGGGCTTCAGAAAGTTCTCCACTGCAGAGCCTTCGCTGAGGAATTCGGGGTTGCTGGCAACGGTAAGCGGAACATGGGGCAGTTCGCGCCTGATGAGCTCTTCCAGTTGGCGTGTCGTGCCTGGCGGAACAGTACTCTTCGTCACCAGCAGGCGTGGCTGCTCTGGGGGATGGTGCCGGTAGATATCCACCAACTGCCGCGTGACGGCAAGCACGTGCTGTACATCGGCAGAGCCATCTTCGTTCGGTGGGGTTGGCAGACACAGCATGAGAACCTCACAGCTCAACGCGGCATCCGATAGTACGGTCGTGAACCGGATGCGACCCTTGCGCAGATTAGCAGTCAAGAGCGGTTCAAGCCCTGGTTCGTAGAAAGGCACCTCCCCGCGCGAGAGGCGCTGGACTTTCTCAGCGTCAACGTCAACGCATGTGACATCGTTGCCCGTTTCAGCAAAGCATACGCCAGTGACTAAACCAACGTACCCTGTCCCCACGATACCGATGCGGTACATGTCTCCAGCGAGCCGTAGCCCTACTCCAGCTCAAACGTGAAGGTGATGACACCCACCATCTCCGTTGCTGTTGGCAGTGGGTTGAAACGCCACTGTCGCAGCGCTTCTATTGCCGCCCGCTCTAACAACGGATCAGTTCGCTGCAGCGGAACAATGAGGCCGACCGTGCCATCAGGCAGCACGGTGAAGCGCAGCCGAACCCGGCCAGCAACGTTATGCCCACGTGGATACTGAGGCAGCACCTTGTAGATAACAGTGCGGTTTCCTCCTCCTCCCCACTCAATATCGATGCCCAAACCGCGTCCGCTGCCTGTGCCTTGCACTCCCAAGCCTGTTCCTTCGGGAGAACCAGCCTCTGCTCCCTGGTTTGCTGAGGCTCCTCCGACGGACGTGCTCAAGGCTTTTGTCGGGGTTTCAGGAGCGGGCTTGGGGATGGCCTGTGTAGGCTCGGTCGCAGCGGCTGCCCGTGCGCGCGCACGCCCTCTGTTCGCATCTGCTAAGGGGTTACGTGTAGACTGGGCATGGTATGCCTGTCCTTCAGGCGAGAGGTTGCCCCCCGCTGGCTTATCCCCTTCACCCCATCCGAGCGTGAGGAGCTCAACGGGAATGCTCTGTACCTCGCTCTGCCGCGGCGGTTCAGGATACCACCGCACGTGAAGGGCTACCAGGAAGAGCAGCATATGGAGTAGTACCGACAGCAGGAATCCCCGCGCGACGAATCGATCCCAGGGGATCCGAAGTGTCAGCACTGCCTCCGACTTACGAGGAGAAGGCATGGCATCTATCGCAGCCGCACAATCCACGCTTGAGAAAAGCCCGCCGCTACAGCAGCTTGCTCCGCCTGTAGACGACTCACGTAGGGCCCAAAGCGTACCCGCCACCACATCTGCCCTCGAATCATTGCTGATGAGACACTAACGTTTGGCAACCCACGGCGACTCAACTGCTGAGCGACCTCAGCAGCATCCTCGTAAACGGGGCTGGCGTATACTTGAACGACAAAGAGCTCTTCGGTCGGTGCTGCGGCTGTTGGTATTGGTGTTGAGTGCTGGCTTGGTTTGCTGTGGGGGGTGTGTGGGGTGGTTTTTGTGGTGGTTGTTGGGTTTGGTGTGGTTGTGGTGATAACCTGCAATAACGGCAAATAAGGCGCTACTTCCAACGGCGGCACCACAGTCACCTGCCGAAAAGGCACATGCACAGTCACACTTCCAGCTACTTCCGTTGTCGTTCCCACGGACTTTCCTGGAGCTGTTCTCTCCGGTGGTTGCCCGCCTGCCTTCCCCGCAGGTAGCTGCTTACTGTAGTACCAGAGAAGCCCACCGCCCGCCAGTACGAGGACAACAAGCAGCGCTTCCACTGGTATACGCCGTCGCTTAGGCGGTGAACCCTCTGACTGCTCCTCTCCCAACGGACTACCTACAACTTCGCTCTCTGTACTCCCAGCCCGCAATGAATCATCGCCAAACTGCGATGGATGCCGCGGAAGGGTACCGGTTAGGTCTATCTCCACCCCCTGCCCCATCACACCATCCCGTTGACGCACACCCTGTGCTTGCTGCGCCTGTAACTGCTGTTGAGTCTGTTTTCTTCTCCTTGCCTGGCTGCGCTCTATCTCTTCGCGAAGGTAGCGAAGCACGTCTTCGTCAAGCTGCACTGGCAACTCCTCAGAAGCTCCCTCTACGACGGTCGATTCTGTCTCCTGCTCCGGTTCCGCTTCGGCAAGCCAAGGGAGCGTCCCTGGGTATGGCGACCGCTCCGCCAGGAAGGTTTCCTCATCCACTTCAGGCTCAAAGCCGGTGCGTTCTTCGGGTTGTAGCTCTACCATCACCAACTCCAGCGGGCTGTGGCACCGATGAAGATCCCACGCTCAGGATAGCCACTCCAGCGTTGGATATCGGCGTTGAGTGCATTGTCAACATAGAGTGCCAGCAACAGGTGCTGCATAAGCTGGTACCGTATCTCTCCCCACACTCGAACAAACCCAGGCAGAGTGTCCCTCAGCGACACCCACCGTGAACTTACAACCTCCATGCCAAGGGAACTCCACAGACCCTCTCGCCACCAACGGTCATAGCGGAAGGTTACCGAGGCGGGTACGTAGTACGGAGCATGTCCTTCGCTTTCAAAACGGGCTTTCCCAATCCTGAGAGTGCTTCCCAAGAAGTGCCTCTCCGAAAAGTACAGCAGCACATCGCACGACAGCTCCACCGCCCTGAACGCTCCCACTCGCAGACGGAATCCAATGCTATCCCGCTCCCACGTCCACCATCGCCCGACAGAGCGCAGCCATACCGCTGGCTCTATGCTCCAGCGGGGAGCTGGTGACCATTGAAAAGCGCCCCGCACACCAACGCGTTCGTACACGGGCAACGGCACACTCACCGGCGAGGCGTACGGATTCTCTCGCCACAATTCCCATACTCCAGGAGCCTGGAGGCGAGACCACACTCCAAGGATCGCCCGACCATTCGGCATAACGGCATACTGCACCTCCCCTTCAAGGCTCGGTGTCAAAAACCCAGCGCCCGTATAGGCCCGGGCGAGCTGCAGCCCTGCACTCCCGCGGGCTGAAGCAGAGCTATCTTGCCACATAGCTCGTAGCGCAAGCTCACCGAGGCTTTGAAGCTGCTCGCCCCAGAAGCGCACATCAAAGTGCCCCTCAGCCCCGATACTTGTGTAGCGCTCCTGCAGTGGATACTCCGCCCGAAAGCGAACTCCCAGCCTCTGTTCGCTCTGTGCTGCAACGTCGTGGCGTAGCCGTGCCACCCCGACAGTCATCTCCGCCCGAGTCTGCAGTTCCCCGATAACACCTTGGATTTCCCCGGAGGCGAGCAGCTCCAGTAACGAGCGCGACCATGGCACGGAATCTCCGAATAGCCGGTACCGGTGCCAGTGGATGTGCACCGTGCCCTGCCCAGTTGCGTTTTGCAACCACTCCAGAGACGGTATCGGCGCAGCGTACTGCACAATTCCGGACACGCCGACAGAGTCTGCTTCTGCCACATGTCCTGCCGTTGAAGCCGCATACCCACGGATTACGAAGCGTCGTGCATCCCTCTGATGCTGGTAGAAAGCGGACACATACCCACTCGTGTACTGGCCAATGCCGCCTTCTACATATGCCCGAAGTGGTGGCTCCAGCACGATACGGTTAGGGAAGTCCGGAATCGGCACAGCACCGACGACCGTGTGCTTTGCCAACGGATTGAGTGAATCCAGAAGTGCTGCCGAAAAGGGTGCCGGAGGCTGGGCTGGCTGCTTGCTTCCACCCGGGATACGCCGTTCTTCTTGCCCAACGATCACAACCTCGGGAAGCTCCAGAGGAGGAGGGGTCTGAGAGACTCCGTAAGCGATACAGCACAGAAACAGCGCTGCTCGTGCTCCCTGCTTCTTCATGGCTGCCGTTGTTGCAGACGGTTCAAACGACTTCGCGCTGTACGCCCGTACTCATCGTTCGGTCGGAGCGCTACGACCAAGCGATATGCCTCTATTGCCGCGGCATTCTCTCCCATGCGCTCGTAGCACTCGCCAGTATGGAGGAGGCTGAGGGGGAGCCATTGGTTGTCGTTGGGGTGTTTGGTGTGGAGGGTCCGGAATGCAATAACGGCACTATCGCAGCGCCCCTGCCGCATCCATGCTTCCCCAATCAGATACAGTGCCTCCGCCCCCAGCTCATCCTCCCGCTCAGCCAAAGGTGCTAAGACAATTCGGAGCGAGTCGTACTGCTCCACCCCGCGCCAGTACAGAGCTAAACGGTAGCGCGCTTGTGCCGCAAACTCCGTTGCCGGATACTGCGCCGCAGTCCACTGCCATTGTCTCACCGCTGTCCCTGTGTCCCCCCGGATATACGCCAGGTTCCCCCGTTGAAAAGCTGCTTCTGCTCGTTGGAGGCTATCGCCAAGTTGCTCCACCTGCTGGTACAGCGAATCAGCTATCGCCGGGTCAAAGCGGGCTTCTTCACGAGCCAACTCTAACAGACTCTGTGTCGCGAAGCGGTCGCCTGGGAACTGCTGGTGCAATTGTTTGCTCAACTGCCGCGCTGTTTCTCTATCCCCCAGCGCCAGCGCACTCCGGAATGCCCAGTAGAGAGCCTCCGCTGTGCGGTTGCTGTAAGGGTAGCGCCGGGCAAACTCAGCGTACTCACGCAGCGCAGCATCGTAGCGCTGCTGAGCAAAGAGGAGTTCTGCCCGTTTCAAGCGGGCTTCCTCTTCCAGCTTCGTAGCTGGATAGCGCTGGGCAACGGTATCGGCCCATCGGTAGGCTGCGTCTGTTTGCCCCATAGCCAGGAGGCAATACTGGACGCTCTTGACCGCCTCAAGGGCGTAAGGACTGTTGGGATACTGCTCAACGACGGTCCGGTATGCCTGCAGCGCCTCCTGCCACTGCTCCATGTTGTAGTATGCGTTCCCGATAGCAAACCACGTGCGGGCAGCAAGCGGCGAATTCGGGTAAATCTGCAACAGATGTCGGAAGCGCTCAATGGCTTCCTGATAGCGCTGCTGCTGAAAAGCCAACCACCCCAGGAAGTAGAGGGCTTCATCGGCAAGCTGCGAGCGAGGATACGTGCGGGCAAAGTAGCGGAAGGCCTCTTCGGCAGCAGTGTAGTTGCGCAGTCGGTACAGAACGTAGCCGTACTGGTATGCGGCGTATTCCCCTTCGGGCATTGAGGGAAAGCGTTGTGCGACGTCCCAATACGTCTCGGCTGCCTGCCGATACTGTTTGAGTATGTAGAGTGCATCCGCTCTGCGGACAAGCGCTTCCGTTGCGTAGCGGGTGTTCGGAAACTCTTGCAGGAGGCGGTCGAACCAGAACGCTGCCCGCTCCAATTGGTGTGTCCGGAAGGCACACCATGCCGTGCCGTAGAGCGCCTCCTCTCGGCGCAGGCTGGTCGGATATCGGAGGAGAAGGCGCTCGTAGACCTGCGTTGCTTGGGCAAGATTGCCCACTTGATAGTATGCCTCCGCCAGCCAGAAGAGGATCTCGTCGGGCTGCAAGGCGCGCTCCAACCACTCACCTACAAGCTGTTCCAGGATGCGGAGGGCTTCCCCAGCGCGTTGGAGCATTACCAGCGAAGCTCCCATCCCCAGGAGTGCCTGTTCCCAGTAGCGCCGCCAGTGTGGAATCAGGAGCGTATCACCGTGCCGCAGCAGCTGCTCTGCCATTCGGAAGGCACGCAGTGCTCCTTCCCAATCCCCCAACTGCTGGTACGTTGAGCCCAGTAAGATCAGGACGCGCAGCATCGTCGGGGCATCGGAAGCCTCGCGCAGGACTTGCTCCAAGTTGAGGCGTGCGTTACCGTACCGCCGTGCTTCATAGGCAAGCTGTCCCAGCTCCAGCAATACTTTCGCCGGATATGGGAAATCCGAGCGTAGGCTGAGCTCCAGTAGCTCCTGTTGAGCTGCGGCTGTGTCGCCACTGGCCTTGAGTGCCAGCGCCTTGTAGAGAGCAGCAAACGCCGCAACTGTGGCATCACGACTCTGCTGGAGCTCGGTGAAGGCGGCCAATGCTCTACGCGGCTCTCCTCGTGCTAACCATAACCATGCATGCTGCAGGCGTGCCCGCTCTGCCAGGAATCCATCGGGGTAGAGCTGGAGAAAACGCTCAAACGCCTGCTGCGCTGCCTCCCACTGTTCCTGCTGCAGATACGCTTCTGCTCGGACAAAGAGTAACTCCCGGCGCGGGATATCCAGCGAAGAAACCGGCTCGCAGCTGCTTCCAGGAACTCCCGCAGAAAGCCGCTCCAGGAGCAACTCTAGTTCCTCCGTCAAACGGATAGCGGAGGGGTACTCCTGCAGCACCAGCCGCAGGTACGCCTCACGGGATAGTGCGTGCGGTGTCGCTGTGTGACACGGGTACCGCTCGCGTAAGTCCCGAAGCAGTGTCGCTGCCTGCCGGTACGCGCCTTGCATCTCTGCCAAGAGAGCCCGGAAGAAGAGGGCCTCATCAGCATGGGGGGAAAGTGGATAGCGCTGCACGTACACCACCGCAACACTATCCGCACGCTGATAGTGCCCCTGATGGAGGAGAGCCAGCAACAGCCAATACTCTAGCTGCTGCTGAAGGTCGGAGCGCAGAGCTGTATCCCTGAGCACGGCGCTATGCTCTAGAGCGGTTCTCCAGCGCTGTTCAGCCTCTGCATAGTGCCGCTGCTGGAAGGCGGCAACCCCTGACCACTGCCAGAGCCAAGGTTGCAGTGGAGAGAGGCTCCCACTGGACAGCAGTGTGTTGAGCTCCCGCTCACCCTCGCTCCAAAGCCCCTGCCGCAGCAAACTCCGAGCCTTTACCAACTGAGCCCATTCCCGCGCTGTCACCGGCAGACTGCCCACGGATTCAGCCAACCGCTCTGCTTCCCAGAGCAATGCCTCTGACTCTTGGCGGAGTGCCGCCTGCAGTCGCTCTATCGGAGTAGCGCCGCTGACAGTCCCCCACCCTGCCGTCACCACCTGACAGCAGCACAGGCTCCCAAGCAACCACCCCCAGCGGCTGCCCATTGCTCCCCATGGCGCATATGGCACAGGTGCTATGACGAAGCTGCTCCCGCTAATCTGTGCAATTGCCCCTGTTAGCGTGGCGTCTATAGCAGCCGTGTGAACCGGATGCTGTGTTCGCTATGGCCCAGGCATTGGAAGACCTCCTTGTCAGCGAATCCACCGAGCCTGTGCTCAAACCTTCCGAGATTCCTAAGCCGCTCCCTATCCTGCCGTTGCGCGACGTGGTTATCTACCCCTTCATGCTCTTCCCCATCGTTGTCGGCCGCCCAGCATCGGTCCGTGCAGTAGCAAAAGCGTTGGAGCGTAAGCGCGTGCTCTTCGTTGTTGCCCAGCGCGACCCCATGGTGGAAGACCCTGACTTTGAAGACCTTTACCCCCACGGGACAGTTGCCCGCATCCTGCAAGTACAGCGTCTTCCCAACCAACCACTGCTGAAAGTGCTCGTCGAAGGGCTCTACCACGCTCGCTTGAAAGAGCCCTTCCACAAGGGCGAATACATGGAGGCCAATGTCCGCATCATCACTCCTCGGATTCCGAAAGGCGACCCTGAATTCGAAGCTATGGTGCGCCGCGCTGGTGAGCTCTTCCAGGAGTACCTGCGTATCTCGCAGCAGCCGCACGAAATTTGGGTCGCTTACGAAAACCTGGACAACCCTATCCACCGCCTCTACTACGCCGCCGCACACATCCAGCAGAACATCGAAACCAAGCAGCGCATTCTGGAAAAGGAACGTCTCAAGGAGCAGTACTTTGAGCTCCTTGGCATCCTGACCACGGAAGTGGAAGTCCGCCGCCTGGCGCAACAGATTGACCAGCAAGTGCACGATGCCATCCTGCGCGCTCAGCGGCGCTACATCATTCAAGAGCAAATCCGCGCGCTGCAGCGCGAATTAGGCGAAGACGAAGAGGTCATCCCTGAGCTGGCCGCACTCCGCGAAGCCATCGATCGGGCAGGCATGCCAGAGCACGTCCGGGCAAAGGCATACGAAGAATTGGAGCGGCTACGCAAAACCCCGCCCATCTCCCCGGAGTTCGCCGTCAACCGCACGTACCTGGAATGGCTCATCTCCCTGCCTTGGACCCAGCGAACGGAAGACAACCTAGACATTGAGCACGTTCGCCAGATTCTGGACGAGGACCATTACGACTTAGAGCGCCCCAAGGAGCGCATCCTGGATTACCTCGCCGTTGCCCGCTTGAAAGGCTCGGTGCGCTCGCAGATCCTCTGCTTCGTCGGGCCGCCCGGGGTCGGGAAGAGCTCGTTAGCACGCTCTATCGCCCGTGCACTGGGGCGCCGCTTCGTCCGCATCTCCTTAGGCGGGGTCCGTGATGAAGCGGAAATCCGCGGTCACCGCCGCACGTACATCGGCGCAATGCCCGGGAAGATCATCCAAGCGATGAAACGCGCCGGCACCATCAACCCTGTGATTCTGCTGGACGAGGTAGACAAGATGTCCATGGACTTCCGGGGCGACCCATCAGCCGCCCTGCTGGAGGTGCTGGACCCCGAACAAAACCATGCCTTCAACGACCACTACTTGGAGGTGGACTACGACCTCTCACAGGTCCTCTTCATCGCCACCGCTAACGTGCGCTATGACATCCCGCTCCCATTGCTGGACCGGATGGAGGTCATTGAACTGCACAGCTACTTGGATGACGAGAAGCTGGAAATCGCCAAGCGGCATATCATTCCCAAGCTACTGCGGGAGTACGGCATGGAAGCCATTCCCGTGACGTTCACCGATGAGGCGTTGCTGCGCATCATCCGCCAGTACACACGCGAGGCTGGCGTGCGCAACTTGGAACGTCACATTGCAACGATTCTCCGCAAAATAGCCCGGCAGCTCATCGAGCGCTTCGCCGCCCAAGAAGGCGAAGCCAACCTCTCGGAGCGCCTGATGGACTCGCCTGAGTTCCAAGCCTTCGTCCAGAAGCTCACCCTCCGTGTCGACGCAGCCGATATTCCCCAATACCTGAAAGCCCCGATTTACACGGACCACTACAAAGACCTCCGCGACAAGGTCGGTATCGCCTTAGGGCTTGCCTGGACCAGCGTCGGAGGGGAGCTCTTGCCCGTTGAAGCTACCCTTATGCCAGGAACGGAACGCCTGACCCTCACTGGGAAACTGGGCGACGTCATGAAAGAATCCGCCATGGCAGCAGTATCGTACGTACGCTCTAACGCCCTCCGGCTCGGTATTGACCCCGAGTTCGCCAAGGGCAAAGAAATCCACATCCACGTTCCCGAAGGAGCTATCCCGAAAGATGGTCCTTCGGCAGGGCTTACAATGACGGTTGCATTGATTTCTGCCGCCGCAGGACAGCCCGTCCGCGGAGATGTTGCCATGACAGGCGAAATCACGCTCCACGGCGATATCTTACCCGTCGGTGGCTTAGCAGAGAAACTCCTGGCAGCTAAACGCGCCGGCATCACGACCGTGATCGTGCCCAAGGAGAACGAGAAAGACTTGCCCGACCTGCGTCCCAGCATCCTTGAAGGGTTGGACCTCCGATTGGTGCAGCACGTAGAAGAAGCGCTCCCCATCGCCTTCCGAACGTTCCCCTTCTCGAAACAGTCCCACACCGACCAACTCGCTACGGTGGAGGCAACGGCTTCTGTGGTTCCGGGCGCCTCTCCAGAGTTCTAAGCGGTGCGGCTGGAGTAATCCTCGGTGGTGTTTCCGATGCATTCTGCTTCGTTCCTGAGGAGGGAGGGCGTGGTAACTGCCGGCGTTCCGGTGGCACCTGAGTCGGGAGCGGCCCCGCTGATGTCCAGAGCGAATCAGCGCTAATCCGAACCGAGCGCACTACACTTCCCCGAGGTCCCAAGGGCGGTAGTGCTTCTCCATTACGCCAGAGCTCTACGCCTCCAGCATTTCCGACCGAGAGGACCGCAATGCGGCGTACGCTCCACTGCCGCTCCTGTCCTGGCTCCAGAATGAACTGCTCGCTCTGCTTGCCGTCAACGATAATGCTGAGCCATACCGTATCCCGGGCCCGTGCCCGAAGCTGCCAGATTGTGTCGCCAACAACTGCACGGTGAACCTGCTCTGCATCCGCAGCAGCTGTATTTGCCGGCTGAACGAAAACCTCAGGAGCTGTCACCTGCCGCACCTCTTCCGGCTTCGGACGGAGGAAGAAGTAGTACCCAACAGCGATGACTGCCCCGACCAACCCGCCATAGAGCAACGCGTTGACTACATGGAGCCGCTGCTCCACAGCCTTTCTACGAGAGACCTGTTGGTTAGAGGGCACAACTGGTGGCCCCACAGAACGCCCAAAGCGTTGGGCTAAAAGCTGTTGCAGCTCCTCCTCGGGAATACCCACAAATTCAGCATAGCGGCGGGCAAACTGGCGCATGTAGACAGGCGGCAATGGTCCAGGTTCGTCCGCCTCCAGCGCCTCCAGGATGGAAGGGCGGATTCGTGTGCGCTGGCTAATTTCGTCTATGGTCAAACCCAGCTCGTGCCGGCGCGCTCGGAGCCGCTCCCCTAAGGTTGCCATGGAATGCCTGTCATTGCTTGCTGTTGCCGGAGAAATTTACGCAAAAAGCCGCAGTTGCCTCTCACCAGAGAGGGACGGCTCCACTACCGCCGGTCCATGTTGTATCAGCCTCGCGCTCTAAGTCATGCGTGCCCCCATTCGCATTGCTTCTGGTCAAGGGTTCTGGGGTGATTGGCTCCAAGCCCCGCTGCTCCAGGTTACCCGGGGTCCGATTGATTACCTCGTGATGGACTACCTTGCCGAAGTCACGATGTCGATTCTCCAAAAGCAGAAGCAGCGAGACCCGCGCTTGGGCTACGCCCGAGACCTTGTGACTGTCTTCCGAGAAATCGCCCCTCATCTCTACGAACGCAACATCCGCTTGATCACAAACGGTGGCGGGGTCAATCCTACTGCTGCCGCCGAAGAGCTGCTTGCAGTTGCTCGCCAGTTAGGGCTTTCGGGGCTCCGCATTGCCGTTGTCTTGGGCGATGACCTCATGCCCCGCATTGACGACATCTTAGCCGCCGGCTATGAGCTGCGCCACCTGGAAACTGGACAACCTCTGCGCGAGATCCGAGACCGCCTCCTGAGCGCTAACGCATACTTCGGTGCTTTCCCAATTGTTGAAGCACTTCGCCAAGGAGCACACGTTGTTATCACCGGACGCACAACGGACACTGGCATCACCCTTGCCCCGATGGTATACGAATTCGGCTGGAGCGAGCACGACTACGACCTCTTAGCTGCCGGCGTCGTTGCTGGACACATCCTGGAATGCGGCGCCCAAGCCAGTGGTGGAAATTTCTTGGGCAGGTGGGAAGACTTCGACCTTGTTGAGCCCGGCTTTCCCATCGTGGAGGCTTACCCAGACGGCACTTTCATTGTGACCAAGCACGAAGGCACCGGTGGTGCTGTCACACGGGAAACCGTAGCGGAACAGCTCCTCTACGAAATCGCCGATCCCCGAGAGTATATCACCCCTGAGTGCATCGCCGACTTCACCACCATCCAATTGGAGGATTTGGGAGGCGACCGCGTGCGGGTCTTCGGCATCAAGGGACGCCCTCCCACGCCGTACTACAAGGTCTCTGCCAGCTACGCTGCTGGGTATATGGCAGTGGGGACACTGGTCTACTCAGCACCCGATGCACTCAAGCGAGCCCAGCGAGCAGACTATATCCTCCGCGAGCGCCTGCGCCGCTTGGGACTCCAGTTTGAGGAAATCCGCACAGAGTTTGTCGGCTACAATGCTTGCCATGGACCGCTGGCAAAACCGATAGAACCCAACGAAGTCATGCTCCGCATCGCTGTGCGTGCCCCCGATTATGCAACGGTAGACCGCTTCACTCGGGAAATAGCTCCTCTCATCTTGACCGGTCCACCTGGTGTCACCGGCTTCTCCGGCGGACGCCCTAAGCCCAGCGAGGTTGTCGCGTACTTCCCAACGCTCATTCCCAAGGAACTCGTGCAGCACGAAGTACAAGTGCTGACTGTATGATGCGCCACGCCTGCCTCTTAGGGCTTCTACTGACAGCTCCATGGACAGGAGCATCCGGTACGACGCCAGACACACTCCCCGCGCCATCCACCTATCTCCTGCGGGCATATCCCGCTATGCTTACCTTCGGGGGCTATCCACGCTCTACCTTGGATGGCTCCTCACTGCTACAGCCACGCAGAGCTCAGCCGTGGAAGCTGGCAGCCTTGGGTACTGCATACGCAGCCACGTTGGTGACACTGCACATTATCCAGCACAACGCCTGGTGGAAGGTCCCAGGACCTTTTCAAGTGGTGGAAGACTGGAACTTCGCCCTGCAGGTAGACAAAGCCGGGCACATCTATGGCGGGTACTTGATGTCCTACCTCTGCGGGGAACTTCTCCTTGCAGCTGGCTCCGACCCGCCGACAGCCGCCCGCTGGGGGAGCCTCCTGGGACTCTTGTACCAGACGTACGTTGAAGTAGAGGACGGCTTCAGCCGTGACTGGGGCTTCAGTCCCAGCGACGCTGTTGCGAACTTTCTCGGTGCCTACTGGTACTTGGCACAACACTACTGGAAACCTCTACAAGCGTTCCAACCCCGTTGGCAGTACATCCCAGCACGCTGGACTGGTAATCTTCCCCGCAACCACAGTGGCACCTTCATTGACGACTACAACAGCTCCACCTTCTGGCTATCTATCGACGTCTACCAGCTCCTGCCCGAACGGTGGCGCCCGTACTACCCTGCGTGGCTGATGCTTGCTATCGGTTACGGTGCCCGGAATATTGAGACCCCTCTGCCCAAAGAGCGCCGCATCATCCTCGGTCTGGATTACAACTGGCAAGCACTCCTCCCTGAGGGACCTCCCTTGTGGAACTGGCTGCGGCAGAGCCTGTCCCTCCTCAAGTTCCCTGCTCCTGCCGTAGAGTTCGGTCCCCATCCACCCCGCTTCTCCTTACTCTACCCGTTCCGTCTCCGGCTCGGCAACATCCGCCTGTAGTAAAGGCTCGTCCGTGGACGTCGTATTTTTGCGCACGGTTATCCCTGCCGTGAGGAATCCAGAATGGCAGAACTCTTCACAGACGAGGAACTGCAGGAGGTAGAACGCCTGGTTTCGCTTTACCCTGAACCCCAGGCAGCACTGTTACCCGTACTCTGGATGGTCCAGCGCAAGTACGGCTGGATTTCCTTGGAAAACATCCGTGCTGTTGCCGAACTCCTGCGTCTCCCCTACGCTCACGTGCTCGGGGTGGTGCGTTTCTACACGATGTTCCACACCGAGCCTGTGGGACGCTACCACATTCAGGTCTGTACCAACGTTTCGTGCATGCTCCGCGGCGGCGAGCAGATTCTGGACTACATCTCCCGCAAACTCGGCATCCGCCACAAGGAACGCACACCCGACGGGCTCTTCTCGCTGGAGGAAGTCGAATGCATGGGTGCCTGCGGCGGAGCACCGATGATTGCCATCAACGAAGACTACTACGAGAACATCACCCCTGAACAGATTGACCAGCTGCTGGACCACCTGCGACGCTCTGCTTCTAACGGCGATCCCAGTATCTCCAGCACTCCGGAGGGCACGGATGAGTCCCACACGGCGTGACTTCCTCCGACAGCTCGCTCTCCTGACAGCAGCAAGTACCGTATCCCCTGCTTTGCCGAGATTGCTCGCTTCAGGTTCGGATTCCAGGCGCCATATCTGCGGGCGTTTTCGCGTGTCTCTGTCTGACTATCCTGCACTGCAGACCGTCAACGGCTCGGTCAAAATCTCCATCCCTGATGCTACCGGAACCATACCGCCGCGGCTTATTGTCACACGCATTGCTGCCGACGCGTTTGCCGCCGTTGATGACATTTGCCCTCATGCCGGCTGCCTGGTGAACACATACCAGGCAACACTCGGAGGATTGCCCTGCCCATGCCACGGCTCGCTTTTCCGCCCGACAGGAGAGGTGCTTCGCGGTCCGGCAACGCGTCCACTCCGTAGCTTCCAGACCTTCTACGAGCCCGGCAGTACGGTCGTGGAGATTGAAATCCCCGGCTACACCAGCGTTCCTTCTTCACCCCATGCTGATTCGTTCTCGCTCAGCCCTAACCCGGCAACGGACGCTGTGAACATCCATGGGTTCCTCTCCCAAGCAGAGGTCCTGCGCTTTCGCATTCTTACTCTGACGGGACAATACCTCGTAGAATGGCAGCAGCCCGTGTCCGCTGGGCAACTCCACATCCGCTATCCCCTGACCGGCATTGCTGCTGGAATGTACTGGCTGGAAATCCACGGCGCCACTACCGGAACGCACCGAATTCCCTTCACTGTCCTGCGTTGACATGCGATATTGCTACGGGCTTGCCGGCATAGCGCTGATGCTCACTCTCCTGACCGGCTGTGAAAGCGTCGGCGTTGACGAATTCGGTGCTGCCGCAGCCGTGGAAGTAATACCGCAAGAGGTGGACTTCGGCAGTGTCCGGATTGGACAAAGCGCTACGGTCTGGCTCCGCATACGCAACCGAACGGATTCTGCCCTCATTCTGGCTCCAGCAATAACGGGCAGTGACCGCACTGCTTTCGCCATTCTCCAGCAACCCTCCGGTGCCTTAGCCGCCGGAGGTACTGACAGCCTGCTCCTTCGCTTCACTCCAATGGAAGCCCGCTTCTACCAGGCAACCCTTCTGCTGGGAGCTGATATCCCCGTGGAGGTCCCGCTCCGAGGCACCGGGAGCACAGGCGACCGCGTTGAGCTCATTGCCGTCGCTACTTCAACACCACCCAGCGTCGATGGCTCCGCCACTGAGACAGTTTGGGGCCTTGCCCCTCCGCTCACACTCAGCCTGTCGCAGGTGGAGCCAACGGCAAATGACAGCCGCACCTTCACTGCTACCCTGCGCGCGGCTGTCGATAACGAGGGGTTTCTCTACCTGCTGTTGGAAGTTGACGACCCGCAGCCCCACGAAACTCCCTCCATGTTTCGGTTCCGCGGAGGCAATCCCGCTGATGAAGCGAACTGGAGTCGCAGTTCCGAGGGACAAGATGGTGTCGGTATCATGTTCCCCATTGGGGACCCTACCACCGTGCGTGGGGACCGCAGTGGTGAAACCTTTGCAACGACCGGATGCGCTGTTGCGTGCCATACGACCGCTTCTCTCACTGCTTACGAGGGCGGGAGCTACCCAACCTTTGGGCGCCTTGATGTGTGGTACTGGAAAGCCGGCACGACCAATCCACAAGGCTACGCTGATGACTACATTGCCGAAGGGCGCGATGGCTCAGCCTTCCCCGAAGAACGCCGCGGTGACGCCGGCAACACGTTCGAGGAACCCAACTTCCCTCCGGAAGGTGCTGGTCCGATGCTGCCCCTTAGCATGGCAGGTGGCAACAACGGAGGATTAGACCCCAACCGCTTCCTTTGGCAGCCTACCGCTGTGCCGTTCAATCCGCAGCTCCCCAATCCAGCAACTGGCCGTGCGTGGAGTGCTGGAGACGGCGTTCCTGGATGGGCTCTCCGTGCTCAAGGCAGCCCATTTGCCAGCCGGGGAGATATCGTCGCCCGTGGACGCCATACGAACGGGCGCTGGGTCATCGAACTCCGCCGCAGACTCAACACGGGAAATGCTGACGATGCCACTCTGCCCCGCGGCACCACTGTTCCCTTCAGCATCGCCTACTTCGACAACACACGGAAGTATGCCGCATTTGAGTACTCGCGCCTTCCCTCTGCGCCTCGCCCTGGGCACTTCGGACCCACACCCCGAGTCATCTGGCTGCGCCTTCCGTAAGCCCTGCGTTTCTTCGGTTTTCGGTACTTTGCGTTTAGCTGCAACTGTCAGGGATGTCTCACATTCCTCAACTCTCGCCATGCTCAAGACGCTGGAGTATGCCACCGTGCACAACGGATACGCTGTTGTCCAGAACGGGCTGACGTACCTTTCGGGCTTTGGGAACGAGTTCGCAACCGAAGCACTGCCTGGAGCTCTCCCGAAAGGGCAGAACTCTCCCCAGCGCTGTCCGTATGGGTTGTACAACGAACAGCTCAATGGCACTCCGTTCACAGCACCTCGGCTCCTCAACCGCCGTACGTGGCTGTATCGGATTCGTCCCTCCGTGGTCCATCCGCCGTTCCGGCAGATCCACCACGCAACGTGGAAGAGCACGCCCTTCACCGAAGTTCCTCCCCCACCGAACCAGCTCCGCTGGGACCCGCTCCCGATCCCCGATACCCCGACGGATTTCATCGACGGTGTTGTCACCTACGGTGGCAATGGGGATTTGAGCACGCATACGGGATGTGCTGTCCACCTCTACGCCGCCAACCGCTCCATGGAGCGCCGCTATTTCTACAATGCAGACGGCGAACTCCTGATTGTGCCTCAACTGGGGCGTCTCCGCATCCACACCGAGATGGGCATCATGGAAGTTGCTCCCGGCGAGATTGCCGTCATCCAGCGGGGGATCAAATTCCGCGTTGAGCTGCCCGATGGGCAGGCACGCGGCTACATCTGCGAAAACTACGGTGCTCTCTTCCGGCTGCCTGACTTAGGTCCCATTGGGGCTAATGGCTTAGCTAACCCCCGATTCTTCCTGACGCCCGTTGCTGCATACGAGGACATTGAAGACGAGTGCGAGTTGATTGCGAAATTCCAAGGCAACTTCTGGGCAACGACGTTGGACCATTCCCCGCTGGACGTCGTCGCGTGGGCAGGCAACTACGCTCCGTACAAATACGACCTGCGCACGTTCATGTGCATCAACACTGTCTCGTTTGACCACTGCGACCCATCTATCTACACGGTGTTGACGTCGCCATCGGAAATCCCTGGCACGGCAAACGTTGATTTCGTCATCTTTCCTGAGCGGTGGAGTGTTGCCGAACACACCTTCCGTCCTCCGTGGTTCCACCGCAACTTCATGAGCGAGTTTATGGGGCTCATCTTCGGCAAGTACGACGCGAAGGAAGAAGGCTTCCTCCCCGGCGGCGCAAGCCTGCACAACTCCATGTCTGGTCACGGTCCTGACACAGCAACCTTTGAAAAAGCCATCTCCGCAGAGCTCAAGCCCGAATATCTGGCGAACACGTTAGCCTTCATGTTTGAAATGCGCTACGTCTGCCGCCCCACTCGCTGGGCTCTGGAAACCCCGCTCCTGCAGAAGGACTACTACAAGGCGTGGGAAGGGCTACGCCGCCGCTTTGACCCCAACAACCCAAACGTCTAAGCACATTCTGACACAGCCTCCGGGAAGGCCCCGCGCATGGGGCCTTCCCTTTTTTTGTTCCGGACACACCGGTGCTCGCGTGGTGCCGTGTCTATCCCACCTCCTCTGAGGCTGCGCCGTGCGGCTATACCTCTGCCACCAGCCCTGTTTCCACTATGCCCTTGCTTCCGCCTCCCTTCACAGCCTCTGTGATGCCCACCCGAGCCCAGTTGTCTGGCATTCTTCTCCGCAACAGAGGCAGCTACTGCTTTCGGGTAGAAATCCGAAACGGCGCGTACAGCGGGCAGAATCCCACCAGGCTCGTCAGCAGGAAAGCCAGCGCCAGGATACCCAGAACGATAGCCGCCAGCCCGGAGAGGTTGCCCGTCAAGTACAGCACTACAACTGCTACGGCAATGAGTAGACGGATGACGCGGTCTACCACACCCATGTTCTTGACCACCTTCATGAGAACGCGCTCCTCGCTGTTGAACCCACTCTGCTGTCATCGTTGCCGTAGGACGCCAACCAGCACAGGAGTGCCAGTTTGCGAACAAATATACGCAGCCACCCATTCCCATCAATCGGCGTTCCTCAACCTTACCGCAGGTCCACGACATTCGCCACTCCTACGGGAAATGCTGCCGGAACACAGCAGCACACAGCTCTTTGACCTCTGCCATCGGCACCTCTTTGCCGAGCTCGCGCGCTATTGAGGTAACCGGCTTGTCGGCAATGCCGCAGGGAACAATGTAGGCGAACTCTTCTATGGCATTGTTCACGTTGAGGGCAAAGCCATGCCAGCTAACCCACCGCGTGACGTGGAGCCCAATAGCGCAGATTTTGCGCTGGTTGTCCACCCATACTCCCGTCAACCCAGGAATTCGGTGAGCGGCGATCCCAAATGCTGCCAGCAGCTCAATGATGCACTGCTCAATCTCGCGCACGAACCAGTGCAGGTCTTCACGATAGTCCGACAGCCGAATGATGGGATACCCAACGAGCTGACCTGGGTTGTGAAGGGTAACATCGCCGCCGCGCTCAACTTCAAAGATGGGAATGCCGCGCTCGCGTAGCAGCTCTTCTGGGACGAGCACGTGCCTCCGTGTACCCGTCCGCCCAATTGTGATAACCGTCGGATGCTCGCAGAGTACCAGCGTATTGGGAAGCTCGCGGCGCTGGACGCGCTGGAGGAGCTCCTTCTGACGCCGCCAGGCATCGGCATATGGGATACAGCCCCAATCCTCTACGCGTAGCATTGCGGAGCCTACTGCCGACGATGCTCAATCCCTGTGCTCCCAAACCCGGCATCACCCCGACTTGTAGAAGGCAGCTCATCGACGAGCTGCCACTGAACACGTTCGTAGCGGGCAATGACCAACTGAGCGATGCGATCACCACGGCGAATCCAGAATGTCTCCTTGCCAAAGTTTGCCAGGATGATGCGAATCTCCCCTCGATAGTCACTGTCGATTGTCCCCGGAGAGTTGAGGGCGAAGACACCGTAGCGAGCAGCTAATCCACTGCGTGAGCGCACTTGGCACTCGTATCCCGGTGGCAGTGCAATTGCTACCGCTGTAGGAACAATGACGATGCCGCCTGGGGGAAGCTCCAGCGGTTCGTGGACAGCCGCGCAGATGTCCATCCCTGCAGCGCCATCGGTCGCATAGGTTGGGAGCGGCAGATCGGCAAATGCCGGATCAGTGCGCCGAATCTGCACACGGAGCATCACTGCGGGAAAGCTCAGGTAGCAACCGCCTGGGGAGACGTATACCCAACCTCACGGAGTAGCTCACGGGCAATGATGATGTGCTGAATCTCGGAGGTACCCTCGTAGATTTCGGTGATTTTGGCATCGCGCAAGTAGCGTTCCACCTTATATTCCCGCACGTAGCCGTAACCGCCGTGGATTTGAATAGCCTCCAGAGCGATTTCAACTGCCGCCCGGGAGGCAAACAGCTTCGCATGGGAAGCGGCTTTGATATAGCGTTCTCCCCGGTCGCGCAGCCATGCTGCCTTCAGGAGCAGCAAACGGGCAGCTTCCAGCTTGACCGACATATCTGCCAGCTTCATCTGGATAGCTTGATGCTCGCAAATCGGCTTGCCAAACGTCTTGCGCTGCTGGGAATATGCCAGCGCCGCCTCAAAGGCTGCCTCTGCAATACCCACCGCTTGCGCTGCAATGCCGATACGCCCGCCGTTGAGCGTGTTCATCGCAATGCGGAACCCCTCGCCGATGTCTCCCAGGACGTTCGCATCCGGGACAAATACGTTGGTGAGCCCAATTGAGCAGGTATCGCTGGAGCGAATACCGAGCTTGTCCTCTTTCCTCCCAGGCACAAACCCTTCGGTGCCGCGCTCAATCAGAAACGCCGTAATGCCCCGATGCCCTTTGGAGCGGTCGGTTTGGGCAAACACAACGTAGACATCCGCCGTGGTGCCGTTGGTTATCCAGTTTTTCGTGCCGTTGAGAATCCAACCACCATCTCCCCGGACCGCCAGTGTGTTCTGGCGTGTTGCATCGGAGCCAGCTTCGGGCTCGCTGAGGCAGAAAGCCCCCAGTTTGCGCCCTGTGGCCAAATCGCGCAAGTAGCGTTCCTTCTGGTCCGCGGTGCCGTAGGTTTCAATCGGCCAGCACACCAACGAGTTATTGACCGACATAATCACGCCGACGCTGGCGTCAGCTTTGGAGATTTCCACCAAGGCCAGGACGTAGCTAACCGTATCCAGCCCGCTTCCACCCCATTCAGGCGAGACCATCATGCCCATAAAGCCTAACTCCCCCAGCTTGCGGACGATTTCGTGCGGGAATTCACCCGTGATGTCCCGCTCCGTTGCCGTCGGAGCAATTTCAGCGGCAGCGAATTCCCGCGCTGTCTGCTGAATGAGACGTTGCTCTTCCGTCAACTCCAGACTGAACATGGCCTCTCATGCTTGGGCGACCAACACCGGGCGCAAATTACAAAATCTCCAGCCGGAGGGCAGCTTCGTCAGCTTCAACGCCATCGTGAAAGAGCGGGTGACTCCAGAGCGCCAACCACTCTGCCAACACCAAACATGCCCAGAGGAGATGGGCGTGGTTAGCACTGCCGCGCTGGTGTTCGTCCAGCAGCCGAAGGACCTCGGCAGCCCGAAGGTACTCGTGGTGTAGTCCCGGCTGGTGTGTGTACCACCACCGCAGGCGTTCTCCCAAAACCCCGCTCATCCAAGACACCAACGGAGTTGCAAAAGGTGCCTTTGGGCGGTAGAGCACTTGACGTGGCACGTAAGCTTCAGCAGCCCGCTTGAGCAAGTACTTCTGCGTCAGCCCTCGGATACGGTACCGGTCGGGCAGTCGGAAGGCAAACTCCACTACATCAACGTCCAGCAAGGGCGGACGCGTCTCCACAGCCGCTGCCATAGCGGCTTTGTCGGAGTACAGTAAGTTGAGCCCCGCGAGGAAGAGCTTCGTATCAAGGTAGGTCAACAGGGCGACGGGGGAGGCTCCGCGGGCACGTTCGGCAACATCCCAGTAACGGCGAAGCGGGTAGAGCTCGTGGTACGGAGGCAACGGTCGTCGCCACAACTTCTGAAGCTGCTCCGGCGGGCAGTAGGCAAACCCATAGACAAAGGCTTCCAGAGGGCGCAAGCGCAAGGGGAAGAGCATCTTTTTGAACCACCGCAGTGGGCGCAGCCGGGAGCGAGTCCACCCACTAGGTAGTGCCTCCAGAAACGGCTCTACAAGCCCGCGCCGGAACCACCGTGGGAGCCGGTGGTAGTGCATTACGAAGAGTGTTGCCAACTGCTTGCGGTAGCCGGCAAAGACTTCGTCGCCCCCCATGCCTGTGAGGAGCACTGTGGTGCCCTGTTGCTTGGCATGGCGGGAGATCAGGTACGTGTTGATAGCAGCGCCATCTGCTACGGGGTCATCCAAATGCCAGAGGATCTTGGGCAGCAGCTCGTTGATGTTAGGGCGAATGAGGATTTCCCGATGTCGTGTGCGCACGTGCTGGGCAACAATGCGAGCGTAGGCAGGGTCATCAGGTTGAGCTTCAACGCGATGGTCTTCCGGAGCAAAGGCAATCGTATAGGTTGCTAACTCCGTTTCAGGCTGTGCTCGCCGCATGAGGGCAACAACCAGCGAAGAATCGACACCACCGGACAGGAAGGCACCGACGGGCACATCGGAAATCATCTGCCGGGCAACGGCTCGCTCCAGCAGTATCCGCAAGTGTTCTACGTACTCGCTCTCTCGCCGGTAGGAAAGTAGCCCTTCCGGTCCCGGTAGCGGTACATCCCAGTACTCCTCAATCCGGAGTTTGCCGTCCCGGACGATAGCGTAATGCCCGGCTGGGAGCTTGAAAATGCCGCAGAACCCTGTTTTCGGCTCAGGGACCCAGAGGAAGATGAGCAAGCTCAGCAACGCATCATCATCGGGCACCACCTCTGCGTTGTCAACGAGGAGCAGAGCTTTTGCCTCAGAAGCGAACGCAAACAGCTCGCCACGCTGCACGTAGTACAGTGGCTTGATGCCGAGCGGGTCACGCGCCAGGAAGAGCTCGCGAGTCTGCACGTCGTAAATACCGAACGCAAACATGCCATTGAAGCGGCGTAAGCACTCCACCCCCCACTCGTCGTAAGCAGCCAGGATGACCTCGGTGTCCGTCTGTGAGCGGAAGCGGTATCCACGGCGCTCTAACTCAGCCCGCAACTCTCGGAAGTTGTAGATTTCGCCGTTGTAGGTAATCCAGCGCGTTCCCTGCTGGTTCGCCATAGGCTGGTGTCCGGCCGGGCTCAAGTCCAGAATTGCCAGACGGCGATGCGCCAGACCGCTGCGGTGGTCGGGGAACCACTGAATCCCCCAATCGTCCGGTCCACGATGTGCCAGACGGCGGAGCATACGCTCCAGTAGCTCAGGACTGCCGCCATTGAGAATACCGGCAATGCCGCACATCCTACGCTGCCTCCTCGACTGGTTCGCCTGCTGCTTCCTCTTGCTCCTCCCACTCCTCTTCAGGGGTTCCCCGATGGATAGCCGCCTGCGTTGCCCAGAAGAGCAGCCACAGCGGGAAGGTCACCCGCGTGACCTCCCACCAATTGTCCACAAAGCCAAGCCCCCAGAGGTAGAGAGCCCCAACGAGAGTACTTGCCGCTAAGGGGAGCACCCACGGGGCACTATCACGAGCGAAGCGAACCAATTGGAATGAGCGCCGTACCATGTAGCCGTAGAGTCCAAAGACGGCAAGTGCTCCCAAAATCCCAATCTCAGCAATCGGCGCCAAATAGCTGGAATACGGGCTGGCAAACACGTACGAGCCGAACACAACTTCCCGCGGCAACGTCCCTAAGTAGCGCTGGCTCATCTCGGTCGCCCATGGCTTGCTGATGCCGAAAAGCTGCTGGACGATACCGCCAACCCCCTTGCCCTTGAGCTCGGCTGAGCTCAGCTCTACGTTGAACGTGTAGTAGGCTCGGCTCACGTAGTTACCCGGTCCTACTCCCACCAGAAACACCCATGGATGCTCCCACAGCATACGTACTGTCGCTGGGAAAGCTTGGAACTTCGCATACTGCAGGTACTCGCCAGGGTTTGCCAGAATGAGCAGCAGATCGCCATATCCTAAATCACCCCGAGCTGCTCGGGAAGTATAGTCCGTGAAGCGTTGTTGCGAGCGACCAACCACCCCTTCCAAAGCTTCGTCAACGAGGATAGCACTGAGCAGCACTGCGACAGCACTTACTACAACCCCACGCAGCACTCGTCGCCCGTAGAGCGCTACCAACATCGTTGCATACGCCAGCACGAAGAACGGGAAGCCCGCGCGGAACTGGAGCAGGTAGTACAGCGCAAAGAGCCCAACTTGAATGGCAACCACGAGCCACCGCGGCATACCGCGCACCTCACCCAGCCCCAAGAGGAGCCCGGCAGCCAATGCCAGGAAGAAGGAAAACTGGTAGGCATTGTTCCCAAACGTGCCCGAGAGCTTGTCCGGATCAGCGTAGGCAAGGAACGATGGGAAATCGTACACAGCAACCACGACGAGGTTCAACAGCAGGATTCCTACGAACAGGCGCTGCAGAGACCGCGCGAACTCCTCCGGTTGCCCTACCCACCGGCTGAGTGCCAAGAAGAGCAACGGTCCACCCGCGAACCCAACGGTGAACAGCAACGCTGCGGGTAAAAAGACCGAGTCCGCATTCACTAACACAGATATGCCGATTGCGAGCAGCAGGAGAAAGACCATCCGCGCCACGAAGCGCTCTTCCGCCGTTGCTTCACTTCCCAGTGATGGGCGCACGAGAAACCCTACAACAACCAGGGCGACGGCAAAGGGCATGTCCAGAACATCCACCCACTTCGGCAGCACACGCAGCTTCTCCGTCAAGAAGCGGCTTACCAAAAAGAATCCCATTCCGAACAGGATTGCACGCTCAACCATTGCCGCGCGCACGCACGAGCTCACTCACTATCTGCTCTAACCCTGCGACAACCCGTTCAATCCGAAATCGCTCGGCAACCTCCCGGCGATTGTGTTCCCCGGCTTCCCGCATCCAATCGGGCTGCTGTAAACACTCCCGCAATGCACCCCAGAGTGCATCGGCATCGCCAACGGGCACGAGCCTTCCATGGACACCGTGCTGCACCAGTTCCCCGACCGCCCCAACAGGAGTCACAACGACAGGTAAGCCGCACGCCATTGCTTCTAATACCGCCATGGGAAAGCCTTCACTGTACGAAGGCAGCACAAACAGGTCAGCCTGCGCCATCCATTCACGGACGACAGGAGCGGAGACGATACCCAGAAGGCGCACATTGTGCTGCTCCCGCTCAGCAAGGAAGCTTTCAATCTCGGCTTCAACGGTATCGGCATGGGTAACGTAGTAGGCTCGCCACTCCGGCGGAAGGAATAAGGCAACAACCCGAGGGTCGGCAATGCGCGTACCAACCACCCAAAGCTCTACAGGGAACTCGCGGCAGAGCCGCAGGTAAGCCCGCCCCAACTCCCGGAAGCCTTTGGAAAAAGCAATGTGTCCGACGAAGAGCAATCGGTATGGTGCTGCCTCGGCAACGACACGACGGCGCTGCGGTATATGCTGTACGTCAATTCCATTGGGCAACACGTGTAGCCGTTGCTCCTCCACAATGCCGGCAAATTGGCTGCGCAACCTCGGGCTCTGGACCAGCACAGCCGCTACTCGCTGAAGAATCCAGCGAATGAATCTCCGGCGCCACCAAGATTGCGCTGCGAAGAACCCCGCAAAGTTTCCGCCACGATATTGCACAACTACCACTGCTCCCCAAAACCGCGCCGTGAGGATGAGCACTGCATCGCGCACGAACCCTATCCAACTGGAAGAAAGCAGCAACAGCACCACATCAGGACGCCACCGCCGGAGCTCACGACAGTACCGCAACCATATCCGCACAAACGCCCATACCCCGTGGAGGTCCAGACGTCCCTTCTCAGCGTTGCTCTGCCGCAGCGTCGTGCGTATGTGAGCAAGCTGAATCTTCTGGGACCGCCAGTGCTGTAAGAGGAGTTGCATTCCGACCTCCGGACCCGCATACGGAGGCGGTGTCGGCACCGCTGCCAAGAGCCGAATCACCGCAGCCATTCCATACCAGGCAGGGAACGCACCTGAAACTCCACAACCCCGCCCCCTTCCCGAACAACGCCAATCAGGGGAATCCGGCGGCGCTCACGCTCACGTTGCTGCGCACTCTCTAGTCCAAGCTCCTCCTCTCGCTCGCCCACTACCTCTTGCTCGCCTTCCGCCTTGCTCTGGAACTCCATCTGCCCACCCTCACTGTCTCCCAGCCCCATGCAGAACTGCGCAATGCGCAAGAGTACGCGGTAAGTGCTCCCCTCGTCATACCCCGGTAGTTTCTGGCGAAGGGCGCTCTCCGAACGGTGCGGCATGACGATGAGTGGATCCAAAATAAGGCGCCCCGTTGCAGTGGGCTGTGCCAAGCGGTGGAGGGCATGCTGGAGCGCTGTATCCCGCCACGCTATGCGTCCTAACCCGTACTGCAGCTCCTGGGCTGCTGTCGGATACAAGCGATTGAGTGCGAGCGTCTGCTGGAAATCCCCTGCGATGAGCACATCGTCGGGGCGAAGCCCAAGACGGTAGCGCTTGTTGACGCTGTAGATATCGTTGTCCGCCGATTGGTACAGCCACACAACTGGTAGCGTCGCTGCGGCAACCCCCGAGCCAGCCGCTATGAGCACATACCGCCTCCACCTTCCCTCTGCCCCCGCTCCCATCAGTAGCAGCGACATCAGTGGCGGCAACCAGAGCCAAAACTCATTTGAGCTCGCCTCCCACACGAATGCCAGCACCGCCATCGCTCCTGCCCAGCCCAACAAACTCAGGTAAGCCCACCGCGTTCTCAAATGCCGATGCACTCTCTTGAGGCTCAGGGAGAAGAGCACCACCAAGAGCGCTACACTTCCCACCCCTACACCCCCCAGAACGAGCGTAAGCCACGGCGGAACGTTGCGAAGCAGGAATCGCTCATCCAGTAACAACTTCATCACCCACTGCTCCTGTACCCACTGCCAGACAGCATCATGCCGCACGAAGTATTCAGGAAAGGTCCATGCACGCAGAGCTCCAACCGTGGCATATATCGGAGTTGCCCATTGCAGCTTATCGTAGGGCGTAAACTGCATATGTCGTGCATACTCCAGCACGAAGCCTACGAAATCTTGGTACTCCCGCTGATGTAAGAAGGCGACGACATAGGATACCCCCACCATTGCTATGCTGCCGACAAAAGTAACGACAGCAGCTCCGCGACGACCATGAACGTAGAGCACCACAGCGGCAACAAGGGAAAAGAGGGCATAGCTCTGATGGAACATCGTGGCTCCCCAGACCGCCAGCACCATCAGCACGAACCACCTCCGACCTCCTCCAACCTGTGCCTTCTCCAACGCCAACGCTGCTAAGAGGACCATTGCAATCCCTGGCACATACATGTCGGGCACAATGCTGTATGCCCAAAAACCGTAGCTCCCCGCCAGGAGTAGCATTGCCCCAAGAGCTGCCCACTGTCTTTGGAACCAGCGCCAGGCGAGGATTCCCACGATGACAAGACCAAGCACACTCCCTGCTGCCACAACTCCCCGCACCAACCACAGCGTCGCGCGAAATGTCTCTGGCTGCGTCCATCCCAGTATGGCATTGAGGTACCCTAAGGCTCCCAGTACGAGATGGTGCGGGTGTGTCTGCCCTTCATGGACCCTTACCACAAAGGGCAGCGCGTCATCGGCGTAGATAAAATTCTGGCTCTGACCAATCACCAACACGCTTCCCCAAAGAGCCCCCACAAGTACAATGCTACCAAGTGGGCTCCTTCCGGACTGGTATGAGCACGGCGCCGAGGTTGTCATGGTATGGAAAACCCCAACTGCTTGAAAACACGGGACAAAATCGCCTCGTAGGCAAACCGTTCGGCATTGTGCTGCGCCACTGCCTGCCGCCATTGGCAGCGGTGTTGCTCTTCCATGCTCTGGAGAAAGGCTACAGCTTCTGCCAGTGCAGCTTCAAAGCCGTGCGGTTCGTCCCAGTACCAGCCATTCTCACCGTGCTGTACAAGATGGCTCAAAGACAAGCGCCATGGTAAGAGGATGGGTAGTCCTGTCCCCATCGCCTCAGTCAGCGAAATGGCAATCTGCATCCACACACCAATATCTGCTGCCGCAGCCAAGCAGCGCAGTTGCTCCGCAGAGCTAAAGGGCAGCAGTACAAAGCGCTCTGGTATTGGCTGGCGCGCCATTCGTTGTCGGAGTTCCCTTTCGTAGGTGTCCCCCAAGCCACCTACTAACGAGTACCAGGCCGGCAGCCCCTGCTGCTGGAGGAGACCTACCGCATCAATGATGCGTTCCAACCGTTTATGCGGTACTACGCGTGTAATGGTCAGCACCAGCACCTCGTTGTCTCGGATACCCAAAGCGCCACGGGCTTGCCTCCGTTCGTCGGAGCTGAAGAAGAACAAGCGACTATCGTATCCCAACGTGAGTACCCGAGCCTTTGCCTCCACGGCACGGTGCTCCTCTTGAGTCCGGCAGCATGCATGCAGCCAATCCACCGTGCCTGGGGAATTACAAACCAAGAGCTGTGCCCGAGAAATCGCTCTCCGGTACCATCGACGTTTGAAGAGCTCGAATCCACGGTCTTGTAGCCACGCAACCGTGCGGGCAGCCCAGGAGTGGCGGTGCCGGTATTCGGCCAACTCACTGAAAAAACAAACAATTGGAATCTCCTGCAATGCCGGTGCCCGGAGGACTGGTACACCGAATAGCTTCCCTACCCCTATGAGCACGATAGCATCCGGATGCCATGCTTGCACAGCCTGAGCAACACCGCGGGACAGCACTGCTGAGCGAAATCGGAAAGCAACGGGAAGCCGAACCACCTCGTATCCATCAGGCATTTCAAAGAGACCCGCTGGATACGGCGCACGCCGTACTCGGCGTGCACTGGAGGAAACGCCTGTTGACGTCACAACCCGTACATGTACCCCAAGCCGTGCCAGCGTGCGAGCAATCCACACCTCTTGGTACCCCACCTCGGGCATAAAGTGTCCGCACACAACCGCAACACGCATGCACTCCCACCCCCTACCTTTTCCTCTCTCCCTGCATTGCTATACCACACCTCTCACAGCAGAACCAGCACCGCCTCATCATGAGCCCTCTCCTGCCCCGGTCCTTCTAGCACTCCAACGGCTGCCCAACGACGATACCTTACAGCGACTCCGTGTTCCCCTCATCAGGCAGGGACAGTGTTGCGAAAGGTAAAGATGCTCGGCAAGAGCCTTCTGGATGCGGCGGTTGGCGTGCCCGTTTCAGGCTGCCTTGCGGGAGGCGACAACGTAGACTCCATCGGCTCTGTGGACGACAGATTCTCCGCGCACACCCGGCTTTGCCAAACAGTAAGAGCACGACAGCCTCTCCCGCTACGGTCATCATGGCTTTACGAACAACCGGTACACTTGGCGTTCACCCCACGTGAGACGAACGGCGTAGACACCCGCAGCCCACTGTGTCGCAGGCAGAGTGAGCCGGTCTGTTCCATCCAACCACAGCCATCGCTGGAAAAGGCAGCGTCCCAATGGGTCCAGCAGCTCTACGAGAACATTGCCGCGAACACCTTCAATCCACAGATGCAGGACCTCTTGCACTGGATTCGGTTCCACACGCACAACAATTCCTTCGGTCCCTACCTCTCCAACGGAAGAACGCACGAAGACATAAGGGTCCGACACCGAGCTACAGCTATCCATGGTCACTTGGACATAGTACGTGCCATCCCGTGGAGGCACGAATTCCCGCCCCGTGGCACCGGGAATTGGCTGTTTATTCTCGTCTAACCACTGGTTGCCACTCACGGCACTGGAGACAAGTGTATCACCACGCCGTCCGATGACGGGCTTTGGTGGACGTGGGAGCACGCGGACCCGGGCACTGTTCTGCGACCGCACAGCACCGCAGGTATTACGGGCTTCAACGGTATAGGTCCCCGCTTCCCAGACACGGAGGACGGTATCTTGCGTGCGGGTCAGCGCCGTATCATTCCGGTACCATAGGTACGACACCCCGGGCTCACCAGTAATCCGCAGCTCCAGCGTATCACCACTGCAGAGCCGAACATCGCCCCCAGGAGTGATGAGCGGGCGTCGTGGGAGCGGATAGACGGTCACCGTAAAGCTGCGGCGTGCCCACGCAGAACCACATGCATTGTATGCTTCTGCAGTGTAGCGCCCCGACTCCATCACCGCGTACATTGGAGCATCGTCGGCAACGATAGTGGAATCACGCCACCAGCGGTAATGCACTCCTGCCTGTGGTTCTACGATGTAGAGCACGGCACGGCGACCTTCGCAGAACACTGTATCACCGTCAATGCCCACATGCGGCTCACGAGGCCGTTGGAGTGCCGAAAGCAGCCTTCCATTGTCGTTGCTATAGGCTATGGGCTTGGTGGCAGCAATACGCAGCCGATACTGCCCACCGAGAGGCTGCGCTGGTATGAAAACGCGCCGCACAGTATCCCGCCGTGCCTGAAGGGAATCCAACCGTAGCGGCGCTCGGAAGCTTCCCCCAGCATCGGAGAGCTCCACAACAAAGAAGTTCTCCGGTGCAAACTCTCCCCCGCGCACACTCCACCGGAGTGTGAGTGTATCATTGGTGCACAGCACGGTATCTGCTAACGGCTCCAGCTCAAGGCTC
>VAPR01000219.1_pt1 | contig 40782 bp, 43 predicted proteins | sample 3380701 | NCBI WGS metagenome assembly VAPR01 (sample SAMN11536904, study PRJNA540576) | hot springs metagenome | isolation source: hot spring wet sediment | place: Spain: Lobios | collected 2014-01
TTGAATATATGAGACTTCTAATAATATAGTTTAATCTATTCGTGAGGTTAATTAGAAGAAACTGCATAAAATGTTATCTAGACAATCTCGTTCTTCTTATTGTTACTGCTTAACTACAACCTCCTCCTTCCCCTTCAGTTCATTGAATATCTGCCATGCCTCATCAACGCTAGCGTTATCATGCACTATCGCCCTAACTGCCCTTATCATTGCTACTGGATGATCTGACTGCCATATGTTCCTGCCCATATCTACTCCTGCTGCACCATCCCTTACAGCATTGTATGTTAACTGTAGCGCATCACGCTCTGGTATCTTCTTCCCTCCTGCAATGACCAATGGTACAGGGCAACTATCAACCACCTTCTCAAAGTTCTCACAGTAGTATGTCTTGACAAGCCTTGCACCTAACTCCGCTGCTATCCTACATGCCAATGCTAGATACCTTGCATCCCTAGCCATCTCCCTCCCAACTGCTGTAACTGCTAGCACTGGTATGCCATAGCGCTCAGCCTCGTCAACAAGCCTTGCCAAGTTGACTAGCGTTCTATGCTCATGGTGCTCACCAACGAATATGGATAGTGCTAGGGCAGATGCATTGAGCCTTATAGCCTCTTCTATGCTAGTGGTTATATCCTCATCAGATAGATCCTCCTTGAGTATGCTTACCCCTCCAGATACCCTAAGCACTACAGGTACATCTGCCCTTGCATCTACACAGTTCCTTAACACCCCTCTAGTAAGCATTATAGAGTCAGCGTATGGTAGTAATGGCTCTATTGTGCGCCTAGGGTTCTCCAGCCTAGTTGTTGGTCCTTGGAAGTATCCATGATCAACAGCAAGCATGACGGTCTTACCATCGCTCTTGAATATCCTTGATAGCCTATTCCTCATACCCCAGTCCATGCTCATACCATAATGAGTAATGGATGATTATTTAACTCTGTTGCTTCACGGCACATACATATGTTTATTAGTTGGTTATTGAATTCTTATATCGTATAAGACCATAATGGCTAGTGGTGATGGCGATAATAAAGCAAGGTTAAAGGCACTCAACCTCTTCGCCAACTCCTCTCTTGGTGCATCTGCCCTCTTCATACCCATACTTGCAAACACACTTACAGGCTCATACATACTGGTTGGTATTATAGCAGCAGGGTATGGTATAACCCAAGCCTTATCCTATGCATACTTTGGTAGGCTTGCAGATAAGTGTGGTGCGATGGTCAAGTTTGTAAGGCTAGGCTTCCTTGCATCATCATTTGCATTCTTCGCCCATGTACTTGCATATGATGGCTTTACGCTTATGCTTGTAAGGCTTGCTGCTGGTGTTGCTACTGGCATGTATGCTGGGGCTATGCTTGCACTATCACATGATAAAGGCAATAATGGTAAACTTGCTGGTGTAGTATCATTTGGCTCACTTGGATGGCTTATGGGAACAATGGCATCTAGCATTGTACAGCAGTTAACAAGCAGTTACACACTAGCCTTCATACTTACTGGATCTATATTCCTTGCTGGGTTCATAACATCCCTTGGGCTGAAGGTTAGAGCAGATGCAAGCAAGGCTTATGTTGCTGGCTCATTATTGCAACTAGCAAGGAAGAATGGTAGAATATACACATCGTTCATGCTAAGGCATGTAGGTGCTGCAGCAACATGGAGCATATTCCCAATCTTCCTGAACCAAGAGTTGAGGCTTAATGGAGTAGAGCTTGGCAGTATATATGCGATTAACGCACTAGTCCAGTTCCTATTCATGAATACTGTTATGAAGAGGGTAAGGTCAGATGCAAATATGCATATGTTAATACAGGTAGGTGTACTGTTATCCTCTGTTGTGTTCCTAACATACTACTCATCAAGTACATACCTACACATCATACCAGCACAGATACTGCTAGGCATATCATGGAGCATGCTCTACCTAGGCTCTCTCTATATACTCCTTAGGAATAATGATGGGGAGAGGGCATCATCCACAGCACTGCTAGAATCTTACATGAGCATTTCCATAATAATAGGTTCCCTTATTGGCGGTATAGTAGCAGAGTTTGCTGGATTGAGGAGTGTAATGCTACTCTCATCCCTCCTCTGCTTTGCATCATTTGTGATTGCTGTAAATGATTGGAGGAGAGGCTCTATGAGAATTACGATGTTACAGAATATAAGACATAACCTCTCTAACAGATACGCTAGGATGTTGAGGCAGTTGACTTCATAACCATATCATACCATAATACCATATTGTACAGTATCATGCCATACTATACCATCATAATCAATCAATAAACGTACATGCATAGATCAATCTGTAACTATAACCTTCATGGCATCACTAGCCCTGTGAGCACACTCTATAGCATTTATAGCATCATCTAGCCTAAACCTATGCGTTATTATCCTTGCTATATCTATCCTCTTGCTTGCTATGAGGTTGAACGCCTCCCTAGTATCATAATCAGATGCAGCAAGGCTTGGCACCATCTTTATCTCATTGTTGAATATATGGTTGAGATCAAGTTGGATGATGGTGCCTTTTGATGGTACACCAAATAGCACAACCTTACCCCCTCTCCTAACCATCCTCAGCGCTGTATGCACAGCATCAACGTTGCCAGTTGCAACTATTGCTACATCAACACCCCTCTGCTCAGTTGCATCCCTTGCTATCTGCACTGGATCATCCCTCTTTACATTAACTGAGATATCTGCCCCAACCCTGCTAGCAAAATCAAGCCTAAAGTCATTAACATCAACAGCAATAACCTTACTTGCATTATTCAACCTTGCAAGCATTACATGCATGATACCAGCAGGTCCAACACCTAGCACAGCAACGCTATCTCCCTTTGCCATCGATGATGCATTTAAAGCCTTTATGCAACATGCTAAAGGTTCTATCATTGCTGCATCCTCAAATTTAACATGCTCTGGAAGCACTATAACCCCTCCCCTGCTTACATTCCACTCTGGCACAAGGAAGAGCTCAGCAAGTCCACAGGGTTCTATGTTACTCTTCTGATAATACTCGCACATGGTATAGTCTCCATGGTTGCAGTAGTAGCATGAGTAGCATGGCACATGGTGGTGCACAAATACTCTATCCCCAACCCTTATACCCTTAACCCTCTCCCCTACAGCAACAACCTCCCCAGCAGGCTCATGCCCAAGCCTCCTAGAGACAACACCGTATCTACCATAGACCTTCTCTATATCTGAGCCACAGAGCCCACATGCACGCATCCTAACCAGTATATCACCTTCTCCAAGATTGGGCATAGGAACATCCTTTATGCATACACCATCACTCTCTATGAGTACTGCTTTCATACTGCACCTTTAACAGGAAGGATATATAATAATATTTGATTTATTATATGCCTAGTATCTGCTTGAGCAGTGCTCTATAGTTGATCTGAACCTTCTTGCTCCCTGGTGCTGGCAACTCAAATATTATTGGTATGGGATTCTTTGCCCTTATCTCAGTTAGTTCTTTCCTTATCCCTGCTGCTATATCATCACTTACCAGTATGAGCCCAACCTCGTTGCTCTTACCTACAAGGGCATTTATCTTGCTTAGTGCATCCATGGGTGAGTCTACACTTATGCCTTCAACACCAGCCATCTGGAAGCTTGTAACGAATACCTTGCTACCTAAGGCTACTACACGCATACCATTATCTACCTTCTCTGTAGGTTATAGCAATTTTAATCTAACTACCCAATAGATAAATAAGACTCATCATCTATGCTTAGGTATAAAAGAATGAAGAAGGTTACATTACTATTGATTAATTGATGGTAAATGATAGTAACCAGTAGCAGTGTTATCACACGCATCCTCATTCGAATATCTTCTCTATCAACCACTTTGTGCGCATATGCTTTGCTATATCAGAGATGGTTACTATGCCTACCAACTTGCCATTCTCAACCACTGGAAGCCTCCTTATCTTGTTGTTGAACATCCTCTGCACTGCAGCCTCTATAGGTAGATCTGGCTCTGCAGTTATTATTGGAGCGCTCATAACATCCTGTATCTTGACCTTGCTGCTTGGTATATCCTTTGCACAGACCTTTCTTACCAGATCCCTCTCAGTAATTATCCCAATAACCTTGTCAGAGTCCATGACTACAACGCTTCCTATACCATGCTCAGCCATAAGCCTTGCTGCATCCTGAGCAGTCTTATCTGGGCTTATCGTTACCACATTCCTTATCATTATATCCTTCAGCAGTATATCCACATGTTAGCTCATGAATGATGGGTTTAAAAACGTGTCCTTTCAGTTGCAGTATTTTTATACAATGATGATAAATACTAAGGAAAGATGGTTATCATTAAGATGAAGGGAGGTGTGTATGGATAGACATGGATATACTTGCTAGTGTTATATTTGTAGTAACGCTTGTAGGGTTATGGGCTGCAGTATCTATACCAGTGTACATCTCAGCAAAGATACTTACTGCAGGGAGGGTGAGGCTTATCCATGCCATGGGAGCAACTGCCCTAGGTCCAATAGTGTATGCAGGTGTAGTGCTTGTATCTGTAATGTTGCTTGGAAGCATCCTTGGTGCACAAGCATCTATACCTGCTATGATACTTGCATTCATATCATGGTTATGGGTCTACAAGAGCATCTTCAAGACAGGTTGGATAAGGGCATTTGGCATAGCAGTACTAGCAGTGATCGTATTCATAGTACTTGCGTTCATATTCTCACTTGCTATGAGCATGATTCTGCCTATGGTAGGGGAGCATATGCCTATACCAGAGCCCAATCCATTGCCGTATCCACAGGTATAGATACAATAACATAAGCATTCTTGCTTGCTTGCTTACATGCTTGTTTGTATGCTTGCTTGCAAGCATGTAACTATTCATCATCTATCTACCTATAATAAATAATCAATCTATGGCTATTAGATCCTCAGTCCTCTCCTTAGCAATCTTGCTATGCCTTTTGCTTGATCTCCACTGCTCAACAGCACTTATATCTCCACCTACCCTCTTCTCCCTAACCTCCTCAATCTTCACTATAGACGGTACATTGACCCACTGTCCAACAAGTATAGCCTCACCAACGTTGAGTGATGGTAGATACTCTAGAAGTTCTTTGCTAAGAACCTCGCTAGCCTCATTTATGTACCTCTGATCATCTGGGTTTGTAAGCCTTAATATGGCTAGAGAACCCATCTGGCTTAGAACATCCTGATCAAGCCTCCTAGGCCTCTGCGAGACTATGATAAGGGATACACCAAACTTCCTACCCTCTCTTGCTATCTTGCTTGCTATGTACTTTGCATCCGTATCCTTATTGTTTGGCAGGAATACATGTGCCTCCTCTATTGCACATATCACTGGGGTATCGAACTTAACATTGGTGGAATCCATGCTACCACTACCACTATTACTGCTAATACTACTCCTTACCTCTACTCCTCTTCCACTCCTCAATCTCTCAGCCCTCTTCCTATCCTCCAGTATCTCTTCAAGGTAGTATGCTATAGCTATGTTTGCCTGCTTCTCTGTGAACTCTATCATGTTAAGTATGTTAACCTTGTTTGGTCTAAGCATATCCAATGGCCTACGCTGACTTGTATCAAGTAGTGAGCCTAGCCTCCTAACCGCTGAATCTATTATACCCTGTAGCCTATCACAAGCCTTTATGATCTGAACATTCTTCTTGCTACCCTTCTGCTCTTCCATATCCTTCAACGCATCTATGTTTGCCTTCAATGCTGCCCAAAAGTCAGTACTGCTCTTAACATCATCGGTTAATGCCTTGCCTAGCACTTCCCTCTGCACAGTAGCATACTCCCTCACCTCTAGCAGGTCAGCAAGCCTCTCAGCCTCATCTATGTATCTAGGGTTTATCTTTGCATCCATAACCTCCACATTACTCATCTCGATATCTGTATATTCACCATGGTAATCGAATATTATCATTGTACCATTCAACTCTGCTATCCTCTTTGCTATAAGTGCAAGTAGGTTTGATTTACCTCCTCCAGTAACAGATAGTATGGCTAGATGCCTACTAGCAAGTCTATCAAGGTTGACTGATACATCAACGCTAGCATTCCTAAGCAGGGAGCCTATCCTTATCCATGGCAGACCATAGAGGCTGAATACCTTGAGTTCATCCCTGCTTGCCTCAAACACCATACTCCCAGGTTCAGGAGGCAACGAAGGTAGTGTAACCTTGCCATTGATTAGTTCATCTGTATAACCTAGAACTCTAACCAGTGCTAGATAACTCTTATCCCTAACATTCCTCTCTGCTATAGCCTTGCCTTCATATGCTGCATGATAGTTAGTTACACCATCCATTATGCTACTCCTTATTGATGAGTGCTCAACCATGCCTAGTATCCTTCTACTATTTGCATCAACAACAACGTATTCACCAACGCTTATTGCTCTCTTTGCTATGAACGTAAACTTGTATGGGTATGCTTCACCAACTACAAAGCCTAGAGGTCCATCAACACTTGCATTGCCTGCATTACTCATTCAGAACATCCCTCCCCCCTTCCTCTATGCTTAACCCAAGCAGATCTGCAACTTTGAGCATATCATCGTTGCTTATCTTGCATCGTTCATGTGCTAGCCTAAGCACATAAGGGTAGCCTGAGATGCTCTCAGGGTAGAGCATGTTAAGCATATCCCTAACCTCCTGCTCACTCCTCTCTCCAGGCATCTCAACCTTAAGTATGGGCGTGCATTGCTTGAGCCTAGCATAGACTACAGTTATATCATCATTGCCTGCCTTCTGCACACTCAAGATATAGCCTGCATTGAGCGTTGCTCTACTGAAGTAATATATATCAGCAAGGTTGCCCTTGAGTATTGCATTGCTTGCAGAGGTCTTTGCTATGAATAGTACCTTGCTACTCTTCATCAACTCCTTTGCATACTCATAAACTGCAACGAACCTCCTATTCCTCCTATCATAGAACCTAGCAAGCAATGAGCCATCTATGAGTATGTAGTCTGCTTTGTCCATGCTCTCACTTGCAAGGTCATGCTCAACCCCTATACATTTGGCAAGCAACTCATTCCTTGGACTTATAAAACCCTTATCATCTATGCTTACTTCATTACCATCACCATCATCATAACCAACCTTCTCCTGTGCTTGTGGCAGGTTTGCTGCATCAACCTCCATCTTAGGCTTAGCAAGGAATGAACCATCACTAGTTATGGATACACCTGCTATAGCATAGAGGTAGAAGCCTTTGTACACTATGTAGTTGAAACTACTATCAACACCAGCAAGCATGCTTCTCTCTGGAGATGGCTCATACTCAACCCACCTTCTCCTTGCATTCTCAAGCAAATCCTTTGCATTCCTTACCTTGCTGATTATCTCCTCTCTCTTCATCAGTGCATGCTCATACACCTCAAACAGCATAAATATACTCTTGCTCCAAAGCATATAAGGGTTTGTTACCTTTACTCATAGATAGAAGGATAGTCTTTTTATAGTTGATAGTAGCAGAGTTAATATTGGCTAGAAAGGGTCTTGAACTGGTATTGGTGATGGTTATAGCAGTAGTAGTAGGATTGCTATTAGTCAGCTCTACTGCTGTTACCTCTTACCATGCATATGCTCAAGATCTAAGCATAGATGAGGATCTTACACTCATAACAAGCATAGAAGAGATTAGAGGTCATCTCATGCAGGCTTTGAATAACAAGAGTATAGGCAACAACGATATGGCCGTTGCTCATGCTGGGCATCCTGCAGCAGAGTATCTAGCAGAGATAGCACCAATTATAGAGAAGAAGAATCCTGAACTGATAAATGAGTTGAGGGATAAACTTGTAAAGCTTCCATCCAAGGTACCATCGATATCGTATGATGAGTTAAGGATAGAGATAGATGCTATAGATGCATTACTTGAAGATGCATCCAACCTTATTAGGGATGAGAATAAGGGCAGCGTACAGTTCTGGTTAGAAGTGACAAAGACTCTGCTAGAGCATGCTAAGGATGAGTATGAAGAGGGTGTTGAGGAGGAAGGTAAAGTAAGTAGTGCAGTAGAGTATGAGGATGCACAGGCATTCGTTGCTAGAGCAGAGCATGTATTTACAAGCAAGATAAAGGGTAACGTTGGTTCTGATATAGGCGTGGTGATAGAACGCTTCTTTAGCGATGTAAAGATGGCTATGGATGAGAAGCGCTCTGCAGATAGGATAAAGGAACTGGTAGATGGTGTGATACCAGTTATACCTGAGTTCCCTGTAAATCTTATGCTTGTGTTTGTTGGTGTTGTTGTATCAGCAATACTAGTTAGTAGAGTAATGCCTATGGGTAGTAAGATGAAGATATAACAAATTATTTGTGCATCTAATTAATAAATATTAGTCATAATTACCTAACTAACTATCAATCAATCATTATCATTATTATTCATAGCATCAACCATTTTCTTTATACTTATTATATCCCTTATGAAGATCTCCTTGAGCTTATTGTTGTAGATAACATATGCTGGATGGTATGTTGTAAAGAATAGCCTCCCATCACGCTTCACATATCTACTCATATGCTCTCTGAACGATCCCTTCAGCAGTGTATCATGTGCAGTTCTTCCAAGCAGGCAGATTATCTTTGGGTTTACAAGCATGATCTCCCTCATAAGATATGGCATGCATGAGTTTATCTCATCCTTCATAGGCCTTCTATTCATTGGTGGCCTACACTTCACGATGTTGGTTATGTACACACTAGCCCTATCTATACCTGCTCTAGCAAGTGCATTATCTAGCACTTTACCTGCAGAGCCTACGAACGGTCTTGCAAGTGTATCCTCAGTTCTGCCTGGAGCCTCGCCTATGAACATGATCTTTGAGTTATATGCTCCTTCTCCAGGCACAGCATTACTCCTATACTCTGCTAATCTACACCTTCTACAGGCTTTAACCTCCTCTACAACCTTGCTTATACTATCATTACTTGCATCGTACAGGCTATCCAATGCATCTATTTACACTGCAACACTCTTAACTGTTGCTATTGCTCTAACGTAAGGACCTCCATTACCCATTCTCAATGTCTGCATAGGATCACCCTTGCCGCAGTTGAGTATTGGTCTTATCTCATACTGCTTGCTACATGCATCTATTGAAGCAAAGAACTCTGGTGCATTGCCCATAACTATAACATCCCTGAGCATCCCTTCAGGACCCTCAACAACCTCCCCATCCTCTATCCTCCTTGCATACTGGCATGAGATGCTCCAATTATACCTGTACATATCTATTGATGGTACCTTCTGTCCATGTATGATGTAGCCATGCTTAATATCCTTGATCATCTCCTCAAGAGAGTAGTCTAGGGGCTTTATGTAGGTGCATGCCATCCTTATCAAAGGCATGAACTCATAACCTGTTGCCCTCATCCCAGCGTTTGGCTCAACGTTGAATATTGATGCTGTCTCCCTACTCTGCATATGCCCTACAAGCACACCCTCTCTTACCAGAACCTTCTCTCTTGCTTTAACACCCTCATCATCGTACATGTAATGACCAAGGCTACCCTCTATGGTTGGATCATCTGATACGTTGAGTAGGCTAGAGCCTATCCTCTTGCCAAGCATCCCTGCCCACCATGCACCTCCAGCCCATGCCATCTCATACCCTAGCACTCTATCAGCCTCTGATGGATGGCCTAGTATCTCATGTGTTAGCAGTGCAACGAAGTCTGGATCCATTATAAGTGTGGCCTTATCCTCTCTTGCAGGCTTTGCATTTAGGAGCATTATAGCATCAGATGCTATGCTAGATGCTTTTGCAATGATATCTGCACCCTCTAACAACTCAAGACCACCTCTCCCTCCATCTGTCCTTGATACTGTCTCATTCAGACTACCTTCATGTGCAGTTGCTGAGATGTTCATAACAGTATCCATGTACCTTTGGAGTATGTTAGAGCCATCACTACTCATGAACAGCTTCTCAACATAATCATACCCTGCTGATATGGAGGTCTTATGAAGTCTCTTCTCCTTATCATTACTTCTCATAGCATGATCTGCATCCCTTGCAAGTCTTACAAGTTCATCGAACCTCTCTCTAGTATCCTTCTTGAATCCAATGTTAACCTTATCTGTGTATGCCTTCACATCTGCAAGCTTAACCCTATCCTTATCCTTGAGCCTTGTGCTTGAACCCTTTGCAAGCTTGAATGCATTCTCTACACCCTCCTTAACCTCATCACTGCTTGATGGTTCAGCAACTGCATAGAAGCCCCATGCACCATCAACAAGCACCCTTATACCCATACCACGATCAGTGCTATATGCTACATGCTCTATCCTAGCATCCTCTAGGAGTAACCATCTACTCTCTCTATACTCATACCTTACATCTACATACTCTGCACCTACTGCAAGGGCATGTCTTATCGCTAGCGATGCTAGATCCTCATCTATGCTCATAGCATCACACATACATGCATCTTATTTATACCTCTTATCATCCCTTCTGTTGGTATAAGTAGATATACAGCGATTGTAGAGTAGTTGTATGCTACTGGTTCAGTTATCAGATGTACATGTGAGCAATGGGTTCAGGAGGGATATGCTTGAGCAAGCGATAGATGAGGTTAATAGCCTTGCTCCAGATGTGGTAGTTGTAACAGGGGATATAACAGATAATGGTATACTCCAAGAGTATGAGAGGGCTAGAGCATACGTAAACATGTTGAAATGTAAGAATATAATAATGCTTGCAGGGAACCATGATTATAGGAATACAGGTTATCTGCTATTCAAGAGGTTCTTTGCTCCAAAGCAGGTTTATGAGGATGATCAATGTATAATAGCAACGCTTAGCACTGCAAGACCAGATAGAGATGAGGGTGAGGTAGGCTACAGACAGAACCTCTGGCTATTCAACACACTAACAGATGCAAGCAAGGATGGGAAGGTTAAGATCATTGCTATGCATCATCACCTCATCCCTATACCAGATACTGGGAGCGATAGGATAATAGTGTTAGATGCTGGAGATGTGCTCCAGACTGCGTTGGAGGCTGGTGTTAACCTTGTACTCTGTGGACATAAACATAGGCCATGGATATGGCAACTTGGTAGCCTTATTATAGCCTATGCTGGTACAGTATCATCAGAGCGTATGAGAGGGTTCTTCAAGAACAGCTACAATATAATTGATGTGCATAGGGATAGGGTAGAGATAACGCTAAAGGTTGTAGGAGGGGAGAGCATGTCCCTCAAGGATATAGTAAAGGCTAGAGAGGTTGTGATGGAAGGCTAATGCAGTAAATGAATAATTATGAAGGATGTATGATTAGTGCAGTATAGTTACCAGTCAAGCACCACAGTTGCTATAATAAACACATGCATTTAGTTAGTAGGATTATTATTATTATCATCATCCTTCCTTATATATTGCTAGTTAGATGTATAGCCTTATAACCTTACCATCCATCTCCATCTCTCTCCAATCAATACCCTCATCATGCTTACTTGTGATCTCAACCCTCTTTGCTCTAACCAGATATGCAAGTTCATCCTTGAATTCCTTAACCATCCCCACACTCTCATCATCCAAGCCAGAGATGAATGCTACTTCAACCACATCCGTTGGATTATAACCTCTCTCCTTCCTCAACGCTTGCAGCCTCCTTGCAATATCCCTTATCATACCCTTTGCAATGAGCCTTCTATCCCTTGTTGTTGAGAGTATAACCATAACCACCCTATCCATCATCTTCTCATCCATCTTTAGTGTATATCCTTCCATAGGTTCAAGGTTGATATCAAGATCATCCCTTGTAACTTCTATAGCCTTATCCTCATACGTTATAGTGAACCTACCATTAGCACTCAACTCCCTTAGCAGTTCAACCTTATCCATGGTAGAGAACCTCTCAACAACCTTTGGTAGATCAGCCTTTGCCTTACCTGCTATACTCTTAAGCCTTAGGTTGATACTTGCCTTTACTGGCAGACCAGCATCTATCATCCTCAACACTCTCTCTACACCATCTTGAGCATCTACCGCAACCAGCCTGATACACTCCACATTCATCTGAACCCTCATTATATCCATCAACCTACTCAATGCATCAACATCACTACTACTAGCAAGGCATACATACGCATGGCTTAGAGGCCAACGCCTCTTAAGCATAGCCTTCATCCTAGCAGCATTTGCTAAAGATATAACCTCATTAAGCAATGAGAAAGACCTCTCAACCTCTTCATCTATCAACTCCTTGGAAGGTTTAACCCATCCTTCTAGAAGGATGCTCTCCTTACGCTTGAAGCATGCAAGGTAGAGATACTCTGTTATGAATGGGCATATTGGGTGCATGAGTATATCTATTGTTAGGAGTGTATGTGCAAGCGTAGAGTATATTGCAAGCCTCCTGCTTAACCCTTCAGCGCTATCATCCCATAATTCATACCTTGTGAATGGAACGTATGTCTGGCTTAGATCATCTATTATGAAGCTCTCTATTGCTCTAGCAGATTCATGGAACCTACATCGCTCATAGCCCTCTGTAACCTTCTCTATTAGTGCCTGTAGCCTTGATAGGAGCCATAGTTCACTTACCCTCAACAGGTTACTGCTTCTAGCCCATTCTAGTGTATGCTTATGCTGATCATATCCATCGTAACTTGCATTCTGCATAAAGTATATGTGCAAGTTATATAACGTGCTTAGAACCTGATACACCCTCCTCTTCATCTCATCAATGCTGAAGCTTAAAGCATCTATTGGACTTGCCTTCCAAATGAAGTAGAACCTAACCATATCAACAGGGTTGTTCTTGAGCAACTCTAATGCATCTATAACATTGCCTAAACTCTTACTCATCTTGTTACCATGCTCATCAACTATATGTCCTTGGAAGAGGAATGCCTTGAATGGCGATTCATCCTTGCCCTTCATTATAACATTCTCCATTAATAGTGTGTATGCCCAGCCTCTAGTCTGATCTATCCCTTCGGTAAGGAATGGTACTGGTATGAACCTCTCATACTCCTCATCACTCATGGATGCGTATGGTGCTGCACCACTGTTATGCCATGTATCAAGCACGAATGGCTCCCTGTATGCCTTTGAGTTGCACTTGCTGCATCTTACAACTACTCTATCTATCCATGGTCTATGGAGTTCAAAGAACTGCCCATCTGGTAACTCTAGAGCATTCTTTACTATCTCATCCCTGCTGAACAATGGTATCTTTGCTTTGCATGCTGGGTTTGAGCATACCCATATGGGTAATGGTGTACCCCATACCCTCTCCCTTGATATACACCATGGCTTCCTCTCGCCTATTATTGCAAGGAATCTATTCCTAGGCTCTTGATAGAAGTACTCAACACTCTCAGCAGCCTTTAATGCCTTATCTGCTATCCTATCTATGAGGTAGAAGTACTCCCTCCTTGCAATCCATACAAGTTTATGATGGGACCTCCAGCATGTTGGGTACTCATGCCTTATCTTACCTATCTTGATGAGCGAGCCTTTCTCCTTGAGGAGTTCTACAACCTTTGCATCTGCATCCCTAACAAATAAACCAGCAAAGATACCTGCCTCTTGAGTGAATACTGCAGCATCATCTATTGGGTTAAAGATTGGAAGCATCCTCTTACTTGCTACCTCAAAGTCCTCCTCACCGTTAGCTGGGGATAGATGCACTATACCAGAGCCAGTATCTGTAGCAACGAAATCCTCAGCAACAACCATATGCACTCTATCTGCTATAGCCTTGAGTCCAGGGATGAGATCTAGTAAGGGATGCTCATACCTCTTACCCTCCAACTCGTAACCCTTTACTACCCTCACTATTGAATAGGAATCTATGCCAAACTCATCCATGAGGCTAGCAAGTCTATCACTCCCAACTATCCATATCTCATCCTTACCATCGTAGCCATCATCATTATTATCATCATCCTTACTACCAACCCTTACATTCACATACGCATAATCTGCATCTGGGTTAACACCAACCATCTCATCTGTAACAACAGTGAATGGCATGGTTGTCCATACCACTATGTATGTATCCTTACCCTGCTCTTTACCATCAAGCATCCTAACCTTGTAGTATAGTGAGGGATCTTCAACCATCTCATACCCTTGTGATACTTCAGCATGGCTTAGAGATGTCTGGCAACTTGGGCAGTATGCTACTACCCTGTAACCTTCAGCAAGTATGCCCTGCTCCCATGCCCTCTTGAGATACCTCCACTCCCTCTCTATATACTCATCCTTGTATGTCCAGTATGCATGCTCATAGTCCATGCTCATACCAAGTAGCATATCAGCCTCTACCCACTTCCCATTGTACTTATGAACTAACCTCTTACACTCCTCAACTAGCCTCTCCATACCTATGCTCTTTAGGTTCTCAAGCTTGCTTCCTGTAAGCCCAAGTTCCTTCTCAGCCTGCAACTCAACTGGAAGACCTTGAGTATCCCAACCTGCCCTGAATACCACCTTGAAGCCCTTCATCGTGTTAAACCTATACCATAGATCCTTGATAACCCTGCCCCTAAGATGACCTAGGTGGGGCTCACCATTCATGGTTGGAGGACCTTCAACGAACCCTATAACCTCCCTATTAGCATCCTTTAGCATACCATCAATCATGCCTTTTAGGTTTATGCTTTTATAGTACTCCCTAACACTCATCTCCATCGACTTTGGCTCAAACCTCTTAAGTTCAAACATCATCAACACCAGAGATAGGTTACTGTGAGGTTATAAAAATTAATACTTGTATGTTGAAGTATATGCATGAGGGTTAGGATAGGGCATACACCAGATGCGGATGATGCATTCATGTTCTACGCAATAGCAGAGGGCAAGGTTACCATTGAAGGGGTTGAGGTTGAGCATGTTGTAGAGGATATAGAGAGGCTTAACAGGATGGCCTTGAGGAATGAGTTGGATGTTACTGCAATATCAGCACATGCATATGCATATACTAAAGGTTATGCCATACTTAGGAGTGGTGCAAGCTTTGGCCTATCCTATGGACCAATACTGGTTGCAAGGCATGCTATAAGTAGCATTGATGAGTTAGCATACATGAGGATAGCAGTGCCAGGCAAGTTGACCACAGCATACCTCCTGCTTGAGATGGCATTAAGAGATTACCTGCAGAAGGATATGGATGTTGCTGCTAAGATTGTGGAGATGAGGTTCGATGAGATAGAGGATGCTGTACTCTCAAGCAAGGTTGATGCTGGTTTGCTTATACATGAAGCACAGATAGCATACAGGCAAGGGCTACATAAGTTGCTTGATCTTGGAGAATGGTGGAGTAAAGTAAGCAATGGTCTGCCATTACCATTGGGTATAGATGTTGCTAGTCTCTCCCTTGGTGAGATCTCCTCTAAGATAAGCATCTTGCTCAAACAATCAATAGCATATGCATATGAGCATTTTGATGATGCAGTTGATTATGCTATGCGCTATTCAAGGGGCAAGGATAGAGGTACAATAGCAAGGTTCGTTAGGATGTATGTTAATGACCTTGCCATGGATATGGATGAGGTAGGCTACAATGCTTTGAAGAGACTCTACTCCCTAGCATCAAGCAGAGGTATCATAAACGAGCCTAAGATCATCCTAGTCTAATAATAGCAGCAGTAGTAGTAGATGAGAAGGACAGAGATTGTTAATAAACATCATCCATAATGTAGTTACAGATGAAGTATAGAATGTTATATCTATAACAATGAAGCAGATGCAACTGCAACGCATACAGCATTAAGCAGCCTAAATACAGTTATCAAATACAAGTGTAGAGATGATCTTATATATGACTCAGGTGAGTTGAAGAGGAAGGTGTTCAAACAACCCCTCTGCCATAATGCCTCTAGCCAATTACAGTAATTCATCAGAACCTATTACACCTTTGCAGACCATATACAACTCTTCCCATCCTTAATTAATCTTATTTAAAACAGTATACATGACCTATCCTTGGTCTGATGAGACCTTCTTGAGTTAGCAGGATGGGTACTGCTTATCTGCTTATAGGCCCATCCACATACTTTATAAGACCAGACTAGCATAGCATAGATCTCTATTTGTACAGCATCTACGCATGTATAAAAAAGGTTATTAGAGTATAAGTGGTTATTTGATACATGGATCTAAGGATACTAGTAATTGGGGCAGTGCTGATTGCGGTTGGTGTAGTAGTAGGTGTATTCTTTGGTAACGTAGTTAGATCTGGGCCATTGGAGGAGTTCAACACTGCTAGAGGGTTGGTACAGATTGGAACGCTTATTGCAGGTATAGGCACACTCATGGTTCTTGTAAGCTTTGGGTTGAAGAGGAGGAGAAGTCCCTATGGTCCTGGAAAGGGTAGAGCACTCTGATCTAATTATGAAGTACCATGGGTATAGATAATAAATAGGATAAAGGATTTAAGGTTCTTTGCTCTTAATCTACATATGAGTCTATTCGTGGCACAGAAGAGACTGGCAAAGAAGGATATGCATACCCTCTACGATGCTGCCTTCTCAAAACTAGAGAGATTATCTAATAAGGAACTCCTTGACCTCATGAAGGATGAGAATGCTAGTAGTGAGTTAAGGGAGAAGGCAAAGGATCTGCTCTGGAAGAGGTTAGACCCACAAGATAGGGATACTGTAGAGGTTTAACCCAACTGCTGAAGAGCATCAGTATAATGGTAGTACAGCAATGGTAGCATCAAGTTTGCTCCCAAGGGAATACTATCCACTCATCATCCCTGCATAGCTCAGCATAGTAATCTGGCTTGAATACACTTCTAGGCTTCATGTATAGCGTAACTGCTATGATAGTATCATTGCTCTTACCCCCCTTACCATTAAGAGCCTCAGTAACAGTCTTGATTGTGAGTCCTGTATCTGCTATATCATCAACAACAAGCATAATCCTTCCCTCCCTTCTACATCTATCTATCTTGTCCTGCATATCTTGAAGAGGTGTTATGAATGCTATGCTAACATCCTCATCCATCCTCATACCCTGATAATGTCTTGCCCTAATCAAATCAATATCATCTACTGAGAGCATCTTTGCTATAATCATAGCAGGAACTATACCTCCTCTAGCAACTGCCAGTATGCATCCTATGTTTACACCATCATCCCTTATCTTATCTGCTATGAGTGAGCATAACCTGTTCACCTCATCCCAGTCTATGTATCTCTTGAGTAATCTCATTTTAATCGCAACTCTTCAATATGCTATATATCTTCAATATGCTATATAGAAGGCTCAGATGTATCTTATCACGTTATGGAAGGTATCCCTAAGCGCTGGTACTCTACCTATCTCCCTAACCATACTTGCCAACTCCTCTATGCTCGTTGCATTACTTATGCCAGTAGCCTTGTATATCTCCTCAGCGAATGCAGTACCAACCAGATCGTTACCGCCATAGCACAACCCTACCTGAGCAAGTTTCTTACCCAATGCAAGCCAGTAGACTGAGATGTTGTTTATTGCATTGGCAAGCATAAGCCTAGATACTGCGATTATCCTTAGATCGTAGAGCGATGAGCACTGCTCCCTTACAAGACCCTTCTGGTGGAGTTCGGTATTCTCTGGACTGAACTTCAGTGGTATGAATGTTAAGAACCCATTGGTCCTCTTCTGCAGATCCCTTAGCCTGATGAGATGGTCTATGATATGCTCACTTCTCTCTACATGCCCATAGAGCATTGTACAATTGCTCTTTATCCCAAGCCTATGTGCTTCTTCAGCAACCTGCAACCATTCATCGCCAGAGCATTTGCCAACAACTATCTTATCCCTAACCTCCTTGTGGAATATCTCTGCTCCCCCTCCTGCTAGAGCATCAAGACCAGCATCCTTTAGCCTTGATAGCACTTCCTTTACACTGTTGCGTGTAACCCGTGCTATGAAGAATACCTCTGCTGGGGTTAGTGCTTTTACAGTAACACCTTTGAACCTTGACTTTATTGCTTTGATCATCTGCTCATAGTACTCAAGCCCAAGCCTTGGATGGAATCCTCCAACTATATGCAGTTCATTTGCACCCATCATCACACCCTCTCCTGCTCTCTTAACCATATCCTCCACGCTTAGAGTGTATGCATCATCATCACCATCCTTCCTGTAGAATGCACATAGAGGGCATGAGGCAGCGCATACATTGGTATAGTTTATGTAGTATGAGCAGGTAAATGTAACTGTATCACCCTTCAATCTACTCCTAACTATATCTGCAACCATCCCAAGGGTATGGATATCATCATACTCCATCAACTCAAGCCCATCGTTAAATGATAACTCCTCTCCATTGAGTGCACGCTCCAAAGCCCTACTAGCATACATGCTTATGCTCATCATAATAGCCTTGATGCTCTCCACTATAATAAGATAAGGTAGCATGGGTTAGTGCCTATCCTATGTCAAAGGATAAATACCATGATTTTGTGCTAGCGTATAGAGGTGTAGTATGTATGAGCAATACTCTATCACTTAAGAGTGATGTTGAGGATATACTAATCAAGGCGTTGGATAGCAAGAGGGATGAGCATCTTGACTATGATGAGTGTGTAAGGCTGATGAGATCAAGGGATGTTAACCTAATAGGCAAGGTAGCAAACATCCTCAAGGAGAGGCTCTATGGCAAGACTGTATCCTTCATAAACAACCTCATCCTTAACTACACAAATGTATGCATAACATACTGTAAGTTCTGTGCATTCTACAGACCTCCAAGGCATTCTGAGGGTTACACAGTAAGCATAGATGAGTGCATAAGGAGGGTTGGTATTGCAAAGGAACTCTTCAATATAAAGCAGGTTCTTATGCAGGGAGGGCATAACCCTGATCTTGGGATAGAATACTATGAGTCCATCTTTAAAGCAATAAAGGCAAGGTTCCCTGATGTTGCAATACATGCACTCTCCCCTTCAGAGTTGGATATGATAGCAAAGGTTGAGAGATCAAGCACTAAAGAAATACTCTCAAGGTTAAAGGATGCTGGTCTAGACTCTATACCTGGAGGGGGTGCAGAGATACTTGATGATGAGGTTAAGAGAGTGATAAGCCCATTGAAGATAAGGAGTGATGAGTGGTTAAGGATAATGGAAGAGGCACATATGCTAGGTATAAAGACATCAGCAACCATGATGTATGGTCATGTTGAGAGTATAGAGCATAGGGCAAGATCGTTGATGAGGATAATAGATTTGCAGAAGAGGACCCATGGGTTCATAGCATTCATACCATGGAACTTCGAGCCAAACAACACAGAGTTGAAGAGGGAAGGTCTTGTAAAGTACTCATCTGGAGGCATGGAGTTGCTAAAGATGATTTCAATATCAAGGATAATGCTTTACGGGCTTATAGATCATATACAGTCATCCTGGCTTACAAATGGAATAGGAATGGCTCAACTAGCACTTCACTATGGTGCAGATGACTTTGGAGGGACACTCCATGGAGAGGAGGTTGTATCTGCAACTGGGGCAAGAGCAACAACACTTACACAGGAGAGGATAGTCAATGCAATAATGCAGGTAGGTATGAGAGCGGTAGAGAGAGATAATATGTACAATATAGTTAGATACTTTGATTGATTGATTGATTGATTGATTGATTGACTGATCGATCAATCGATTAACCAACAATTAGTTAGTAACCATCATCTAAAGTACTCACTCCACCTTCTATCTACAAGTGCCTTCGTTTGCTCATCAACTTCTGCAAGTTCAGGAGTGTAGTATGCCCCTTCCTCCTTCCACTTGCTTGTTGCATCTATCCCTATCTTTGAGCCTATGTTAGGGCTGCTTGCTGCAGGATCTAGCGTATCTGTGGGCATGTTATCCAGCACAAGTATATCTCTAGCAGGATTGCATCTTGCAGTTACAGCCCATATAACCTCATCCATGTTATGTACATCAACATCATCATCTACAACTATTATCATCTTCGTTAGTGCTAGTTGCCCTAGACCCCATAGTCCAAGCATCACCTTCTTTGCCTGAGCAGGGTACCTCTTCCTTATAGACACTATGGCCAAGCCTTGAAACCATCCTGCTGCTGGCATTGCAAAGTCCACAACCTCTGGATGGAACATCCTTATCAATGGGAGGAAGGCTCTCTCTATAACATAGCCTATGTAAGCATCCTCCAACACTGGCTTACCTACAACAGTTGTAAGGTATATTGGATCATCTCTACGCATAATACCTTTAAGGTTAAAGACTGGATATGGTTCCTGCTCACTGTAGTAGCCTACATGATCACCAAACGGACCCTCAAGCCTTAAATCGTTTGGATCAACATATCCTTCAAGCACTATCTCAGCCTCTGCTGGAACCTCAAGATCTATGCTATTGCACTTGACTAGCCTTAACCCCTTACTCCTTACTATACCAGCAAAGAGGTATTTATCAAGCCCTTCAGGTACTGGGGCTACTGCAGAGAATACTGTTGCTGGATCTGCGCCTATTATAACAGCAACCTCTATACCCTTCCCCTTCTCCTTGTTCATGAGGTAGTGCTGTGCTCCCCTCTTGTGTATCTGCCAGTGCATTATAGCATGCTTATCATCCAGTATCTGCATCCTGTACACTCCTAGGTTCCTAATACCAGTCTCTGGGTTCTTTGTTAATACTAGCCCAAATGTTATGAACCTTCCAGCATCCTTTGGCCAGCACTTCAATGCTGGTAATGATAGAAGTGATGCATAATCCTCGCCCTCATAAACCTCATTTACTGGACCCTTGCCAACGATCTTTGGTGCTGTATCTGCAATATCAGAGAGCTTGGGGAGCATCCTTATCTTCCCTAACAGACTTGAGGGCATCTCCATCCTTGCAAGAGATGTTATCTTCTCACCTATCTCCTCAAACTCCTCCATCTGTAATGCTAGCTTCATCCTCTCAATGCTACCAAATGCATTGCCTAGAACCCTCATGCTATAGTTATCAACATCCTCAAAGAGCAGTGCTGGTCCCCTTGCATACATCACCCTCCTCAGTATCTCAGCCATCTCAAGATCAACACTAACCTTTGTCTTAACCCTCTTCAGCATACCTGCAGCATCCAGAGCATCCATATACTCCCTTAGGTTCTCAAATGGCATTGCACTCTATTGCTCTATACTCCATCATTTATTTACTTGTTACTCTACCTAGTGCAGCATCTTCAACAGCCTTTATGCACGATGTTATATACACACTCAACCCATTCAGATGCTCTAACACCCTTGCTAGACTGTTGGTGTAGTTATGCACTGATAATAGGTACTCATCCTCATCAGTGTAATCCAACTCTATCTTACTCCACTCATCCTCCTCATCTTTATCATCCTGTCTTGGAAGCGATACAAGTTCTATCTTGCCGAATGGATTCCTATGCGCTATGAAGCCATTGAACTCCTTCAGAGCAACTATACTCCTAGCACTTATACTGCTCACTACTTTACTTGCTTGCACACCTCCTCTTATCCATGCATTGGTTAGCAGAGAGCATGCATACAACTCATCATCTATACTCTTATGCATCTCATCACGTATAACCATCCTTATCAGGTTTATATGCGCAATGAAGTTGCTAACCTGCTCCTCCCTTATTGCTATTGCAGCAATGTTCATACCCTTCCCCTTCATCCTTGTGAATCTTGATGGTCTTGTGGTGAAGTTGCCCCTAGTAACAACAGCCTGCTCTGCACTCATGAGTGAGAACCCATTGCTCATCATAGCCCTTATGAAGCTGTCAGTATCAGCAAGTATAGCCTCCCTGAAGAATAGTTCTAATGCTATTGTCATACTCCTTATCCGTATCTGCATCTATAGACTATCAATTGAAGTATAATACAACCCTTTCCATACCTCTCATATAGTTGGTAACCAGTTAGCATCTGTAAATATATTAAGTTAAAATATTCTAATGTAATAGGATTTCTATCGTAGTATTATCAAAATATTAGTAGTCAATTATCAAATACAAAAGGTTAATAATATGTTATAAGTAATAATTAGTATGTTGAGCTCGAGCGAGGATATGGAGGCTACAGCATTCGAGGAGTTCGAGGGTAAGTATCCAGAGGAGTTGAAGAACCAGATATATGATCTAGTATTGACTGCAATAGGAAGATACATAGAAGGTAACAACCTTAGGGATAGTGATTTCCCAAGGATTGCATCATCAGCACTCTACATACTAGCACTATCCCTAGCAAGGAAGGGTCCAATAGAGAGTATTGAGGAGGCTGAGAAGTATCTACTGGATCAACTACACAGCATACATACAAAGGGTCATGCTGCTATAGTGGAGATATACAGGAATGCTATGGAGAGGAGATGATTGATGGATATAAAATATAGCACTAGCAGTCTATGATGGTATGAGGAGAAGAATACATATCACACCTTGGACTCATTTTATTTGATGATCTAACAATCAACCCACTGATCTGGGAGTACCAATCCTGAGTTATCTACTGCAAAGGCCATGTTGTTGAGCGTTACCTGAAACCTCATCATGCCCCTACTGACTATAACCTCTATATCATCTACAGTATCAGGATCTATGCTAGGCTCTATCCTCTTTATAACTGCATGTATGCTCTCATGCGATATTATAGCCTCGATGTAGCGCTCTATCCCCTTGAACCCACTCATGCCATGCCTTGCATGCATCTCTGAGTTTATTATCAGCATAGTACTGCCTTCGTATGTGAAGTATGGAGGAGAGCCATCTATTGCACATGCAAATGCAACATCATCTATACACATATCCTCCATCATCAAATCCTCTTAATTAAAAATTTTAGTTTCTATTATCTATCTCTATCTCTCTGCCTATCTATAACCTCTCTTACATCACTGCTCCTTAACCCTCATAACCCTATTCCTTCCTAGCACTCTCCAGTACTCAACCTGTGCTCCCTGCTTAATCTTTGCCTTTGCATCCTCCTCTATAGAATCTGTCTCAAATACCTCGAAGGTCTCTAGATCCATGAGTTGGAGCATGTTATTATTTATCGATATTATCTGTCCATTCCTCTTCTCTATTATTGGTACATCTATATTTGCATCAACTGGAGATACTATGCTACGCTTCACACCATCGAATAGGCCTATGGCTACTACCCTAGCCTTCGCTGAGCCATGCTATCTGGGCAACCTTACACCATGCAAGGTTGCATACCAGGCTTGCTCTTCTCGTATGAGACTATCTTACAGGGTTCTCCATCTATTATTATGTATGAGCCTTCCTTCACACTACCTAGATCAACCGGCTTGCTCATACCATATTGCATATGCAGGAGTTATTTAATAATTTGCATATAGTATTGAGATAACCTATCTACTTACTTCAACTGCTCAAGTACTGATAGGCTCATGAGATGCTCAACATATATACCTCTCCTTATCACATCCAACCTTACCTTCTCACAGTACCTCTGCTCACTTATATGGCTCTCATCACTATCCAACTGCAAGAGCAGTATATTATCAGCATAAGGATATGCAAATTTGAGCATTCTCTCTGGGATGAGTTGCATCCTTGCAAGGTTTGCTGTCTTTATCCTCCACTGCTTTCGCTGAAATACACTCTCCAGATCCTTCACCTCAACCCTGCCATATCCACGCTTCAGAACATTGACAGATACAAAGTTAAGCCTTGATATCCTTGGTCTATCAAGTAGTTCAAGCCTATTTGAGAAGAGTATGGATATGCTTGATGGTATATATGTATAGATATCCTCAACCACCTCCTCCCTATCATTATAAGTTGCAATGAGGTAGTGGTTCACATACTCGGTGAGGTATGATCTAAACTCATTGGACATGGTTACAGTAGCAAAGTATAGATCGATTATGTTGGATGAGTCCCTCCAGTAGACCTTGAGCCTCTTGCTACCCTCATCATGCATGTAAGGTACGCAGACTATATCTATCAATACCTAACACTTTATGCGGATATAAAATATAAATAAGTTAAAAAGGTGATGTGGATAAAACACGTTTATATGCTGAGTATATAGATTATGGTAAAAGATAATATCATGAAGAGAGATGAGTAACTGATGGTATGGGCTTGGGTGAGGCTAGTAGTAATAATGATGATAGCAGTAGTAGTAATGATATGATGATGATGAAGAAGAAGGATGGAGGTGAAAGGAAGGAGGATGAAGTATGCAAGGTTGTGCTGATAAACAACATAACCAATGGGATAGGATTAGCATTATCATCAAGACTTACAAGCATGGGTTTCATAACTTATGCTCTTGGTATTGGTGAAGAATCAACAACCTCTAGCGTAAGGATGGTTGGTAAGTGCAAGGGTGGTGTTGATGGGGTAGAGGAGTGTATAAGCACTATATTAGAGGAGGTTGATAGTATAGATGCTTTAATAAACCTACCAGCATATGCCCAGTTGGGTACAATTGAGGATATCACTGTTGAGGAACTTGTAGAGCAGTTAAACGCAAATCTATTCCATACTGCAGGACTCATCAAGGCAGTTGTGCCAGTTATGAAAGAGCAGGGTAGAGGTGTGATAATCAACGTAACTTCCCTAGCAGGGATGATGGGGTTCCCTGCAATAACTGCATTTGCTAGCAGTATGTTTGCATTAGAAGGGTTAAGTGAGTGCCTTAGGTATGAACTAATGCAGTATGGGATAGATGTGGTGCTTGTAGAGCCTGGAGCAGTTAAGAGCGATAAGCATATTCTAAGGCTACCAAGGAGATGCTCAGATATGCTCAACAGCGTGCATAGAGGCTTGACCCATCTCATAGAGCATGGACTTAACGCTGATGAGGTTGCAGATACCATAATCAAGATAATAAACAACTGCTACAAAGGTGTAAGACCAAGGATGAGGTACATAGTTGGGGATCATGCATATGTTATGTTTGAGGCAAAGAGGAGGATGAGTGAGGATGAGTTCGAGGAACTTGTAATGAGGGATGTGGGCTTGGCTTAGCATGGAAGAGCGTAGAGAAGAGGCGTTATTATGCATTGTATGATTAGATGAGGGTAATGGAGAAGTATAATCACCAACTGTAGCATGTATTTAGCATCTATCTATGGCGACTCCAACGGGTTAGGCCTCTCAAGTAGTGTTGCTCTCACATCAATCACATTCCCATCCCTTATCACAGTTAGTGTGATCTGGTCACCAACTGACTTTGTTCTTTGCAGATAAACCAGTATATCGTTTATCTTCCTAACAGGGTTACCATCTATAGCTATTATAACATCTCCTCCAACCTTTATCCTTGAGCCATCGCTAAGTGTAACTATCCTGCTACCTCCCTTTATACCAGCCTTCTCTGCTGCACTGTTAGCAACAACATCTATAACAAGGAAGCCTCTAGCCTCCTTCAAGCCTAGGATCTCTGCAATCTCTGCATTCACATCCCTTCCTGATACTCCAAGCCATGGATGCCTATACTTACCCTCCTCTATCAGCACTGGGACTATCCTCTTAACCGTATTTGATGGTATTGCAAACCCTATGCCAGCGAACTCTCCAGTCCTTGATGCTATGGCTGTGTTAACACCTACAACCTCACCATACATGTTAAGCAATGGACCCCCAGAGTTACCTGGGTTTATTGCAGCATCTGTCTGTATAACATCTGGTATGTTGAACCCATTTGCTGTCTCAAGCATCCTACCCAACTGGCTCACTATGCCAGAGGTCATTGAGCCACTGAGCCCAAATGGGTTACCTATAGCTGCTACCTGCTCCCCAACCTCAAGCTTAGATGAGTCTCCTAATGGTAGTGGTCTTAACTTATCCCTGTTTACATCATCAACCTTGATAACAGCAATATCTGTGTATGGATCTACACCAACAACCCTCGCCCTATACTCAGTACCATCAAGGAACGTTACGTTCACCCTACTAGCATTCTCAACAACATGATAGTTTGTAACTATATGCCCTTGCACATCGTATATGAAGCCAGAGCCTATTCCCCTAGCACTACCCTTCTGTACAGATATCTGCACTACACTCTGCTCAGCGTACTTGAAGAGTTCTGTTAGTGTTAGTGTTCTACCTACATGCCTCTGCTCCTGCTCCTGTTCTTGTGAACTTTCCTGTACACCTCCTGGTTGTGCATTAACATGGTTACCTTCCTGTACTCCCTGTGGAGGGGATGATACTTGTGGTGGGTTGAAGAGATTGATGTTGTAGTTATAGTAGGCTAGTAACGATGCTACAACAACACCAACAACTATTATAGCGATGAGGGATACTCTCATCATTCTTATTGCTGTATGCTCTAATTAATGCTTTTACCTTTGCATCTATCATCAGATCTTAAATCCATCTGCCCTGTATATGCTGTGTGTATAGCTTCTACCCCTCCATACAACACCATGCCTGCTCTTCCTAATCCCTACAAGGAACCCAAGCGGTATGAGCAGTGAGCCTAGAGGTGATGCAAATGCATAGAGAGGGTTTATACCTAGCCCCTTGATTGAGTGAATGAGCGATGTTACTGCTATGGTTATGCATGTAGCCATGCTTGTAACTGCAAGACTTGTGCCTAGGTCTAGGTTTAGGCTTAACGGTTGGAGAAGAGAGTACGATGCTAGTAGGAATGGGTAGAGGAAGAGGAAGAATGTTATTAGGAATACGCCAAATGCTTTAGCCTTACTGACATGGTATATTGGTACTATCAGCCTTGATAGGCCATTTATTAGCGTATTTAGATCCCTAGCCCATACTGCAGAGAAGAGATCATCAGCAAGGAACATCCTCATCCTGAAGCCTTGCTTCTTAACCCTTGCTCCCAATGCACCATCCTCTATTATCTCATTCCTTACTCCTTTATGGGTACCTACAGCCTCATACACCTCACGCCTAATAATGTAGTAACTACCAAAGAAGTAACCTGTATCATGCTTGTTGCTGTTAACCCTCAATGGGGAGTATCTGCTGTGCAGGAATACAAGTAGCAATGGTAGAGTAGCCTTGGTCCATGTATCTATACACTCTAGCCTAGGTACAAGGGTTAGTGCATCTAGCCCATCCTTGAGGAGCCTCTTAACTGCTAGAGGGAGGAGCATCTCATCATGTACGCTATCTGCATCTGTGAAGAGCAGCAACTCTGCATCAGACCTTAGATATGCTTGGTAGCATGCCCAGTTCTTGCCTACCCATCCATCTGGCTTCTCACCAGCATGAATGAAGAGCACTCTACTATCTCTTCCAGCAAACTCCTCCATTATCCTTGCTGTACCATCTGTGCTTGAATCATCCACTGCTATTATCCTAAACCTACTGTACCTCTGCTTAAGCAGTGAATCAAGGCATCTTGCTATGAACCTCTCCTCATTTCTTGCTGGTACTATGATATCAACCCTAGGCTCTTCAATCACTGATCCATTACCATCGTAGAGCCTTGGTGCATACTTGTATGATCTTATTGTGTATGTTAGTAGATAGAGCCATGTTCCAAGAACACCAAGGATTATTGCAAGGAGGATAGCGTTGAATGCATCTGATGCTGTAACTACCATCATGCTACTAGCACCACCATTTAATCCATACTGCAACACAATAAATACATACATCTATAAACCATCTGTAATCTGTACTCCTAATATTAGAGCGGTGTATAGGCAATGAGTAGTTAACCTGCATTACTGCATGCATCATTGCTTATCCTCTCAAGCGCATCCCTTGTACCCTCCTCTATATGCCCCTTAACCATGGATGAGAACATTGAGAGCATACCCTTAAGCCTTATATCCCAGAGCACATCTATCCTTGTCTTGCCATTAAGATCTGTTAGCGTTACTATCTTATGCCCTACCATTGGCCCATCCAATATGTTGATATCTATCTTCTTCAACTCTGGCTCTATACTTACCTCTTCCCTGCATATGGAGTTCCTGAATGCTATTGTAACCTCCCTGGTTATCCTATTGCCCTCTCTGCTTATGTTGTTTATGCTCTTTGTACCATGCCAGTACTTGTGCTCATTATCTACATCACTAACTATCTTCCACACCCTCTCTATTGGAGCATCTACTACCCTGCTCACCTCAAGCCTTATACCCATGCCTTGAGTATTGTATGGGACCCTTTTTAATTTATCATGCCTATATCAAGTACCTTATACTTCCCATTGCTGTTCTTATCAACGAACTTGATGAACTCCCTTGCACACTTTGAGCAGAGTGGTATAGGCTCCTTTATCATCAGGCTATTCCAGAATACAGCATAGAAGCTCATGTAACCTCTATACGATTCACAGTCAACGCACCTTAGATCCTTAAGGTACCTAAGATCTATCCTCTTGCTGTTATGCATGATTTCATTATCCAGCACATTGCTATGAACGGTATTCTGTAAGATCCATTACATACAAATCATCATGATATATATGTAGATCCTTCAATGCCTTATCTGATGAGCATAAGTTACGATGAGTTCAAGAGGCTGGATATAAGGGTTGGTGTAGTGCTTAAGGCTGAGAGTATAGCAGGGAAGAGCAAGATAATGAAGGCCCTTGTAGATATTGGTGGTGAGAAGAGGGAGCTTATAGTTGGAGGGGCTGAGTACTACAAGCCAGAGGAGATGGTTGGTAGGAAGGTTGTAGTTCTAGCAAACCTTGAGCCAAAGAATATAGCAGGAGTAAGATCCCATGGGATGCTCCTTGCTGCTGATGTTGATGGTAAGCCATATTGGCTAACCGTTGATGGGGATGTACCTGCAGGAAGTAAGGTAAGATGATTATACCGTGGGATATATGAACAGATGAATGGGTTGATATATTAATAAATTGATGAGTTATTTATGGATGGATCGTACAGGGATTGAAGTAGAAAGAAGCAAGATCATCAAGATTGTTTCATCACCCTATCTCTATTTACAATCCTCAAGAACTCAAGCAATGCTGTATAATCCTTGTCTGCCAACTCTGTCTTGCTTGCTAATCTATAGCACTGTTCAAGCATGGATGCCATTGGTAGAGATATGTTAAGTGCTCTAGCAGCATCATTTATGGTCTTTACATCCTTAAGCATCATCTCTAGAGCAAAGGACTTCTCATACTCTCCCTTAACCATCCTTGGCCCTTTGCGCTCACTCATGCCAGTCTTGAAGTATGTTGAGTTGAGTATCTCAAGGAAGAGCATTGGATCAAGCCCTGAACGCTCAACTAGGAGTATCCCTTCAGATAGTGCTGCTGCTATCATTGCTATCTGAAGGTTTAATGCCAACTTCATTGTGTGTGCAGACCCATTGCCCCCTATGTAGAATATCCTTCCTGCAATCCTATTGAACACATCTATGAACCTCTCAAAATACCCCCTGCTCCCTCCAACCATCATCACAAGGTTACCCTGTTCAGCAAGTTGAGGTCCTCCCATTACAGGGGTATCAAGCATTATTATGCCATGCTCATTGAGCCTTGATGCTATAGCCTTTGATGCAAATGGGTTTATAGTGCTCACATCAGCAAGGGTTAGCCATTCATCACCACTACTACTACTACCACCACTACCATCAGAACCCTTCTTGGCCCCTTCCCTGTAATGTTTTGCATATACTACACCATTGCTTGCAAATAGCACATCCTCCAATGCATGCTCATCCTTAACAACTGTTATCAGCAAGTCTACCTGCTTTGCAACATCCATTGGTGTCTCTGCTACCATAGCACCATAACCCTTCAATGCCTCAGCCTTCCATCTACTCCTGTTGTAGACTGTAAGCATATAGCCAGATGCTAGAAGCCTCCTTGCTATTGCACTCCCCATCATCCCAGTACCTATAAGACCTATCCTTACATCCTTGCTCATCTCAGATTTATGAATGGATGGAATAATTTAATTTAATCCTTAAATGTTGTATGCTTTAGCGATGAGATCAATAGTTAACCCAACGTCCCTTCCAGAACCTTCCTCTATCTGCAATCTGCACGACTCACCAGTTGTGTAGACCCTCTTCTCACTAGCCTTTACAGCATCGAAGAGTTCTCTACCTATCTGCATTGAGAGAGCATAGTTATCCTTTATGAATGAGTATGACCCTCCAACACCACAGCACCCCTTCTCCAGTATGCTGAACCTTAATGATGGTATGCTCTTTAGAAGTGATATAAGATGCCTATCGTAACCCTGAACTATGGTATGGCAGTGCATATGTACAAGTATATCCTCATCAACTGGCTTGAACTCTACAAGCTCTGCTCTACTCTTAAGGTTGTAGAGTAACTCATGCACATCCTGCACATGCTCTGCAACTGCTCTACTCCTATGATCATCAAGCACGTTAAGATACTCCATCCTCAATGCTAGAGATGCACTTGGGGAGAATGTTACTATTGGTATACCTTTGGATGCGTATGGGTAGAGGCTAGAAGTGTTGAACTCAACGATCCTCCTTGCTTTATCTACAGCACCTTCAAGTATTGCTGGTAGGCCAGATGAGAGCTGCTCTGGGAACTCTACTCTGTAACCATTGATGTTTAGTATCCTTACAATCTTGAGCCCAAGCATGGGGTCTATGTACCTTATGTATGTATCTGCAAAGAATGCTACACTCTTATCTAGTGCTGGTTGCCTATACTCATGGAAGAGATCATCAAACATCTTGCTGCTGAACCTTGGTATCCTCTTCCTAGCATCTATACCTGCTAGATGCTCAAGTGCAATCCTGAATAACCTGCTGTTGATAAGCATGTTTGATAGCCATGAGTACCTACATGCAAGTTTAGCATACCTATCTATCTCAGCAAAGTATGCATAACCTTTAGGTAGCCCATTAATCTTTGCATATCTGGCCCTAGCCTCTGCCATTATCTTCCCAACATTTACATTCGATGGGCAGTCGATGAGGCACATCTTGCACTGTATACAGTACTTGTATATCAACTCCTCATACTCCTTGCTACCCATCAGAGCATCTTGCTCTTGCTTCTCAACTGTATGGGCAATGTTGAGTAACCATCTAAGTACGTTGTTCCTTCCCCTGCAGGATGCTACCTCATCTTGCAAACCTTTGTATACTGGACACATTCTTACCTTGTAGTTCAACTCTCTACACATTCCACATCCATGGCATAGACCAACCTCATCAACATATGCTAACTCATCCTCATACCCTGTTATCCTCCTTGCTATAGCACTACTCTTAGAACCCCATACAAGCATAGTATTATTATCATCATCTCTACTTACACCCTTGCTATAGCGTAGGTTCTTAACTAAAAGATCTCTATGGTTGGTAACCTTCTTCTCAGGATTCATTATATTCTTTGGGTCTAAGATCTGCTTTATCTTAACGAAGAGTGAGTATATCTCATCCCCATAGAGCATCCTTACAAACTCAGATCTTGCAAGACCATCCCCATGCTCTGCAGATATGCTTCCTTTCATCTTCTTTACTACGTTGAAGACCTCATATGCTAGAGCCTTCATCACCCTAAGACCATCATCGCTGCTTAGATCCAGAATGGGTCTAGTATGGAGGTTCCCATCACCAGCATGTCCATACAGTGTGTATTGTACACCATACATCCTATAGATCCTCCTGAGCGCATCAACAAGATCAGGGAGCTTATCAACCTGTACAACTGGATCCTCTATGAATGCTATAGGCTTGCTCTTACCTGCCCTAACCTTCATCGTGTACGCTAATGCTCTCTTCCTAACCTCCCATAACCTTGAGATCTCATCCTCATCGTATGAGCATGTTATATGCTTGAGACCCTTTGCATTGCTTGATATGCTTATCAGTTTATCCATCATGGATCTAACATCATCTATGCTATTGCCATCTAACTCAACGAATAGTATGCACTCATAATCTTTGTAGCCATAACCAAAGTTGCTATCTATACTCCTTGCAATATCAATTACTGTTCTATCTAGGAGTTCTACAGTTGCTGCCCTTAGCCTTGCCATTATATCCCTAACGTACAGTGCAGCATTGTATGTATCATCAAAGGCAAGTAATGCCAATGCCCTGAACCTTGGTATATCGATGATCCTTAGAGATGCTCTAACAACTATCCCAAGGGTACCTTCTGATCCAACGAATAACTTTGCAAGATCTACAGTATGTTCATTCAGCAGAACCCTATCGATCCTATAGCCTGAGGAGTTCTTGCTTACCTTAGGGAACCCCTCCCTTATCACACCCATCTTGGGGGCAAGTATGCTGTATAACTCCCTTGCCAACCTTGCCTCAACGCTATCATCATCATAGTTTAGATCAACCTTCCTAGCATGTATGATGCTACCATCTGCAAGTACAACATCAAGCTCCTCAACGTAATCTATCATGCTTCCATACTTGACAGTATGTGCACCAGATGCATTGTTTGCTATCATACCACCTATGGTACAGTAATCTGAACTTGAAGGGTCTACTGGTATGAACTTGCCATGCCTCTTCAACTCCCTATCGAGTACACCTTTGTACATCCCTGCTTCAACAGTAACATACCCATCCTCTAGATTTAGAGCAAGTAACCTGTTCATATGGGTAAGGTCTATTATTATGCCAGAGCCTATGGCTTGACCAGCAAGCCCACTGCCTCCTCCCCTTGCTGTAACTGGTATCCCATGCTTATATGCAACCTTCACAGTGCTCACAACATCCTGCACATCCCTAGCAATGACTATGCAGAGAGGAAGCATCTCATATGCACTTGCATCACTTGCATACATGTACCTATCAAGCATGCCAGTAAGTACCCTGCCCTTTATGCTTGCCCTTAACTCATCTACGAGTTGCTCATGCATACTACCATTCCCTCACGATGAGATTTATAGATTGATATATAAGGAAAGGCTTTAATGTAATTAGAAGGCTACAGGTAGGATGTTGATCATGGATATTGGTATAAGCATGATCGTTGGTATAAGCATGGGTCTAGTTGCAATGATGGATGTAGGTAGCATAATTATGCAGATGAACCCTCTCTTCCCATCTGGGGATGCACAGCAGCAGTGGTGGGTATACCTGCTATGGATAGTTCCGTTCTTCATCTTCCTCCTCTACGGGCAGAGGATACAGATGTGGATGGTTCTTAATGATGTTGCAAGGTCACTGAACAGGTTGAAGAGCATGCAGGATAAGGCTAGAGATGAGGCTATAGCGTATCTCAAGAGCGTTAACCCAAACCTTGCTAGTACTGAGAGGTTTGATATGATGATGGAGCATTTTGCAATAACCCCTGTAGACATGGACCCATATGGTATAGTTAGGAAGGTACAGCATATAATAAGGCTGAGGGATGATAGGATAAGGGCTCAGATCAGGATGCTCGCACCTCAAGCAGATGAGGTCACTGCAAGCAGGCTTGAGAACGTGCTAGAGGTTGCAACAGCACTGCATATGCTCTACAAGATAGTTAGACACTTCTACCTAATGGGCAAGAAGACAACTAGCATGTTCTTCCTTGTACAGTTGCAGATGCTCATGCCCCTTATAATGCAGTCAGCAGAGGCATTCAACAAAGCAATCCCTGCAATAAAGAATGGGCAGCCAATAGGGGATGGTATAGGCCCAATGGTAGTTGGGAGGCTCATGCTCAACAGGGCAAAGATACCAATAGCAAGGGATACGGTTATGAGTGAGTATGAGTACAATGGAAGGAGGCTTTACCTTGTCAAGGCTCAAGGCCCTGGGGGTACAGTTGGAGAGCCCCATACTGCTGTTGAGAGACTCATAAATGAGATGGGTGTGAAGGTTGATATGATAATAATGATAGATGCTGCACTCAAGCTTGAAGGGGAGAAGACAGGGGATGTTGCTGAGGGTGTTGGTGCTGCCATAGGAGGAATAGGGGTTGAGAAATACCAGATAGAGGAGGTTGCTACAAGGCATAGCATACCTCTCTACGCTGTTATAATAAAGCAGTCCATCATTGAGGCAATAACAGCGATGAGGAAGGAGATAGCAGAGGCTGTTGAGAGGGCAAGCAAGAGTGTGTTTAGGATGATAGATGAGCATAGCAATGAAGGAGATAATATTCTAATAATAGGAGTAGGGAATACACTAGGTGTAGGACAATGAGCCATGATATGAAGGATGAGAAGGATAAGGAGAAGAGGTCCATAGTCTACACTATAGAGGAGTGCCAACAATGCGGGGTTAAGAACAAGCGTATATTCAAGGTTGGAGATTATGTGTACAAGTTTGGTGGCTCCTGCTTAAGGTGCAAGGGTAGCACACTCATAACTATGATATACGCTGAGTATGTGAATGGTACATGAGCAGATAGATAAATAATCCAATCACACCGACAATTACTAACTAATTAACTAACCAAACCATCATCATACAATGGTCAAGCAGTTATTACCACTGTACCTTCCATTGTTGGCACTATAGTATGCTCAGCCTGTGCTACATACCTGTTGTTACCTTCAACAAGCACTGGATAGGCCCTTATAACCTTCTTCTTGAGGAGGAAGGATATCATCTCCCTAGCATGGTTCACATCCTCATCCTTGAGCCATCTCAATGCGAATGGCAATGTCTTGAACCTAGTCCAGAGCATATCTAGGAAGGTATCTGCCTCCTTGCTCTCTGTTCTCTTCCTACTCACTATTGAGTATATATTGCTTATATCCCCATTGTATACTAGGCCAGATCCATCCCCAGTAGTTACAAATGGCTCTATAGCATACACCTCGCCTTGCTGGAGGGAGAATGAGCCTATAGTCCATATGTTTGGTATAGACTTGCCAGCATGTATAGTGTACTTTGCTATTGAGTGCCCACTTAGGTTCTGTACTGGCTTAAGCCCATAAGACTTGATGGTACGCTCTATAACCCTGCCTATATCACCTGCCTTCACCCCTGCCCTTGCTACGCGTATTGCCTCTCTTAGAGCATGCTCAGCAGCCTCTACAAGGATGCTGTATGACGGGTTGTAGCATACAGTTACAGCAGTATCTGCTATTGAACCATTCACATGCACCCCTATGTCTATCTTGAGCACATCACCATCCCTAACCTCAATGCTATCGTTGGGCTCAGCAGTGTAGTGTGCAGCAACCTCGTTGAGGCTTACATTGCAAGGGAATGCTGGCTCCCCTCCCTTAGCCCTTATCATCTCTTCTGCCTCTTCACATATATCGAGGAGTGTCCTTCCAACATGGTAACGTTTCCTCATATGCTCCCTAACCTCTGCTGCTATCTTTCCTGCCTTGATATAATCCTCTATGCTTGCTAGCAACAGCAGCTCTATGCTATAGGGATAAATAAAAGTAAGGTTAAATGGATGGGAATAAGTTTTTAGATGCATCAATGGCTGTATGTAAGGTGGTAATGGCGGGGTCGTGGGCTAGCATGGTATTCACTACTTGCTTGCAGTAATGCAGGTAAGAACAGAGTGCTTCGAGCCTTGGGCGCTCGAGGTCGCCGGTTCAAATCCGGCCGACCCCACCATTCATGCGTTTCGTAGTCCACCATTATTATATGATATGAATAAGGAGAAGGATAGCGGGGTAAGAGTAGAGAAGGATAGGGATAACTACAAGGATAACTACAAGGATAAGGATAGGGATAAGGATAGGGATAAGGATAGGGATATCTACAACAGAGATTCTAGGCTAAGGTACTGGCTAGAGAGGGCAAAGGAGTATGAGGAAGTATACCAGTTCGCTAGATACATGCTCAGAGAGGAGAAGGCTTCTCTATGGGTTATAAGGTGCATAACCATACTACTCTCTATAAGGGAGTTCTTAGGCAAACCCTTTAGAGAGGCAAGTAGAGAAGATATAGAGCATTATATAGAGTACTGCAACAGAAAGAACTATAGTCCTTCTACACATAAGAAGATCAGGCAGGTACTCAAGTACTTCTACAAGGTAATGTATGGCAATAATGAGTACTATCCAGAGCAGGTATCATGGCTGAAGGCAAAGGTAAGTAAGGATAAGCAGAGGCAGAAGGAAGAACTAGACTATAACTCATTCCTTACTGAAGAAGAGGTTAAGAAGGTAATAGACGTAGCAGATACACTGCAGAAGAAAGCGCTTATAGCAGTAGCATATGAGACAGGTGCAAGACCTGAGGAGTTGTTGAATATGCGTATTAGAGATATAGCATTTGATCAATATGGCTGTACTGTAATACTAAGAGGCAAGACTGGAGAGAGGAGGGTTAGGCTCATAGTATATGCCCCATTGCTAAGAGAGTGGATTAACATACACCCATTCCGTAACGATAAGAGTTCATATCTATGGTTATCAGAGGCAACAAACCATAAGTTTAAGCCTATAGGGATAAGAGGAGCAGAGAAGTTATTCCAAGCAGTAATGAAGAGAGCAGGGATAGATAAGGACTCTAGGCTCTACGTGTTAAGGCATTCAAGAGCAACCCATTTAGCCTCCAAACTGACTGAAGCAGAAATGTGCAAGTTCTTTGGTTGGCAACTAGGCACTAAAGTAGTTAAGCGCTACATCCATTTAGCAGGGATAGATATAGACTCAAAACTACTCCAAATGCAAGGTCTTTCAGTAGATAAGAGAGAGGAGGAGTTGAAGGTTAAGCGTTGCATACGTTGCCAAGAGTTGCTATCTCCAAATCATGACTACTGCCCCAAATGCAGGTTAACTAGAGAGGTTGAGAGCATACTGCTTGCTGGTGAGGATAGGGATAGGGATAAAGAAAAAGAAAAGGTTAAGAGGTTGGAGGAGGAAGTGAATAGGCTTACCCTACTTGTTGAGGAGCTGTTGAAGAGGAGGTCTCTGCTTTAGCAGTGTTGGTACTAACAACAACAGCAGCAGTAGTAGTACTAATGCTATATGAGGACTTCAACTCCCCAACTATTTCTTTTATCCTTTTGACTTGATCCCTTATCATTAACAGAAGCTCAGTATCGCTCTTACTTGAGAGGTCTTCTACTTTTACTTCTTCTTCTACTACTGTTGTTCTGCTCATTCACTACATAATGGTAGGTATTGTTACTGCTACTCTTCTCCATACTCCATTATCCTATGAAGAACGAATGAGTGAATGGATAGGAGAAGGGGTTGAATGATGAAAGCCTGTTATGCTGATATCTGATGAAAGGTCTAAACGCTGACTGCCCCTTCTCCCTAGACTTTCTTTATCTTTCTAGCATGATATAAAGTTTGAGCATTGAGTGGGGAGGTTGGAGTAGGTAGCCTTATTCTCATGCTATTATTACCATACTACTACTATTGCTATAGCCTTCTTATGCTACCACTACCATTACTACTACTGCTACTGCTATTGCTATTACTACTGCTCCTTAACCCTTGGTTGCTTGAAGCCCTTCTCAACAAGTATCTTGTTCACTTCCCTTATAGCAAAGCAGAACCCTACATGCAAACAATCGTCCCTATCACAGTGCCTGCAGTACAAGAACTTCCCTTCTGGAACTACCTGAACCTCAACTATCCTATTAATGAAGTGGTCAGCAATATCTATCGTATCTCCATGTGTACCTATGAACTGCAGTGAGGGTGCATATCTTCTAAGAAGTTCATCCTCTTCAAGATTTTCAAGTATGTACTGTGAAGCCCAGGGCGTGAAAGGTATCAATGGCTTATTCTCTTCCTTCCAACGTTGGTACAGTCTATTATAGAGCTCCTCTGTTATAGTTAATGACTTCCAACCCTTAGCTGGCATATTGTTAGGTAATAGACCGTAACATTTAATTATATCGTCTTACGGTTTATAACCACAACAAACGGGGTGAATGCAATGCAGTCAGCACTACTTCCATATTATAATATGATGAAGATGACGGAGACAGAGAGTTCAGATCATGAGAGTGTTAAAGACAGAGTTGGAGTTGATTCATGCAAGCATAGACTGATCTATGACCCTGAAGCGGGGGAATGGATCTGCAGCAAGTGTGGAAGGGTCTTCTCGCTAGAGGAAGCAATAGAGGTAGAGGTAGAGAGGAGAAGGGAGGAGGTAGAATCAGGGGTAGTGGGAGAGGAGAGAGCAAGGACAAGAGCAGGGGCTGGAACAGAAGGGGCAGATACAGATAGAGCGAGAGCGGAGAGTGCAACAAGAGTAGAAGCAGAAGCAAGGGCAGGGACAGGAGCAGAGGTCATTACAGTTACAGCCACAAGACTACAAGACGTAGGCTTAGATCCTAGAGGGGAGACGAATTTTTGGCTCACTGGGCTAGGGACCTTAGAGAGCAGAAAGGAAGAGGAGGAGATACTGAAGAGCCATTTAGCAAATATCTTTTCTAAACTTAGCATTCCTTTCCATATCGCTCAAGAAATAGAGCGTGAGGTAAAGAGCATACTCAAACACCATAACAAGAACGACAGAGTAACCGCATATACTGTATATACAGTAGTAATGAAGGATATCTACAGATATGGACTCTATAGAAGGCTAAAGTTACAGTTACAAGCACAAACACAAACACAAACACAGTTACAGGCACAGGCTCAGGTTCAGGTACAGGTTCAGACACAGACTCAGACTCAGACACAACAGCCACTTGAAGAGTATGTTGCTACAGTAATAGCAATGAGATTCAATAAACAGATAGAACCTGTTTATTCCTTGCCCTTTGTTAAAGCTAATCCTATACATGCACACAAATGCATGAAGAAGTTTTATAATAAGGTGAGAGTATGATAAAGAAGATCTTACCTTCTTCTTTGAAGACATTGCCATTAGCGGTAAGAGGTATCTCAATATCAAATCCAATTGAAGTTGTAGAGTACAATAACGAATACTATACACTAAACAGAGACAGTATTGATACAACCGCTGAGATCGAGGTAAATATAATAGCAAGTGTAAAGACGATAGAAGAGGTCTATAATCTCCTACTTGCTAGAGTATTGAACGATAATCCTGACCCCTTTGCTATTACTTTACAAGCTATTGATAATCCTACTCTCCTTCAATATCTGAAGGAGATTAAGGCATTGAAGATAGAGGAGGCTGTAGAAATGATACCAAGAGCATACCTAGAGTATTTAGAGAAGAGGTTAAGGGAGCAGGAGAGGAAGAAACCTGTTATCATTGATATATCGCTTATCAATGGCATCGTTGAGGTAATCAAATACCTGAAGACGAAGGGTAAGTCAGAGCAAGAGATAGAACATATATTCTTCTCATTACTAGAGCCAGAAGAGGACGAGAGAGCCTATTACTACTGGAATGGTCATGACCTTCTTAAGGCTGTAAAGCTTCTAGTAGAAGAGGAGGAGAGGGAGAGGGAGAAACAGGAGATAGTAGTAGGTATAGACGGTGAAAGCATAGGGCAAAGCAGAGGCGATAGTAGTGATAGAGATAGAGTAGTAAAGCTGGTAGTAATTATAGAATTAAGCCAAGTTGATAAGTCAAGAATAGACAAGTTCATCGAGCGTATCAAAGAGGTTGCGAGAGAGTATGGTATTGAGATCCGTTATGAACTCCACTAACTGTAGCAGTATTAGTAGCAATAGTAGTAGCAATAGCAACAACAATAAGCGTAACAACTGCAGTCGAGTTAATGACTATATTTCTTTTCTTTTGCTCTTCCATAATGTAGGTAAGAAGAGTATCTCTTTACATGAGTTCTATATGTTATCAGGTATAGATTTAGCAACACTCTTTACTATTATAGCAAAATTAATCAAGCGTAATATGATAACGTATGAGCCTTCAACAAATATGCTTTCCCTTACTGAGGAAGGGATTCTTTGTATGATCAGCAGGCTATTTAGACTTGAGAGAAGAGAGAGTGTTAGTTTGATCTACTATACCTTCCTCTCTAGATTAAAGAAGGGGCAAAGAGAGATAGATATGAGACTTATCCCACTAAAATCAAATACGTTAAGGTTCGCTATTCAAGAATTGAAAAGGAAAGGTATAATCATAATTATAAAATATAAAAGGTACAGACTGACTGAGAAGTTAGAACCTCTCCTTTGTTTCCGTTAGTCTCCATTGTGATTATCCAGTAGCAGTTTTGATACCGATTTCTGCTACAAAAATTGTAGCAGTTTTGATACCGATTTCTGCTACAAAAATTGTAGCACTGATCCTAAGAGTCTTAGATATCTTGAACAGGCTTACAATGACAAGAGTAAGGGCATAATCCTCAGTCTTGAGATTGAGAGGGTTAGAGAGGAAGAGTCTTAGATATGACTATAGAGATAGCAAGAGAGAGTAAAGAAGCATTAATTGGTCAAAAAAGGGGTATTTTATGCCTAATTAAATACCTCATAATTGTACCTCAGTCCTAGTTTTATCTACTGATGATCCGCATATTCGTAGATGGTGCAAGCAAGGGCAAGTCACGATCTCACTATACTTCACTTGCAACGCACGTAATAGCAACTATTATATTGGTACCAATTTTGAGTCACGATCTCACTATACTACTTCTCTTACGTAGAGCGTATAATTATGAATAATCAAAAGAGTGCTATCACTGAACCCTTTAAGCATGTCTATGATTTTATAACACAAACAAAGCATTTGTGTTATGACTTATTGCATAGTCTTACTACGCTTCTCAAGGACGAATACATATTGCTTTATGAGAGGATACCAAAAGAACTCTTAAACCTTATCTTCTCTTTCTTTACCTAATAAAAGGGTACAAGATAAGATAGATTAATTAGGCAAAATGGGTATTTTATGCCCAATTAATTACACATTCATATTAGTCACGGTCTCGCTATAAAATGCGTAGAGAATATAGTAGCCATACTCATACTATAAGTTTATATATGACTAGTCAACATTTATAAATATCGTATACGACTAGAGCTTGACTGGTTCCCCTTTGAGTAGAGGAGGGAGAGTATATA
>VAPR01000220.1_pt1 | contig 40709 bp, 38 predicted proteins | sample 3380701 | NCBI WGS metagenome assembly VAPR01 (sample SAMN11536904, study PRJNA540576) | hot springs metagenome | isolation source: hot spring wet sediment | place: Spain: Lobios | collected 2014-01
GGAAGAGGCGCGATTGCGGGGACAAGTTGCCAAGAGCGCTGATGTAACTGCCGCAGCGGCGCTCTTCGGAGCGCTGATCTTGCTGGTGGCATTCCTTCCGCTGCTTGCGCGTGAGCTGCAGCGCGTGCTCCACCACTACTTGCGCTGGATTGCAACGGTGCGGCTTGATGATGGAGATGTCGGTGTACTGCTGTGGGACTTCACACAGCGTACGCTCCTGCTACTCCTGCCGATCGTTGGAGTGTTGCTGGTACTCGGAGTTGGTGCAGAGGTCGGACAGGTTGGTTTCCGGCTGGCAACGAAGAAGTTCCCGCAAGGATTGCCGCTCCAGACAGTATTCAACCCGTTGGTGGGACTGCGCCGTATCTTCTTCTCCGAGCGCTCGCTGGTAGAGCTTGCCAAAAGCATACTCAAAGTGGTGGTGCTGTGCGCCATCGCTGCCCAAGTCCTCTGGAGCCGCTGGGAGGAGCTGGCACAACTGGCAGTTGTGCCAGTGCCCGAAGCAGGGGCGGTGTTGTGGCGTGTCGCTGTGGAAGTGACCGCGAAGATGGCGGCAGCGTTCCTCGTGTTGGCACTGGCAGATTTGCTCTACCAGCGCTATCGCTACCGGGAAGAGTTGCGGATGACCCGACAAGAGGTGCGCGATGAGCTCAAGCAGACAGAGGGTGACCCACAGCTCAAGGCGCGCTTGCGGAGCCTCATGCAGCAGCGGCTGCGACGCTGGATGCTCCAGCGGGTACGGCATGCCGATGTTGTTATCACGAACCCGACACACGTTGCGGTCGCACTGCAGTATGTCCCCGGCAAGATGCGGGCACCCATTGTCGTTGCCAAAGGTGCCGACTATATTGCCGAACAAATCCGCCGGATTGCCCAGAGTGCTCGTGTCCCTGTTGTCAGCAATCCACCGCTGGCGTGGAGCCTCTACCGCAGCGTAGATGTTGACCAAGAGATACCCGAACGGCTCTTTGCGGCTGTAGCAGAGGTGCTGGCGTACGTGTACCAAACGTATAATCGGGCGAAGGCGCAGCAAGTACTGCAAGGGCAGCGATGACTCAAGTGCGCATCCAACCGGCCCAATGGTTGCGGCGTCTGCCGCATCAGCCCGATATTGCCCTTGCTGTGGGCATCTTGGGGATTTTGACACTTCTGATTTTCCCTCTGCCCACGCAGCTTCTGGACGTGCTGCTGGCACTCAACATCACGGTGTCGCTACTCATTCTGTTGGTAGCCATCTACGTGCGGCATCCCTTAGAGCTGAGCGTCTTCCCCAGTTTGCTGCTTGTGACGACCCTCTTTCGCTTGGGGCTGAATGTGGCAACCACGCGGCTCATCTTGGGACAAGCGAACGCAGGCGAAATCATTCGGGCGTTCGGCACGTTCATCGTTTCGGGGAACTATGTCGTCGGCTTCATCATTTTCCTGATTCTGGTGCTCATCAACTTCGTGGTCATAGTCAAAGGGGCCAACCGCATCGCTGAAGTGGCGGCGCGCTTCACGCTGGATGCCTTACCCGGCAAACAGATGAGCATTGATGCCGAGCTGAATGCTGGCTTCATCACTGAGCAGGAGGCGCGTCAGCGCCGGGAGCAGTTAGCGCGAGAGGCGGATTTCTACGGTGCTATGGATGGCGCTGCCAAGTTTGTCCGTGGCGATGCCATTGCCGGCTTAGTCATCACGCTGGTCAACATCCTCGGGGGGCTCATCATCGGGGTCGTGCAGCGCGGGATGGACATTGTCACGGCGCTGCAGACTTACACAGTCTTGACCATCGGCGACGGGCTGGTTGCTCAGATCCCAGCCCTCCTGATTTCTGTAGCTGCCGGTATGGTTGTTGCGCGGTCGTCCACCCGCGACCGGCTGGAGATAGAATTGGGGCGCCAGTTTGGTCAACAGCCTCGGGCACTTGCCATCACGGCGGCAGCAGCTCTCCTGTTAGCACTGCTGCCCGGGCTACCGATGCTACCGTTTCTCCTGCTGGCAGGAGGATTGGGAGCACTGGGCTTTGTCCGTCTGCGCCAGGAGCGGCTGGAAGAGATGCGCCGCCGCGCAGAAGAAGCTGCCCGCGCCCGTGCTCCCGAGCGCCCGGCAGAACCAAGCCCTGAAGAGCTGCTGCGCGTAGAGCCGGTAGAAATTGAGCTGGGTTACGGATTGCTGCCCTTGGTGGATGAAACCCGCGGTGGGACGCTACTGCAGCGGATTACGAACGTGCGCCGTCAGTTGGCAGCGGAACTGGGAATTCTACTCCCGCCGGTCCGCATTCGGGACAACTTGCGCTTGGAGCCCGAGGAGTACCTCATCCGCATTCGTGGCAATGAGATTGCCCGTGGGAAGGTCTATCCCGGCATGGTCATGGCGATGAATCCCGGTACGGCGGAAGGAGAGCTCAGCGGCATCCATGTCACGGAACCCGTCTTTGGACTCCCGGCAGTGTGGATCCCGGCTGCTCAGCGAGAGGAAGCAGAGCTCATGGGGTACACGGTGGTAGAAGCCGCAACAGTTCTCATCACCCATCTCACCGAGCTCCTCCGCCGCAACGCATGGCGGCTGCTCACACGCCAAGACGTCCGCCAGTTGTTGGAGCATCTGCGCCGCGACTACCCGGCGCTGGTAGAGGAGATAACCCCGGAGACACTTCCTTTGGGCACCCTCCAGCACATTCTGCAAAACTTGCTCCGCGAAGGCATCCCGATTCGAGACTTGGCGCTCATCGTAGAGACAGCGCTGGAGCACGCTAAGACGACGAAAAACCCCGACGTCCTCACCGAATACGTGCGCCACGCTATGGGCGAAACACTTCGCAGGCTGTACCAAGACTCCAGCGGGACCGTCCACGTTGCCGCGCTTGCCCCCGAGGTCGAGCGCATGCTGTCTAACCAGCTCCAGCAAGCTCCGCATGCCGCAACCACGGCGACTCTGGGATTGCCCCCGGAGACACTCCAACGCTTGCGGCAAGCGGTTGCCCGAGCAATTGAACAGTTGACAACCCTGGGCCATCCACCGGTGCTTATCTGCTCAACCCCACTGCGCCCTTACGTGTACCGCATGCTTGCAACGACCTTCCCCATGCTGGCGGTGCTGAGCTACACAGAGTTGCCGCCTGACACGACGCTGGACATTGTCACCACGGTCTCTCTCGGTGCCAGTAGCTGAGCTCGGCGGCAAACCCTATTGCGCCAATGTCCGTAGCTTTGTACCCGCATCCGTGTCACAGCAACGCATAGCTTCTGCAGCATGCGCGTGATGGTGTGCATCTCGTACGTGCCCGATACGGCAACGCGTCCGAGCATTGCCCCGGACGGGAAGCAGATTGACCGAACCGGGGTCAAGTTCATCCTCAACCCTTACGACGAGTACGCCATTGAAGAAGGCTTGCGCATCCGCGAACGCTTCGGCGGTGAGGTCCTCGCTGCGTGCGTGGGACCCGAAGGGGCAAAGGAAATCCTGCGAACAGCTCTGGCAATGGGGGTAGACCGTGCACTCCTGGTGCGGGACGAATGGACACTGGATTCCTACGGAGTTGCAACGGCGCTGGCAACTGTTGCCCGCCAGTACCAGCCGGACATCGTCGTAACCGGCCGACAGAGCATAGACTTTGACTCCTTCCAGATGGCATCCACGTTGGGCGAGCTGCTGCAGTATGCGTCCGTGTCAGTGGTCTCGCGCCTGAGCATTGCCGAAGACGGTACCGTTGTTGCCGAACGCGATGTAGAGGGAGGGAAAGAGATTGTGCAGACCCGCTTGCCGTGTGTTGTCAGCGTGCAGAAGGGGATCAACGAGCCGCGGTATCCGAAGCTGCCGGATATTATCAAGGCTAAGTCCAAGCCAATCGACGAAATAGCACCGCCGGCGGTAGAACCGCTGTGTGAGATTGTCACGCTGGAGCTGCCCCAGCGGCGACGGGCGGGCAAGATTTTGGGCTCCTCGGACGCGGACTTAGATGAGCTCATTCGCCTACTCCACGAAGAAGCAAAGGTTATCTAAGCCCTGGAGGTACGGCAATGGCAACAATTCTGGCGTTGGTCGAAGCCGATAGCACTGCGCTGAAGCGCAGCTCGTGTGAGGTGTTGACAGCCGCGCGCTCATTGGCATCTGCGCTGGGGGAATCCGTTGCTGCTGTATTGCTCAGCGGCTCTCCAGAGGCACTGAGTCAGGCGGGAACATACGGCATTGGCGAAGCCATTGTCATCGAGCACGAGCTGCTCCGTGACTACTCCATGCCGGGTATGGCAACGGCATTAGCACAGGTGGTGGCTGCCGAGAAGGCTGTGATAGTGCTCGTTGCCGCTACTGCTCGCGGGAAGGAGCTGGCACCGCGGCTTGCAGCGAAACTTTCCGCAGGCTATGCCCCCGATTGCGTAGAGCTTCGCCCGCATGACGGCGAGGTTCTCGCAGTGCGCCCGATTTACGCCGGGAAGGTTATGGCAACGGTCCGACTGCGCACGCCAGTGCGTATCTATTCCTTGCGCCCGAACGTCTTCACAGCGCGTCCCCTTGAAGAGCCCGTTCCGACAGCTATCCGAACCGTTCGCCCCGAGGTAACGGCTGAGGATTGCAGTGCCATTGTCCGCGAAGTCCTGCGCAACGAGGGGAAGTTGGATGTGCTGGAGGCTGATATCATCGTGTCGGGCGGGCGCGGGATGAAAGGGCCAGAGCACTTCTGGATGATCGAAGAGTTAGCGCAGCTATTAGGCGGAGCTGTTGGAGCCTCGCGTGCAGTCGTGGATGCCGGTTGGCGTCCGCATAGCGAGCAGGTTGGGCAAACGGGGAAGACAGTCTCGCCGAGCCTCTACATCGCCTGTGGCATTTCAGGCGCCATTCAGCATCTGGCAGGGATGTCATCCTCCAAAGTTATCGTTGCCATCAACAAAGACCCGGAGGCTCCCATTTTCAAAGTGGCTGACTACGGCATCGTAGGCGATGTCTTTGACGTCTTGCCGCGCCTTGCTGTGAAGTTAGCCCAGTTCTTAGGAAAGCCGGTGCCAGAGCGCTTCCTGCAGGCATTAGAGCAGCGCAATTGAGCCTGCCACTTGTCGTCTACACGACCTGCACGGGATAGTGGCGCCACAAGAGGGCTCCGAGATGAACAAGGTGCGCGTAGAAGTTGTCGGCATTGCCTCCACCGAGAGCAACAACGCCTACGCCCTCATCCTCAAAGAAGTTGGCGGGGAACGCCGCTTGCCCATCATCATTGGGGCATTCGAGGCGCAAGCCATCGCCTTGGAGCTGGAAGGCATGCGCCCACCGCGTCCGATGACCCACGACTTGCTCAAAAGTGTCATTGAAGCCTTGGACAGTAGCTTGGTGGAGGTGTGCATCCACGACCTCCGTGATGGCACCTTCTACGCCTACCTTGTTCTGGAGGACCGGCAGGAGAAGGTGGATGCTCGTCCCAGTGACGCTATCGCCTTGGCGCTACGCTGTGGTGCTCCAATCTATGTCAGCGAGGACGTCATGGAGGAGGCAGGCCTGTTGCCGTCTGCCATAGAGGAAGCCCACGAGGAAGAGGACGAGGAGGAAGAAGACTTCTTCGAACGGCTCAAACGGCGCTCTGCTGAGGAATCCCGTTCCTCCCAACCGAAGGACCAACTACAGCGCCTCCAGCAACAGTTGCAGAAGGCAATTGAGGAGGAAGACTACGAACGGGCAGCCCGGATTCGGGATGAGATCCGCCGCCTCATGCAGCGCTCCTCGCAGTAGCATCTGCTGCAGGGCCTGTATTTTTGCACGGTGACCTACTGCCGGCGTAGCTCAGGTGGTAGAGCAGCGGAATCATAATCCGCGAGTCGGGGGTTCGAATCCCTCCGCCGGCACGCATTGAATTCCTCTCCTCTGCCTTCTCCTTCCACGTTTGTACGGGGCTGGAGGCGTAATCGCGCAGTCGCGTTTCCCAGAACCGAGAGTGTGACGAGCGTCAGCAGGGGTGCTGTCTTTTGTTACACCCAATGGCAGCGGTCCGGGCATAGTTTCGCACGAGGAACAACAGCAGGGAAAGTGCTATGACGGTGGCGCAGTGGAAGGCAGTGGTAATAGGGGTCGCTGCGGCAGCGTACGGATGGGGGCAGGTTCACGAGGTGCGGTTAGTTCAGCCCGACAGCAAGCTGTGGATTGAGGGGAATTCTACCTTGCATGCCTGGTCGGCAACGGCAACACAGCTACGGTTGACTGGTTCCGCAAAACCAGCAGAAGCACCTATGCGCTGGAATTTCACGGCGCTTACCGTAACAGTGCCTGTCCGCGGGCTGAAGTCAGGCACCGAGGGGCTGGACAAGAACATGTACGAAGACCTCAAAGCTGCGCGCTACCCTGAGATTACGTTCCGCCTCAAGAGCTGTCAGCCCGCAGGAGAGCGGGGTGCAGAAGGCATTCCTGTACGGGTGGAAGGATGGTTGAGCATAGCTGGCGTTGAGAAGCTTGTCTCTTTTTCCGCGACGTGGGAGAGTGCAGGACAACGCATACGAGTTCGTGGCACTGCAGAATTGAACATGACTGACTTCGGTATCAAGCCGCGCACTTTTATGGTCGTCATGAAGGTGGATAACCGCGTCGTTGTCCACTTTGATGTGGTGATGGAAGTCCTGTAGGGTGTATGTTCCACAACCGTGAGGTGCTCCGATGACACAGCGACTCTTCTGGACAGGGATAGCGGCTCTGGGGCTTGCAGCGAGCGCAATGCCAGGACACGCTGCGGAGTTTACGGCTGGTGGCGTAACGCTGCGTCCCGGCGGGATGATTCGCCCACTGTGGTTGGTCCAGCGGGTTGACGATCCGTACCGGCACAAGACACAGCTCTTCCACTTCCTGCGGAATGCTCGCCTGTCGGTAGGGGCTGAGTACAAAGACCTTTCGCTCTATGCTGAGCTGACGTTGACAGGACGGGAGGCAGAAATTCCGCTTTCCCCAGCAACTAATCCGACGTGGGGTCTGAACCCGACACTGCTGGATTTCTACGGTGACGTGCGGTTGCCCTTTGCTCGTGATATACGGGTTCGTATCGGGCAGTTCAAGGTACCATTTGGACGGGAGCAGTTGCTCAAGTATCAGGATATGCCGTTTGCTGAGCGTTCGCCAGTGTGGCTCTTCTTTGGAATGGGACGCGACGTTGGGGGCGCCCTCTGGGGAAGTGTCGGGGATATGCTGGACTTTGCTGCCGCGATTCAGACAGGGGTTGGGCGGGACGTGCCTGAGCGGTATTTGCCAGAGATTGTGGAGATGCTGCCGCTTGTAACGGCGCGGGTCAGCGTGCGAGGTGGGCTGCAGGGGAATCCATGGCTCTTCCCAGCACCAAAGCCCACAGAGGACCTTGCATGGAGCGTTGCCGCCAACGTGCTCTACTCCAAGGATGCTCTGACGGGGCACTCCACCGTGTTGAATGTGCGTGCGAAGGATAAGCCGTTGCTCTTGCAGGCGAACTGGAATCCCTACATCGGCAAGCGCCCCTTGGAAGCGGGAGAGTTTCTCGCTGCGGGTGGAGATATCATGCTATTGGCAGCACTATCCCCGCTGCGGCTCGGTCTGGAAGGCGAAGTAATATGGGGACGGTACAAAAACACGTACGGCGAGCTCTCTGGGCTCGGAGCGTGGGTTGCCGCCACGGTTGCCTTTGACAACGTTACTGCTGGAGTCCGCTATAGCTTCCTGCGTCCAGATACAGCAATGGGACAGGGCTTGAGCCAGACCGTGACGCAGCCTATTGGAGACAAGCCTATCCAGGAGGTGCTGCCGATGGTGTCATTCAGCTTCTTGGATGGACGGCTCAAGCTCATTGCCGAAGTTCCTGTGTGGTTGGACGTACCGGTTGCGATAGAACAGAACGTGGGCGCCTATGTCCTCCTGCACCAATGGGATCAGATTACGGTGATCCGCACGCAAGGCAATGAGATTCAGCGGCAGACTGTGGTTGGGCTCCGAGCTGCTGTCCAGATGGGCTTCTGAGCCGCTTCACCCGGGGCAGTGGGGAGGGCACTCCTCATGCCCCGGGTTTTTTCTGTGTGTACTACTCTGCTGCGCTGCCATCACGTATGGTAGCGAAACGGTTGGACTCAAAGCTGAGCAGCTCTCCGAGAACATGTACCGGGTGGAAGCACACTTCACGGTAACCGCACCCGTTGCGGCGGTCTGGAACTGCTTGACAGCATACGACCACATTGCCAAGATGCTCCCGAGCGTAGAAGAAAGCCGCTTGCTGCGGGTAGAGGGGGATTCGGTCAAACGGGTCTTCCAGCGCATACGCCTCCGGCTTGTGCTCATCCCGGTCAGCGTTCAGTGGGAGCTGCGCGTGCGCGAGTATCCCTATGCAGCGATTGAATTTGAGGAATCCCGCCAGGCGTACTTCCGTGTCTACCGTGGGCGCTGGGAACTGCTTCCCGTGACAGCGGGCGTTACGCAAGTGCGCTACATCGCCGAGTTCTCACCACAACCACTCCTGAAGCCACTGATTCACCGCGCACCGGCTCGGTTCATTGAGAGCTTCCTCACCGAAGTGCGGACGGCTCTTCAGCGGAACTGCCGTCGCTGAGCTACATCACGCAGGGTGCTGATGTGGAATCTCAGGCGATGAGTGGAGGCTGGTAGAAATTTGTACGGTCCCACAGGAGGGGGAACAGTGATGGCACGCCCACGCGTTGTCGTTGTCGGTGGAGGGTTTGGTGGATTGGAGACAGCGTTTGTGCTTCGGTATCTTTTGAAGGATGCCGTGGAGCTAACCCTGGTATCCGACACGGCGCATTTTCTGTTCAAGCCCAACACGATTTACATTCCCTTCGGGCTTGCACCGGAGCGCCTGCTCATTGAGTTAGAGCCGCCGTTGCGGCGGCGTGGTATTGCGTTTGTTCGGGGCCGTGCGACATCTGTTGAGCCTGAGCGACGTGCCGTCTATGTCAACGGTGAGCGGGTACCGTATGACTTCTTGGTCATCGCTACCGGTGCCGGCATGTGTCCCGATGAGGTGCCTGGATTGGCTGAGCACGCCTATAGCATTTGGACACCGGATGACATGCTCCGATTGCGGCAGGGGATTCACAACATACTGCGCTGGGCGGCTGAAGGCAAGCAGGTGCAGGTGCTCTTCCTCGTCCCACCCGGCAACAAGTGCTCGGGCCCTCTCTACGAGATGGTCTTCATGCTGGAGACGTACCTACGGCGTCGCAACGTACGAGACAGGGTGTCAATCACGTACACAACCTACGAGCGTAGCTTCATTCAAGCCTTTGGACCGCGGCTCCATGAGGTAGTTGTTAGGGAGTTCGAGCGTCGTGGTATTGTCGGACATACAGAGTATGCTGTGCGACAAGTACGGCCCGGGACAGTGGAGTACACAAACGGGCAGGAGCTCCCGTACGACGTGCTCATTACGTTCCCGCCCTACCAAGCAGGGGTCCGCTTTGAGGGACTGCCCAGCGATGAGCGCGGCTTTCTGCTGACAGAGCCTCGCACGCGGCAGCTCCAGGGATATCCGAACGTGTATGTTGTTGGAGATGCAGGAGACTTCCCCGTCAAGCAAGCATTTCTGGCATTCCTGCAAGCGGATGCAGCCGCTGAACACATTGCTTGGCAAATCCGCGGAAGCCGTAATGGCTGCAGCGGGTTTGAACCCGTTTCCATGTGCATTATGGAAATGCTGGACAAGGCGACCTTTGCCCAAGTGCCGCTTGTCTTAGAGAGCCCTGTGGCGCAGGTGCGCCCTGATGCTGAGGCGCTCTACAAGGTTGGGGTTTCTCCGCTGTGGCGGTTAGGCAAGAAGTTCCTGGGGATGTACTTGCCTTTCCGCTTCAAGGCGGGGAAGCCCTTCCATATGGGGCTGCCTTGGTGGGCAATAGAACTTGGTATGAAGGCAATGAGTGGTCTGCTGGCACAGTAAGTCTTACAGCATTCGTGGGGGGAATCATGGAGATGTCGTTGCTCCGTGTTTTCGTGCTCGTCGGCATTGTTGCCGAGGGAGTAGCAGCTCAGGATACGCTTGTGTACCAATTGCCGACTCTGACAGTGCTGGGTCGCGCCGTACCGGTGGGTGAGCGCAGCCTGACGGCATCAAAGATTGGGCTGTACGAGGGGTTGGAGTTCCAAGGAATAGGGCAGTTGATACGGCGGGGTGGAGTCCTGAGCTCGGACATCTATCTGCAGGGCTTCAAGCGCGCGGATGTTGTCGTAACCGTTGACGGGATGCGTTTTCCGAACGCGTGTCCGAATCGGATGGATGCAGCGCTTTCGCGTGTGGAGCCCGTGGATGTTGACCACGTTGTCGTTGAGTACAGCGGCGCTTCAGTGCCTGGTGGATTAGGAGGGCATTTAGCCTACCGCCGCGCTCCAATACAGCCGGGGATACACCTTCGCTCTGAGTTGACAGGGCAGGTAGGCGCCGAACCCTTTGCTGAGCTCAGTCTGTTGGCGCAAGCGCATCAGCAGCGTATTACCCTGCGGGGAATATGGCTTCGCTCCTACACGGATGGGGCGGGATACGGGTTTGGACAGCGGTATGGCTACACTTCCGAGCACATTCGGTCGCGCTGGCTCGATGTCTCAGCACGAGGGCAGATAGCTGCCTTGACATACGATGCCCGGCTTGCCATTGCACAGGATGTTCCATTCCCTGCGCTCATGATGGATGAGCGGCGGAATACAATGGGCATGCTCGGGGTAGCGCTGGGCGAGCATCGGCTCTATGCTGCGTACTCCTGGCATCGCATGGACAATGGCTTGCGGAACACCACTATGCACATGGAGACAGACGCTACGACAACAGCTGTAGGAGTAAGCGGCCCAAGCTACGAAGTGGTGTATCGTTTCTGGAAAGCTCGCAATTCCATGTATGGTGGCACAACCCAGCTAGAGCAGAATGTCATTCCGTCTGTCCACAGTGCCCGGGTAGCCGCGGAGAAGCATGGGTACCTGGGGGACTTCGGGGTACATCTGCGGCTCGGTGCTGCTGTGCTGCTGATTGGGGATACAACACGAATGGCTGTGTATCGGGAACTGTACCCCGGTGTCAAGCGGGTGCGGTGGTATCTCCCAGCAGGGCTGTCCATAGGGGCTCGGCTACAGGGGGAGAGCTTGTGGCAGGCAGCAGCGCAGCTGGAGCTCAGCAGTGAAGCGCCTGCAGAGGAGCAGCTCTTCTTTGCCCTCAAGCGGATGATGGGACAACCGTCGGTTGTCGGAAATCCTACCCTGGCTCAGCCAGTGCGTGTAGGGCTCCGGACCGAGCTGGCATGGAACCAATGGGTTCGGTTGCACGTTGCAGTCTCGCATGTGTGGGATTATCCCGCGCTGACGGGGCGCCAGGTTGGGATGCAGCGGTACCAGACGTACGAAGGGATTCGCGCTGCTCTTGTCGCAGCCCAGTTGTCCCACGTCTCTGAATATGCAGAGGTGCACGTGGAGTATGCCTGGGGCGAGCACCTGCGGAAGAAGACCCCCCTGGCTGAGATTGCTCCAGCAACGGTCAGTGTGATGGGGAAAACCCCTGTGGTGATTGCGGGTGCACGACTGTGGGTGCGTGCGACCTATGCTGCAGCACAGCGGCGGGTGGACCCATCACTGTCCGAACAACCCACTCCGGACTGGTTCCGGTTAGATGCTGGAGTATGGGCTGAGCCCTTCTCCGGATTGCGGTTGGGAATGGAGGTGACGAACGTGCTCAACCGCCTCTACCGGCGCCATCTGTCCTATGTTCGGAATCCGTACGCGGCGGGAATCCCTGTATACGAGCCTGGGCGGAGCACACGCATATGGGCGCAGTATGCCCTTCAGGAGCAGTGAGCCTGTTAGCGCTGGGGGCATACTAAGTTGGAAGATGGACGGGCGTCGTGTGGGGTCGTATTTTTGGTTGCGGGTTCGATGGCGGATGTTCCGATGCTGGAGGCAGTGTTCTGCGATGTTGCGCCCGAGCTACGTCCGCTCCTCCAAGAGGCTCTCCGGGAGCATGGGTTGGAGCACCGTCTGAGCGTCCGTTTCCACGAAGGGCACCTCGCGGCGGAGACAGCCGCGAGATACAGCAATGCAGAGGTGTTGGGCGTTTTCGTGTGGACAAAGCTGACAGAGGAGGTGCTCCACAGCTTGCCGCGGCTACGCTTGGTTGTAACGCTGTCGACGGGCTACGACCACATTGACTTAGAAGCTTGCCGAGCGCGTGGCATCCTCGTCTGCAACGTTCCTCGATATGGGGAGAACACCGTTGCTGAGCATACGTTTGCTCTCATTCTGGCGCTCTCGCGCAAGCTTCGCACAGCGTATATGCAGGCTCTTCGCGGCGAATTCTGTCTGAGTGAGTTGCGCGGCTTTGACCTCTACGGCAAAACGCTCGGGGTTATCGGCGCAGGGAACATCGGCTTGCATGTCATTCGCATTGCGCGGGGATTCGGTATGCATGTCATCGCCCACGATATTCGCCCGCAGCCCTTGCTGGCGGAAGTACTGGGCTTCCGCTACGTTGAGCTGGACACACTCTTGGAGCAGGCAGATATCATCACGCTCCACGTGCCAGCAACGCCGCAGACACACCACTTGATAAACCGCGAGCGCCTCCAGAGAGTCAAGCGTGGGGCACTCCTCATCAACACAGCGCGGGGCTCCGTGGTAGATACCGAAGCGCTGCTGTGGGCGCTGGAGGAGGGAATCCTCGCGGGGGTAGGGCTGGATGTCATCGAGGGCGAGGAGTACATTACGGAAGAGAGCGCTTTGCTTCGGCTGCCCGCAGCTGAGCAAACGCTTCGCCAAATCGTGCAAGCGTATCGCCTGTTGCGGCGCGAAAATGTTGTCTTCACCCCCCACATTGCGTTCAACAGTCGCGAGGCGGTGTGGCGCATCATGCAGACGACAGCAGAAAACATTGCAGCGTTTCTCCGCGGAGAGCCTCAGAATGTGGTGACTGCGTAGACTCAGTCCCGCATCGGTGCCAGCACGTTCAGCAGCGCTTCCACAGCGTAGAGGATATCGTCTTCGGTTGTTTCGTGTGAGAGCGAGAATCGGATTGCTGCCCGTGCCTGTGCAGGGCTTCGTCCCATGGCGATGAGGACGTGGGAAGGTTGCATGCTACCGGCGGTGCAAGCGGAACCATTAGAGACGGCAACGCCGTAGAGGTCCATGCCCAGGATCAGCGCGTCGCCGTCCAGCTTGTGGGCATCGGCGAATGTGATGTTGACAATGTTGGGCAGAACACCCTCTTCCGGCGTGTTGAAGAGAATCCCGGGAATCCGTTCCTGCAGGAGGCGGCGGAGAAGCTGACTCAATTGCCGCATGCGCTGTGCCCGCTGCTCCAACTCCCGCACAGCTTTCCGGGCAGCAACTTGGAAGCCGACAATGAGAGCAACTGGTTCGGTCCCCGCCCGACGGTTCCGCTCCTGTGAACCGCCGTGTTGGTGGGCTTTGAAGTCAATTCCCTGCCGGATGTACATGGCACCGATGCCTTTGGGACCATGGATTTTGTGTGCTGAGAAACTGGCAAAGTCAACCCCTAACTGGCGGACGTTGACGGGGATTTTCCCAAACGACTGCACCGCGTCGGTATGCAGCAGGGCATCGGGAGCGGCTGCGCGGATAGCTTCCAGGGGCTGAATCACCCCGGTCTCGTTGTTGGCGTGCATGACTGAAATCAGCGTCCGCGGGTGATTCCAGGTGGCGGCATCTTCGGGGCGGACGCGTCCCCAGGAATCAACGGGCAGAACAGCAGTCCGGAATCCCTGTGCTGCCAGAGCTTCAGCCGGGTGAATGACGGCATGGTGCTCTACAGCACTGTAGACGACTGTGTCCGCCAAGCGGGATTCCACGCAGCAGCTTTTCAGAATTGCGTTGTTCGCTTCGGTGCCTCCGCTGGTGAAGACCAGCTCGGAAGGATGGGCTCCAATGAGAGCAGCGATTTCTTCGCGGGCTTCCTCGACGGCAACGCGGGCACGTCGCCCCCAAGCATGCAGCGAAGAGGCGTTGCCGAAGTGTTCACGCAGCCATGGCAGCATGGCCTCCAGAACTTCGGGGTCAAGAGGAGTTGTCGCACTATGGTCCAGGTAGACAGCTCGCCGCGTCATTCCTCATGTCCGTTGAGGCGTCCATACCCTTTGTATGCATCCAGCTTGGCGCTGTAGAGGACGATGTTGAAGTTGCGGTCGCGCAGGATGCCGCCCGATGGGGAGAGGTAGAAGATGTCCACCCGCTCCGTTGGCTGGCGTGCTGGCATACCGTTGTGATCAACGTAGAAGCGCAACACGTAGTAGCCCTTGATCCGTGGCGCCTGCTCCATCTGCCGGAGGACATTGTCCAGCGAGAAGACGTACAGGGACTCCTCCATTGCGGGACACTGGCAGACTGTGCAGGATGCAAAGACGCACAAACGCTGTACTTCCTGCGTCTATAGCGGTACCTTGGAAGCGTACCTGTCGTACAAACTCAGTCCGTAGAGCCCACCCATGCTGCTGAAACTGCTGCAGAAGATCTTCCCGACAAAGCGCGAACGCGATATCCGCCAGCTCATACCGATTGTGGAAGCCATCAACCGAGAGTACGAGCAGCTCCATGAGCTAACCGATGCTGAGCTGCGGGCAAAGACGGACCTGTTTCGGGCTATCATTCGGGAGCGGACCGAGCGCTACCGGAGCGAAATTGAGAGCTTGCGGGAGCAACTGCGCACACAGGACTTGACGTACGAGGAGCGGTTGGACATCTACGACCGCTTGGCGAAGCTGGACGAGGAGGAGTACCGCATCATCCAAGCAACTCTGGACGAGCTCTTACCTCAGGCTTATGCAGTGGTCAAGGAAGCCTGTCGGCGCTTAGCCGCGGCTCAGTATACCTACGAGGTCGTCGGGCACCAGGTTGTCTGGGATATGGTGCCGTTCGATGTGCAGCTCATGGGCGCAATTGTGCTCCACCAGGGCAAGATTGCTGAGATGGCAACCGGCGAAGGGAAAACCCTGGTTGCCGTGATGCCGTTGTACCTCAACGCGCTACCCGGGCGGGGAGTCCATTTGGTTACGGTCAACGACTACCTGGCTCGCCGCGACGCTGAATGGATGGGTCCGGTTTTCCGAATGCTAGGGATGACCGTAGGGTGCATTCAGTCGCAGATGTCCATCCCGGAGCGGAAGAAGCAGTACCAGTGCGATGTGACCTACGGTACGAATTCCGAGTTCGGCTTTGATTACTTGCGCGACAACATGGTGCTGGACCCGAACGATATCGTCCAGCGCGAGCATTGGTATGCCATCGTGGACGAGGTAGACTCCATCCTCATCGACGAAGCCCGCACACCGCTCATCATTTCCGGACCGGTTATCTCCAGCAACGAGGAGTTCGTGCGGATGAATCCCCGCGTCAAGCGCCTCGTTGAGGCCCAGACGCGGCTCATCAACCAATTGGTCGCCGAGGCAGAGCGCTTGCTGCAGTCCGGCTCAAAAGAAGACCGGGAGCGCGCCGGGAAACTTCTGCTTCAGGCACACCGCGGATTGCCGAAGCATAAGCGCTTGCTCAAGCTCTTGGCAGATGCCGAGACGAAGGAGCTGTTGCACCAAACCGAGCTCTACTACCTGCGCGACCAAGGGATCCACCTCCACGAGCTGGACGAGGAGCTCTACTACACCATTGACGAGAAGACCCACCAGGTGGACATCTCCGAGAAGGGGCGCCAACTACTGGCTCAGGCGGGCGAGGACCCCGACATGTTCCTCATCCCGGACGTGGGCACAGAGATTAGCCTCATTGAGCAAAATCCCGAGCTTTCCCCCGAAGAGAAGCAGCGCCGAAAGGACGAAGTCTTCCGCCTCTATGCTGAACGCAGCGAGCGCGTCCATGTCATCAACCAGTTGCTCCGGGCCTATTCGCTCTATGAGCGGGATGTGGACTACGTCGTCCAAGACGGCAAGGTCAAAATCGTGGACGAGTTTACCGGGCGCATTCTGGAGGGGCGCCGGTACTCAGACGGTCTCCACCAAGCCATTGAAGCGAAGGAAGGCGTAACCGTAGAGCAGGACACGCAGACATTGGCGACCATCACCATCCAGAACTACTTCCGCCTCTACCGCAAGTTGGCGGGCATGACGGGAACGGCGGAAACGGAGGCTGCTGAGTTTGACAAAATCTATGGGTTGGACGTCGTGGTCATCCCCACGAACAAGCCCGTCATTCGGCAGGATTTCGATGACCTGGTCTTCCGCACCAAGCGGGAAAAGTACAACGCTGTCATCCAGGAGATTCAGCGTCAGCTCGAGCGTGGGCGGGCAGTCCTGGTGGGGACAACCAGTGTGGAAGTGTCCGAGACATTGAGCCGGATGCTCCGGCGCTTGGGGATACCGCACAATGTGCTCAACGCCAAGCACCACCAACGGGAGGCTGAAATCATTGCCCAAGCCGGGCGGAAGGGAGCTGTCACGATTGCTACGAACATGGCCGGGCGCGGGACCGATATCAAGCTCGACCCCGAAGTCCGCGCCGCGGGTGGATTAGCCGTTATTGGAACTGAGCGGCACGAAGCCCGCCGTATTGACCGCCAGCTACGCGGACGGGCCGGACGCCAAGGCGATCCTGGAACATCGCAGTTCTTCGTGTCCTTGGAAGATGACCTGCTGCGCCTCTTCGGTGGCCCGCGCATTGCGGCTATCATGCAGAAGCTCAAAGTCCCTGAGGGCGAGCCGATTCAGCACCCAATGATTACCAAAGCGATTGAGCGGGCGCAGAAGAAAGTGGAGGAGCAGAACTTCGCCATCCGCAAGCGGCTCCTGGAGTACGATAACGTGATGAACCAGCAGCGGGAAATCATCTACGACCGGCGCCGCCACGCCCTGCTGGGTGAACGCCTCAAGGGGGAAATCTTCCAGTACATCCGCGAGCTTGCCGAGGATTGGTACGACACGTACCACCCCGATGGAGACCTTGAGGGACTCAAGAACACCGTTCGGGCAACCCTCTTGTGCGAGCCTGCCATTAGCCCTGCGGAGTTTCGCGACATGACAAAGGAGGAGTGCGTTGAGCGTATCCTCCAAGCCGCGCAAGAATACTACCGGCGCAAGGAGGCGTTGCTGGGTCCCGACTTTATGGCGCAGTTGGAGCGCTTTGCTATCTTGACAACCATTGACGAAAAGTGGCGCGAGCACCTGCGGGCAATGGATGAGCTCCGGGAGGGCATCCACTTGCGAGCCTATGGGCAGAAGGACCCCTTGCTGGAGTACAAAGCAGAGGCGTATCGGCTCTTCGTGCAGCTCATCAAGGACATCAATCGGGAGGCAGTGCACTTTGTGTTCAAGTACTTCCCGCCCGTGGTAGAGCAGCCGGTTAGCACGGCTGTCCAGCCGCAGCCGAGACTGGCAACCTCACAGAATCTGCGCCCGCAGCAGCGCATCCCAGTCTCGGCGCTGCGCTTCTCCCATCCGGAGGCGCCGGCAGGAATTGGGGCTGCCGTTGCCGCAGTTGCTGAGCAAGCCGTCGCGGCAGGAGTAGCAACAAAACCGCGAACTGTGGTCAACACCATGCCGCGCGTGGGGCGCAATGACCCATGCCCCTGCGGCTCGGGGAAGAAGTACAAGCATTGCCACGGACGCAACGCCTGAATCCGTGCAGAGCGCCTATGCCGGTGGACGTCAGCGTTGCTACCGGTGAAGAGCGGCAGGAGCGAATTCCCTTCACATACGAATTCCGCATTCCCGACGGGCAGCGCCCTGAGCGTATCGATGTATGGCTGGCCCATGCTCTGCCGCATGCCAGCCGTACGAAGGTGCAACGCGCTATTGCTGCCGGCTGTGTCCAGGTCAACGGTCGGGTGCCCAAACCGAGCTACAAAGTGCGCCCCGGTGACGTTGTCACGTGCACCGTCTACCGCCTGCCCCCACTGGAGCTTGTGCCCGAGCCTATCCCGCTGGAGATTGTCTACGAAGACGAGCACCTCATGGTCATCAACAAGCCGGCAGGTATGCCAACGCATCCCGGCATTGGACATCGCCGAGGGACGGTGGTCAACGCTGTGCTGTACCACTTGGGGCTTCGGCAGCCGGTTCGGGTGGAGACGGATGCCGAGGACGACGAGGAAGATGAGGGCGCTATCTTCGCCAGCGATGCCGTGCGCCCCGGGATTGTGCACCGGCTGGATAAAGACACCTCTGGGCTGTTGCTCATCACGAAGGATTCTGCGCTTCACGGGCAGCTTGCCGAGCAGTTTGCCACGCGGCGGATTCAGCGGGAGTATTGGGCGCTCGTCTGGGGACGGATGCCGCAATCTCACGGTATCATTGACGCTCCCATCGGGCGTTCACCGCGAAATCGGAAAGCCTTCGCCGTTGTGCCCACTGGGAAGCCTGCGCGGACAGAGTACTGGGTGCTGGAGGAATACCCCATTGCCAGCCTCATCCGCTTACGTCTCCATACTGGGCGCACGCACCAGATACGGGTCCATTGCTCGTGGCTGGGGCGCCCTGTCATCGGCGATCCGCTCTACGGTGGCGATAGCGTTCGTGTCCGTTCGCCTGAGCCAGCATGGCAACGATGTGCTGAGCAGTGTTTGCAGCTCCTGCGGCGGCAAGCGCTCCATGCTCGTACGTTGGGGTTTGTCCATCCATTGACTCGCCAGTGGATTGAGTGCCAGGCACCACTGCCGGAGGATATGGCGGCGGCGCTCTCCGTATTGAGGGCTACGGCGCGGGAGATGGGGCTTCTACCCCAAGAAGCTGGCTGACGATGAGCTCAGCCTGGCGGAGCGTTTCTTCCAGGCGTTCGTTGCGGATAACGACATCAAAGGCTTCCTGGTATCCCAGCTCGATAGCTGCTCGCTGCAGCCGCTGGCGGATTTGCTCCTCGGTCTCGGTTCCCCGCTGCCGGAGGCGGCGCTCCAGCTCCTCCATGCTGGGCGGGGCAATGAAGATGAGGAAGGTTTCCTCCGGGTACGCACGCCGCAGCGAGAGCGCACCCTTGACGTCCACATCGAAGAGCAGGAACTCCCCTCGGCGGAGAGCCTCCTCCACTTGCGAGCGGAGCGTGCCGTACAAGTGCCCGAAGATCTCTTCGTATTCCACCAAGTCCCCGGCACGGATAGCGGCTTCAAATTCTTGGCGGCTCAGGAAAAAGTAGTCCTTCCCGTGGACTTCGCCGGGTCGCTGTGGGCGGGTTGTTGCCGAAACAGAGAAGCGAAGTTGCGGGAACCGAGCAAGGAGGTGATGGGCAACGGTGGTTTTCCCAGCACCACTGGGGGCGGAGATGACGATGAGATGGCGACGCTGCATTCCCTGCCCCTGCATGGTAGCTACGCAATGTTTTGAGCCTGTTCGCGGATCCGCTCCAGCTCCTCTTTGAGCGCTACCACGTGTTGAGAAATGAACGCATCGGCAGCTTTTGCCCCAATTGTATTGGCTTCGCGCTGCATCTCCTGGAGCAGGAACGTCATGCGACGCCCCACGGGCTGACGCTCGCGTAAGAGCTGGCGCATGAGCTGGAGGTGACTCCGGAGCCGCGTGCACTCCTCGCTGATGTCTAGCTTATCGGCCATGATGGCGAGCTCTTGGTAGAGACGTTGCGGTTCGGGGATGTCACCGAGGAGGACAGCAAGGCGCTCACGCAAGCGCTGGTGAGCTTCGGGGAGGCGCTCAGCACTGCGCCGCTCTATAGCCTGCAGGAGGCGGTCAAGTGTCTGTAACCGCTTGCGGATGTCAGCAGCCAGATTCTTCCCTTCGGCGTGCTGCATGCGACGCAGTTGCTGCAACGCATTCCGCAGGGCACGGCGGGTCAATGTCCAGAGTCGCTCCGCCGTTTCGGAGGAGAGTTCCTCGTCAAAGAGGTCTGCAAAGCGGAGCAAGTGCTCCAGCCGAGGGCGGTCATCCATGCCAGTGGCAGCGACCAGCTGCTGTAGCATGGCGTAGTATGCCTGCGCAACGGGCACCGAGAAGGAGCGGATTGGTGGCTGCTGCCACTGGATGGTGAGGGTGACGGTGACGGTCCCGCGTGCGAGATACTGGCGCACGAGTTCTCGGATGTGCCATTCGCGATTGGCAAGCACCCGTGGCAGCCGGCAGGAGATTTCCAGGAAGCGTCCGTTGAGACTCAAGACTTCGGCTGTAAGGTGGATGCCGTGTCCGGCTGCCTCTGCCCGTCCGAAGCCCGTCATACTGCGCAGCATTCCTCTTTCTGCGATGGTCTACCTTGGGCAGCAACGAAAGCGGGGGAGAGCCATGCTTGGGTACTCTCCCCCGCTATGCTGCCGGCGGGAGTCGGTACTTAGCGCCGTCCGCCGCGCTGGGTTTGTCCACCGCCCTGCTGTTGCTGTGCCTGAGCTGCTTCTACGATGGCATCCATTACCTGCTTGTAGCGCTCGGCGTCAGCCCCGGTAATGCGCGCCCGCTGCATGAGGGTCACTAGGTTCTGCGCCACCGGTAGCTGCAGCTCCAGCGTGACCTCGTCGTTTGGATTCGCGCGGTTTGCTTTCTGCGCACTCTCCAGGGCATCGGATAGATGCTTGCGCACCTCAAGGTACGCATCCACCTCCCGTCCCTGAATCTCTACGCCATTGAGGAGATTCAACGCAAAGACGAGCCCACCAACCGTGAGCTTGGGCTTGATAACCTGCTGTGGCGGTGGTGTCTGGAGCTGATCGGTCTGCTGTGCCAATGCCGTTGCTCCAACGAGAACGCTTGCGACAAACCATCGGACAAGGGGCCTGTGCATGGGAGACCCTGAGCTGTTGGTTCTACATACCGACCTGTACACCAAGCCGATGAAGCACGGCTGCGCTCACCAGCGTAAGGCTATAGTCAACCCGAATGTCAGACAGCGTGAGGCCAGCCCCACCCGTTATACCCGTCACCCCGCGTTGCCCCGCAGGAGCTGCCCGGCGAAGCGCATTATCATATCCCAGCCGGAGCTGGGCGGCAGTGCCGATCTGAATCTCAACCCCGAGCGCAAAATTTTCAAATTTCTGCCAGACAGATGGCGTGGGTTCCGTCAGACGGACGAAGCTGAAGTTGAATACGGCGGGCAAGCCCCGGAGGAAGTGCGTGAGCCCAAGGCGTAGGTCGGTCGGCAGTGGCAATGCATCGTGCGCAAAGCGGCGGAGAGCGGTACCAGCATGGAGCACGGAAACGCCGATACTGGTCCGCTCATCAGGGAAGCGGTACAGTAGCCCTGCGTCCAAGGCAAGCACCCATGCGTGGTAGCTCTCCAGCTGCTCCCAGAGCAGTTTTGCTGCAACTCCGTAGAAGAGCCGCGGTTCCAGTGTGTCACTGTAGGCGAAGCTGATGGCGAGGTCATGCGCTGAGAAGCTCCCGAGGGCGTTCCCGCGGGCATCGCGGCGCTCGAAGGTGCCGTAGTCCATGTAAGCGACCCCGACGGCGGCGCGAGCGCTCCCCAGAGGGATACCCGTCAGGAACACGCTGCCGGAGTTGATGTCCAAGACGTGCTTGAGGAGCGTAGAGGTCAACGTGTACGGGGCAACGGTGGCGCCAATAGCGGGGTTGAGGAGCTGTGCGCCAGCATCGCTGGGGAGAGCCGTTGTTGCGTGGGCTACGCCAGCACTCCGTGCCGAGCTCACAGTGCGCAGAAACTGGAACGCTGCCGGTGGTTGGGCAACGGCGCAGAGGGCAAGGGTTCCCAATAGCAGGCTATGCGTCCACATCCGTGCTGTGCTGCTGGCGCATGGCGTGTTGTCGGATAGCTTCCCAGAATATTGCCGGAGGGCGCACAGGACGCCATTCCCGAGCATCCATGAAGACGTGGAGAGTGTGACCGAGGGCGATGCATGTGTTGTGTCGCCGGATTTCGTACTCCAATCGGAGTGTCGGCTGGTACAGCGGTGTATAGCGGGTGTGCACGAACAGAAGGTCATCGTAGCGGGCGGGAGCTCTGTACTCAATGTGTGCCTCCACGACAGGCAGCGCGTACCCTTGGGCTTCCAGGACCGCATAAGGGATGCCACAGGCTCGGAGGAGCTCCGTGCGCCCGACTTCAAAGTAGACCAGGTACGTGGCGTAGTAGACTACCCCCATTTGGTCGGTATCGGCGTAGCGGACTCGGATAGGGCTGACGTGGACAATTGGGGGCAATCCCTCAGGCAAGGGGCTGCTCATCGGGGAGGGAGCCGATGCAGTTTTTCCAGCACAGCGAAAAGTTCCAGAAGGCGCTCCAGTTCTTCAAACGAGTAGAAGTCAATCTCCACCCGCCCTTGCCCGTGGGCGTTGGTGTGGATACGGACATGGGTGCCGAAGAGTTGCCGTAGTTGTTCCTCAATCTCTTTGAGCGTGGTCTGCACAACAGAGCTATGGGGCTGCTGGGTGGTATGCGTAGCCGAACCGGCTGTCTTGGGCACACGCTCTAACGAACCATCGGGGCGGAGCTGAAGACGCCCGAGCTCGATTTCCTTGACCAGCGTTTCCGTCTGCCGCACAGAGAGTCCTTTGCGGACGACTTCACGGTAGACTGCTACTTGGAGCTCTTCGGTCGGGAGGGCCAAGAGCGCGCGTGCGTGCCCCATGGTGAGTTCGCGCTGGCGCAGCGCTTGCTGGATTACTTCGGGAAGACGCAGCAGCCGGAGAAAATTCGCCACAGTCGTACGGTCTTTGCCCACTTTCAGGGCGACTTCTTCCTGGGTGAGGTGGCACTCCTCCATGAGCCGCTGGTAGCCGCGGGCGACTTCAATCGGGTTGAGGTTTTCCCGCTGCACGTTTTCAATGAGCGCCAGCTCCAGGAGCTCGATGTCGCGCTCAACATCCAGGATGTAAGCCGGTATGCGTTCCAGACCGGCTTCTTGGCAGGCTCGGACTCGGCGTTCCCCGGCGATGAGCTCAAAGCCATCCTCCGTGCGGCGGACGGTCACCGGCTGGATGAGCCCTCGCTCTTTGATGGAGCGCACGAGCTCTTCCAGGGCTTTGGGGTCAAAGTCCTGCCGCGGCTGATATGGGTTCGGGCGGATTTTAGCAACTTCAACCAGCATGACAACGCCAACCGAAACCCCATCATCCGGCGGCAACTCCCGAGTGTGCTCCGGGGAGAGGGGGTTTTGTGGGATAAGAGCTTGCAAACCTCGTCCTAAGCCCAACGGGGAACGCGCTTTGCTCATCGAGCCCTCCCTTCGGTTGGGACACTTTCAGCAGAGGTGCTCTCATGCGGTGATGGAGCCAGCGCGGGATTGCGCTCAATGATTTCCTGCGCCAGCTCCAGGTAGTTCCGTGCTCCTTGGCAGAGGGCATCGTAGAGCAGCACAGGCTTCCCATGGCTGGGAGCCTCAGAGAGACGCACGTTGCGGGCAATGACGGTCCGAAAGGTCTTCTCTCCGAAGTGGCGGCGCACTTCTTCCAGGACCTGATTGGAAAGGCGGAGACGGCTGTCGTACATTGTCAGCAATACGCCTTCAATGTCCAGCGCAGGGTTGAGGTGGCGCCGGACGATGGCGATTGTATTCAGAAGCTGTCCCAGCCCTTCCAGGGCGTAGTACTCGCACTGTACCGGGATGAGCACGGAATCGGCGGCAGTCAATGCATTGAGCGTGAGCAGCCCGAGCGAGGGAGGGCAGTCGATGAGGATGAAGGAGTACCGGCGCCGCACGGGTTCCAGCACTTCCCGCAGAATACGCTCGCGTCGTGGCAGGTCTACCATTTCAATCTCAGCCCCGACCAGGTCGATGTGCGCCGGTAGCACCCAGAGAAACGGCAACTCCGTCGGCACAATGGCTTCCTGTATGGGCACCCTGCCGATGAGGACTTCGTAGGTAGTCTTCTCCAGGCGCCGTGTGTCAATTCCTAAGCCGTTGGAGGCGTTCGCCTGCGGGTCTATGTCCAGCAGCAGCACAGGATACTCCGCAACGGCTAAGGAAGCCGCCAAGTTGACAGCCGTTGTGGTTTTGCCAACCCCTCCCTTCTGGTTCGCAATGGCGATGACCTTCCCCATCGTGCTGCGCTGTCAGTAGCGGGACATTGCTTCGGTGCAGAGCAGAGCGTAGAGGGCAACCAGTACGAGCGAGTGCCGAATGTGCCCGTCACGGATGAGCTGCGGAACCTGCTGTAGCGGGATGAGTCGGACAGCGATCTCTTCGTGTCGGTCCCAGCGGGGTTCTGCAACCGGGCGGCAATTGCGCCAGAGGTAGGAGTAGCACACGTTGGTCAAAAACGCTGGGTTCGGATAGTTGACGGTCAGGAGAGTGGCCGGTTCTTCGGAAGCATAGCCGGTTTCTTCGCGGCACTCTCGCTCGGCTGCTCTGCTCGGTTCTTCGCCTAAGGAGACCATACCACCGGGAATTTCCAGCGTGATGGCGTTGATACCGTGCCGATACTGCTCAACGAACACTACGTTCCCGTCCGTGGTCACCGGGATGATGTTGACCCACGTGGGTGCTTCCAGCACGACGAACTCGCCCGTCTGCTGCCGGAGCGGATGTCGGCGGCGGACCCGCCACAGCGTGAAAATGCCGTAGTCGGACACCTTCTCTTGTTCGAGGGTTTCCCACACGGCGGGCGTCACAGAGTGCTCGGACTGTAGGTAAGACATCGCGCGGCGGCGTAGCTGGACTGCTGCGGTAAAATTACGGAGTTTGAGGCGGCTTCTGATGAGCGATATCCCGCCGGCGTAGCCAGCGACGCAGGAAAGCGAGCTGCTCTGCTGTATCCACACCCATGAGGAAGCCCTCTACCGGAACGCAGCCAATCGTGTAACCAGCCTCCAACAAGCGGAGCTGCTCCAAGCCTTCAGCGCGCTCCAGAGAGCTGGGGGGCAAGCGGGTGAAGGAGTGCAAAACGGGAGCGCGGTAGCCGTAGATGCCGATATGCTTCCAGAAGCGGAGCTGCTGCAGCCACTCATGCCGGGGATGCCCACGCACGTGTGGAATGGGAGAACGGGAAAAGTAGAGCGCTGTGCCGTCAGACCGAATCACGACCTTGACGACAGCTTCCGATGCCAGTTCAGCATCATCCGTGATAGGCTGGATGAGCGTTGCTGCGTCCCACGGCGGATGCTGGTCCAGCGCTCGGACAAGGAGGTCAATGTGCTCCGGGCGGAGGAGGGGCTCATCGGCTTGGAGGTTGAGGACAAGCTCATGGCGGAGCCCCAGGAGCGTGTATGCAGCAGCGACGCGGTCGGTGCCGCTGGGGAGCTCGCGGGGGGTGAGGACAACCTGAGCGCCGAATCGCCGGCAGACGGAAGCGATGCGCGTGCTATCGGTCGCAATCACCACACGCTCCAGCGTGCGGGCGTTGCAGGCGGCTTCCCAGACCCATTGCACCAGTGGCTTGCCTCCAAGGGTACGCAATGGCTTGCCCGGAAGGCGTTCTGCTGCGTAGCGGGCTGGGATAATTCCAACGGCGCTCATTCAATGAGCTTCGGAACCCGGAAGAAGACCCCGTTGTGCTGAGGTGCATTGCGCAGTGCCTCCTCCCGCGGTAGCGAAGGCTGCGGAACATCTTCCCGAAAGGCGTTCTCCGTAGGCACAACGTGCGTCATCGGCTCCACGCCCTCCAGCTCAAGGCTTTCAATGACGCTGATGAACTCCACGATGCGCTGGAACTGTTCAGCAAAGGCATCCAGCTCCTCTGCTGAGAAGCGCAAGCGGGCTAGTTCGGCGATTCGTTCCACGAGGGGACGAGCTTCCATGGCTGTTCGGTGGGCTGGGATGACATCTGAGCAACCCATTCGGCAATTTGCATCCGGAGCTGCTGGAGCCACTGCTGCTGTTCCTGGCGAGACAGCCGCGCCGGCACGTGTTGAGGGCTTCCGATACGCACGCGGACATGCCCCGGACGGAAACGCAAGGTCTTCGGAGGCAGCAGGGCATAGGTTCCGGCAATTGCCACCGGTACAATCGGCAGACGGAGTTCCTGAGCAAGCAGGATTGCCCCACGCTTGAACGGACGGACGGTGCCGTCGAACGAGCGCCCGCCTTCGGCAAAGACAACTGGGGAAAGCCCATACTGGTGGACGCGCTCAGCAGCCAGCCGGAGGTGAGCATACGCATCGATGGGGCGCCGTGTGATAGGCACATACGGCATCCGCCGGAGTACCCAGCCGAAGAACGGGATACACTCGAGCCCTTGCTTGTAGAGGAAACAGAGCGGCTCCGGAAGGGCAACGAGCAGAACTGGGATATCCAGCAAGCTGGCGTGGTTGCAGATGTAAACGTACGGCGGGCTCTCCTGTCGGAGGAGGTCTGCTCCTTCCACAGTTACCCGCACACCGCAGAGGCGGAGCATCGTGCGTGCCCACCCGGGAGCAGCGGCGAGCAGCCGTTGTGGTGCTTGGCGTCTGGGCAGAAGCAGCGCCCACGTTGATGCCGCTACTGTATAGGCAACGATAGCGGCTGCTCGCAGACTGTATCCGACAATGCCGCCCGTCCACATAGCGGATGCAAAGTTAGGGAGGCTCAGAGAGGCGGTGGCTCAATGGTAGAGTGCAGTTGCATGAGGTAGCGCTGCAGACGGACGAGTGCTCCAAAACGCTCGGCGTGGTCGCGCCGTAGCTGGGGGGCAAAGCGCTCTTCGTACTGCTGGAAAGCTGCTACGTCAGGGCAGAGGTACTCCACGAAGAACGTGTCCCCGGATATCCCGCGCCAGAACAGGGCACGGTCAAAGCAGCCCGTTGCCATGACCGCGGGAATGTGCTCGGTGAGCATCCACGTCCGCCACGCGTCAGCGTAATCGGCAGGGACTTCTGCTACGACGAGGTATCGGACCATTCCAGCACACTCAAGCTCTGTCACATCGTGCCGATGTATGGAGACGAACGCGGAGGCACCGGACGATGAGCATACATGAGCACGTGCTCAGCAGCTTTGATGCGCAGTTCTGGGAGCGCCCGTACGCAACGGCTCACACTGTGCTCTTCTGCATGACTCCGGCAATCGGCGATGCGCTCTTGGCAACCGCCGTTGTTGCCGAGCTCCATCGGCGCTATCCAGCGCTGCGGATAGTAGTCTGCGGGCAGCCCATGGTGGAATGGATCTTTCGGCATCATCCCGCTGTGGCAGCGTTCGTACCGAGCGGCGGGGAGGAAGAAGCCCATGCACGGTCACGGGCGGATGTGCTGGTGGATTACACCCGTCTTATTGCCCGCCTGCCAGAATACTACAACGGCATCGGACTGCTGGAGATTCTTGCCAATGTTGCTGGTGTTCGGCTCGAGGAGCCGGAGTTCTTCTACCAGTGGGAAACAGCCGAGAAGGCATGGGCAGAGCAGTTCCTGCACTCTTACGGTGCAGACAGACGCTGCTTTGGGCTCCAATTGCATACGCCCAAAGACGCGCGCCGAAGCTACCCCCACGGGCGCGCCCTCGTTGAAGAGCTCCACGCCCGGTTCCCAGAGGCGGTGCTGGTCCATTTCGGGACGCATCCGTTGTGCGGCGACGAACTTCCGTGGCTTATCGACTGTGGCCGTCTCGGGCTGTCGTTCCGGCAGCAGATGGCTCTTGCTCTCTACTGCGATGCCTTCCTGACCATTGACAGTGCGTTCTTTCACGTAGGGCGCCTGCTGTGTCGTAAACCGACGCTCCTTGTGGCAGGGGTAACGAACCCGCTGCTCTTTGCCTCATACGGTCCGCCGTTTGCAGTGGTGCGGCATGAGGCTCTGCCATGCCTGAATTGCTATTGGCGCATTCCGTGTCGCCGCGAGTGTATGGAGCACTTGGAGCCCATCAAAGTTGCTGAAGCGTTGACGCTCATGCTGTGCGAGGGCATCCCGCCGCTCCCTCCGTTGCCAGTAAAGGAGCTTGTCCTCCCAGCAGGGAAGCCATGGAAACCGATTCTTCTACGAGCTCTCGGAACCCATCGGGGTGGTGTCCGCCTGCGGCTTTACGATCCGGCTGGTGTCCTGCCCCCGTACGCTGAACAGTGGAACGGTGTCGAGGTCATCCGTTCTCCGATGTCCCAGCCTCAGCCGCGCGTGGCTTCGGGTCTGGCAATTGTGTGGGAGGGGACGCAGTTTCGGCACCATTCGTTGGCGATTGTCAATCGGGCGCAGTGCCTCAACATCATTCGTGGCACCGATGCTGAGCTGACGCTGGTGCCGTATGAAGCTGACACAGTATCGCCGGAAGAGCATCCTGACTACAGGCTCCTAGCCCAGCACGATAGTCGCCGTCGGGGGCTTCCAGCAGCGCCGCAGGTCTGGATACGGCACCAATGGCCACCGAATCCGACGCCGCCTCCGGCGGGAGCACGCTGGATTGTCATGCAGCCATGGGAATTCGGTGCGTTGCCCCGGAAGTACCTGCCAGTGTTTGAGCAAGCTGATGAGATTTGGACGCCTTCCACGGTTTCCCGCGCTGCCTTCATCCGCTCTGGTGTTGCTCCAGAGAAGGTGCAGGTAATCCCCAACGGAATTGACCCATGGCGCTTCCGCCCTGCAGGGGAGCGCTTCCCTCTGCCTACGCAGAAGCGCTTTCGCCTGCTCTTTGTCGGAGGGATGATAGAGCGCAAGGGCGTGGATATCCTGTTGAGCGCCTACCTGCGAGCCTTTTCGCCAGCCGATGATGTCTGCCTGGTCCTCAAAGAGTGCGGGGAGGCAGAGCTTTACGATAGCCCGCTGATACGGCTGATAGAGCGGCTGCAGCGCGACCCTGCGGTTCCGGAAATCTGCCACCTCCGGCAGCGGCTCACCGAGGACCAGATGGCAGCACTCTACCGGGCATGCACGGTGTTCGTTAGCCCCTATCGCGGCGAAGGCTTTTCGCTGCCTACGTTGGAGGCAATGGCCTGTGGGTTGCCCGTGGTCGTTACCGCCGGAGGGGCAACGGACGACTTCGTGGACGAGAGCGTCGGCTGGCGTATTCCAGCGCAGCGCCGCCCATTGGGCTGGAGTGTCAATGGACTGCCTACGGCTGGTGAGGCTTTTGTCTTGGAGCCGGACGAAGCTGCTCTTGCCCAGCTCCTGCGGCAGCTCTACGAAGAGCCGGGACTGTGTGTGCTCAAGGGTATTCTCGCTGCAGGGCGGGCGCGGACACTCTGGACGTGGAAGCGGGCTACCCTTCGCTTGCTGACACGGCTGGATGTCCTTTGCGGAACGGCGTTAGCTCGGCAGGCTGAGGAGCGGTTACCCGAGCTCGTAGACGGTGCTATCCTCCTTGCTCGCGCTGAAGAGGCGCTTCGCGCCGGCCAGCCTCAGCAGGCGCAGGTACTCTATGAGCAGGCTCTCGCCGATAGCGATGGAATGCCCGCTGCCTATGTCCTACGGGCGCACTTGCAACTGACTCTCTTGGCGTTAGCAGAGCAAGACGTCGCCCGAGCACTCCATCACTGGGAACGAGGACGCGCAGCCGTGGGAGACCACCCCGACGTGCTCTACGTTGCCTCGCTTCTGGAGGCATGGCAAGGGCGATGGGAGCAGAGCCTTCAACTCCTGGAGCAGCTCCTTGAGCGGTGGGACCTCTGGCGGTTTGATAGCGTCCTCGGGCTCGAGCAGAAACGGCTCGTCCGCGATGCTGCTCGGGCACGCCTGATGCTTGGTGATGTGCGCGGAGCGATAGAACAGTACGAAGCCCTGCTCCAGCAGCATCCCGATGACCCGGAGCTCTTGATGGAAGCTGCGGCTGCTGCCGAGCTCCTTGAGAACACAATGCAGTCGGCGGCGCTGTTGCCGAGTGCTGTGGCTATCCCCTGTGCAGCAGCGGAAGCACCAGTGCCTCCAACTGCTCCAGCTCCGCCTGCTCCGGAGCTTCCACAATCAGGCGCACGATAGGCTCTGTGTTTGATGCCCGCAGGTGAAACCAACCGTTGCCGAGCCGGACGTAGAGACCATCGTCTCGGCGGATTTCGCGTGCCTGGTGGGTTACCTGCGAGGCAATGCGCTCCAGCACCGTGGGGAAGTTCCGGGGCTGCTCAAGCCGATACTTCCGCATGACTGGATGCGGGAGCTCAGCAACGAGTTCAGAGAGACGTCTCTGCCGGAGCGCCAAGAGCCCAAGGACTAAGAGGCTCCCCACGAGAGCATCGCGCCCGTAATGGACGTGTGGGAGGATAACCCCTCCGCTCCCTTCACCCCCGACAACTCCACGGGATTCCTGCAAGCGGCGCACGACATTGGCTTCCCCAACGGGCGCGCGGAGGACCTGGGCACCATAGCGCTGAGCTACTGTGTCTACAGCCGAGGTGGTAGAGTAGTTGACCACAACGGTTGGCTCGTACGTCTTGCCGCAGGCTCGGCGTTTGTGCTCCAGCACAGCCTGAGCTGCCAGCACGATGGTGAGCTCTTCCCAGAGGCACTGCCCGGTTTCATCTACCAGGACTAATCGGTCAGCATCAGGGTCAACGGCGATGCCGATATCGGCACGATAGCGATGTACCCACTGCGAGAGTTCGTGTAGGTGCTGGGGCAGGGGCTCGGGCGGATGCGGGAAGACCCCGCTGCCGTCAGCGTGTAGGAGGGTTACACGACAGCGGAGTTGCTGGAGCAGACTGGGCAGAACAAAGGAAGCCGAGGCGTTGACAGCGTCCACGACCACGTGGAAGCGCTCGTAGGCAACAGCATCGGCAAGCGAGCGGAGCCAGCCGGGGCGGAATAGGCTGCGGAGGTGTTCGGCAATAGCTTGGTGGTGCATCCACCGGAGGGGAGGAGCGGCAGTATGGTGTCCATTCAGCAGAGGAGCTCCACCGGAGAGCGCTTCGCGGTAGAAGAGGGTAGCGTCCAACGTAAGCCCATCAGCGCCGAGGAACTTCACTCCGTGCCACCCTGCGGGGTTATGTGATGCTGTGACAGCGATACCGCCAGGCAGCCGCCGCCGGGCAATCCAGGTCTGGATAGTCGGGGTTGGAACAATCCCCAGGCGATGGAGCCGGCGACCTTCTGTGCGGAGGATATCCACGACGAACTCTTCCACGAGCTCCCCGCCCTCGCGCCCATCCCAGCCAACAGCCAGGGGACCCTCAGGCAGTCGGCGACAGAACGACCGGAGCATACCCTCGATGAGCTCCGGCGGGAAGTCTTCCGCTGTAAAGCGCAGACCCGATACCGAGCAAATCAACGCCATTGCCTACTCGTTGCCTCTGTTACGGTGCAACATCTGCGAGCTCAGCAGCGCTTCCAGCTCTTCTACCCGCCGAGGGAGCGAGGCAGAGAGTACAACAGCGCCGGTGTCGGTGATGAGCACGTCGTCCTCAATCCGGATGCCGATACCCCACCAGCGCTGCTCGCAAGGGCTGCCTGGTGGGATGTAGAGTCCAGGTTCCACGGTGATGACAAAACCCGGGCGCAGCGTGTCAGTTGGTCCGACATCGTGGACGTCCAGCCCAAGGTGGTGCGAAGTAGCGTGCGGAAAGTACCGGCGAACCTCCTCCTCGGTATGGATGATGCCAAGCTCTCGGAGGCGCCGCTCCAGCACAGCATACGCCCGCCGATGGGGCTCGCGGAACGGCACCCCTGGTGCACAAGCAGCCAGAGCGGAGTCCTGAGCTTCTAAGACTGCCTCGTACAGTATCCGCTGCTCGGGGCTGAAGCGCCCGCTGATGGGGAATGTCCGGGTGATGTCAGCAGCGTATCCGGCATACTCTGCTCCGCAGTCTACCAGGACAAGGTCGCCATGGCGTACCCGATGCCGGGCAGCGGTGTAGTGGAGGATGCATGCGTTTGAACCTGCCGCGACAATGCTAGGAAACGCTACGGCATCGGCTCCGAGCTGGCACATGGCTGCCTCCAGAATGGCACGCAGCTCCCATTCGCCCATGCCCGGACGCGCTTCCTTCCAGAGGCGATGGAAGGCTCGTTCGGTGAGTGCGACTGCTCGCTGGATAAGGCGGATTTCTGCTGTGTCTTTACGAGCCCGCATCTGGGTCAGCGGGGGAAATCCGTGGCGCAGCACAATGCCTGGGAAGCGCTCCCGGAGCCATTCGCGCTCAAGTTTGTCAGCGGCTACGGGCTGTCCTGAAAGGGGCAACCGCAGCATCGGTGTTGGGAAAGCTACGACGTAGACCGTATCAGCTTCAGCGAGCACCTGTTGGAGGAGGCTATCGTACTGCCTGCGAGGGAGGGCTGGTATGCCGAGCAGACGCTCTGCCTCTGCTGGTCCCATGCGGGCTCCTTCCCAGCGCTCGCGGAGAGGATTCCGCTCCGGTAGGAAGAGGAGCTCGTGGGTACTCCGCTCCCCCAGGGAAATCGGGCGAGCTGAAAGCAGCAGGATAGCCCCCGGTTCTGGTACGCCAGTCAGGTACCAGAGCCAGCTACTTTGGCGGTATGGGTAGAAGACATCGCCGTTGCGGGGACGAGGGTCAGCAGCGAAAGCCAGTAGCACAGACCGTGGCCCCAAGACAGCCAGCACTTGCTGACGGCGATGTTTGTACACCGTTGCGGGGATACCGTCAGCGTAGGGGTATTCGTACGTTGGCTGCCACTCGTCGGCTGCCACTCCCAGGGTGAGCACCCATAGGCATACAAGGCTCCAGAGTATCCGCCAGGGCTGCACCCCGTGTGCGATGCTCCGGGCGTGTTGCGACGGTGGCATAGACCCACGCACTACCTGAGCACACGCCGCAGACTCAGGAGGAATTGTTGCTTCGTCCGGGCGCCTACGATGCGTTCGACAATTTTGCCCTCGGTGTCAATGATGAACGTGGTCGGGATTGCCATGATGTTGCCGTAAGCGTCTGCCAGGCGAACGTCGCCGAGCACGTTGAGGTATGGAACGCCTCGGCTCTCCAAGAAGCTCCGCACCTTCTCCTGAGCGTTTGCTCCTTGGTCTAAGCTCACGCCGATAAGGAGGAACTTCTCTGGAGGCAGCTCACGGTGGAGCTCAATCAAGTCCGGGATTTCCCGGCGACAGGGACCACACCATGTTGCCCAGAAATTGAGCAGCACAACTCGGTTGCGGGCTATCTCGGAGAACCGGACCCGCCGCCCGTTGCCATCGCGCCAGGCGAAGTCCGGAGCACGGTTGCCTGAGGCGGGGAAGACTTCCTCCACGACGGGCACGTGGAAGTTTGCAGAGGCATTCGCTTCATTGGCTTTCGGCGATGCCTTCTGTGCCATGCAGCTGCTGGTAATCCCCAGGAGGCTTGCCAGAAGGACGCCGCTTTTGAGGCTCTTCATGAGTACACCGATAGACGGGACGTGGGACATACGACTACTCTTCGCGCAGGAGCTGCTGGACTCGCTCCGGAGGCAGTGCTGTGACTAGCCCACAGACGAGCGAGTCTTCACTCCAGAAGGCACATGTGGTCAAGCTATCGCACTGCTGCCATTTCCATTGGTGATGGCGGAGGGCGGTCCAAATGGTGGAATCCAACCAGAGACGGCGCTGCTCGAAGTCCTGCTGCGGAGCTTCGCTGAAGAGCAGCCAGCTATCCCCAGAGCGGTAGACAAACAGCGGCAGTGCGTAACCATCTACTCGCTGCACGAGCGCTCCTATCAGAGTTGCTTGTCCAGGCTGGAAAGCGGGCATATAGCGAATCCCGTGCTCTTGCAGGAAGCGGCCGAGCGAGGCGCTGTCAGCAAGGGGCTGGAAAGGCAGCGTGCCTGCCTGTAGCTGCTGGAAGTTCTTCAGCAGCGCAGTAGCAAAGCATGGAGGCGAGGCATGGCTCCGGGGACCCATAAGGTACCATATGCCCAGACCCAGCACCAGGGAGGCTCCCACTGCTGCAGCAAGCCAGCGCTGCCACCGCCGCTGCTGCCGGTAGAGCCGTGCCCGCACAGCTATGTGCAGGTCGGCTGGGGCAGGATAGCGGAGCTGTTCGCGGCGCTCCCGTACTAAGCGGGCGACGGCTGCTTCTGTACGGTAGAGCACCGCATACGCGGGGTCAGAGGCGATGAGGTGCTCTATCTGCTGCCGCACATCCGCATCCAGCGGAGCGCCGTCCACATATGCGGAGAGGTATTGCTCTATGAAACGGTCGTGCTCAGGGGTCATCGGAGCGTTTCTGCTGGAGGGTCCAACCCCGCTTCTGGGCATATTCCTGGAGCAGAGCCGCTAAGCGCATGCGTGCCCGGTGGAGCCGTGACCGTACTGTGCCGACAGGAATCCCCAGCATCTGAGCAACGTCATCGTACGAAAAGTCCTCAAGGTCGCACAGAATGACGATTGTGCGAAAGGATTCGGGCAAGGCGTGGAGTGCTTCGACGATATCGTCGTCCAACAGAGCGGCGTAGAATTCCTCCTCCACCGATGGGGTGCTGGCATGCGGTGGGAGGGGGGTGGTGTCGTCTGTCTCCTGCTCTTCATACGGCACCGTATCAGGTCTGCGACGCTCCTGCCGGTAGCGATTGAAGTACAGATTGCGCAGGATGGTAAACAACCATGCCCGGCAGTTCGTGCCGGGCTGGAAGCTCTCCCAGTGCTGCCACGCCTGGAGGTAGGTTTCCTGCACGAGGTCGCGGGCCAGCTCCCGGTCGTGACAGAGGTAGACCGCGAACGAGTAGAGGGCTTCCAGGTGCGGAAGCGCTTCGCGCTCGAAATCCCGATAGCGCTGTTGAGCTGTCACGCTGACTCAGCTCCGTTGTGAGCAGAGTCCAGTGGTGTCCATGTGCGTAGGAGTTCAACGAGGAGACGCACCCCTACGCCGGTGCCCCCTTTCGGCATGTAGTCGGTTTCTTTGGGAGCAATCGCTGTACCGGCAATGTCCAGGTGCGCCCACGGGTAGTTACCGATGAAGTGCTTCAAGAAGAGGGCTGCTGTGATAGCGCCTGCGTTCCGCCCACCGGAGTTCTTCACATCGGCGACATCGCTTTTGATGAGCTCGGCGTACTCTTCGTACAAGGGGAGCTCCCAGACCCGTTCATAGGTGCGGTCGCCAGCACGTTTGAGGCGCTCGATGAGCTCACGGTGGTTGCCGAAGAGGCCTGAGGCAATGTGTCCCAGTGCGACAACACAGGCGCCCGTCAGAGTTGCCAAATCAATCACTGCTTGCGGTTTGTAGCGCTCCGCATAGGCGAGAGCATCGGCTAAGATGAGGCGTCCTTCGGCGTCGGTGTTGTCAATTTCGGCGGTTTTGCCGTTGAGGAAGCGCAGGATATCACCCGGCACCATTGCTGAGCCACTGGGCATGTTCTCCGTTGCCGGTACCAGCCCGACAACGTTGAGGGGCAAGCGCAGCCGTGCCACTACATAGAGGGTGCCGATAACGGAAGCAGCTCCGTGCATATCGGCTTTCATTTCGCTCATGTTCGCAGCCGGCTTGAGCGAAATCCCGCCAGTGTCAAAGGTAATCCCTTTCCCCACGAGGACAATCGGAGGCTGCGAACGTCGCGTGCCCCAGTACTCCATGATGATGAACACCGGTGGGCGGGCGCTTCCCCGGTTGACTCCCAGCAGCCCGCCCATGCCGAGCCGCTCAATCTGCGCTTTGTTCAACACCCGCACGCTGAAGCCTGCTCGATTGCCTGCCTCGCGTGCCCGCTCAGCCAAGGTTTCCGGGTAAATCTCATTCGGAGGGGCATTGGCTAAATCCCGCGTCAGGAACACACCCTCGCAGAGCGTGCGCGTGAACTCCACAGTAGGACTGAAGCGGCGTTGCTCGGCAGCCGTAGCGGCGCAGACGCTGAAGCGCTCCACAACCTCGTTAGCAGCATCCGGCGAAGTGATGTACTTGGCAAACCGGTATTGGCTCAAGACCGCGCCTTCTAGCGCTGCTTGAAGGATTTCCTCCGGGCTCAAATTCCCAAGAGGCTGCTCCGGCACAGGTAGTGCCAGATGTTTGAGCTTCAACGATGCAGCACGCCGAGCAGCAGTTGCCGCTGCCCGACGAATAGTCTCCAATGTCACAGCCGCCTCCGAACCTAGGCCAGCTACGAACAGTCGGGGGGAGCGGATAGCCCGAGCAGTATACACCATGGCAACACTCTTTGCCTTGCCCGTGAGGTCGCCTGCTTCGTAAGCAGCATGGAGAGCAGGGATGTGCTCAGCAAGCGCTCTGCACCACTCTGCTACCCGTTCCTCCGTCGTGAAGAGCACGACTGCATCCGACTCAATGTGGCGCCAGTCCTTCCGGCGCAGCTCGATTGTCGGCATTCCCTCTTCCCTGGTAGCTCTGACTTTCCCGAACGAAGCAAAACTACGAACCACTACCCCAGTTGCCGAGCATCCCTGTTCCAGGGTCTTCTCCTAAGTTTGCAGCCGACCGTTTGTGGAGTTGTCCCAACGACGGGGAGCCGAACATGGAGCGCCGCGAGTTTCTGAGCCTGATGAGCCTCTTGGGGATAGCCACGGGAGCGGTGTTCGGGCAGGGCGGACAGCAGACTTCACCGGGGCTGGGAGAAGTCAGCGAACACAAGCTTCCTCCGCTGCCCTATCCGTACGACGCGCTGGAGCCCTACATTGATGCCAAGACCATGGAGCTGCACCATAGCAAACACCACCAAGCTTACGTCGACGGGCTCAATCGCGCCGAGCGCGAACTGGCGCGAGCTCGGGCAACGGGCGATTTCACCTACGTGGAATACTGGTCCAAAAAGGCTGCCTTCAATGCGGGTGGACATTTCCTGCACACGCTCTTCTGGAACATCATGGCGCCTCCGGGGAAGGGTGGTGGTGGAGAGCCGACGGGAACGCTGCGTCGCCTCATTGAGCGGGATTTCGGGAGTGTGGATGCCTTCAAGCGGCATTTTTCCGCCGCGGCGCTGGCGGTGGAAGGGAGCGGATGGGCGCTCCTTCACTACCGTCCCGCTGATGGACGCCTCATTGTCCTCCAGGCTGAAAACCAGCATAAGCTGACCCCCTGGGGCGCCGTCCCCATTATGGGCATTGATGTCTGGGAGCATGCCTACTACCTCAAGTACCAGAATCGCCGCAAAGACTACATCGACGCCTGGTGGAACGTGGTCAATTGGGCTCAGGTGGAGAAGAACTTGCTGGCGGCTATGGGTCGGTAAGTGCAGGCAGGGTTCATGGATGCTGTTATCTTAGCCGGGGGCTTAGGAGAGCGCCTTCGCCCGTTGACGAAGATTATCCCGAAACCGCTGCTGCCCGTTGGGGAGCGCTCAGTGCTGGAGATTACCCTCCTGGGGCTGAAACGGAGTGGGATCCGACGTGTGTTCGTGGCGCTGAACTACCAATCTGAGCTCTTCAAGGCTTTCTTGGGCGATGGCAGCCGCTGGGGCTTAGCTATCGAGTGCTCTGTGGAGGATATTCCGCTGGGAACTGCTGGACCGCTGCGCCTTTTTGCCAACCGGCTGCGACGTCCCTTCGTGGTCATCAATGGCGACATCCTGACAAATCTCAACTTTCGCACCTTGCTGCAGTATCACCGACAGCAGAAGGCGCTGCTGACAGTGGTCACGAAGCACATAGTACTGCCGTTGCGATACGGGGTCGTTACGGCTTGTCATGGCTACATCCAGCGCGTGGAAGAAAAGCCCAACATCAGCGCTGAAGTCATCGCTGGCATTTACGCCTGTAGCCCCGAGGTTCTTGCCTACATCCCTCCGCGGACATACTACACGATGCCGGAGCTCATCCAGCGGTTGTTGGCTGAGGGGAAGCCCGTAGCGCAGTTTCCGCTCCACGATTACTGGCTGGACATCGGGCAGATGGAAGATTACGAGCGCGCGCAAGAGCTTTACGCAAAGGGAGCCTTTGACGACGTTGTTGCTCCTCATGGCGCGTGAGCCGAACTTTGAACGACCGTGGTACCGGACAGCACTGGAGCTATTTGACTGGGCTGCTTGCGGACGGCGGTGCCGGGTCGTGGACGTTGGGGGCGGCGCGGCGGAGATGGCGCTGCTGCTTCGGGAGCGAGGACACGAGGTAGATTTCGTGGATGTCGATCCAGACAACGTTGCGCGAGCCCGTCAGCTCGGCTTCCGAGCCTTCTGCCATGATTGCAACAGAGCGCTGACGGAGATATTGGAACCTGAACGCTACGACGCTGCGCTGCTCTTGGAAGTCATAGAGCATGTCTTCCATACGCACGTTTTGCTGCAGAGCCTCTGGCAGTGCTTGCGTCCGGGAGGCTTCCTCGTGGTGACAACACCCAATGTAGCCCACATTCGGTGGCGCTTCCGCATGCTCATGGGACATCCGCCGCGGGGCGAAGGCTACCACGTCCGTTTCTTCACCTACAAGCTCCTCTGCAACGAGCTGCAGCGTGCCGGATTCCAGATTGTTCGGGAAGCCCATGCAACGTCTACGTTCGGCATCAATGCTGTGCGGACATGGATGGGGAAGCCGCCGGTTCGGCTACCGCTTCCCAAGGCATTGCGTGGGCTGTTGGTGCGGAATTTTGCCCTGCTGGCCCAGAAGCCGCTATGAATGCTGCCTGGCAGGAGTGGTACCACCGCCGCACAGTGCTGGTCTTCGGGGGTGCAGGCTTTATCGGGAGCCATATCGTGGAACGCTTGGTTGCTTGCGAAGCACAGGTGACCGTCGTTGATGCTTTGGTCCCGGGGAGCGGAGGGCGGCGCGAGAACTTGCACACCGTTGCCGGGGATATCCGGTTCCTCCTGTCGGACTACGGACAGGTGGAGCAGTGGTTGCCCATGCTGGAACCGGGAGCTGTGATCTTCCACTGCGCTGCTGTCAATACCCATCGGTGGTGCAACGAGCATCCTGACGAGGATGCTCGCTGGAATTACCTGCCCAACTGCGCTGTGGCAGCAGCCCTTCGGCGCCTTCCTCATCCGGTCCGTCTCCTCTATGCCAGTACCCGGACTGTTTACGCGCCGAGCCGTGCCCGTGCCGTTACGGAACACCACCGGATTCTCCCTGCCGATATCTACAGCCTCCACTGCTGGGCAAGCGAGCGAGTGCTCTTGAGTCTGAACGCTGTAGGGCATTCCGTAGCGGTGCTTCGCTTACCGCACGTGTACGGTCCACGGCAGCGTCTGGAGGGTGTGGAAATTGGCTTCTTAGGCGAGGTGCTGCGGGCTGCCCTCCGCGGTGAACCGTACGAACTGCACGCCAATGGAGAGGTCCACCGCGATGTGCTCTACGTTGGTGATGCCGCCGAGGCTTTTCTCCGGCTCGGTTGTACAGGAGCCACGGGTGTGTTCAACGTGCCGGGTGCGTATGTGTCAGCGCGCACGCTCGCGCACATCCTGGAGAACATCACAGGCTGGCGGGCATACCGGCTGGTACCAACTCCGGCAAGCTCGTTCCCACCCCTTTCGGGTAAACGCTTAGCGCGCGCTCTTGGCTGGCTGCCCGCAACACCAGTGGCGGAAGGCATGCGCCTGACGCTGCAAGCACTGCGGCAGTAGGAAGGCTCGGTATTTTTGCGTTCAGTCCCCTCGTGTAGAGTAGGCAGTGCAATGGCGTTTCAGGGAGTGGATTACTACCGAATTGACGACCTGCTGACCCCGGAGCAGAAGCTGGTTCGGCAGACGGTGCGTGAATTTGTCGAGGCGGAGGTTATCCCCATCATTGAGCAGCACTACCGCGAGGGCACATTCCCAATGCACCTGGTGCCGAAGATGGCAGAACTGGGGCTGTTCGGCATTACGTTGCCACCTGAGTATGGATGCGCGGGTGCGGATAACATCACGTACGGACTCGTCATGCAAGAGCTGGAGCGGGGTGATTCAGCTATCCGCTCCTTCGTCTCGGTGCAGAGCTCGCTGGTGATGTACCCGATTTACACCTACGGTACGGAGGAGCAGAAACGGAAGTGGTTGCCGAAATTGGCTCGTGGTGAAGCTATCGGCTGTTTTGGGCTGACTGAGCCGGACTACGGTTCCAATCCCGCAGGTATGCTCACCACAGCACGCCGGATTCCTGGAGGCTTTGTGTTGAACGGCACGAAGATGTGGATTACCAACGGCTCCATTGCCGATGTTGCCGTCGTGTGGGCGAAGTTGGATGGGGAAATTCACGGCTTCCTCGTCGAGCGGGGAACCCCGGGCTTTACCGCAGTGGAGATGAAGAACAAGCACTCATTGCGAGCCTCGGTAACCTCGGAGCTCATCTTCCAGGACTGCGAAATCCCGGAGGAGAACATGCTGCAGGTGCGCGGGCTCAAAGGACCGCTCAGTTGCCTAACACAAGCCCGTTACGGTATTGCCTGGGGAGCTGTCGGCTCGGCAATGGCAACCTTTGAGGTAGCGCTCAACTATGCCAAGACGCGCATCCAGTTTGGGCGTCCTATTGGGAGCTTCCAGCTTATCCAGGATAAGCTCGTCTGGATGCTAACCGAGATTACGAAAGCCCAACTCCTCTGCCTGCGCCTAGGACAGCTGAAAGATGCCGGCACGATGACATATCAGCAGGTGTCGTTGGCAAAGCGGAACAACGTGGATATAGCACTCACCGTTGCGCGCATGGCGCGGGAAATCCTGGGCGCTAACGGCATCTTGGATGAGTATCCCGTCATGCGCCATATGATGAACCTGGAGTCGGTCAAGACCTACGAAGGCACGCACGAGATCCACACGCTCATCCTCGGTGCCGATATCACGGGCTTCCCTGCCTTCACCTAAAGAGGCGGCACGGGCTCTTCGGGGATGAGCAGCGAAGCATCGTCGTTACGTGGGTTGTTGAGGCGGCGGGAGACGGGAGCGCACGCCATCGCGTCGGCAGGGTACGGACGCAGCAGAGAGAGTACTTCGGAGAGGGGAGCTCGTTCGTCCAGCCATGCGGTTTCAGCGGTGCGAGGCAGGAGAGCTGGCATGCGGTCGTGTATACGGGCAACGAGCTGATTTGCCGGTACAGTGATGATGGTAAAGCTGCTGACAATTTCACCCGTTGCTGGGTTACACCACTCATCCCAGAGCCCCGCCATGGCGAAGAGGGGTTCCTCGGGCAGGAAGAAGCGGAAGGGGAAGCTCCCGCCGGGGCGCTTGAGCCATTCGTAGAAGGCGTTTGCCGGCACTAAGCAGCGTCGGTGGCGCAGTAAATGGCGGAAGCTGGGACGTTCACGCACGCTCTCCGC
>VAPR01000223.1_pt1 | contig 40342 bp, 31 predicted proteins | sample 3380701 | NCBI WGS metagenome assembly VAPR01 (sample SAMN11536904, study PRJNA540576) | hot springs metagenome | isolation source: hot spring wet sediment | place: Spain: Lobios | collected 2014-01
TCGTCAAGTTTCTGCAAGATGCGGCCCACACTTTCATCCAGGCTGTGCAACACGGCGGCGTAATAGGGATTCTTCCGCAACAATTCGGCCGGCGCCGACTCGGCTTTCTTCTGGTAGAAGGCGAGCAGTTCTTCCTTAGCCTGCAACGGGATGTGCACAGCGAAATGGGGCAGGTACAGGAAGAATGGCCGGGAGCGGTTTTCTTCGAGGAAGCGTTCCGCTTCTTCGGTCAGGCGGTCGGTAAGGTAGTCCTTCTCCGAACGGGCGACGAGGTTGGGGCCTTTGAAGTTGAAATAGCGACCGGCGGAACCTTTATAGACGTCGAAGCCCTGAGCGAGTGGGTTGACCATTGGCCCTTCGCCGAGGTGCCACTTGCCGAAATGGCCGCAGACGTAACCCCGTTTTTTCAACACTTCGGCGAGGGTGATTTCTTCCGGCGGCAATTGCTGGCGAATGGTCGGCTGCAACAGTTTCTGATCGGGGAAATCTTTGCGTCCCGGTAGGAAGGTGGTCAGGTGCAGGCGTGCGGGATGCCGGCCGGTCATCAGGGCGGCTCGTGTCGGCGAACAGACACAACTGGCGGCGTAGGCGTGGGTGAAGCGGATACCCTGCTGAGCCAGGCGGTCGAGATTGGGCGTTTGCCACAGCGACGGAGCGTAGCAACTCAGGTCCGCCCAGCCCAGGTCGTCGGCAAGGATCAGCACGATGTTCGGCGGGCGATCTTCAGCTCGCGCGGACTGGACGACCAGCAGCGTAGCGGCTAGACACAGGGTGAATTTACGGCTGAGCATGGCCTACTCCTCTAATGCTGTCCTGGTGGCGTACTCCAGTGCAATTTGTCGCGGAGAGTACGATAATAGCTGCGACCAGGCAAGTGAACCAGCTGAAACCAGACCGGTGCCTGACGCACAGTGATTGTGTGCTGAGGCGAAAGCGGCACAATTTCCTGCCCGTCCAAAATCAAAGTAGTTCCCGGACCGCAGCGAGGAACGCGGATACGGTAGGATTTGTCGGCACGATCGACGAGAGAGCGGTTGGTCAGCATGTGCGGACAAATGTAGGTTACGACGAAGGCCGCCAGTTCCTGATGCAGGATCGGCCCTCCGGCGGAAAGATTATGTCCGGTGGAACCGATGGGCGTGCTCAAAATGAAACCATCGCCGCTATAACGGGCGGCCAGTTCCTCCTCGACGTACAGCTCAATTTCAATCAGATGAAATGGCGGGCCGTGGTAAATGACAATCTCGTTCAATCCCAGGATAGTGCGCTGGTCGGCGGGTGAGGTGACCGTGCATTCGTACATCACATGCCGCGACACGCTGAATTGGCCAGCGAGGAACTGTTCCGGATGTTGCAGAAATTCCTGCGGCGACACCTCGGCTAAAAACCCAAGCCGACCCAGATTCAAACCGAGAACCGGACGCTGACGATAAGCCATTTGCCTGGCAGCGCGGAGAATGGCACCGTCGCCGCCGATCACCAGTGCGACGTCCGCCTCTGACTGTGCCAGATCAGCTTGCCCTGTCAGGTCGAAGACGGTGACCCGTTCTCCCAGTAAAGCGCGGATGCGCTCCGCCCATTCGGCGACACCGGGCCGGGCACCATTTCCCAGAAGCCAGATTTTCATAGCCTTGCTTGATACTTTAGTGGAAAATTTCTCTGTGGGGCCAGCTTCCTGGTGCCGATATCGGATGCTGTTGTAGTAAGCGTAGTGAACGGGTTTGCGGTCTGGCCAGGAACAGCCTGGAGAACAACCGACAGCGAATTGGCGTGTGGCCAATATAATTTCACGCGGAGACCAGCGCCCTCACGGGAAACGTCTATGCTTTGCCTGCAGCACGAGTGCGGCATTGCAGCCCTGTATTATCTCGACCGACCGGAACGCAGTGCGCTCGCCCCTCCGGGTGGTCGTGAACAAATCGTACGCCTCATGCCGCGCATGTTGCTGGATTTGCAGAATCGCGGTCAACTGGCCGCAGGAATCACCACCTTCAATCCCCACCGCGAGAAATTGCTCGATACCTACAAAGACATCGGCACGGTGATCGAGGCACTGCGGCTGAACCATCGCGGCAAGTTCGAGTCGCTGATGCAGCAGTATGCCGGGTATGCAGCCATCGGGCATGTGCGTTACGCCACCTGCGGCAGCGATAAAAAAAGTTACGCCCAGCCGTTCCAGCGCTATCACGGTTGCCGATGGAAATGGTTCAGCTTCGCTTTCAACGGTCAGCTGGCCAACTACCAGGAGTTGAAAAACGAGTTGTTGTCGCAGCGGGATTATCATCTGACCCGCGATACGGACACGGAAGTGATCATGCACTATCTCAGTTACGAGCTGCGCGGCGACCAGGAACCGGACCTGGTGGAAGTGTTCCACAATCTGAGCCAGCGCTTCGAAGGAGCCTACAACATCGTTTATCTCAACGCACGAGGCGACATGGTAGTGGCGCGGGATCCGCTGGGTTTTCGCCCGCTGGTGTATGCGATAGACGGCCCGCTTTTCGCTGCCGCCAGTGAAAGCGTTGCCCTCAGTAATCTCGGTTTTACCGATATCCGCGATGTTGAACCCGGGCAGATGATCATCATCCAGGACAACGAGGTTCGCCTGGAATACTTCGCCCGCAGCAAGACGACAGCCCATTGTTTCTTCGAATGGATTTATTTCGCCAATGCCGCAAGCAGCATTGAAGGCCGCGGTGTGTACAGCGTGCGATGTGCCCTGGGACGCGAACTGGCCTGGCAGGAGAAACGACTCGGTCTGGTGCCGCTGGACAGCAACACGATAGTCGTGCCCGTTCCGGATACCGGTAAAGCCGCCGCGGATGCGATGGCTTATGAGCTGGGCTTGCCCTCGGTTGAAGGCCTGATGCGCAACCGCTATGTCGGCCGAACCTTCATCCAAGGCGAAGATCGGGCGACGCGAGCGCGGATGAAATACACCCCGTTGCGGGAAGTTCTGGAAGGCAAGCGCGTTTTACTGGTGGAAGACACGATTGTTCGCAGCACCACGATGAAGGCACTTCTGCAGGAGATGCGTCGTCGGGGCGGAGCCAGAGAAATTCACGTTCGCGTGGCCTGTCCGCCCATCGTCGCCCCATGTTTTTACGGCATTGATATGTCCACGGTGAACGAACTGTTCGCCCCGAAACATCTGCAAAGCCTTCGGCCAACCCTGGAAGAACTGCAACGCATGGCGGCGGAATTGGGAGCGGACAGTTTGCTCTATCTGCCGATCGAAGCTGTGGCGCGGTGCATTGGTATGGATGCTAACCGTCTGTGCCAGGCCTGCATCACCGGTCGCTATCCTACGCCGACGGGAGAGCGCCTTTATCAGCTGGCGTTGCGGCACCAGGAGGGCTGTAACCGGCGGACTTACGAAATCGTCGAACAACCAACCGGCTCGGTTTCGTGAGGGTAACCGCATTGACGCCAAAGCTGGACCGCGAGCGTCTGCTGCAGGCTTACCGACGACTGGTGCGGCGTCTTGTGGATGAGCAGCTACCAGAAGGATACTGGGTTGGCGAGTTGGCGAGTTCGGCACTGAGCACAGCCACGGCAGTATCGGCTCTCAGCATCTGGGGACAGAAAAGCCATGCTGCCGCGGCAGTATTGCGGCAGCGCGTTGACCACGGAGTTCGCTGGTTACTTGACACTCAGCGAGACGATGGAAGCTGGGGTGATACCCCGTGCAGTCGCGGCAATATTTCGACGACGATGCTGGTTCGGGCGGCGTTGCAGCTGGCCCAACCGTGGTTAGGTGCCGATTCCGGGATGGCGTCGATCGCGGCGGATAAAGCAGCCACTGCGTATCTCGACCGTATCTGCGGCCCCGGAGCCCTGGCTCATGCTGAAGCGGTGCGACGCAGATACGGTTCAGACCGAACCTTCTCCGTGCCAATCCTGATGAACGCAGCGCTGGCGGGTTTGATACCGTGGGAGCAAGTACCGCATTTACCCTTTGAGCTGGCGGTCTTGCCGCAGTCCTGGTACCGATTCGCGCGTTTACCGGTGGTCAGCTATGCGTTGCCGGCACTGATTGCTATAGGCCAGGCGGTCATGTATCACCGCCGGGGTCAGCTCTGGAGAAAGTGGGCCGTTGAGCCGACGCTGAACCGATTACGGCGATTGCAACCGACCAGTGGCGGCTTCCTCGAAGCGGTGCCCCTGACCGCGTTCGTGGTCATGGCTCTGGCAAGTTGCGGTCATGCACAGCATCCGGTTTGTCGAAACGGCATCGCGTTTCTCCTGAACAGTGTTCGCAGGGACGGTAGCTGGCCCATTGATTCCAATCTCTCGGTCTGGCTCACCACTCTGAGTGTTGTCGCTCTGGGTGCGGACAATCTGGCCGATCCAGAGGCTACGCGACAATGGCTGTTGCAGCAACAGGTGCGGCGCAGGCATCCTTACACAGGAGCGGAACCTGGCGGGTGGGGCTGGTCGCACTTGAGCGGAAGTGTGCCCGATGCCGACGATACCTCCGGAGCATTGCTGGCACTGGCAGAACTGTTGCCCGAGACTCTCGCTGACGCTCACGCGGAAACGGTGCTACTGGGTTTGAAATGGCTCCTCGACCTGCAAAATCGCGATGGTGGCTGGCCGACTTTCTGTCGGGGATGGGGCCGATTACCGTTTGACCGGAGTGCCAGCGATTTGACAGCACATGCTCTGCGCGCACTGGCGAGCTGGGCACCGCGAGTACGGCGCTGGCGGTTAGCCGCGGATGCCAGCGTTCGGGTGCTGGCAAGTCAGGTGATCGCCCGCATGGTCGCAGCGGCGCACAAAGGCTTGCGTTTCCTGCTGGCGCAACAGCAGGCGAATGGGGCCTGGCAACCGCTCTGGTTTGGCAATGAGCTGGCTCCCGAAGAAGCGAACCTCACGTATGGCACGGCCAGGGTCTTGCATGGCTTGCTGGCCTGGCGTCTGGCGGACAGCGAACCGGCACGGCGAGCTGTGCAATGGTTGCTTGCAGCACAGAATCGCGATGGCAGCTGGGGCGGTGATCGCGGCTTGCCAGGAACTGTCGAAGAGACGGCACTGGCTACCGATGCCTTGCTCGCCTGGCTGCTGGCAGTCCCCAAAAAGCAGGGCGAATGGCTCGTTTCCGCCAGCATTCACCGCGGTCTGGTCTGGCTCGTGGAATGTGTGGAAACAGACCAGCTCACTCCAGCGCCCATCGGCTTATACTTCGCCCGACTCTGGTACTACGAGCGACTCTATCCGACCATTTTTGCCACTCAGGCCCTGAGGCGTGCCTTGCACCTGCCTTTTTCATATCAGTAGTTGCTAGTGTCGCGAATAGCCAAACAGTGCCACATCAGGCCGGACAACCGAATTGCAAAGAAATTCGGCGCTGCACCGGCACCATCGCTCATGGCAGCCGATAGGCCCATGTGCTGACGGTGCGCCTGCCCAGACGCCGACCAGCCTGAAAGGAACCTGCCCCGTGGATACGCTAACCGCATCTGCGCTGGCCGCTTCGCCTGCCGCAACTGTAAAAAGTCCGCCGGTCAGCACGGCTGGCTGGAAGGTTATTCCGGAAACCCTGGCCCTGCGCGAGCGCATCAAGTCCGCTGCTAAAGAATATCTGGCAAACGTAGATCGCAGCAAAGCGCTGACACGGACACAGTTACAGCAATGGTCGCAGGATTTGTTGCAGCGCATGGGCTTGGGGGAGCAGTATCTGGGTTTTACCGCGGTTTGTCTTTCCAACGAGTTCTGGCGAGAGCAACTGATGGCAGTGGATTTTTCCAAACGATTGCTGCTGCTGCCGCATTGTTTGAAACATGCAGAAGGTTGCCCGGCAGATTACGATGAATTCGGTCTGGATTGCCGTAAATGCGGGGCATGCACGATTGCCGATTTCAAAACCCGTGCCGAAGAACTGGGTTACAAGGTCCTGGTTGCCGAAGGGACTCCGATTGTGCTCAAAATCATCTTGAGCGGCCATGTGGACGGGATTGTTGGCGTCGCCTGTCTGAATGTGCTGGAAAAAGCGCTGGATAAAGTGCTGCAGGTACAGGTGCCCGCGCTGGCCGTACCGCTTTTGTCTTCCAATTGCAAAAATACCTCGGTAGATGTGCACTGGGTGCAGGAAGTCATTGCGCTGCACACTGCCCCGCCGGCTACCAGAACCCGCAGTTATCTGCCGTTATTGCGAGCGGCTAACGAATTGTTCAACGGTGAACTGGAAATGCTGGCACCGCGAATTCGCACCGGCGCGGGGCAATCGTCCGGCGATCCCCTGGGGCTGACCGAGACGATTGCTTATGACTGGCTGCGTCAGGGAGGCAAACGCTTCCGCCCATTCATCACCCTGGCAGCTTACGATGCGCTCCAGGGCGGCCGCGCGGTGTCGGAGAATGACACCTCTTACCTGCCGCCAGCTGTCAAGCGGATTGCTCTGGCCATCGAAGTTTTCCATAAGGCATCCCTGGTGCACGATGACATTGAGGACGACGACTGCTATCGTTACGGCCAGGAGACATTGCACCGGCAATACGGAGTAGCCACGGCAATCAACGTCGGCGATTATTTGATCGGCCTAGGCTACCGGTTAGCCGCTCGGGCACGAAACGAAGTGGAACCGGCTGCTTGCAGTGATATTTTGCACAAGCTGGCAGAAGCCCACATGAAATTATCGGAAGGCCAGGGTGCAGAACTGGCTTGGCGAGATGCCAGAGATAAAACCCTGACGCCGCTGGATGCTCTGAAGATTTATGCCTTGAAAACCGCCCCAGCGTTCGAGGCAGCCCTGTATGCCGGTCTGCGTCTGGCTGGGCCTGTCGAACATTACGAAAAACCCGTCGCCGAGTTTTGTCGGCATCTCGGTGTAGCTTTTCAGATTCTCAACGATTTGCAGGATTGGCAAGGCGATGGAGATAACAAACTGCTCGCCGGGCAGGATATACTGAGTGCTCGGCCTACCGTGCTTCTGGCGCTGGCGCTGGAAACGCTCACCGGCGAAGAGCGGCTACGCTTGCTCAGATTGCTCAAAGAACAACGGGACAGCGTGGACCGTCTGGCCACGGTGCGGAGATTGTTTGAACGGGCCGGTGTTTTCGCTCGTGCCAGGCAACTCGTGGACAAACATCGTGCCCGTGCGGAAGCGGTCGCGGATGAGATTCAGCCTGACTCCCTGCGCGAGCTGCTATACTACCTGGTGGACAACGTGCTGGCTGAGCCTGCATCCGATGCCGGTGAGAATGCTGATCAGCCGGAATCGAATGGCCATCTGGCATCCGTCGCCCTGCCGCTGGTGGCCAGCACTGCCAGTTGAGCGGTCAGCAAGGCGATTACCATCTGTGCTGATTTTGCCAGATTCTCCTAGCAAACGCAAGGATCGGTCTGCAATCTTTTTCTGGACTGAAAGGCTACCCTGATGCCGAACGACGCCAGGTTGGGAGTCACCCTGGGAGTGCTGATGACTTTGCTGGTGGGGCTGGTTCTGGTTACCAGACCAGATGACCCGAACATCTCCCGTGCCCAGGAGGTGCTTCGCGGTATTTTCGCCGGAAGTTCGTTTGACCAGTACCTGAAAACCTGGCCCGTTAACACTTCCGAGCCGCAATAAAGAGGAAGTGTCGCCTCTACCGGCTTTGACATCGCGTCAAGGGCTGATCGGTTCTCCGCCAAATACGGGCCGATCGTCTCTCAGTATAAAGCGGATGATCAATTCTCTTTCGACGTCGTTCAACTGCATTACCCGACACGCATCCCGCAAGACCGCGATTCGTTTATCCCGATCCGGCGAATCTTCGGGAATCAAACGTTCGAGCTCTTCCAGTGTGCGTTGCCAGTCGCGTTGCCATAAGCCCGCGTGAATCCCTTCGTTATCGCGGAAAGCCGGCATCCAGATGCGTTCCTTGGGAACGCGCGACCAGCGTACCATGGCCGGACCGTAATACTGGCGATCAAAAGGAGCGTGCAGCAAACCCCGCAACCAATCGGCGTCACCATAACCTGTCAGATCAGGGCCGTTAACATCCCCGCCGCCGGTACCGTTATACGTGTGGCACCTCATGCACCGTTTTTCAAAAGCCCGGTAGCCCTGCACAAAAGTCGGCTCCTTCTGTTCCAACTCGTGAAGCTCGGGTTCGTCTGAAGGTACCGTTCGGCGTGGGTGACTGGCCAGCCATTCGGCGATGCGCCGCCAATCCTCTTGCAATTCCTGTTCTGCGGTAGGAAGTTCACCGGAGGCCTTGGCTTTGGCGTCGGCACGCTGAGCTCGTTCGAGTTCGCGGCGAACGTAACTGGCCATTTGCGGCAGTACCTGGGCTTCCAGACTTTTCTCGTCGCGCAACTGATCGAAAAGTCGGATAAGCCAATCGGCAGTGGCGAAATCCTGCAAATCCAGGGCGGTCGGTTTATCAGGCCGAATGTCTTTGCCATAGGGATGACAGCTGCCGCAATGCAACTGGAATAATTCACGCCCACGCAGGCGTGGATCGCGGCGGAGCAGTTCCACAGCACCCTGCGGCGGAATACCGCGATGGGCTAACGCCACCGCGCGCTCAGCACGTTCTTTTTCCTTGCTCAATTCTTCGTGGAATCGTTTGGCGGATTCCGTTGGTCCGTAGTCCGCCCAGAGGGCTAAACCGATCAGCGTCGTGGCAGCCGCGAGCAACACCATGACGATGACCACTCCCGCAATGTGTCCCCATCGGCGATAGCGCCCGCGTCCCAGCAAAGGCAAGACAAAGAGCAAAATACCTGTCCCTACCGGAATGCCCACCGTTCCGAACACCGCGTAGGGGCCTTCCAGATACTTCAAAGCCTGGAACAAAAACAGGTAATACCATTCGGGCCGGGCAATGTTGTACTCGCGCTGGGGATCCACCGGTGCCATGAGCGGAGGACCGTGGCCATACTGGCCCGCCCGGGCGAGGTTTTCGTACCAGCTCAGCGATTCGCGTGGTGGTGCGTCTTTCAGAGGTGCCGCGTGGCGTTGATAGCTGAGCCAGACCAGCACGCCGAAAATAACCACAAACGCCAGCGCATCACGGGCAGCCTGATGTGGCCAGAAGCGAGTAGTTTCCGGTGAAACTCTGTGGTAAGTCGGCCCGTGTCGCTGAACCAGAACCAGATGCAGGAGGATGACCAGCATCAGCAATCCCGGCAACACCGCTACATGCAGGGTGAAAAAACGGGTGAGAGTTCGCTGGCCGTATTCGCTGCCTCCGACCAGGAACGTTTGCAACCACGGCCCGATTATCGGCACGGTACCCATGATGTTGGTACCGACCCGTGTTGCCCAGTAACCTTTTTGATCCATGGGCAACAACCAGCCGGTCATTTCCATGACCATGACGATCCCCAGAGCCAACAGTCCCAGCCACCAGGTGAATTCTCGCGGCGGTAGATGGGCTCCCAGCCAGACAACCACAACCAGGTGGCTCACCAGGAGCACAATCAGCATCTGCGAGCCAAAATGATGCAACCCGCGAATCAGCCAGCCGAAATCAGTCTCGTACTGGATATAGTAAACGCTTCCCCAGGCGCCCGTAAGGCTGGGACTGTATCCGGCCATGAGCAATACGCCGGTGAGCACTTGCAGCAGGAAGGCAACCAGCAGGCATCTGCCCCAGACGTAGCGCCATTTCGCTCCGCCTGGAATTTCGTGAAGCAGAAAAGCCCGCCACAGGCTGAGCCATCCGGTGCGGTCGTCCAGCCAATCACAAAAGCGCCGCCACACGATTGCCTCGTTCGCTTTCTGGTTTGCCACTTACGTTTTGGGAATGCGCTCGGCCTTTTCCGGCCAGAAGGTTTGGTACCTGACTTCCACAAAATAATCAGGGTTGTGCCTGGGACTCTCTGGGTCGCGCACCAGTCGCACCTCCAGCCAGTCCATCGGTCGCGGTGGTGGTCCGCTCACCCGTTGACCGGTAACATCGAAAGTTCCCGTGTGGCACGGGCAGAGAAACCGGTCGCTCTCGGCATGATAGCTGATCGAACAGCCCAGATGCGGGCAGATGGAAGTAAAGGCTTTCAAAGCCTCGCCGGGTTCAAAGGCTTGTTGATCGTCCGCGGGTAGTGCCGCCTTCGGATCGTAAACCAGCCACACCCGACCCAGGATCTCATTGGGATAAATCATCCAGGCATCGCGGCGAGTGTCCCGCACTGCTACTTCGTAGATGCGTTTACCGGTGCTCCGCGAAATTTGTCCGCCTCGCAGAATATCGCTCAGGCGGGCCACCCGACGATAGCCTTGCGAGTCGCCCGAGCGTTGTCGGCCACCGAGAAGGTAACAGACGACCGGAAAACCCAGCACCACACCCACCAGCGTGTTCACACCGTGCACCAGCCAGCGCAGAAAACGCCGCCGGCTTTCCTGCATTTCCGGCGAGCTGGTTAGCTGCGAAGAAGGCGAGTGTAAATTCAAGGGCTGACCGTGGCTCATGGGTTAGTCCCTAACAAGGACGCAGGCAAGAGGCAGCGACCAGGTATTGGGCGGGCTTGGCTGAGATAATACATGCTTACGAACGGAATGCTCGCCGTCAAGAAGCGCTGACCTTACGGCATTTCCTCCACAGTCAGGAGTTGACTCGCCTGCACGTTTGACAGGAGCACCGGTTGAGTGCGATGAGGCAGGCGTACCAGCACATCTACGGAGCGGCGCGGCCCTAAGCCGAAGTGCACCACCGCTGGCCGACCCGAACTGTAGCCGCCGTTGACTGTGATTTCCTGATGGCCGAGCAACGCCGTTTCTTTCCCTGCCTGTCCGGGCTCGTAAATCCGCACCTGCGCCCCGATGCCCATGCGGTTCATCCGCCGTCCCACTACGCGCACCTGCAACCAGTTACCCGTCGGCGTATCGTTGCGGTATAGCCGCGAACCTTCCGGAGGCCACATACCCACGAACAAATCCAGTTTCCCATCGCCATTGTAATCCACAGCCGGGCCATCCACATAATAAACCATGCCCAGTCCCGTGGTCGGAGGAACGTTCTTGCGAATCCCCTCCGTTTTTACCGACCGCATGTCGGGGATCAAGAACTTAAGCAGGCCGCCTCGTTCTGAAACGTTCCGGCAAATGAAGGGCCAGCGGCGATCTCCCTCCGCAAACCATGCCGACCAGTACAGGTCGGGCCGGCCATCGTTGTCAAAATCCTGAATTTCCGTGTGCGGAGTTTTATTCGGTACCGCCGTCAGGCCAATTTCCGCGGTGATTTCTCGAAACTGAGGTACACCGTCGCGCAAGCCCTGGTTCAAGAACACATGCACCCGCGAGGGCGCAAAGTGGACTCCGACAATCAAATCCATCAGACCGTCGCCGTTAATGTCGCCGAAACTCGCTCCGACCGCTACATCTTCACCGCGATCGCTCATTTTGTGTTCGAGAACGCTCCGCAAGGATTCCGCCTCGCGGTAACGGTTACCCGGCTGGCTCAGGAAAAGGCGATTGCTCCCGGCGACGAAGAAATCCGGTCGGCCGTCTTCATTCAGGTCAGCCACCGCAATCCCGAATCCACCAATATCGTCCGGCAACCCAACTTCAGCGGTCACGTCTCGAAACTTCATCTTCCCCTCGTTGTGAAAAAGCCGCGAATGAGGTTTCCGCTGGTCCTGCCGCAAGAACAGGTCTTCGCAAACGAACAAATCGAGTAACCCGTCGCCATCGTAATCGAACACGCCAATGTCGCGGGCGCGGTACAGGTCTTTCGGACAGGCGCCGCAGGTTTCGGAAATGTCCACAAAGCGACCCTGTTGATTGTGGTACAGTCGAGAAGGCTCCGTCAGGATGGCGGCCAATTCCGGGCGAGCGCTGGCCCGTTGCCCAGGCAAAGTGTTATTGGCCACGTACAGGTCCAACCAGCCATCATTGTCCAGGTCGGCAAATACGGCACCGCTGGCGCGTCCCCGGCGTTGCACTGGCGATACTGCTACACGCTCAAACTTTCCCGCTGCCACCTGACGGAATAACTGATTGGCTCCGTCGAACGGCTGATTGGGGCGGTCGGCAAAATTGCCGCTGAAGAGATCCAGTCGGCCATCGTTGTCGAAATCGCCCCAGGCAGTAGCGTGATTCAGTGCTCCGCGCAGTGCATCAGCCAGGCCAGCTTCTTCCGTAACGTCGGTGAAACGGAAAATCGTCTCCGGCGAGGCGGATGGAAGCGCGGCTCCCGTTCCATTTTCCGCCAGCCCAATCATCACCCAGCCCGCAACCACCACCCCGACCGCAAGAAAGAGCCGATGTTTCGGAAACGCTGCAAAAGTCTTCGAGGATGCGAACCGGTCCCTGCCTTCGACGCCTGCGGAACCTGACGCAGCGAGCGATCCTGATGCATTTGGCCGCTGGTACATGGTAGTGTCTCCTGCGATGCCTGACCGACGCCGCAATTCGGTTTTCGTCTGACCAGAGTGTATGCACGCCAGAGGACAAATCCATCCCCGCACTCTGGCAGTGCGAGGGCAACGCAGGCCATTTCAGTCATGGTATGCGAACTCGACAAAACTTGAGGGAAAGAAAGCGATGTCCAGCAGGCAATCGAGTTTTCGTCATGAGTATGCGAACTCGACAAAACCCTGGGCTGCGCCTCCGGCATGACAAACGGCAACCATGACCATCTGGCGCGCAGTCATGGGAGCCGCAACGCACGGTTTGTAACCTGCCCCATGTTCCGATTGACACAGCTTGCAGCACCGGTTATGGTGCAGCTTGCTCTCGGGATGGGGACAATTGCAAACGGGGACTAGCAGGCAACAGGAGCTCACTTTCATCCATTCGCCGGGGAAGGGGCCAAACCATGATGCAGGTACCGCTTTTTGACATGCGGTTACAGTATCGCGGTTTGCAGAAAGCAATCGAAGAGGCCATTCAGCGGGTGTTACAATCCGGTCAGGTGATTCTCGGCCCGGAGGTAGCCGCCTTCGAAAACGAAGTTGCGCGGTATCTTGGCGTCGGCTATGCGGTGGGTTGCGCCTCAGGAACCGATGCACTGCTGCTGGCACTGAAGGCGTTGGACATCGGCCCGGGGGACGAAGTGATTGTGCCGGCATTTACCTTTTTCGCAACGGCAGCTTCGGTAGTGCGAGCGGGGGCAACGCCTGTCTTTGCCGATGTCGAAGCGGATACGGCTAACCTGGATCCGCGGGATGTCGCCGAACGGATCACCTCGCGCACTCGGGCAGTCATCGCGGTTCATCTGTTCGGCCAGTGTGCGGAGATGGAACCGTTGTGGAAACTGGCAGAGCGTTACGGATTGTATATCATCGAGGATGCCGCCCAGGCGTTCGGGGCGGAATACCAGGGTAAAAAAGCGGGTACGCTGGGCCATCTGGCCTGCTTCAGTTTCTATCCGACGAAAAACCTCGGAGCTTTCGGCGACGCTGGCATGGTGGTCACCAACGATCCCCACTGGGCCCAACGTTTGGCCCGGCTGCGTGTGCACGGCATGGAACCCAAGTATTATCACGCCGAACTGGGCTGGAACAGTCGCCTCGATGCGTTGCAAGCGGCCATTTTGCGGGTGAAGTTGCCCTGGGTGGATCGCTTTGTGGATGCTCGACGGGCTATCGCCAAACGGTATCAGGAGCTGCTCGCGCAGGAAAATTTGCAAACGGAAATGAGACCGCTTGTACAGCGGCCTTACGGCAAGCACAGCTTCAACCAATTCGTCGTGCGCATCACCAACGGTCATCGCGACGCCCTGATGCGGCACCTGTCGCAACACGGCATTGGCACCGAAATCTACTATCCTCTCCCGTTGCACCTGCAGCCGTGCTTTCGCGAATTCGGTTACCGTCGCGGCGACTTCCCCGTCAGCGAACAGCTTTCCCAGGAAGTGCTTGCCCTGCCCATGTATCCGGAATTGACCTATCCCCAGCAGAAAATCGTCATCCAGAGCTGTACTGCGTACTACCGGCAGGCATTGCGACTGGCCGCCTAGCCAGTAGCTGCGATTCGACGCTTATACACTCATGGTCGGGGGACATTCATTTCCTGACGGCTATCGAGAACCCTGGCAGTCAGAGGATAGCACCGCCAAAAGTTATGGACGTGCCTCGGCGTTCATTTTGCGATAACAGAAGTGCACCCTGCCGGAACTGTAACCATATTCGATCCATCACTGCCGTACGATGGGAGGAATGCAGTGCCAGGTAGGTGGAAATTCGGCTGGGCCACGGTCTATGTGCTGGCCATGTTGCTGACGGCCGACAGTCTGCATGCTCAGCCAGCACAACCGCTTCTAACAGATGAAGCCCGACTGGCTTTCACTCGCCGCATACAGCCGATCCTGTTCAACTGCTGCGGTAGCCTGGCCTGTCACGGTCGTGCTGATGCTCCCGGCTTGGAATTGCGGGTGCCTGTCCGATTCAGTCAACTGACTCCGCTGATGACCGAGCATAACCTCGCTCAGGTGCTGCCGCTTTTGAATCTCGAAAAGCCGCGGGAAAGCCCGTTATTGCAGCAGGCCTTACAGCCACACGGGGGAAGCACTCGCCCACCGTTACCAGGTGCGAATAGTGCCGCTTATCGAACACTCGAAAACTGGGTGCTCGAAGTTGCCGGCAAAACAGGTTCCAACGCAAACGGCCACGATCTGGCCAGGACTGCCCCGGAAACCAGTGTTTCACCGCCGGTCAGCGTAACCGCCTCCGGCACGAACCCGGTAGCTCCGGCAGTGCCGATGGGCAATTCGCCCGCCCCTGTTTTTGCACCAGGGCCGACAAATCCCGCCGCAGTTGCTCCCGTACTGCCTGGCAATGTCGGCAATTCGTCCCTGCCCTGGTCAGGCGGTGCACCTTTACCCACCCTGAATGGCCGCGGTACGGAAAAGCCAGTACGTTCGCCAGGCCTTGGCGGTCTGGCTTTGCCTGGAGCGATTGTCGGAAGCAGCTCCTCTGGGCCAGCGGCTGGTTTGCCGAACAGTTTTACGCCCCTTGACAGCAATGCACGAACCAGCACCGGTTCCGCATCGTCCGCGCCGACAACGGTACCCCGTCTGCCATCTGCCTCGCCCAATGTCGTGAATAATCCGCCTGGCCTACCGATACCGACCAGCCACAACCTGCCGCCCAATCCTTTTGCCAGCGGAACGGTACTGCCGACGAACCGAGCGCCCATCAGCTTGCCTAACAAACCGATGCCGTCCGCCAGTACCCCCGCCGATCCGTTCGATCCGAGCGTGTTCAACCAGATGGTGCATCCCCCGCGACGGTGACCGCAGCGACTTTTGGAGCGGCTTGGTCTATAGTTAGAGCAAGGCAGTGGTTTCCTCGAAACCGAACATCAGGTTGAAATTTTGCACGGCGACACCACTGGCGCCGCGAATCAAATTATCCTCGCAGGCCAGCACAACAATACGGTCGCGCACCAGCCGTAATGTAATGTCGCAGAAATTGGTGCCGGTCGTATCCTTGGAGTTGGGAAGGTGAGGCACGATCCGCACGAACGGAGCGCGGGCATAATAGTCGCGGTAAAGTTCAAACAATTCCGCTTCCGACACCGCTCGCCGCGGACGCACGTATATCGTGCTGAAGATACCGCGGTCCATCGGCACCAGGTGCGGGGTGAAAATGATGCGTACCGGTGCTGAGGTTACGTCCGAGAGAACCTGTTCCATCTCTGGTGTGTGGCGATGTTTGCCCACACTGTAGGCAGCAACACTTTCATTGCATTCGGGGAAATGCGTATGCTGGCGAGGTGCTCTCCCCGCTCCGGAAACGCCACTTTTGCTATCGGCGATGATGTCTTCCCGTTCGATCCAGTCGTGGGCGATGAGCGGGGCCAGACCGAGAATCACCGTTTGCGGATAGCAACCGGGATTGGCCACCAGCAGCGCCTCGCGGATTTGCGGGCCGTAAATTTCCGGCAACCCGTAAACAGCCAGGCGCAGATGATCGGGATCGTGGTGGGGTTCGCCATACCACTCCTGGTAAATCTGGGGATCGCGGAGACGGTAATCAGCGCTGAGATCAATGACTCGCAATCCCAGCCGCAACAGTGCTGGCACGATTTCCATGCTCACGCCATGAGGCAGGCAAGCGAAAACGCAGCGCACACCTCTCCGGGCTAATTCCTCGGCATCCAGCGGTTCGCACCGGATCGCTAACCGACCGTACAAACTCGGATGCAACTCGCTCACCAGCGGCGTGCCTTCTTTACCTTCCTGACGTGTGGTCACCGCTGCAATTTCGACATGCGGATGCCGCAACAGCAGCAGGAGCAGTTCCCGCGCGGTATAGCCTGAAGCACCCAGGATAGCGACACGAATCTTTTCAGGCATAATCGTCTATTCCTTCCGGCACTTTTTAGGACGCCATAAGTGCGGATGATGGTAATCGTGAGGCGCCAGGACTGGTGGTTCGCACTGGCCCTTTCGCTTGGCGATTGGCTAAGACGCTAACGGATCAGTTCCTGCCAGAGAGTTTTGTAATAGCGGAGCAATCGCTCGCCGCTGGCCACATCGGGACTGCCGGGAATCTCCGCCAGCGTGTAGCGATCGTAACCACATTGCCGGAGCAGCGTGAATAGTTCTCGCCAGGGGTAACTGGAATACAGTTCGTTGATGTGGCAGGATTTGAGCCAGGGGCGGAGCAATTCGAAATACTCGCTGACCGAACCGTTTTTGACGTCAGTAGGATTGGAGTTCCAGGTAATGCCGACGTTATCCAGTCCGCAATGTTCCATGATGGTGCGAACATGCGGAGGGTGGGAAGTTCCCGGGCCGTGCACTTCCAGCCAGATTTCCACGCCCCGGTTTGCGGCTGCTTTGCCACATTCCCGTAAGGCCTGGCCGATCTGGGCCAGCGTTTTTTCGACGGGCACTTCTTTGGGCAGAGCATTGGGGCGTACCTTCACGCCTTTGCCGCCCAGGTCGGCGACCAGGTCAATAAACTCTTTGCAAGTTTCGATGTTCTTGCGCACCTGACTGGGGTCGGGAGAATGAAACTCGCAGACCGTACCGCACCCCCAGAACACCACACCGCTGTCGGCAAATTGTTTGCGAACATCGGCACGTTTGGCTGCTGGTAGGTCCGGTTCGACACCGTGGGCGTGAGTGGTGCGCAGTTCCACGGCAGCCAGGCCGACATTACGGCAAACCCGCAGGATCGTTGCCAGGTCCCACTTCGCCGCGATGTTGTAGGTGACCATTCCCAACTTAAACCGTGCCGCAGGTACGTTGGCAGAAGATGACGGTGCGGCATAAGTTAGCTGGCTAATGGCTGCCGTCATTCCTCCGAAAAGTCCCCATTGCAAGAAATCGCGTCGCTGCATAGTTGCCCTCCGCCCTGGGTTATCCACCTGACGCCGGCGGTGATTTTAGCGAATAACCAGCTCGCTGTCATACACGTTTACACTTTCCGCAACAATTCGCGGCTAAACTGGCCACCTGGATCGTCGCTCACAATAGGAAACTTTCCCTTCGCCAGGCGGTTGCAATTCCTGACCCGGCGGTTGTTCGGCAGGCGGAATCGGTTTCGGCAACGGTTCTTCAGGCAGCTTCTCTTCAGGCTTAGGTGCCGGTTGCCCTATATCGCCGCGCAACCGAACGGTCAGCATCGTTCGACGGTTGGCCTCCACTTGAAACTCGAACTTGTCCACCTGCAGGTGCGCGGTCCACTCTCTGGGTAGAACTGCCCAGTAACGCCCGGGGGGCAACTCGACAGTCGGCATATTGGGTCTCAGCACGGCTGCGATGCGATCTTTGTCGCTGTAAATGCGAAGCTCCGCGTTCTTCCAGAATGGCACAGCCTTTTCCTCTACCTCGACAGCGACCAGACCTGGCTTCTCTCGAAACCATTCCAGCAACTGATGGCCGATGAAAAGCAGCAACGCCGCAGGTAACACGATGACCGCGGCTAATAACAACCATTGATTCCAGGGGCTTTCAGGAGGCCGGGATTTTTTGCGTTTACGCGGCCGTGGTGGGACAGGTTCCCGGGGTTCCGGTTCTTCTCGAGGTGATGTGCTACTGGGTGCAGGCCAATATACCCAGGGCGTTCCCCCGAGAGTTGGTTCCACCGTTTTAGGCTGGACTGACTGCGGCGAATCTGGCTTGTCGTGCTTGTGCTCCGGAGCTGCAGGCTGACTCGAAGGCGAACGGATTAACTGGCGGAGGTTCTCAGCCACTTCGCTGGCAGAAGCAGGACGCCGTGCCGGATCTTTGGCCAGCAATTGCATGACCAGCCTCGAGACCGCCTCGGGTACCTGTGGATTCAATTGTCGCGGTGGGGCGGGGTCATGCGTTAGAACCTGGGCCATAACCGCCAGCACCTGGTCCCCGCTGAACGGTCTTTTTCCTGTCAGGCACTCATACAGCACCACGCCCAGGCTGAATAAATCCGACCGACCATCTACGTTCTGGCCACGGATTTGTTCCGGCGACATGTAGGCAGGTGTGCCGACGGTAAGCCCTTCGCGGGTCAGTTCGACATCCTGATGCTGCAAACGTACCAGACCGAAGTCGAGCAGTTTGACACGCTGGCCGGGATGCTGCAACCAGATGTTGGCTGGCTTGACATCGCGGTGAACGAGTCCCTGACGGTGAGCAGCGGCCAGTCCATCAGCGACTTCAGCGGCAATCCGGCAAGCCTCACGCCAGGGCATCGCCCCACCCCGTTTGATTCGATCACGGAGCGATTCGCCAACGAGATACTCCATGGCGATGAACGGGATTTCGCTCAGTTCGCCGACTTCGTGTATCGCCACTACGTTGGAATGTTGGAGAGCGGAAGCGGCCTGGGCCTCGCGAAGGAACCGCTGTCGGCTGGTGACATTGTTGGCCAGTTCCGGTTTCATCAACTTCAGTGCCACCCGTTTGCGCGTGCGCATGTCCTCGGCTTCAAAAACCACACCCATAGCCCCTTCGCCGAGGCGGCGGTACAAACAGTAGTTGCCGAAAATGCGTGGCCGCCGGGCTTTCGCCGCTGGAGCATCTGCAGCTGCGTCGCCAGGTGTCGGTTTCTCCGGACGGACCGGAATTGCGGCGGGTTTGATGATTTCCTCGACTGCAGCCGGACTCATCGCCACCGTAGGAGGGGTTGCACTCGCGGAATCCGGCACGGGTTCCCGTAAACACCATTCCACGCGGGCCAGCACTTCAGGAACGATATGGTCCAGGCTGGCAAATTCCGAAATTTGCAGACGGATATACTCGGCAGCAAACAACCGCCGACACGCCGAACATCCTTCGAGATGCTGGGCCAACCGTTGTTGTTCCTCCGGGGATGGCTCAATCCATCGCCGCAACCATCTACGCCACACATCGGGAGATGGACACGGGCTGCCTGGGTTCATGCAGAAGGTCTCCTGCAGCCATCCTGCTCAGCGTCAATTCCCAATCGCTACCGCCAACGGTATGTCCTACCGACCGCGGCTCTGAAAGGTTTTCCTTCCGGTATTATATCTCACGAGGCTGACCCGATTTTGCCAGAAATTTAGCTATGGGACGAAAATGGCCGGGGTGCTTTTGCAGACGCATAACCTGACAAAACATTACCGTGCTGTGGTGGCGCTCGAAAACCTTACTTTGAGCATCCGCCAGGGCGAAATTGTCGGTTTGCTCGGGCCGAACGGTTCCGGCAAAACCACTTTCGTCCGCCTGGTGCTTGGCTTCCTGCGCCCCACCGCGGGAACGGCAAGTGTGTGCGGTTTCGATTGCTGGAAGCAGAGCCTGGAAGTGCGACGCCGTCTGGCTTATTTGCCAGGGGAATTGCGGCTTTATGAACATCTGACCAGTCGGGAATTGCTCAACTTTTTCAGCGGCCTGCGAGCAGCGGTTTCCCCGCAAGTAGCAGGCGATCCTTCTCCCTGGAGTGTCGAAAGCCTGGCAAAACGCTTCGCCCTCGATCTCGACCGGCCTATCCGCACGCTCTCTTCGGGAATGAAACATAAATTGGCTCTGGTAAGTGTGCTGGCTTCCCGAACCTCACTGCTGATCCTGGACGAGCCGACCAATACCCTCGACCCGGCGATGCGGGGCGAACTGTTTGAGTTGCTGCGGGCCTTGCGCGACGCCGGCCGAACCATTGTGTTTTCCTCGCATGTGCTCAGCGAAGTGGAAGCGGTTTGCGATCGCGTGGCCATTTTGCGAAGCGGGCGACTTGCAGCTCTGGAAAATCTCGACGATCTGCAACAGTGTCGCCGTGTGCGCGTACGTTTTGCAAAACCGGTCGTGGACGGCTGCCCGTTCCCGGATAACCTGCTCAGTCGGGAGGGTAACCAGTCGACCTGGCTGGTGCGTGGATCTTTGCGACCACTCCTGAACTGGCTCGCCCAACAGGAAGTCGAAGACATTCACGTCGAACCCGTCGGATTGGAGATGCTCTATCGGCAAATTCACGGTACGGCAACATGAACACTCGGATATTGCTGAGCAAATTGTGGCGCGATTGGCGCGGCCCGTTTATACTGGCGTGCGTGGTGCTGGGCGTTTACGAACTGCTATGGTGCAAAATCGCCGATCGCATCTACCGTCAGGTCATGCCCCTGATCAACGAAGTGTTTGAACTGGCGCGGCTCACCCCGTGGGCCATCAAGGCCTTGGAAAAACGCTTCTGGGAAGGGCCGGGGCAGATCGTTTATGCACTCCTGGGCGGCGATCTGGTCAACCTGAACGATCCAGCCACGGTTCTAACCATCGGTTACGTGCATCCATTCGTGCAATTTGTGCTGTGCCTCTGGGGAGTGGGACGCGGATCGGCAGCGCTTGCGGGAGAACTGGAACGAGGAACCTTGGAATTACTGCTGGCGCAGCCGATCAGCCGACGACAGCTGGTTTACACTCACCTGCTGCTCGATTTGCTCACACTGCCCGTTCTGGCAGCAGCGATGCTGCTCGGAACTGCTCTGGGAGTTTGGCTGCTGGCACTGCCAGGCGTCGTATTGAGTAGCTATGCAATAGCAGCCACTAACCTGATGACGCTGGCTTTTTCCGTCAGCGGACTGACCCTGGTAGCATCGGCTCTGGGTCGGTCGCGCTGGAAAGTGGCCGGCGGTGTGCTGCTGATGTTGCTGGTGATGTTTCTGGTAAACCTGTTCGGCCAACTCTGGCCACCTTTAGAGCCTTACCGACCGGCCACACTGTTCTTTTACTTCCAGCCGCAATTACACATTCTGCAAAATTCCTGGTGGGTACAGGTTCCGAACTTCTCGTGGTCAGTTTGTCCGCCGTTGGTGCTGGGAAGTCTCGGCCTGGCCGGGTACGTCCTGGCCGCGGAAATCTTCCACCGTCGCGATTTACCTGCCCCGCTATAAAAATGGGAGATGATGGTTGACGGAAACGGACGAGATCGTGCTCGGCGGCTTCAAAGTGTGCGAACCCGCCAGGTTACGCGGACTCGGGATGGCCGACAGCAGGCTCACCAGTCGCCCTGGATTCGCTCATTTTCAGCGAATCCCACCACTGGTGGCTGGTCATCCAACACCGACCGCTGATAACCGTCAACGAATCGCTATGGAAGTGCGCGAAATTTTGCGGAACAACCTGGAACGCATTACCAGCCAGATCGCCGATGCTTGCCGGGTCGCCCATCGCGATCCAGCTGAGGTCAGGCTGGTTGCGGTAACGAAAACCGTCAGTAGCGAAGTGGCAGCACTCTTGACGGAACTGGGGGTTAGCGACCTGGGCGAAAGCCGTCCTCAGGAACTGTGGCGGAAAGCCGGGGCAATTCCACAAGCGCGCTGGCATCTTGTTGGCCATTTGCAACGCAACAAAGTCGAGCGCACTCTGCCCCTGGTGACCCTGATCCATTCGGTAGATAGTTGGCGCTTGCTGGCGGCGATTGAAGCAGCGGCCCAAAAGATCAACCGCATCGCTGAGGTGCTGCTGGAATTCAACCTGAGCGGCGAACCGGCCAAACACGGATTCGTTCCTGAACAGGAAGCGGAGGTTCCCGATGCACTGGCGGGGCTGCACTATGTTCGGGTGCGAGGACTGATGACGCTGGCACCACTGGGCACGGATCACGAATCAGCCCGACCCACTTTTGCCGCCCTGCGACAATTGCGCGACCGACTGGCGCTGCGACTGGCAGGCACACCCCATACGCTTCACCATCTCTCCATGGGCATGAGCAACGACTTTCGCGGGGCCATTCGGGAAGGGGCGACCCTGATACGCATCGGCACGGCTTTGTTCGCCGGTCTTAGCGACGCCCATACCACCACTGCATGAGCCAAACCACCAGCGTCAACAGGACACTCAGCAACAGCGAAGTCATAATCGGGATGTAAATTCGCAGGCCGTCTCGTTCGATGACAATATCACCAGGCAGTCGGCCCAGCCAGGGAACTTTTCCCGCCAGGCCGAGCAAGAGTAAGACGAAGCCCAGTACGATCAGCATCCAGCCCAGGGTAATCAGTGGGTTCATAGCACAAGCTCCGCTATGGCATTTTATTGGCGCTGGTCCGCTTTCGCATGGCCACCTACTGCCGGCGGGGCAAGGCCTTAGCGAATGAGCAACGTTTTGACCGTTTTCCCTGATTGCTGCCTACAATCATTGGAGAGGATCACCAAAGGAAGACTAGCGATGATCGAAGAATTCACCACGGTGCGGTCGGAGTCGCCAGGCACAGCAGGGCCAACTATTGAAATCCGGGTCAACGGTGAGCAATACCGGGTGCCAGCTGGCAACACATTGGCTGACTTATTGAGCCGGCTAGGATTGGAACCGCGGCGTATTGCCGTCGAGGTCAATCAGGAACTCGTCCCTCGTACTCGCCTGGGCGAATATGTCTTACGTCCGGGCGATCGCGTGGAAATTGTTACTCTGGTCGGTGGCGGGGAAGTTGCCGAGCCGGAAGACGAGCCGCTGGTCATTGGCAAGTTTCGCTTTCGCAGTCGGCTCATTCTTGGTTCGGGGAAGTATCCCAGTTTCGAAATCATGCAGCAATGCCACGAGGCAAGTGGTTGCGAAATTGTGACCGTCGCCGTTCGCCGGGAACGGCTTTTCGACAAACAAGGCCGCAACATTCTCGACTTTATTGACCCGAAAAAGTACACCATTCTTCCCAACACCGCCGGATGTTACACGGCAGAAGATGCCGTGCGTCATGCACGACTCGGTCGGGAGATTCTGGAGGGCTATGGCAATCCGGGCGCTGCATGGGTCAAACTGGAAGTGCTCGGCGATCCCAAGACCCTGCTGCCCGACCCGATTGCCACGCTGGAAGCGACCGAGCGCCTGGTGGCCGAGGGTTTCCAGGTGCTGGTGTACACGACGGATGATCCAGTTCTGGCTCGTCGGCTCAAGCAGGCGGGTGCCACCAGCGTTATGCCTGCCGGAAGCCCAATCGGCAGCGGTCAGGGCATCCTCAACCCCAACAACATCCGCATCCTCCTGGAATACCTGAAGGAAGATGACCCGCAGTATCCGGTCATTGTGGATGCAGGAGTAGGCACGGCCAGCGATGTGACCATCGCCATGGAGCTGGGCTGTGATGGCGTTTTGCTGAACACCGGTGTGGCGCAAGCGAAAGACCCGGTGCGAATGGCCTGGGCTATGCGTTGGGCCTGGCAAGCAGGCCGTCTCGCCTATCGGGCGGGACGTATTCCCAAAAAGCTCTATGCCACCGCTTCCAGCCCGCTCGAAGGTCTCATCGAACCATCCCGGCGGTGATCGCAGGTAACTGTCCTGCGCTGGCCAGGGCAGTCTTGATTTCCTCGCGCACTTCCGGGTCGTTTTCGCTGGCCAGCCGCGAATGCAGAGCACTCAGAGCCTCGTTCGTGGCGATCTGTCCCAATGCCCAGGCAGCGGCACCGCGAACAACCGCCGAGCTGTCCCACAAGCCCCGACACAAAGCTGGCACGGCACGCGGGTCTTTACGATTACCCAGCACGATGGCCGCGTTGCGGAGTAACCCGTCTCGCCTGGCTCGCCACAGAGCCGTTCCCGCAAAGTGCTGGCGAAATTGCTCCTCGCTCCACTCGAACCATGCCGTCAAGTCCGGCGCAGCCAGCTCCGGACGCACTTGCAGCTCAGGTTCCGATCCCGGCGGGGCTTTACGATTCCAGGGACAAACCTCCTGACACACGTCGCAACCAAACACCCAATCGCCGATTTGCGGACGCAACTCCTTGGCAATCGGGCCGCGATGCTCAATGGTCAGGTAACTGATACAGCGTCGGGCGTCGAGAATTTTCGGGGCAACGAATGCCTGCGTCGGACACGCTTCCAGGCAAGCCGTGCATGTTCCGCAATGCGATGTCTCCAGCGGCGGATCGGGACGCAATTCCAGATTCGTCAATAGTGCTCCCAGGAAAAAGAAGCTCCCGTAACGCTTGTTCAGCAGCATGGTGTTTTTGCCGAACCAGCCCAATCCCGCCTGCCGTGCGTAATCGCGCTCCAGTAACGGTGCCGAGTCCACAGCAATACGGCCGCGACATTCGGGAACCTGCGCTTGCAACCACCGCAGCAGCTCCCGCAATTTCTTCCGCACAACCCGATGATAATCGCGCCCCCAGGCGTAACTGGAAATCCGACCGGACATGGCAGGCAATTCTTCCTGGCTCACCCAGTGCCCGGGTTTATAATTCAGCCCAACCACGACGATGCTGCGGACCTCTGGGAAAACGTAGCGGGGATGAGAGCGAGCTTCCGCCTGACGATGCATATATTCCATCGAACCCGCCAGACCTTGAGCTAACCAGTTTTGCAAATGGGGTAAACTTTCGGGTGGCACAGCGGCAGCAATACCAGCCAGGGCAAAACCCAACTGCCGGGCTCGTTCCTTGATTCGTTCCTCGAGCCCGACCGGAAGCTCCCTGCCGGAGCATTGCCGGTCGTGCATGACTGCTGGAGCCAGCTGCTTCCCAGTCTTATCCGAGGCTTCCGGCTTTCGAGACATATCGTGCCAGGCTCACGGTGAGCCTCTTCTACCGTTCGCATGATTCTATTCGACCGGCCGGGAACTGTGCGAGCATCGGTGAACATAGGGGGTTCAGCCAACCGCAAGCGCACGGCTTCGGCATGGGCTTGCTTGAATTGTGGACTAGCGGGTAAACTAGGCGTCGCCCTAACGAACGCGGCCAATCCAAACGCCAGGGAACAAGGCACAGGCTCGGGTCTCGGAATTGCCGCAGTCGGCAACACACAAGCAGTACCCTGAGCCAGTCCAGGAAAAGGAGGTAAGGAGGTCCGGCGTGAATGCGATCATTGTCATTCCGGCACGCTATGCATCGCAGCGTTTGCCGGCGAAGGTGCTCCTGAAGGAGACGGGCAAATATCTGGTGCAGCATGTTTATGAGCGCGCCTGTTTAGCCCGCAGAGCACAACAGGTGGTGATTGCGACGGACGACCCGCGGGTCGAAGCAGCCGCCAGCACTTTCGGCGCGCCAGTGCTCCGCACCAGCCGGGAACATACCTGCGGTTCCGAACGAGTGGCGGAAGTGGCACGTTCTTTGTCGGCGGAAGTATTTGTTAATCTCCAGGGCGATGAACCTCTGGTGGAACCTGCCCACCTCGATTATGTCATCGAGCTGCTGCAGCGTCATCCGGATTGCGAGCTGGCCACTCTCGCCACCCCGATTCGCTCGCGCGAGGAATACGAAGACCCTGCTGTGGTCAAGGTGGTGCTGAACGAACACGGCCAGGCTCTGTATTTCAGCCGCAGTCCCATTCCCCATGTCCGCGACGGACAGCCGAACTGGACAGCGTTGCCGGCCATGTTTTTACGCCATGTCGGGTTATACGCCTACCGGCGGGACTTTCTGCTTCGTTTTGCCAGTACTCCACCACATCCCCTGGAACAGCTCGAAAAACTCGAACAGTTACGCGCTCTGGCATTGGGGGCCCGCATCCAGGTCGGTCTGGTAGCGGAGGCGGCTCGCGGCGTTGACACCTGGGAAGATTACCGCCGCTTTGTCGCTCAGTATCGCCAGCAAACAAACCAGGTCCGCTCCCTTGCTGCTTAGCTGATCCGTATAGAACCAGCCGCATCCTGGCCGAACGCTTGTCCTCCTTTTACGGTGGGTATATGCGATACTTTCTGCGTAAAGCCGGGCCTGACGGCAACTAACAGCCACAGCTTTATTCCATCGCAGCAGACAGTACAATGCATCCATTAGCCCCCGTGCTGCTACTGTGCTAAGCTACTCAGCTGGTGAACCGAGCGCGTGGGGTAAACTCGGCTTTTATCATAGACAGATGCCGTAGCCTCGATTCCAGCGGTGAAAATTCTCTACGTCAGTCCCGAGATTGCACCTTTTGCAAAGACAGGTGGTCTGGCCGATGTGCTGGCGGCTTTGCCTCGCGCTATGGCACGCCGGGGGCATCAAGTCGCTCTGGCAATGCCTTTGTATCGCTGCGTGAAACAGAGCAAGTTTTGCCCGACCATTGCCGACACCACCGTCAGCATCCCACTCGGCCAGCGCTTATATACCGGTCGCTGGTACCGCGGCACCTTTCCCGGCACCGACATTCCCGTCTATTTTCTCGAACAAACCGAGTTCTACGAACGGGACGACCCCAAAAGCGGCGCTGACCTCTATCAGTATCGTCTGCCCGACAGCAGGACGGCCGACTATGCCGACAACGCCAGCCGCTTCATTTTCCTGTGTCGCGCTACCCTGGAAGCACTGCCCAGTTTCGCATTCTGGCCCGACATTCTGCATCTCCATGACTGGCAGACCGCCCTCATTCCTGTGTACGTGAAAAAACTTTATGCGTCGCGGTGGTCTCAACCGGTTCCCAAAACCGTTCTGACGATCCACAACCTCGCTTACCAGGGACTGTTCTGGCACTGGGATATGATTCTGACCGGCCTCGACTGGTCGCTGTTCAACTGGCGCGAGCTGGAGTTTTATGGCAAACTAAACTTCCTCAAAGCGGGTATTGTTTTCGCAGACCTGCTTACCACTGTCAGTCGGCGCTATGCCGAGGAAATTCAAACGTCCGAATATGGCTGCGGTCTGGAAGGCGTCTTGCGCGAGCATCGCCACAAGTTGCTCGGTATCCTCAACGGTGTGGATTACAGCCAGTGGGACCCCGCTCACGACCCGTATCTGCCCTGCCACTACACCGCGGAAACGGTGGTCGCCGGTAAACGGGAGTGTCGCCGCGTGCTGTGCGAACGCCTGGGGTTACCCATGCGGCCAGGCGTGCCCTTGGTCGTTATGGTCTCGCGCCTGGTTGAACAAAAGGGGCTCGACCTGGTAGAGCAGGCAGCGGAAGAAATACTCCGATGGGACATCCAGTGGGCTGTCCTGGGAGTGGGCGAACCACGCTACCACCAGTTGTTGCGGCGACTGCAGGAGCAGCACCCCAATAAATTCGTCGCGGTGCTGGAATTCAACGAACCGCTGGCCCATTTGTTCGAGGCCGGCGGGGACATTTTTTTGATGCCCAGCCGCTTTGAGCCTTCCGGTCTGAGCCAGCTCTACAGTTTGCGTTATGGCACGGTACCGGTGGTGCGAAAAACGGGTGGCCTGGCCGATACCATCACCGATTGCACCCCAGAAACACTTGCCGCGGGCACCGCCAACGGTTTTTGCTTTGAACCATACACCGCCGAAGCCTTGTTGGAAGCGTTGCGACGGGCCATAGCTACTTTCCGCAACCATCCTGAAATCTGGCGTCAGTTACAAAACACCGGCATGCGCCAGGACTGGTCGTGGGATCGCAGCGCTGCCGAATATGAAAACGCCTACCATCGCCTCCTGACACACCACTGACTGGCTGCGGAGATTCAGCCCGATCGGCGTAGGCTTCCAGAAGCTTGCCCGCTTTTTGAGGTACTGGCATGAGCGACGTCGCTTTGGCCTTTTTGTGGCACATGCATCAGCCCTGGTATCCCGACGATGTAGCCGGGGAAAACCTGATGCCCTGGGTCCGCCTGCATGGTGTCAAGAGTTATTACGGCATGGCTTTACATTTGCAGGAAGTTCCAGAAATGCGTTGCACGGTTAACTTCGTTCCGTGCCTGGTGGAACAGATTCGCCGCTATACGGAACATAAAGGGACGGACCGTTTTCTGGAAGTTTCGGAAATTCCCGCGGCAGACCTCAGCGAAGAACAAGCCCTTTTTTTGCTCAACAATTTTTTCTTCGCCAATCCCCAGCACATGATTCTGCCGTATCCTCGTTATCGAGAGCTGTACACCCGCAGGGATATGGGAAAATTGCCTGCTGAGGCGGCACTGCGCCGATTTCAGGAAGCGGAACTGCGCGATTTGCAGGTCTGGTTCAATCTCACCTGGATTCATCCCCTGGTCATTGAACAGGACGCAGACCTTAAAGAACTCGTTCGCAAGGGCCGTTATTTCAGCGAAAGCGACAAGCAGCTGGTACTGACACGCCATCGCGAAATTCTGAGCCGCATTCTTCCCCTGTATCGCCAACTGGCTGAGTCAGGGCAAATCGAGTTGACCACGACCCCTTATTACCATCCCATCCTGCCGTTACTGCTCGACAAACGCCTGGCCCGTGAAACCATGCCCGAAGTCAAGCTGCCTCGGTTTCTGACCCCGTATCTCGAAGATGCGCAGTGGCATGTCCGTGAAGCCATTCAGTACCATCAGGCCGTCTTCGGGTCTGCTCCCCGAGGTATGTGGCCCGCCGAAGGAGCAGTGTGTCAAAGTATGGTACCTATTCTGGCGGCCCACGGTGTTGAGTGGATGGCGACGGACGAAGAAGTGCTGCGCGTTTCTACCCACGGTATCGTCAGCCGTGATCCTCGAGGTTATGTCCGCAACCCCGAACAACTTTACCAGCCTTACTGGGTTCAGGAAGGCAACGCTCGACTTGCCGTCGTCTTTCGCGATCACGCCCTCAGCGACCTGATCGGTTTCCACTACCAGCGTAGCGATGGCGAAGAAGCCGCCCAGGATTTTCTGGAGAAGGTGAAGGCCATTGGTCGGGCTATTCCGGACGGTCGGCCTGTGCTGGTGCCTGTGATTTTGGACGGCGAAAATTGCTGGGAGCATTACCCAGGCGGTGGTGTGGCCTTTCTGCGGGCACTGTACCGCGGCTGCGTCAGCACACGGGGCATCGAGCCGGTGCGCATGAGCGACTTCCTTCGGGACAAACCTCCGCGTAACACCCTGCCCCGTCTGGTGGCCGGAAGCTGGATCCATGCTAATTTCGACATCTGGATCGGCCACGATGAAGACAACACTGCCTGGGACCTGCTGCACCAGACGCGGGAGTTTCTACGCCAGCACCAGGAACAGGGAAATTTACCTCCCGAAGTTCTGCGACGCGCCTGGCGCGAAATCTATATCGCTGAAGGAAGCGACTGGTTCTGGTGGTACGGACCTCATAACAGCAGTGCTCAAGATGTGGTTTTCGACTTTCTGTTTCGCAAGCACTTGCAAAATGTTTATCTGCTACTGGGCACGCAACCGCCGCCGATTCTGGCCCAGCGAATTCGCCGCCGCGCCGTTCGCGCCATCCACACCCAGCCTACCTCGTTCGTCGAAATCCGTGTGGATGGTCGCCGTCGGCCTCTGGAGTGGATCGGTGCCGGTCGTTACAGCGTCCACGAAGAACGCGGCACGATGGTCATGGTTACCCCAGGCCCGATTACCGAAATCTATTTCGGTTTTACTCCGGAACTGCTTTTCCTGCGTATTGACTTCGACGCTCCTGCTGCCCAGGTATTGCCCGCTTACGATCGTCTCCGCGTCCGTTTCGCTCAGCCAGAAGGCTATGAAGTCGAAGTCCTGGACCCAGGTTCGCCTCATCCTAAAGTACGCCTGCTTCGCGACGGAAAAGAGATATCAGCCCCTGGGCTGGCTTTCGCACAACTCCAGGTAGCGGAATTCGCCATTCCCTTCGACGCTCTCGGCCTGGCCGTCGATCAGCCCCTGGCTTTCTATGTCGAACTTATGCAAGGTAACCAGAGCCGGGACCGTGCCCCCCGCGATTCCACTATACAATTACAGCGCCCGAGTCCGGACTTTGAACGGATTAACTGGGATGTCTAAGCTTTCTCCATCCCTTATATCCGGATCAAGTAAGCTGCGACCTCGATTATGACCACACCTGCAATCCAGGTACCGCGCTTTAGTCTCAGGAGCTTGCCCATGCCGGAACTGCGTAAGGACCCCATTGTTGGCCGGTGGGTTATTATCGCCACCGAACGCGCCAAACGCACTGTTATGCCTAAACTCGAACCCCGTACTATACCCAGCGGTAGCCTATGTCCGTTCTGCGAAGGTCAGGAAGACAAAACCCCTAACGAAATTCTCGCTTACCGCGATCGCCAGTCCCAACCTAATAAACCAGGCTGGCGCGTCCGCGTTGTTCCTAACAAGTTTCCCGCTTTGCAGGTCGAAGGAAATCTCAATAAACGTGGCGAAGGCATTTATGATAAGATGAACGGGATAGGGGCCCATGAGGTGATTATCGAGTGCCCGTTCCATGAGGTCTCGATGACTGGTTTGACGGAGGAAAACATCCGCGAAGTCTTGTGGGCATATCGCGATCGCCTCGTGGATTTGAAAAAAGATCCTCGCTTAGTTTACGGCATGGTATTCAAAAACGTCGGTGCGTTAGCCGGAGCCTCGCTGGAACATACTCACTCTCAGCTTATTGTTACCCCTATTGTTCCCATCAACGTGCTGGAAGAAATGCAAGGTGCGGCGGATTTTTTCAATTACCGTGGCCGTTGTATTTACTGCGATATGATCGCCCAGGAACTCGCCACCGAAAAGCGCGTCGTTCTGGACACGCCAAACTTCGTGGCTCTCTGTCCTTTCGCCAGCAGGTTTCCCTTTGAGACCTGGATTGTTCCCAAGCTGCATAACAGCCATTATGAAAATATCCAGAAGATGGAGATTGATGAACTTGGTACGGTGCTGAAAACGGTCTTATTGAAACTGGAAACGGCCCTGGATAAACCCCCTTATAACTATATCATCCACACTGCTCCCTTCGATACGCAATCCTTGCCACACTACCACTGGCACATGGAAATTATTCCTCGCTTGACCCGTGTCGCTGGGTTTGAATGGGGAACCGGCTTCTATATTAATCCGGTGCCGCCAGAACAGGCCGCAGAATTTCTGCGGGAAACCGACGTTGATCTCTCTATGGCTCCGCCACGCAGCTGACAGGAGCGCAAGCGTGTCGGATGTGCTTTTCACCCTCGACAGTCTCGACCGCATCGGAGCTGTCTATTATCTTGGCTACCTGGCGGACGGTCTCACGCAAAAAGGCTACAACGTTACCCTGCTCACCCGTACTGGTGGTCGGGCTTCCCCCTATTTAAAAGAATCCAGTATCTCTATCAGGACGTTCACGTTATCACGCTCCCGTCTTTTCGCACCGCTTTTTGCCCCGCGTTTTGTAAAAAAATTAAACCCCGGTTTGGTACAGAGTTGTGACTGGCCTTCCCACCTCTGGACGCGCCTGGGCATGCTAACGTCGCTTAGCAGTCCGATGCTTGCTCTATATTTACAGCAACCGTCCCCGAGCTTATTCGGCCATTCTATAGTGGGCCACTTACACCGGCGGGATGTCGGAATATGCACACCTTTTCGTTGTGTCGCGGATAAGTTGCTGCAACTGGGCCTGCCGCATTCTAAGATTTATTCAGTCCCACTAGCGGCGCATCAGCAATTGTTCGACCAAAAACGATTGGAAATGCCGGGAACTGTCCAGCGTCTCGCTGCAGACCGCCAACTGATCGTGGCATGCGGGACATTCACGGCGACGTCGCAAATCAAGATAATAATCTGGGCCATAGACATCCTTATTCACGCAGGCCTCGATATATACTTAGTCATTCTCGGCAACGGACCGGAACAGCGACGATGGCAACAATTTACCCGTGACTTGCATGTTCAGGATTACGTTCAGTTTCTGAGCAACGCTACCGACCTTGGTGTGTGGCTGGCTCTCGCAAAACTCGTTTGGATTTGTTCGGACGCTTCTGACAGCTGGTTTTATCTGACGTCCGCGTTAGCCGCCGGAAAATCCGTCATCGCTCTGGATTCGCCCTGGGTAAGGGAAATTATTAGACCGGGCGAGAATGGCATCCTCATTCCGAACCAGGACCCGGTGGCATTAGCCTATCAAAGCCGCCAGTGCCTGGAATCATCATACTTACGTGATCACCTTAGCCATAACGCCGCGTCTTATGCTGCTAATAACTTGAGCGAGAAAACACTGCTGCAAACCTTTCATAACCTTTATCGCGACTTTCTCTCCCGAGGCTGATGACGGTCGAACCCCTACAAAAGCAGTCAGCTGGGGCACGTGTTGCGCTTAGTGTTTCTAATAGCTTGGCGAAGTGTGCGAAAGGGCGATTGTCCAGGTTAGTGGTTTCTACTTCTTGGTTTCGACCAGGTGCAGGGAGTCGAGAAATTTGATAGCTGGCTTAGGATCGGCATTGTTAGGAAAACTAACAGCCAATACATAGACGCGATTATCAACAAGCACGATCCGCACCTGGTAGAGCGATTTCGTATCCGCGGCTTCGGAGACGAATTCCAGCCCGGGCCTGCCCTGGTGCAGTAAGGATTTTTCCTGCAAAATTTTGGTACCGGTGGTCTTCACGAACCGATCCCGGTCGAGCCGCAGCAATTCCTCTGGCTTTCGCTTCGCAATATAGTCGGCAGGATAATCGCCATAACCGAGAATATAGGCATAGGGCACATCCACAAATAGGTAGCTGTAAAGGACAATTTCCTTGCCGGCAATTTTCAGCGGGTACTTTTCCAGATTCGGTTTGCCAGGTCCCTGGAAACGAAAGGTCTTATCCGGCCCTTCAAAGGTTTGCCAATGGTCCTGGGCAGCCAGAACGCCTGCGCTCAGAAAGGCACACAATCCAGCTATTAGGTGTACGCGCATAGTTTACCTCTCCAGTAGCCGCTATTCATATATTATCCGCAAACCGACTTGCAAGCAAGGCAACGTAATGGCGCCGGGTAAAAAGCTGCCCGCACCTTCAAAGGAGGGCGATGCTATGGGCCGTAGCGATCGGTGGATGATGGCAGGTATTTTGACGGCAATAGCAATTTTTGCAGGTATAGCGGTGAAAGGGGCGATTGGCAACGGGGCTGAGAACAAATCACCGCCGGCAGTGTTGCCCGGAACCGAACCGCTGGAACAATCCGCTGATTTTGCCAAAGTAATGCTCGACGGACTTCATAAATTTCTAGACAGAAAGCTGACAGAATCTGCGCAAAGGCGGGAGCGTTACTGGCATCGAGATTTCAGTTCACTCCAGGCGTACGAGCGCTCGGTAGAGGTTAACCGCCAGCGACTGGCCTGGATTCTGGGTGTGCGCGATGTTCGCGTTCAGCCTGCTCGCATAGAACTAGTGGGAGAACTAACTCAATCCGATAAACCTGCCCTGACGAACCTGGCACCGGAAAACGCTCCCTGGTTCGCATATTATATTCGCTGGAAAGTTTTTCCCACCTATACCGCGGAAGGTTTAGTTTTGATTCCCAAAGGGCCAATCCGAGCGGAGTTAATCGCGATACCCGATGCTGATCAGACGCCAGAAGAATTGGCTAGTCTGGCCTGCTGGCAGGATGCTTTACGAGTCGGCTGCCGCGTTTTTGTTCCAACAATAGTTAGTCGGACAGTCGAGGCGCGCAGAGGACGGGCTAAGATGTCGCATCGAGAATATATCTATCGTCCTGCCTATGAACTGGGCCGTCATATCATTGGTTACGAAATCCAGGCGATTTTTTCTCTTATAGATGCTATTGAAGCAACTAAACGGCCTATAGGAATTTTCGGTTACGGGGAAGGAGGTATGCTGGCCCTTTATAGTGCGGCGCTCGATAAGCGCATCCATGCGGCAGTTGTCAGCGGTTATTTTGCTCCCCGCGAACAACTTTGGCGAGAGCCAATTGAGCGAAATGTGTTTGGCTTGCTGGAGCAATTTGGAGACGCGGAAATAGCCACCTTGATTGCTCCCAGGACCTTGATAATAGAGGCTCGCCCGGGTCCACAGGTAGAATTTCCCAGCCAGGGAGGGGCACCAGGGCGATTAGTTGGCCCAGGCGTTGAGGAAACCCGCCAGGAATTGCGCAGGGCAGAGCGAATCGTCGCAGCGTTACTGCCAGCCTGGCAACCAAAGTTAGTGGTTCCCCAGCACTTTTCCGGAACCTTTCAGCATCGGGAAGCCGTGGCTGCTTTGCTTCAGGTGTGGAATCTGAGCGTGCCAGAGCAGAGTCCTGCCATACCCTGGAAGATTCAGGCTCACGATTCCGAAGAACGTCAGAAAAGATTATTAGATGGCTTAGACCGGCATACGCAGGAGTTGCTGGTCAAATGCGAAGACGTACGGCGAGCATTTATGGGCAAGCTGGACACCAGTTCGCTGGAAAATTTTGTCAAGTCGCAGGAATACTATCGGCGTTATTTCGCCGAGGAAGTGATAGGACAATTTGACGAACCGTTGATTCCAGCAAGACCGCGGTCTCGGCTGGCTTATCAGGGTCGAAATTGGCACGGATATGAGGTGGTGCTGCAGGTTTGGCCAGAAGTTATCGCATATGGCATCTTATTAGTGCCCGATAATATTAAGTCGAACGAAAAGCGACCGGTAGTAGTTTGTCAACACGGTTTAGAGGGCCGGCCTCAGCATGTCATTAGCGGCAAGCACCCCGCTTATAACGACTTTGCAGCACGCCTGGCCGAGGAAGGTTTTGTCGTATTCGCACCTCAGAACCCCTATATTTTCGGCGATGCATTTCGTTCGCTTCAGCGGAAGTGCTATCCCCTGAAAAAGACACTCTTTTCGTTGATTACCGCTCAGCATCGGCAGATACTCAACTGGTTGAAATCGCTTCCATTTGTGGACGGTGAACGGATCGGCTTTTACGGTCTTAGTTACGGGGGTAAAACAGCTATGCGCGTCCCAGCCCTGCTGACCGATTATAAGCTGTCCATTTGTTCGGCCGATTTCAATGATTGGGTGTGGAAAAACGCTTCGACGCAAAGCCCGTATAGCTATGTTTGGACCGGCGAATACGAAATTTTTGAATTCGACCTGGGCAACACCTTTAATTATGCTGAGATGGCAGCGTTGATATGTCCCCGGCCGTTTATGGTAGAGCGTGGGCATTTTGACGGAGTAGCTCCCGATGAACGGGTCGCTTATGAGTTTGCGAAAGTGCGGCACTTATATCAGGGCCGTCTGGGGATTGGCGATCGTTGCCGCATCGAATGGTTTGTGGGCGGACACACGATTCACGGCCAGGGCACGTTCGCTTTTCTTCGCCAGCACTTACGCTGGCCGGTGGACAAACCCGCTACCTCCAAGTAGAATAGCGTGCCCTGATTTGAAAGCAGGCCGGATTAGCAGGGCTGGCCGACCCATCACGGCGAAAGGATGAATCTTTGCCTCGGTGATACAAGCTGAAACGCAACAACCGGCGGAGACCGCGGTAACTGGTGCTCCGGCCGTAGTACGTGCCAGCATCCGCGAGATAAGTTCCAGTGGCTATTCGAAGCCCGGCATAGCAAGGCCCCCATCGTCTAGCGGCCTAGGACGTGGCCCTCTCAAGGCCAAGACGGGGGTTCGAGTCCCCCTGGGGGCACTCCGCAGCGCCGGACGCCTCGATCGGAGTCGTGCCTCATCCTGAAGGGAACGTTGCAAAAAGCCGGAACGCTGTCGGTGCCGGATTCCTTTGGCGTGGCCTTGCGGGTTGGTGTCGCAGTCCGGACCGACGGCGAGGGGATTTGAACCGGGACTGGAACTGTTTCCTTCGTCTGCCAGCCCGACGATGTTGTCGAGTTAGACGGTATCCGAACGAGAACTGAGGCTGTTGGGCCTTGGATTCACAATATCAATGCCAGGGGCACGTTGCCGGCGAACTTGACGGTCTGAGCACTGATCGTGTGGCGGGTGTGAAACTGGGTAAATGAAAGCTCGGACTGGCAGCGTGCGACTCACGGCTCCCGGTAGCCGTCCTGCTCCCGTGTAAATCGGGTGAACAAAAGTTCGATCCGTCAGGGCTGCGACGAAACCATGGTGTAAAAGAGAAACGCAAACAGCTTCGCGTTGTTGCTGGCGGCACGAAGCGTGACAGAGCTGCCCGGCCAGGATTCGAACCTGGACAAAGGGAACCAAAATCCCTTGTGCTACCATTTACACCACCGGGCAGGCCAAGGTTTTGCAATCGAGCGAGGTTTGCCGCAATTCTAAGCGGAGCCGGGAGTCTGAGAAAGCCCGGACGCTGCCAAAGTTTCGTTTTGATTTGACCGGGAAATTGGGGCAGGCGATTATTTGTGCGTCGTCTGATTGCTGGACGGTAGCGACTACCGCAGCACTTCCCGATAAGGGGCATTTTGGCCGGCTGCGGCAGTCGTAAAGTTCCTCGCAGAGCGAAAAATGTTGCGATTCCATGCGTTCAGTCGCAGCGACATGGCTCCCTTATCATAAACGCCAGCCCCGTAACTTCAAGGGGTGCCATCGCGCAGATAGCGGGATTGTGGCCGCGGGGGATGTTGAAGCCCCTTTCGTCTGGGCTCGATGCCCTTGCACGGATATCGGGTTTGTAGCAGCCGACACAATCTCGGCAAGTAAACCAGGCGAGGGAAATCGCCACACGAGTTACGGCACTTTGCTGTTCAAGAGTTGGCTGGCCGTATTGGAACCTTGCCAGTGGGTGAGAAGGTCTTCGGCGATCTCCGCCCAGTTAACCTCACTGAGGGAGAAGTAGAGCAGGTCCTGGTAAATACCGGAAACCGACGGGGGTATATTATCGGCAAACTCCTCGCGGAGGCGACGCGCCAACTGCTGAGTAGCGACTTCGCGCACGGGCCGACGTTTGAGACGCACCTCGGGGGATTGGGCTGCCAGCCAGTAGGAGCGTTCGGCTTCGCGTAGCCAGTGCTGCAGCTGGTCCTGTTTGGAGTGGATCCAGTCGGCGACGGCTTTGGTTTGAGGACTTTTGGGAGCTGGTTGCGAATAAGAATGTCGGCCTTGCCCCATCGCTACGCTGTCTTGCAAGGGCACCTGTCCGGTGCTGGGCATGGGCAAGGCGGAGCCGGTTTTGTCGGGCTTCGTTGACTGTCCAACGGACTCGAAATTCATGGGGTTGTTGAAATATCGCGCGACTGCCTGCTTGATTTTCTGATCCTGGGCAGTGATCCACATGACGAGAAAGAAGGCCATCATGGCCGTTACGAAATCGGCATAGGCTACCTTCCACTGACCGCCGCCTTTAGCCGCCACCGTTGGTCTCCTAGCTGCTGCCTACCAGTTGCTTGAGTTCCTCGGCGGTGGGTCGGCAATCACTGCTGAGGACACGGCTGACGCGGGAAATCAATTCGCGCGGATTGGCGCCCTTGGCCAGTTCCACGGTGGCCAAAATAACCGCTCGCAACACCACCGTTTCCTGTTCCCCAATGAGTTCCAGACGTGCGGCCAGCGGTGTCAGAAAGCCGTAGGAGAGCAAGATACCCAGGAACGTTCCGACCAGAGCCGCGCCTACCTTGTGGCCGATCTCTTCCACCGGCCCATCAATGGCCTGCATGGTGATGACAATGCCCAGCACTGCCGCTACGATGCCAAAGCCGGGCAAACTGTCGGCTGTTTTAGCCAGGGCCGTAACCACCTGGTGATGTTCGCGTTCCAGGACGGCGATGTCGCTTTCCAGTTCTTGCTCCAGGGCCTCCGGTTCGGCAGAACCATCCACGATCCGGCTCAGGGCATTGCACAGGAATTGTCGCAAATGATGGTTATGAAGCACTCTTGGATACTGGCGGAAAATGTCGCTGTTTTCGGGATCGGAAAGGTGGCTGTCGAGAGCCAGCATGCCGTCACGGCGAGCAAGTCGGGCTAAAGCATTGAGCACCCCCAGCAGTTCCATGCAGGTGGCTTTATCGTAAGGTGAGCCTTTAATGACCTGCACGATCCCCTTAGCCACATCCACGAGCACGCGTTTGGGGGACATGATTATCAGCGCACCCAGAGCCGAGCCTCCGATCACCACAAGTTCGGAAGGATGGATCAGCGCGCCAACGTGTCCCCCGGCCATGGTGAAGCCGAGCAGCACCGCTGCCAGTACCACCACCGCACCGACAATAGCGATCATCTTGGCGTCCGCGATAGTTAGCGAAGCGCAAAAAGTTGCGCTTTCACCATAACCCTCTTTTTCGTTGTCTCACGCAAAGGCCGAACAAGTCTAGCACACACTCACGCCCGGCGCAGGACGATACTTCGAAAAAATCGGAAACCGGTGCCGTGTAAACACCACGAAGAATTGCCAAGACCTGCGGAAGAGCACTAACTTTCGCAACCCCGTACGGTGGCAACGAAGGCAGCAAAGTTTTCCACCGGGGTACGCGGATCCACGCCGTGGTTCAAGTTGACGATGTGGTTGCTTTTGCCGCCAGCCTGGACGCAGGCACGCGCAACCTCGATGACATCAAGTGGTTGGCCATCGCGCAACACCCGGGAATCCACGTTCCCCTGAAACACCACATTGGGGTAACGCTGGCGTGCGGTTCGCAGGTCATGCGTAACACCCAGACTGACAGCACGTGCGCCGCTGGCTACGAGCCAGTCCAGATAAGGACACTCTTTTACGAACAGGATTCCGGGAGCCTCGGGGATGGCCGCGAAAATGCGCTGATGGTAAGGCAAAGCCCAGCGTGCGTAATCGTCTGCTGGTAATCCCCCGGCCCAGGAGTCGAACAGTTGCCACGCATCCGCACCCTGCCGTAACAGTGTGCGGACAAAATGAATCGTTGCCGACTCCAGCTTGTCCAGCAATGCTGCAAACACGTCCTGATTTTCTCTTGCGAAGCGACAGGTGGCGGTGATGTCCTTGCCCGTACCCAGGCAATAGCTCGCCAGCGTAAACGGTGCGCCGGCAAACACGAGGATAGGTAACCGCTTCCGACCAGAGGCATCTTGTAAGGCCTGCCGCACGGCACTCAAAGTATCCAGCACCGATGCAAAGCGGTCAGCGTCCGGTTCCTCAGACAACTGGCGAACCTGAGACATGCTGGTCGTGGGCGCGACAGGCACAGGACCGCCTGCCTGCATTTGAAATGCCACGCCCATAGCCTGGGCCAGCGTGGTAATGTCGTAGAAAAGAATAATCGCATCCACACCGAAACGTGCCGGAAGCAACGAGGCTTGTGCCGCGAGCTGGCTATCCGTGGCAAAACTGTAGAAATCACGTTCTGCCCGCAATTCGCGAAATTTCGGATCCCAGCGCCCCGCTTGCCGCATCGCCCAGACAGGCGGACGCGGTACTGGCTTGCCTTGCAAGGCCCGCAATAGCAGATGTTCCGAGCTCATGGAATGTTCACTTCGTTTGCGAGGGCTGTTGCGTAAGTTGCTCTAAAGGGCGGAAAATTTCGCGTACCGGTAAGCGAAAGCTTGGCAACACAGGTTCGCCGGTCAGTTCGTCTTGTTCTCGCAAAATCAGGCCTGTGCCACCGTGGCGATAGACGTAAACTCGCCGCGTTTCCGGTTGAACCACCCAGACCAGGGGCACACCAGCGTCAAGATAATCATCCACCCGTCTCTCTGTCTCGGATGTGGAGTCGCTGGGCGATAACACTTCTACCACCAGATCGGGCGGAATGCGAATGAAGCCTTGCTCCCACAAGTCAGCCGTGATGCGTTCCTTTCGGATAAACGAGATGTCCGGTTTACGTACTTTGTCGGGGCACTTTACGAAGCACTGGTAACCGGTGTCCGCACTGAACAGCGTTCCCTGCCGAGTGGACTCCAGAAACGTTCCAAGTCTGAAGAGCAGCTCAGCACACACCGCTCCAGCCATTGCCGACATCGGTTTCTCCACCAGCTCGCCGTCCACGAGTTCGTAACGGCGATCCCTGGGCAGCTTGAGCAAATCCTCCGGCGTAACTTTCGGTTTATCCACCACCGCGGTCATGATGCCTCTCCGCAGAAACAGACAAAGCCGCCTATGTCTGGCCACCGGTTTTCGCTTCGGACACTGGAACCAGCTCTAAAGGGCGGAAAATTTCGCGTACCGGTAAGCGAAAGCCTGGCAACACCGGTTCGCCGGTCAGTTCGTGTTGTTCGCTCAGAATCTCACCACGCCTGCCCAGCCGATAAACGTCCACATGACGCGATTCAGGATGCACCACCCATAACAGCGGAACACCGGCACGCTGGTAATCGAGCACACGTTTGTCCACCTCACTCACTTCGTCGTTGGGCGAAACCACTTCCACAACCAGATCGGGAGCAATGCGGATGTGTCCTGGTTCCAGCAACTCCGGGGTTATTCGCTCTCTCAGGATCAGCGAAATGTCGGGTTTTCGCACCCGATCGGGGTCATGGGGAAAGCAGCGGTAACTGGCACTGGAGTCCGCCACGACCCCAGTCTTGTGTGCCTCACAATAGTTGCCTAGTAATCTGACCAGATGCGCTGTAACTACTGCCGTACTCCAAGCCATCGGTTTCTCCACCAGCTCGCCGTCCACGAGTTCGTAACGGCGATCCCTGGGCA